>ERZ777003.2641-NODE-2641-length-19942-cov-8.982954_pt1 | contig 19942 bp, 25 predicted proteins | sample MGYA00374956_ERZ777003 | MGnify/ENA primary metagenome ERZ777003 (study PRJEB29302, sample SAMN06268252) | bioreactor metagenome | isolation source: Joint BioEnergy Institute, California, USA | place: USA:Joint BioEnergy Institute, California, USA | collected... | reverse complement strand
TGCATGAGGGTAACCTTAGCCTGAACTCCCAAAGTGGTGAGCATCAGTCGAACCTTCTTGAGGAACCCTAGATCAATGGAGCTGATCTGAACCGCTTTGGCTTTGTCATAGCGCAGAACCGCACCATTCGCGTCAAGGAGACCGGCTAGCCAGTTCACCCTGTAGGATATGGTTGCGTCCATTGGGACAAAGTTCTTAGGGTACCCCTCGTTTCCGTCACCAAAGTAGAAGCCCTGTGAATAGGCATCGATGTTGTAATGGGTCGTCCCTTCAACAACAGGCATCTTGAACTTCGCAAGCTTCACCCCCGGCTCCAGAAGACGGGCAGGTAGCTTATAGGGCTTCGATCTGTAGTTATCCTGAACAACGAACTTGTGCTCTGGTGTACAGGTCAGCTCTGTTCCATCATCCAGCACCACCTTCACGAGCGGGTTCACGCCTGTGGAGAAGGGTGTGACCTTAGACCACTCCTTCCCGTTCCAAATCTCCACCTCCCGATCCACAAGGAGCTTAATAGGAACGTACCCTTTCCTGGTCAGGATAGGAGTATCGCCCGGAACGCAGGGGTTCACGATATTCTGGTAGCGGTGCTTGATCACGCGATCCGCCAATTCTATCATGATCTCCTCGGAGACAGCCATGGGCTCATATCGCGAGCTGCCAGCGTAGGGCTTGTAGAGATACTGCTCCATTCCTGCCGTGTTGACGTTCAGCTTATGCACGTTGAGGAAACCGGGTTCCCCCGTCCCATCCCCGTACTGGCAGTCCATGACCTTGTCCCAGACCTTTCGGGCATGAACGGCAAGTTCGCCGCGATCCCCCTGGTCGTAGGCGTCAAGGCAATCATAGAACTCCTGATCGACGGCCACCGAATTGTTCGAGGACCAGAAGCGGCTCTCGAAATACTGACCGGTGGATCGCATGGCGATCACCTCGTCCCGGCTCTTGCCGAGGAACTGGACCGGTCGCTTGAAATCGATGAACCTGAAGATGGACTTGTCCTTCCAGTGCTTGACAGCGATGCGGGCAGCACGACGGGCACCACCCACCACCACACAAGCGGCGAGGTAGTGATCGGCCATCATGGCCGCTTCCCACGGCTCCAGGTCCTGACCCTTCAGGTTTGAAAGCGAACGGATGGCCTCCATCAACGGTCCCGGACCGGAGGCCGGACGGTTCTGCATGCCCCTGATTGGAGCTCCGTAAGGACGCACATCAGAAAAATCGAGGACGAGAACCTCATCTTCCTTGCCCAGATAGGTCATCACCTCGATCTTCTCGATGGCTTTAGCCCAGCCCTCACGGCTGTCCGCGACTCGGAAGTACTCCACCTCCTTTCCACGGGAGTCGAAATCCACCCAACTGCCGAAACCGGTGATACGCCCTTCCACAACGTCCTTGTGATCAGGGTCGATGACACAAACCACTTGAGGCATTTTGGTGAGATCGATCACCATTAGGTCGTCATCGTAACAGGAGCCAACACCTGAACCGGAAAGCAGAAGGTTAAAAACTAGAAAGCGCAGCATCGCCGTGGAGCAGTTAGTGAAAACTTCCATAGGGCGATGAGGTTGCTGCATATCTCCGTGCTGGAGATGTCTGCCAGACATCAGTGTCGATGCCTGTAGAAGATGATGAGAAAGAGCAGGATAGTCGTTGATTGTCTGATCGAGGAGCGAGTTGCCAAGTGCGACCCTATGGGCGACGTCCTTCCACGTCTCTCCTGGCCGGTTGATGGTGCGAGCGGCAACCGCCTCCCCCATTCCAGGGAAGTAATCTCGGGCCATAAAAATACCTCAGATGTCTAGCTACTGTGAGACATCTGAGGTAGGTTTTCGTGCTAGCGATTTAAGAGGAGATAAGCGAAGGTCTAGGAGAATACGGCGCTTTCTTTTGCTTCATTGCGATGAACAGCGCTGTCTTGACTGAACCCCTCCGGGTACCTAGCCTTCAGCTTGGCGATGTTTTTCTCAAACACCTCCTCGAAGGTCAAACCGACACACTTCAAAAGCAGTGCCGTATACCAGAGCAGGTCACCGGCCTCATCCAGAACCCGTTTCCTCAAGGTTTCCTTGTCCAGCTCAGGACTGTCGAGAAGGATTTCCAACAGCTCCGCTGCTTCCGTGTCGATGCCAAGGGTGGCGTGGACAAGGTTCGGCTCGTACCGATCCCATTGATCCTCGTGACCTCCCCCTGATGGGGGGTACCAACCATCATACTTGATCTTCCCGTAGAACAGGGCCTTTTTGACCGCATCCACTTCTTCGTTGATGTCCACTCGGTCATCCAAAACATAGTGGAAGTAGGTTTCACTGACCAGTGATTTGTGGAAGTTCTTCGACAGCGTCCTATCGAACGTTTCGAGATAGGTGGTTGCGTCCATTAGTTCATTACCTCATGTGTGTAAGCGGGGTGCGGGTCGGGGTACTTCTCAAACAGTTCCTCGACCTTCTTCGTTAGCTCATCCCAGAAGGACTCGTTGATCCTTGGAGGACGATCATCGACCCACATGTTGTTGATCATCGCGTCCCGCAGCACATAGAGACTGCAGATGGCCTTCGTGATGTGGGACAGACCTGAACCCGGGTCGATGTCCTGACCTTCCCACCAAGCGTCCAAATGGCGCTTGGTGGCGTCGAAATAGACGGATGCCCTGACGCCCGACACACGGTAGTTGTGCCGGCCATACTTCATCGCTCCTTCGAGCATTCCAACACCGACCTCGGCATCGACGGCAGCAGAACGGGTGGAAGCCGGAATCTTTCGGACTCCGATGGCATCCTTCGGATTTGTGTCCTTCTTATCGATCATATCCAGCCTTCTCCTTCAAATGCCTCTCTCAACCGTGCTCGTGCGTAATCCTCGTCCCAGAACTCGACCGTGATACCGAGAGGTTCGAGGCCAAGGTCGAAGGGCTCATCGAAGATCTGCAGCATCTCATCCTGGCATATGCGCCGGTCGTAGGGTTCGAGTTCCCGCATGTGTGCCCATGAGACATCGAAGCGTTCGAAGATCACCCTGAGCATTCGTTCCTCGATTTCCTTGTAACCCGGTGTTGCACACTTGACCGGGTGGGGGAAATCAAGAAGGCCGAAACCTTCCGAACAGTCATGCAGGAGAGCGGCCCTGCGGAGATGGGGCGGAACAACATCCGCAAGCTTCACGACGTGTTCCGCTACCCGATAGGTGCCACCCAGCCTCGTCTGGCCGGAATAGCGTGGCAGCCTTGGAAGCGCCCTCAGAGGTGCCTGAAGATCAATATCGTCCAGCTTTATGTTAAGCGGATCGATCATTTTCATGTTGGCGATCAGAATGCGGCTCATCTTACCTCCCCCATGCTGGAAAAGAAGTTACGCCGCTTCGTCGGGCGAAGACGTGGGATGAGGTACAACACGACCCATCCGTTGTTCGGCGTCTGAAACATCTCATGTGTTCCAGCATCGAACTTACGTCTTGCATCCTCGATCACCTCCCGATATTTTTCGGGCCAGGTTCCTCCTTGCCGCTTGATGGCAATAACAAACTGCTCAAACCCCGGACGGCCCAGAGTCCTGATGTCAGCAGGCTCTGGGCCAAGAGCCGGTCGGAACGGCGGTCCTGAAGTGGTAGTAGGACCGAAGCGACTTTTTAGAGCGAAATAGTCAACGCCAAGGACCCGAGCGACCTTGGAGAGATTGCCTCCGGTCGCCCGAATTTCCTCTAGGATCAGTGATGCTTCATTGCTCGTTTGCTTCATGTCTTTCCCCTAAGCTGACGTAGTAGTCGGCTAAGGGGTATTTGTGTGTTACGAGCACGATTTGCGAAATTTTTCGACGCAAGGTCTGGAGGGTATTCGTCGTATTTTCCGCTCTGTCCTTGTCCATAGAGGCGTCGATCTCATCTCCCATGAACAGGGAAAGGACATTGTTGGTAAGAACCTGTCCAAGACCGAGCCTCAAGGCGAGATTCGCAACAGCTTTGCCTGACCCTGACAGCGTATCAATCGACTGGTCATCGACCAGAATGTTGAAGTCTTCGTCGACTTCAATCTTCTGTCTTTGACCGCCTGTCATCTGAGTGATGAGGTGGCTCGCCACCTTGTTCAGTGACGGAACCAGGTGCTGCTTAACAAGCCCACGAAGGTTATTGAGCGCGGTCTTGACCTTCTTCCACTCCTCGGACTCCTTCTTGAACCCCGTCGCAGTCTCAACGATCTCGTCGTACTGCTTCTTGGCGTCCTGATAAGCCGCGAGCTGGTGCTCGTAGAGACGGCAACGCTCATAGAGGTCGTTGATCACGGGCAATTCGACCAGCTGCTGCTTCAACTGGTGCAGCCTCGCTTCCTTCTCCTTCCTCTCAGCCTGCCAATCCACATACCGGCGCACCTCCTCCTGGTAACGAGCCAGCCTCTCCTCATACAGCTGCCGCTTGGCCAGCATGTCGGCATAATCCGGCTGCTTGGAGAGTATCTGGTCCAGCTCCTCGATCTTCGCCGTAATCTCAGCCCGCTGCGCGGCGGCGGCGTTTGCTCTCCGATGGGTCTCGATTTCCTCAAGGCTCATCTGGGGCTTCTCGGCCTCGTCCGGATAGTCGCGCAGCTTCTCCCACTGATCCTGGACCGAGAGCCAGATCTCGATTTTACGGCGCTCCGCAGCTATCTGCTGCTCGTCCAGGAACGGCGGGCAGGTGTAGCAGTTCGCGACGTCCGGAAGCGCTTCCAGTTCCCTTTCCAGAACCTCGATCTGATCCTGCTCCACAGGCCACTCGTGGCCGCAGTTGGGGCACTCATTGGTGCCGCAGCCCTTCAAGTGCTCGATGCGCTCCATGAGACGGCGGCGCTCGCACTCGACCTTCCACGCTTCTCCATGGACCTCGATCTTGGCCAGTTGATCCAGCGTGTACTTCGGTTCCTCATACTGGTTCAGGAACCGGGCCTTCTGCATAGCCTGACTGTGCAAGTTCGCCTGGCGCTCAAACGCGGCCAACTGGTCCTCGGAATAGATTGAGGGCTCGGGCAGGTTCGCGAGCTGCGCGTTTAGCGCCTGGCGCTGGGCCTTGATTTCGCTCTGGGACGCCAGCAGCGACCTGATGCTTTCGCTGTCGAGCGGAACCGTTTCCTCCGGGGGTACCGGAGCTTGCGGCTCCACGGAGAGCCACCCCTCAATCTGGTCGTGCTCCGACCGCGCCTCAAGCAAACGCTTCCGCTTCTCCTCTATTTGCTCCGAGGGAAGGTAATCGGCAGGCTTCTGTGGCTCGACCGGCTCCTTTACGGCTTCCAGAAGGTCCTCGGCTCGCTGAGCAAGCGACTTCGCTTCATCACCGGCATTCTTGGCAAGGTCCTCAAGCACACCCAGACCGATCACCGAGTCTACCATCCGCTTGCGCTCGGCAGGCTTCATGGCCCCGAGGCGGATCAGCTCGTCCTGATTGGCGACACATGACATGTCGAAAACATCAAGTCCGAAGCCCAGGAGCTGGACGATCTTGTTGTTAACAGGCCGAACACCGTTCGCGATCTCGTCCTTGCCTCGATAGAGTTTGGCGGAGTTGATCGTCCGCTTGATGGTGTAGTTTTCGCCCTTGAGATCGAAATTTAGCTCGCCCTTCAGATCCTTGTAATCAGAGGCAGTGCCGCGAAGAGCAGCGGTGCCAAACAGGCACCACCGGATCATTTCGATGATGAGCGACTTGCCCGCCTCGTTCGGACCAATGATGGCACCGAACCCCTTTTGGAACTGAATACTCTCATCGAAGGCGCGACCAGTTGTTGGGAATGTGACTGAATAGGTTAGGCTGTTGATCATTACTCACACAAGATCATGTAGAAGATGAAAGAGACGGAGGCGATAAAGACCAGCCAGCTCATTTCGACCACTCCCTTAACAAGCCTGCCCGCCTCCCCTTCTCGATTGCCGACAAGAGTGTCGGGCGAAAGAAACCGGTTGATGCGACAACCCGCATGGCTGCAAAATCATCCAACGACCGCTCGGCGGCGCTAAGTAGATTACCGACCAATGCTCGCTCCTGCGGGTTAAGATCAGGGCAGGTCATCCATTGTTTCATGGCCCACACGTAATCTTCCTGTTTTCTGGTCAACGGTTTAAGTCCCATCTGCGACACGTCTGGCGTGATACTGTGCCAACACCTTTTCAGTGATCTCAGGAAGGACGCCCACTTCGTTGAAAGCCTGTCGGAAAAGAGCGTCCATATCGAACTCTCCGATAGTGACAGTTGGAGCGTCATCATCATTGCCCTTGCCGGTCCTCTTGATTGTCAGCTGAAGACACTCGATCTCGCGATCCAGGATTTCGTCCTCGTCAAGCAGCACCCGAACGCACTTGTTCTTGGTGTCCACATCATCCAGCTGGTCGAGAGTGACGGTGATGTAGAGGTCATCATTTGCCTCCTCACCATGGGCGTAGGGCTGCATGGACCCCACAACGATCACTTCGGTGTTGTCACGAATGAACTTTTCCGGTTTGTGGACATGGCCGGTGTAAATCACCGGAATACCGCAACCAGTCGGTACCATGTTGTGCTCGCTGAACTCCGTATCGAAGTGGCCGAAGCAAATCTCGACCCCGGAGAACCTCACAACCTCTTCCTTGGCCACCAGACTGGGGTGCCAAGGATAAAAAAGCAGGCCACCCTCCTGAGTAGGTTGGGTGATCACATGGATGTTGTCGGTATAGCTGACGATAGCCTCAAAAAGATCAAAGGCCGACTTCCTCTCCAGATCCCTGATCCAGTCATGGTTGCCCTTGAGGACGTAGAACTGCGTCTGTGGTTTTTCGGCAGCTGCCTTTATGTAAGCGAACGCAGTCTTCAAGATGATGTCGTAGGAGACCATCCACTTGTCGAAGAGATCACCGAGGCAGACATGCAGGTCACATTCGACCTGAAGCGCCTCCTCGAAGTCTTTCCAAACAAGTTTTTCCCGCTCCCCCCTTCGGTGGAGCGGGACACCATGAATGAAAGTCTTGCCAAGATGAGGGTCTCCTAGAAGGTAGACCCTTTGGCCATTGTGGTCTATCACCATAGTTTCTTCCAAATCATCGGATTGCCATGAAGCTGCATCATGTACAGTTTCAGGTATCGGGCTTGCTCCAGTGGAAGGATTCTGTTGTGCAGGCTGTCGAGCACAATGATCCTGCCGTCTGACAGATGAACACCGAGCACCGCATGGCCTTCGCCGTTCTGTAAGAAGCCAATGATGATGCTCATTGCACCGCGAGGGATACCCGCCTGAGCAAGCGTCTCGATCTTGGCTAGAACGAAGTCCTCACAATCAGCAAAGTCTCCCTTCGGATACGTCCAGTAATCGAGATGTCCGTACACATCCCAATCTTCGGCCGGAATGTATCTGCCGTTGATGGCGATGTTGATCATCGCAATCTGAACGAGCCACTCATTCGAGGCCGGAACTGTCGCCTTGATTTGAGGCTGACACTGCAGGTCAGCCTCCCTCTGACAGAATTCGACCCATCCTTGAGGTACCCCGTATTCAGCAAAAGCAGGAGTATTGCCTCCACAGGACGACAATGTGCATAGAAGGAGCAATGTCAGGAGTTTCCGCATCTGTAGTGGTCCACCGCCTCGAAGACACACTTGATCTGATTGACGCAATCGACCAGAGCGTTATGGGCATCCCCTTGGAATTCGATCCGGTAAGTCTCCACCGACGCATCTTGAGCTATGCCCCGGATGAATGAGTTGACATCCGTAGCCCACCGGTAGTGGAACGGGTTGGGAATGTTGAACTGGTTGAAGTACGAGGCTACGAACGGAAAGTCGAAGCTGATAGGTTTCGCCCAGAAGCGGATAGGCTCAGCAGGGCAGTAGCCGACCCAATCAGCAAATTCCTCCATCACGGTCTTTGGGTCCTGCATCCTGGAATAGATGTCGCTAAGAACTTCTCGTTTCTGGCGACCCCACCATTCACGAGTGCCCTCATCCCAGAAGCGACCAGGAGGAATCAACAGTGCCTTGTTGAACATGCTGGTGGTGTCCACCGTCCGCTCGGCTAGGTTGAAACGGACAGCGGCCAGCTGAATCATTGCTGAATGGTTGATATCAAGACCAGTGGTCTCGATATCGACCATTATATCGAAGAACTGATTTTCCATGTATCTTCCCGCAGATCAGACCAAGAGATAGAAGCCTTACCAGCGCTTTTGACCTCCATGATCCGCTCGTAGGGAATGCAGTACCATTCGTTGGTGGGAACCCGGTGAAGGAAGATGAAGTAGCTCCCACCGGCCTTTACAATCTGTTCCGCAGCGGCGGACTGTTTCGTCCTCAAGAGCGAAAAGCGAAACGCATTATTATCATGCGTTGACTTCACTTCCGCAAAGCTGGTTTGGCCGTCAATGACGATGATATAGTCGGAAGGTTGTGGACGAAGATTGCCGGTCTTGCCAACACGGCCATAGACTTCAGCCGCGTCGACAAGCCGGCAAAAGTATGCTCGCTTCCCAAATGACCTCAGAACACTTTCAAAGATGTGTTCTGACCCTTTTCCGCTATTTCTCGCCATGCAGGCGATATAGAGATTCGCGGGAATGATGCGAGGTTGTGGTCTAGGAGACCTTTGACAGTTTTTGTTAGAAATGGGTCAGCTCAAGTATCTTTCGGTACTGAATCCAACCCTTGAAGTTGCCGTGAAGCTCTGGAGTGGTTCCCCCAACATCGGGCTTTGCCTGATGCTCCGCTGGGGAGGCGTGTGGAGGAAATGCCTCTACCAGTCTTCTGTATCTCGCCATTTCAGCTTCAAAACTGCCATCCCCGTTGAACGGTTGGTATGAAATACGGGCGCATCGAGCGACTGACAGTTTGATTAGGTCGGACTTCCATTCCTCCCGGGCTTCCCTCTGTGAGGCACCCCCATACCTTGTTTCCCAGAGGCGTAGAGCTTCTACCTCGTACACATAGGGCAGATGCCATTCGTCATCTTTCAGTAGTCTTGGTTCACTTGCTTCCAGAGCGGCCTTGATCTCCCTAGCCAGCATTTGGATGTGCGGCTCGGCATCCGGATGATCGCGGAGCGTGAAGAAATTGTCCCACTCGGTCGCCGTAACCAGAGTATCAATATGCATGAATGGCTCTAAGAGCCGGTTCACAATCTGCTTGTGGTAGCCCGCTGCGGCAAAAGCCTGGGCAGCCTCGACGGCCCGATCTCGGGCTTCAAGCCATGCTTCCTCTCGCGTGAGCGATTTGGGGGATGGATACTCTCCGATTCCAGTATCGCACATTTCTTCCCCAAGCTCGACAAGTGCGTCATGCTCCTCCGACGCCTGCATCCCTGGTTGGTTTTTTCCCCAGTACAGCGGCACCACCGGGTCGTACTTAACCTCTTCGATCATCTTTGAAACAGGCACCGCCCTTGAGGAGCGAGCATTCCGGCTGAAGACACGGTGTGTCATGAATTCAGCATGGATGAACCTCGGGTAGCGGAGATGCAGAGTAGTCAGACGAATACCATCCCGACTTTCAGAGTCCTCAACTACAGTTGCACTTATGGTGGTCACTTCATATGCTCCTCGATCAGATCGACCATTTCGTTCGCAAAAGGGGGCATTTCCCCCTTTCGCAAGCATCTCTCGAAGTGCTTCCAGTATCGCTCGTTAAGAGCGTCCGCACAGGCCTTCGCTGCGGCCTGAGATCGGAAGGCAATATCGACTGTTACGTCCTTGAACTTGGCATGGGTGATGGTGCGGCCCTTGCGAAGGCAGAGCCGCCATTTCCCATCCTCCTGACGGGCTGCGAAGGCCATCAGTCTGGCCTCGCGAAGTCCACTGCTACGGGGAAACGAGGAACACCGTCCGGTGTATAGTTGAAGAAGCGGACCGTCGCTGTCTTGCCGACATAATGGTCCCGGTCCTCAAGCAACTTCCTTGTGAATTCCTGGCTTCCCTTCACACCTGCGCCAAAGACACGACCATCAGGAAGTCGGCAGATGACCCTCTTTGCAAACCCGGCCCAATTGCCGATCCCCTCCTCGATAGCAAGGACCTCAAATTCCTCGTCCAGGAATTCCTTGCGTTTCAGGAGGTTCTTCGAACGCTTCTGTTCATATGACCCGTTTATTCGGATCATCTGACCTTCATATCCATTTATCACCCAATCGGTGAAGAGGTGATCGAGAAGGTTCTGGGTCCCAACGTGAACCGTTTCCACCAGAAGAACGGTGTGATGCGCAGCACCGAGCAGTTTATACAAGAACCAATACCTCTCCATGAACGCGCCGGGGTGCGAAGGTACGTCATAGACGTGGTACTCGATCAGACTGGCCGAGACCCTCAGGTCCTCGTCGGTAGGCTGCTGCTTGCGTACGATGGATGTGATCTTGTTGAAATCGTCCTTGAGCGAATGATTGTAGAGTTCCCCGTCAAGGACAAGATCAGGGTTCTTGATAAAATATGGCTCCAAGAACTCCTCTATGTGCGGGACACCAAAGATCCGTTTCCCTTGTCTGCTGAAAAGACCCTTGGCCGTTGCTATGCACCGGATACCGTCAAGTTTCGGCTGGGCAAATACCGGGAACTTGATGTTCCCTTCGTACTTGTGCGCCAGCATGGGCTTGAAATAGTTCGGTGTATCAATGTCCTCGATGTTGCGGTGATAGTCCCTCTCCAGCTTCTTGGTTTCCTCGGCCTTCGCCTCGAACAGGGCCTGTTCCTCTGCAGTAGGCTGCGACTTCGGGAAGCACGTGGTCCAACCCGAGACCACCTTCTGACCATCTAACAGGCCAGCGATGGTGCGCCAGCGGTCGCCCTGGACTTCATACTGCCATGTTCGAACTTTCCCTGTGCTGTCTCTTTTGAAAATTGGATCAGAAATCATCCCTTCAATGCTCTCTTCAAGAACTTGAGTTCTTCCCTGTTGAACTTCTTCGTTTGTCTGAGTTGAGAAAGTTTGGCCCGCCGCTGTTTGCGGTTCAGCGGCGGGCCTTTCCGGACCAGATCGGTTTTTGTCATGCGGCGAGTCTCTTCTGTTGGAAGAAGAGGTAGTCGATCACAGCCCGGATCTCGTCATCATTGAGACGGCCATTGACCTTGTCCGCAGGAACAGGATCGATAGCCGGTGCCTCAAAGAGTTCTATCTGTCCGAGGGGTGCAGTCTTGGGATTCCAGGGCTCAAAAGTGAGGCCCACCGAGGGTGAGGCATCAAGCTTGCAATGCTTGAACATATCGGGATGATCGATCATCGTGCCCCGGATGACCTTCACCGCCTCTGGAACGAGGTCTCGATGGACGGAGAAGACAAGCTCGTCGTGGATCGGGATCATGAAACGAGCTTCCCGTTTCGTCCAACCCAGGTCCTTGAATTTCTGATTGATCCTCAGCACCGACCTCTTTGCCAGCGTGGCACAGGAGCCTTGGATCATTGAGTTGACGGCCTGGTTGTAGGCCCGCTTCTGTATCTTTCGGGCGACGTAGTGCCAGATCGCGTTATAATGGCGAACCAGCTCGTCTTCCCTTTCACCCGGCAGTTGGAACTTGTTCAGGAAGTACTCCATCCACTGCGGCGTGGCCTCGAAACGGACACGACGATGACCGTCAGGCAGTGTGATGTAACCATCCCTCTGGACCTGATTGATCAAATCGACGCGCCACTGCTCGGCCACATGGAAGCGGGCTCGATAGCGCTCGGTCGCCTCGCCAGTCTTTTCAGTTGACCAGCCCATCCGTTCACCGATGGTGCCGAGGAAACCCGAGTACCAGTAGTTAAAGTTCGCGCCCTTACCTATCTCAGTGCGCCAGTATTTGAACGCCTTGGATATATCGAGTTTCTGGCCCTTGAGATCAGTGAACAGCCGGTTGGTGTTCGCCAGCATGTGCCCATGCGTGTCGAGGAATTCCTCCTCACTCTTAATATGCTTGAGAGCTAAGAAGATTTCCTCCGTCAGGCCAGGAACCTCGACCGACAGAATGTCGGCTGCAGCGCCGCTGTGCAGGTCCTCATGGGGAATTTGCCCGAAAGCCTTGATGAACTCCGGGTCACCGGAGAACTCACCAATCTCAACCAGCTCGATACCCGACCAGTCGGTCGAAAGTACCACATGGTCGTCGTAATCACCCAGGAAGAAGCCCCGGACGTAGGTGCTTTCACCCCGCTTGGCGAGCTGCATCGGGTTGGGATTGGATGCGGCCATCCGACGGCTCGCCAACATGGACGAGACGGTCGGATACAGGCGTCCAGTATCGGGGTCCATGAGGAGGGTGTAGGGCGTCAGGTACAGCTTCATGCGCTGCTCAACGCCGGCGATTGCGTTCAACCCGTCAATGATGGCAATCGCATTCTCATCGGTCAGCTTGTCCTTGATCTTGCCCCGAGCCTCGCCGTCGCTTTGGATCTTCCCTTCACTGCGAATGACCTTGGCCTTGCAAAGGTCGTAGAGAAGCACCCGCATCGGCATGTAATGAGAGAGGTTGGGACCGGTGCTCTCCCTATGCCCCTTTTCAGCCGCCCAAGCATTGGAGACCGGGCCTCGCACCTGCATGCATTGAGCGTAATCATCGTCCCGGTCGGGCGAGTTCGCCCAATCGCTGATCTGCTTCCGGTACTTCTCGTGGTTGTTCTTGTACCAGCTCTCCTCCATCAGACCCTGGCAGGGTTCCTCATCGAACGGCAGAAGAGCCTTCACGGCTTTCTTCATCGTCCGGAGGATTTCGGCCATATTTGATCGCTCGCGGTCACGCTGCGCCTTGATGGCGACCGTATTGACCCGCATGCCTTCGACCCAGATCGAAGAATAGACCTCGACCATGGGATTTTCCTGATTGAAGAAGGTCTGCACCGTGGTGGGGCAGTTCTGGGCCATATAGGCCATCAGGTGCCGGAACAGCCGCACGGCCCAATAAGCATCCTCGGCACCGTAGGAAGCCGTCTCCTCCCCAGTGAGCAAGCCCATGTGGGCCTTCTCTCCGAGGACTTCCTCGAAGGTCGTCATCCTGTGGCCGAAAAAGGTCTTGACAAGCTTCTTGAGGCCGTAGCTGTAGGCTATCTCCTCAACGAAACCATTGTACGAGTGCGCTGCGGTGCTCTCCTTCGCCGTGATCTTACCGAGAAGCTCTTCCAGGCCAGGCTGCATGGTGTTGTTCTCGATGTCGAACTCCATGGCCCGTTGAAGGATCTCACCGGTTAACGCCTTTATGCCTCCCTGCCCCGCAGCGATGAAGGCCGACACTGGATACTCATCCGGTCCGAAAGCCGAGACCGCCATCTGCAGGGTGCAGATGTATCTCGGCAGCTCGTAGCCGTAACAGGAGCGGAAGGCCGTCAGTTCATAGGTTGCGTTGTGGGCGATGAAGTAAGCATCACTCCGCAAGGTATCGAGCAGCAGCTTAGCCTTCTCCCAGGGAAGACGGTTCTCCACGTCCGCATGGTTGAGGTTGATGTAGTAGGCGTATTCCGATCCCTCAGGATAGATCGAGAAACCGGTCATGATCGTGCGACGCATGTCGAAGACCAGCTTTGTCGACTTCGACTTCTTCCGCGTGACTGAATCGTATTTGCACAGGATGTTGAGGCCCTCGTGACGGTTGTCGTCCTGGGTCTCGACGTCCACACCTACGAAGTCAGCAGCCTTGACCTCGTTGATGATCTGGAAGGCGTACTGATCGTAATTTCTCTTGTCGACAAGGATGGTTTTGATCATACAGCCACCTTTTTGACGGGTGATAAGAAGTGCTTGCACTTCACACAGGGTTTATCGGTCATTGGAAGAACTCTCTTAGGTATGCGTCAGCAGCGGCGTGATCGGGCTTGCCGACCACCATGTGTTTGCTGATGTCCTCTAGAGAGATCGGAATGAATTTGATGATCTTGTCGAAGCAGCGAAGTTCTTCGACATCAACCTTCACCCGGGGCGGAAGGCCAATGTCCCGAACCTCTCCCTTCTCGATGATGTCGTCTACCCAGGACTTGAGAGTGTCCTTGTCGGTCTCATCCCACGTCTTGACGCCAAAGCCCTTGATGCCAGGGATGTTGTCAGAGGCGTCACCGACAGTGAGTTTGTAATAACGTGTCAGGCTCGGCGGGACGTTGGGTTTAGGCGTGTAACCGGCGAATACGCGGTCGGGGAACTCTCCGACGATCTGGGCAAAGTCCCGGTCGTTTGAGTAGATCGCGACCACCTCGCCCTTGCCAGCATAATGACGGGCCAAGGCTGCCACCACATCATCACCTTCGTATCCAGGCACCTTCACCTGGATCGCGTGAGTGTGCTTGAGAACCTCCTCGACGGTCTCGAACCCTGCCGTGATACTTTTGCTGAGAGGGGTACGGTTCCGCTTGTATCCGTCATAGATTTCACGGCGACGTCTGTTGCCGTTCGGACCGTCCCAGACAAAGATGCAAGGATCAGTCGAGCTGATAACCATATTGAGGATGGTACGGGCCGTTAGGCCGGTAGCGTCCGTCTCAAGGATCAGCCGGACATAATTGTTGGCGTCTACTATTCTGATCATGAGAGAGAAGGGGGCTGAACGCCCCCTTTGCCTCTTTCTGACTAGTTCATATCCCAGGGCATCGCCTGAAGAACCTCAGGGTTCGAGTAGGTGAGCACACCCCACGACCCCTTATCGTTCTTCATCTCCTGGTAACCGAGCTTCAGCCTGATGATGCTGTTGTCGGTGTTCACACCAGAAGTCTTGAGGCCCTGCATGAACTTCGCGAAGGACTTCCAGCCAGTGACAGCAAGCGTATGCCCAACGGCCTCACCCCGCTTGACGAGCACCTTCTTGTCCTTCCCTACAATGTCCTCAATGGCATAGAAGGGAAGATCAGCGGACCGGTACTCATAAGCATTGGGATCAACCCGCTGAGCCAGAGCCACAGTTTCCGCCCACAGTTGACCCGTGCGGGAATCGGTCACTCGATCATAGGTCTTGCGGTATTGAGCCGGGTTGCCGAAGCGAACCTGGTAGCAGTACGCGATTTCGTTGAGCGGCAGGACTACATCCAGCTCCTCGAAGATCGTTTTGTCACTACCAATGGTGATGCCGAAGTCAGTCACCTTAAGCCAGGCGACCACATTGAGCGACCCCTGAGAAAGGTCATCGAAACCCAAAGGGGTTCCCTTCTGCATGGGCATACCCACGGCGGTACCACCACCGGCATGCAGCGCTACCGGTCCCGGATTAGCCATCTGCATGTTTGCGTTGGCTTCGCGAGAGATGTTGGCCGCTGCGGCTTGAGCCTGCTGAATAGCTGCATCGATTGTATTCATGAGAGTTGTCTCCATTGAAAATGAAAGTGACCAGTCTCAGATGGGACTGGTCACGCGCTAGTTCCAGAAAAATTCAGCCAATGTCTCCTAGACTTACGTCACCATTTCGTACTCCTTGTTGTAGCCAGACAGTTGAAGAATAGGTCGAGTGGGATCGACCTTATGAGCGTCAACACTTTTCCGGTAGATGATGGAGAAGATACGCTGATCGAGACTGTCAGCGTACTCAAGTGTTGTCACTCGAAGCGGTTTTTCGCGTTTGCCTCTGATGGCTCTCTGGACCGCTTGGATGAAGGTCGTGTCGTTATAATCCATCGAGACAAAGCACATATGATCAACTTCGTGTTTCCCACAGAACTGCCAGTTGAAACCAACCGAGGCACATTTCGGAGAACAGATGAGGTGATCGATCTCGCCTGCTCGAAACGCCCGGTCGGCTTCGTCTGATTCCTTCTGGGACACCTGTCCGTTGATCACGGCGTACTTGACCCTGAACCTATCCAGCAGACGAGCCAACCGGCGCTGCTGCGGAACAAGGGCAGAGAAGATTATGAAGGGTGTTCCGGTGCTGGCGTGATGCTCCAAATGAATTTCGAGCAATTCCTCCTTCCCGGGTACCTCCCCTGGCATGATGTCAATGAACTGTCCGGGAGTGGTCAGGTCTGGAAATTCATTTGGATGTTCCATCAGCTGGCGAGCACGAATGAAGCTCACTCCCGGTTGGGTACCATCGAGATAGAACTTCTCCAGCTCCAGGATCGCCTTCTCATGGAACTCGTCGTACATCCCCCTCTGGTGCGGGGACATCTCCACCACCTCCGGGATAACAACGATTTCCTGTTGACCATAAATGTCCGCGAAGGTTCGACGGATGCCGTGACGGCCGAAAATGGCAGACAGCTTTGCATGGTTCTTCCAGCCAATGATCTTGTCGTTTAGATCATAGATCGCATGCTGGTACAGGAACGCTCTCTCATTGGCGTAATAGCGCGGCTCAATGATCTTGATGGCTGGATAGGCCGACGAGAGCTTGCCCTCGACCAAGGTCCCAGTCATTGGCAGGAAATATTCCATCTGCCCACATTCGAAGGCCGCAAACAGTGCCTGGGTCTGGGCACTGCTTTCGGATTTGAACCCCATGTGGAATTCATCAACCGGAACCGCTTTCACAAACTTCGGGAGCTGCCGCCATGAAAGCGCCCAGCGGCGGAACCCCATAAGGTAGACCTTTGCGCCGCTGTTGAGCTGCTTCCTTACCTGAGAAGGACTGCCGTCCACGATGACGACGTCATCCTCGGTGAAGTTGGTGAAGCGAAGAAGCTCATCACGGTTCTTCTTCATGAGCCTCTTGGGCATCACCCATGCGGTACCCACCCCATGGTGGGTCCACAGATAGTAGATCCAGACACAGACCGAGGGGGTCTTACCCGTCCCTGGATCACTCAGGTTCATACATTTTGGATTAGCGATGTAGTAAGCTAGATCCGCGACTTGATAATCTCGGAGACTCGGTTTAGGAGTCACCATGTTCATTGCGAGGGAACTCCATGAAATCAGTCGAGGAAATTGATAAGGAGATCGAGCGCCTCCAGCAGGAAAGGCAGAAGGCTCTCGAAGAAGAGGCTCGACGGAGGGTTTTTGAGAACCACCGGGAGGCCTCTGAGATTTTGGAACGTCTGGTGAACGATGTTCGCCGCTTGCACGAATTGGGCTACCTGCCACCGCGCCTGCTCAACGCACTTTCCGACAGCAGTGGAAAGTTCAACCCCGGTATGTATGTGAAGAAACCCAAGCCAATCTCAAAGACGGCTTGAGTAGTATTCCATCCAGATCCAATCCCACTCATCGTCATTTTCTTCGGCGCAATCCTGACAGAGGAAAGCACCGAAAAATGATGAGTATGAAGGCTGCTCATTCGTTAGCCATGCCCAAGAGTGGCAGCGATGGCAGTAGCCCGGGCGAGGAACAAATTCCCAGAATTCACGTGTCAGCAGACACTTCCAGTTGTTCCGAATCCTCCACCACATCACTTTCAACTGGTGTAGGCTCCGGCTTGTCCTTCTTCCTTCTTGACTTTTTTGGTGTCTCATCTGAATGACCCAAGGAACGCAGGGATCTTAGAACCTCCTGCAACTCCTCATACCTTGCGCCAACAGAGGCTCCCCAGGACGGGGCCTCATTGATCTCTTTCTCAAGTTCTGCCTTGCGGGCGAGCAATTTCTCTAGCATCGGACACTCCCTGATCGCGACCAGTGGGTGTTATGTGGTGGTCAGCATATGTTGTCGCAATGCCCATGCACCGATGGCTTCAAGGTCCAAGCCTTCAATATCCTCTAGACTAACGGCGGTTTCTACCCGCTCTGCTCGACCGAGAATGGGGGTAGTCGACTTGGCACCAATGATTATGAGCCGGCGTGGTGAGACCATCGACGCCTCCATAACCTTGGCAAGTCCTGAAGCATGTTCCAGACGAAGACCATAGAGAATGAGAGGCTGCAGGTTCGTCTCATAGAGAACCTGGCCGTGGCCTCGGGGTCCCTGAGTCCAGAACGGCACCATCACCGAGAATGATCCTGGTGATGTCAGCCTCGTCAGCTGCTGGAGGAGATGGAGAGAATGGGGATTCTCCTCCACATACAGAGGTCTAGAGGGCAATGACCTCGGTATTGGCAGCATCGCTTGGAATAGAACATCATCTGCGAATTGGTCAAGAATTGGATGATATTCCGCGCTATCGAGGTCGATCTGATGGGTACAGGGCCTACGTGTGGCGACCTTGACTTCAAAGTCCATGTGTATGCCGAGAACATGGTCAACCCGATCCTGCTGAACAAGCAGAGGAATATTTCCCTCAACCCGATGCAGACCATAGTGCTCGACGTGGATCATCAGATCACCCACGTGCTGGCAAAATGGCAGTTCTTTGGCATTCCCTCAAAGAATGGTTTGATCTGCCACTGCTGATACCCGGCAAGTCCGCATCCGACCGGCGTCACTAGAAAATCCATCTCCGGGTGTTCATGTGCGAATTTCAGAAACCCTTTGATGTGACGTTCGATCTCCTCCAAGGGCAAGGTCTGAATGTTTTCATCCTTGGTTGGGATGGCATAGCTTCTCCCCTGCAATCCAATCCCCTGACCCCATATCGCTCCGTAATGTTGCAGAGCATGGCGAGCCGCCCCGGCACCGTGAATACCGGCCAGATTGGAGCCAAAGACGAATATGTGATGATCTTTGATGTCAGTCATGGCTAGATCCTCAATGTCGAGGGAATCCACACGCGCTGTTCAGGGCCTCGGCAACCGCCTCGGCTAATGCTTGATCTGCAGTCTTGGATGCAGTCGGGACAATCGTAGCCAGGTGATGGACGCCGTCGGGACGCTTGCATTCGACGCCCCACTTTCCGTCTGCGGTAGCATCGGCCCAGAAGGGGCCAATGCTACGGAGCAGGCTTCGTCCTCTCAACGGCATCATCTACCTCCAATCACGCATCGAACTTGGCCTCTACCTTGGAAGCCGTGGCTCTCGACCACTGCTCCTCCCAAGCGAGGAAACCGCTATCGAAAAGTCCCTTAAGGACCGTCGGTTCGACGGTATTGATGAGCGTCTCATTGACGACGAGCTTCTGTCCAAGTAACCGGCGCTCGCCCGGTCTCGACACAAGGACCCTGCCCTGGTCCCCGAAATCATACGTATTGGGACCGAAGGCCCGCAGAGCGGCCTTCAACTCGTCCTGGCGAGCTTCGAGCGGCTTGATTTCCTTGCATAGGCCGAGAAACTCCTCAGCTAATGTTTCTGGGGTTTTCAGATTTTGCAGCATTTCTCATCATCTCTTTCTGGTAGAACCGACTTATCAGTTCTCTCGTCTTTGGATCGGAGTGGGTTCGGGAAAGCGCCAGGATATACCCAGACAGCAATACAGCCCGCCGTTCTGGCGGGCTGTGGTGATAGGTCTGAAGCGCTTTCCAGTACTCTTGATGTGATTTAATAACGTCGCCCATCCGGTTGCACAGGTCTCCTCTCTACGAGAACGATTGGAGTGATGATGTCTTGGACGGGACGACCCAGAAGATTGGCTATTCTCATCAGGTGCGTCAGGGTGAAATCATACGCTCCAATCTCCATAAGTTTTAGGACACTTCGGCTGACACCAAGTTCAGCCGCGACGTCTGAATACGTACGACTTCCTCGATATGTGGTCAGACGACTTCCCAACGCTCGGTGTTCGGGTGACAGCGACACCATGTCTGCCACCTTGTGAGGACCCCGCCGCTTTTGGGGAATTTTCCTCGTAACATTGTAGAGCCGCCTCAACTTCCTAACCGTATGGACGGAACGTCCATACTTCGCCGCAATCTCGGCCATGGACAGGTTCGTGTTTTCTAGGTCCTCAATGGCAGACTTCTGCCACTGCTGGTTGGGTTCGGTCATTAACACCCTCTTCTCCACTGTGTGTCCAAAAGTGTGTACTCAATGCGCCAAATGTCGCTATTTTCGTTTGGACGTGAGGGCGAATTATCGTGGAATTTCAAGGAGTTAGTAGGGCAGAGGGTTCATCTGACCACCAAACTACGAATCTGGGGGTCAGAGGTTCGAATCCTTTCGGGCGCGCCACTACTTCTTGATTCTAGTGACTTTATTCCCTCGGGAGTTGGCCGGATTTTTCGAATCCGAGACTTCTGCGCGCGAACGTGCGCCTCATCGCCAGGCACACCCGGCGGCATCTTTGAA
>ERZ777003.2639-NODE-2639-length-19954-cov-15.142520_pt1 | contig 19954 bp, 17 predicted proteins | sample MGYA00374956_ERZ777003 | MGnify/ENA primary metagenome ERZ777003 (study PRJEB29302, sample SAMN06268252) | bioreactor metagenome | isolation source: Joint BioEnergy Institute, California, USA | place: USA:Joint BioEnergy Institute, California, USA | collected... | reverse complement strand
CCCATCGCTCGCCCGTTGTCATGCCTCAGCACACCAGCCGCACGTCTTAACCGCACTGCCCGTTGCGTTGCAGCGCATCAGTCTGTGCTTGGGGCACGGGCATCGGTGGAGGTGGGCATGACGACGGGCAGACTGCACGGCACTCGTTCTCTTGCGGGTCCAAGGCGGCAGGCCCTGGCGCAGGTGGTGCAGGGCATAGCACCTGCGGAACACGCCTGGGTGCAGGATGGATCACCGCGTAAGTCCTGTCATCGACAAGATCGGCACGGCGTAGGAGGTAGAAGCGCTCATGGACTCACCTGTTGCCACTGTTCTGGCGTGGCAGGAGGCGACCAACTCGACGAGGCACTTCGGGCGGCGGGCCTCACCGAGGCGGACGAGGCCGCGGGCTAGAAGAAGCCAAGCGGCTCGATGTACGCGAGCATGGTGCCGATCCGGCGGAACCCGGCGCGCTCGTACACCCGGCTGGCCGCTTCGTCCGCCGCGGTCAGAAACGCTACCTCGACCCCCATCGCGAACGCCTCCCGCGCCAGCCGCGCCGTGACCGCCGTAGCGATCCCGCGCCGCCGGAACGGCTCCAGCGTCGCGATGCCGACCAGCTCGGCCAGGCTGTCGCGCGGCGGGTTGAACATGCCGACCCCAACCGCCTGCCCGTCCAGGTAGGCGGTGAAGGCGCGCCCCTGCGCCAGCCCGCGCCGGAACCGCTCGGCGTCCTCGTCGCTGTACAGGCTGCTGCTGCCCGGGTTGAAGCCCCGCTCGTTCGTCGCCAGGTGCTCCTTCACCAGCTCGAGCGCTGAGTCGGCGGTGAGCATCACGATGTGCAGCCCCGGCACCGCAGGGGGGTCGCGCCAGCTCTGCGGCGTGCAGACCATGAGCGGCTGGCGCGCCTCCTCCACCAGCCCCGCAGCCCGCAGCGCCGGCCCGAGATCCGGCGCGAACTCCTCGATAAACTCCAGCCGCGCCCGCCGGTGCCTGGCCCGGTAGGCCGCCCGCAGCCGCGCGACCGGCTCGGTCAGGTCGCCGCCGGCCGGCTCGTCCGGGATCGCGTAGTTCAGGTAGGTCAGCAGCTCGCGCTGGTGGAAGAAGGCGGTGAACGGCGGCACGCGCTCGGCCTCGTACTGCTCGCGCGCCATCTCGCGCATGTAGCTCTGTAGACGGTCGATCACGCACGTCCTCCAGCCTGAGATCAGCTCGGGCGGCCGCTATCGAGCGTCCGTGTCGCCGGCCGGCCGCCGCCCACCATCTCCCTCCCGGAGCAGCTCCAGCCCGCGCGCCAGCTTGCTGCGGTCCTCCGGCTCCAGCGGCAGCTCGCCCTGCAGCAGCGCGATCAGCCGATCGAGATCGGCGCGCTCGCCCTCGCCGTAGAGCTCGATCTCCAGCTCGCGGAAGGGCAGCTCGCGGCCGTTCGCCGCGATCACCCCCTCGTCGATGCTCAGGGTCGCCACACGCCGGTCGCCGTGCGAGACGTGCAGATTCCGGCGCAGCGTCTGCACCCGCACGACCGGGAGGAGCCGCGCGCCGCCCGTCGCGCGCAGCGCCATCTCGCGCACCGGGCCGGGCGGCCAGTGCTCCAGGCTCAGGCCGTCCTCCCCCACGCGCGCGTCGTCGCCGAGCTCCTGCTCCCACTCGCCGCGCATGTGGATCCCCGCCTGCACCTGCCCGCCGCTCTTGAAGGTCGCGATGCGCCGCGTGCCCAGCTCGCGCACCCGCAGCCCGGCGTTCTGCCGCGCCAGGCCGAGGTCGGCCGTGTCGAAGTACGTGTTGCGCTGCGACTCGTCGGCCGCCGGCACGAGCGTGTAGGGGCCGAGCTGGCGCAGCTCCGCCAGGAGCGCGGCCGCGCGGGCCTCCGGCAGGACGAACTTGGCCTCGATCTCGTAGGGCTGATCCATGCAGAAGCTCCTGTACAAAGGACTTGCATGATTAGAACAACTGTGCTATACTCTACGACAGCAGCACACGCGTACTGCGGGGGCATCCCGCCCAAGAAAGAGGACAGACATGTATCGCAAAGAGATAGTGTACGACCGGGAGACCCACGACTACGCAATGTACCTCGACGGCGAGCTCGTCGGCTTCGCCCGCACCTACCACGAGGCCGAAGTCACCCTCGACCAGCTGGTCTTCGAGCTGATGAGTGGAGAGTACTTTCGGGAGGCGGCGTAGCCCCTCCAGAAGACGGCGCTCCGCGGACGGGCGCGACCCCTAGTCGCCGGGCATCGAGGCTCCGCTCCGCGTAGGCGCCCTATATGCCATCCTCGGCCGCCGGCCGAACCCGAGACTCCAGCAGCTCGTAGGCCTGGCGCCGCTCCGCCGGTGTGAAGGCGGCGAAGCCGACCCGAATGCGGTCGCAGCCCGCCCTCACACCGGCGATGTCTTTGGACGAGCAGCCACCCTGGAGCCGGGCAGCCTCGCGCCACACCTCGCCGCATCACCTGATAGCTCATCTCGCGTCGTATCTCGACAAGCTGCCGCACGCTCCCTATACTGGATCACAGGCAGCTGCGACGACTATCAGGAGGTTGCAATGCTCCACGGGCTGTTCGGAAACGCATCTGAAGTCGACATCAAGGCGCTGCAGAAGGACATGGATGCGGTCCTCGCCGAAGGCGAACAACTCCTGCGAGCGTTCCGCGTGCTCCGTGACCTGTTCATCTTCACCGACAAGCGCCTGATCCTCATCGATAAGCAGGGCATCACGGGCAAGAAGGCGGAGTACCACTCGATCCCGTACAAGTCCATCAGCCACTTCTCTGTGGAGACCGCAGGCACGTTCGACGGCGATGCGGAGATGAAGATCTACGTCTCGAGCAACCCGGTCCCCATCCAGCGCGAGTTCAAGCGCGGCACAGATATTATCGGTGTCCAGAAGATGCTCGCGCAGTGCATCCTGAAGTAGCTGTCTTCGGCCTGGCACTGCACCAGGCGGCTACTGCCACCAGATCGCACGCGAGGCGCGGTTCAGCGGCAGCGGCCTAGCACGCTCGCCCGGTCCCCGAAGCTGGTGGCTGGGCGGCGCACCCTCGACCTCCCAGCGATCCTCGCCCATTGTACCCTCGTTGTCCAGCGAGAGCACGCGGTTGCGCCCGACCTTCTGCCCGGCGAACGGCCGGCGATCGCCATCGAGCTGCGCAGGGTCGCTAGCGATCTCGGCACCCCCGGACTTCCTCGTGGGGTCCGACGCACCGCACCGGGCGAACGGCTGCGCGCGTTGCGCTGCTGCGTGACTCCACCGCCACATGAATCAACGGGCGGTGATCGGCCGGCCGATCGCCGCCCGTGCGCTGGGCTCCTGTGTGAGCTCAGCGGACATCGAGGCTCGCCGGCGACACCTGCGCGTCCGCGAGCGCAGCCGGCAGGAAGAGCGCCTCGCGACCATCGAGCGCCACAGCTTCCATCGCCGCCACGCTCTCGTCCGGAGCGCGCAGCGCGTGGGAGACCGCCTCGCGCTTCGAGCGCCACAGGCGCGTGTGCTCCGGCAGGCGCGGGAGATTCGAGACGATCAGCTCGCGCGCTTTGATGAGCTCGCCCCTTCGCGTAGCGGAGTACAGCAGCTCCACATGTCTGGTGCCGTTCGCGTGAGCGCTGTAGCGCCTGACGATCGGCTCCGCGGCGTCGTAGCTCAGGATGTAATTACCGCCCAGCTTGCCCAGCGTGTCATGCAGCTCCTGGTGATCGCGCTCGTGAAAGTAGTAGCGGTAGAGTCGATCCGCCTTCTCGTAGAACGGCGGGTCCAGGTAGTAGAAGACCTGGTCGCGCTCGTAGCCCAGCTTCTGCACGTGCTCGATGAGATCCCGCCAGTCACCCTCATGCACGAGCAGCACCCGATCGGCAAAGGCCGCGATCTGCCTGATGCGGTTGGCGAGCCGCTCCACCGGGAAACGGCAGTCGATCCGGTGCTCGGACGCCTGGCTACGGCCGCCGATCGGCCCGGCGGTGGGGCTGAGGATCCCCGAGAAGCTCGTCCGGTTCAGGAACAGGCACTTGACGGCCCACCCGAGGACCGTGCGCGGCCGCATGGACCGGTAGTACTCCCAGTTCTCCAGCGTCGGCTTGAGCTTCTGCAGCCTGGCGATCAGTTGCTCGTGGTCGGTAAAGACGGCTTTCCAGAACCCGGCGACCATCGGATCCTTCTCGCCCAGCACGACCTGCTCGACCAGGTTCTCGTGGAGCAGCTGGATCGCCACGCTCGCGCCGCCGGCGAACGGCTCGACATAGAGCCTCGGGCGCAGGCCGTTGAGCCGGAGCGCCTCCGCGACGTAGGGCGCGAGCCGGCGCTTGCCGCCCGGATAGCGCAGCGGCGAGAGCAAGACATCCGGCCGGCGCTGGCGGCGCCCCGCTGAGGGTACACGAGACGAGCTCACGCGCCGAACTCCTTCCACTGCACGTGCAACTCCACCGGCGCACCGCCCTCATCGACCCAGGGGAACACGCGGTGCCCGCTGTCGCAGTAGCGCCGGAACTCCTTGAGCATCATCGCGTCGAGCAGCACCTGCTGGTCGGTCGGCACGACATCGAGCACGGTGTCGGCGCACAGCACAATCAGCTTGTGGCGGGCGCGGGTCGCGGCGACGTTGAAGCGGTTGCTGCTCAGCAGGAACTCAGCCTCCCCCTCGGCGTACTCGCTGTCAGCCACGCCGTATGAGACGATCACGACATCGCGCTCCTGGCCCTGGAGCTTATCCACCGTGTCCACCAGCGGCAGCGGCTGCGCGTCGGTGCCGAACCCGTACGCCCGCAGCACCTGGCGGATGGTGCTATTCTGCGCGCGGTGCGGCGAGAGGATCGCCACCCCGTCACGCTCCAGGCCGTGCGGCGTGTAGACCCTGCCGGTTCGCGGATTGATCAGCATGTCGCGCAGCCGAGCGACGAGCCGGGCCGCGATCTGGGCCTCGAGCGGGTTGCGCGCCGTGAACGTCCGCGGCGGCTGGTAGCGCACCAGTATAACCGGCCGATCCGGGTGCAGCAGGAACTCCAGCAGATCGTCGGTGTCGGCCGGGATCGGCGTTGCGGTCGCGATGCGGATATCCGGCTGGGTTGAGAAGAAGCGCCCGTTGTAGAGAACGTCGCGCGGGTAGGCCGTGAGCGGCTCATTCATGCGGAAGTTCTCTTCGAGCTGGAACAGAATGCGCGCCTCGAGGTCCGGGCGCGTGTCGCGCTGGCGCTCGATCCGGTCGCGCACAAAGGCGAAGACCGAGGTGAGCATGTGCGCGTGCTCCTCCGGGTAGATGCCGTGGATGATCGGCGGGAGCTGGCGATCGTCGCCGGCCAGGATGATGTTCGCCCCTGGCGCGCTGGCGCTGAAGGCGATCAGCGCGTCGGGGAGCTTCATCTGCGACGCCTCGTCGATCAGGACGACATCGAACCAGGACTGGACCACGCCGCCGGCCGCGGACATCGCGCGGTGCACGGCCCAGACGGTCGCGCCGATCACCGTGCAGGCGGTCTCGGCCTGGGGAGTCGGCGAGAAGTCATCTGGCTCGAGCATGGTGACGCGAGCCGGAAGGGTCGCGTCGGCGTCCGCCGGCCCGCCGCGCTGCATCTTGGCGATCTGGAGGTCCGCGGCACTGATGCCGTAGCGATCCGCGAGTTCGGCGACCTTCTTGAGGACGTTGTTGATCGCGTGGTGAGTGAAGGCCGAGACGAGCACCCGGATCGGGCGCCGGAGCAGCCGCGCCGCAAGGGCATACCCCACCAGGATGTGCGCGATCGTGTGGGTCTTGCCCGTCCCCGGCGGCCCCCAGACGAGCGTCAGCGGCTCGCGGAACACGCCGCGCCACGCCCGCCACTGGCCTGCGTTCAGGAGCCGATCGGGATCTGCGCCGGCGCCGGCGAGACGCTCGCGGAACAGGCGCTCCAGCGCTGCGACATCGGGGATGAGCGGCGGCCAGCCGTCGATCGTGCCGCGCACCAGCAGCGACTGGATGTGGCCGGTCTGCTCCGTGTCGGAGGCGAGGCGCTTCAAGACATCGAAGACCTTGGCCGAGTTGTAGTCCACGAAGAGCTGGTCGAGCACGTAGGTGCGGGCCGGGTCGAAGTGCTTCATGAACGGCTGCGGGTTGTCCGGCGCCAGCTGCACTCGCGGCGGCGAGGAGTGCAGGTCGTAGGCGACCAGCTTGACCTTGTAGGGGGCGTAGCGCCAGCGGCTGCTGCTGTTGAACAGCTCGCCGTCGATGTCGGACAGCAGGATCGCCGGCTCGTCCGCCGGCGTCAGCACCAAGTTGAAGTCGCCAGGCTCGAACTTGGTGTCGGAGGCGGCCGGGTCAAAGCGAAACCAGATCGTGCCGTCAGCGCCCAGGGTGTCGGTCTCGGCCCGCAGGCCGTGGATGCACACGAAGCTGGCGACGCGGTCGCTCACCGGCAGCGTATGGACGCGCTTGACCTCTAGCTCGGCGAGCGAGACCTCCAGCGCGGTGAAGATCCGCAGCGCCTCGAACATCTGGACCTGGAGCGGGTCGCCGGCAGTGTAGAGCTGGAACGGCTCCTTCCGCAGCAGCAGCTGCCCCTTCGGCCCGAGGTCGGCCTTCAGCCGGCGCACCACGGAGTCGGTCGCGCGCAGCTTGGCGCGCACGGCCTTGTCGATCTCCTGCAGGATGTCGGATGGCGTAAGCACGCGGGCGGTCCCGCGCTGCTGGTAGCGGAACTCGGTGCCGTTCCAGACATCGTGGATGCGCTCGAAGGCGATCTGGTTGGAGTGCTCCCAGCTGAAGCCGTAGGGGGTGCGGAACTGGAAGCCGCCGCTCTCCGGCTGGTAGATCTCCGAGACGCTGCGCAGGTCGTAGCCGTACGGCACGGGCAGCGCCACCAGCGCGCGCAGCATCTGCACGACGACCGTCGCCGGGATGGTGCGGAACGTGTCGGCGTCCGGCAGCACCGACTCGGGCGGGAAGAGGCGGACGAGGTTGCCGAGCTCGGCGAGCAGCTCCGGCGGCTCGGTGTCGAACAGGTGCCGCTCGATCAGGCTCTTGAGCACCAGCGCGTCCAGCGTGTCGTAGAGGTAGAAGTGCAGCCGCTTCTGCGCCCGCCGCTGCGCTTTGAAGAAGTTGGTGCGGGCGTCCTTCGCCGCCCTCTTCGCCGCCTCCACCCGCTGCCGCAGGGCCTCGCGCTGGGCGCGCAGGGCATCTCCCTGGGGGGTACGCCGGCGCAGATCCGCCTCGTGCCGCGCCCTGAAGGCATCCAGCTCCGCCTGTGCCGCGGCGACCTGCGCCTCGGCGGCGCTCACCTGCGGGTCGCTCTCCGGCGCCTGCGCGCGGATGCTCGCATTCTCCTGGTGGACGCGCTCCAGCAGCCGGTTGAGGGTCTGGAGGAAGGGCAGGAGGATGCTCACCTCATCGCCCTTCTCCTGCGCGATGAAGACGTGCTCCTGCCCGAGCGGGCGGTTCGCCGCCGCATCCCAGCCCTCGTAGGTCTTGATGCCGAGCGCGAAGCAGGTGCCGGTCACCGCGTCCTGCTCGGCGCACAGCACCACCCGCACGTCCTCGTACCACGGCATCTGGAAGGTGTGCTTCTCCAGCACGCGCGGCTCGCCATCGTCGAGCGCCTGGGCAGCGGCGATGTAGCGGGCGACGTTGGTCGACAGGTCGTGGCTCAGCGACCGGAGGCGCTCGATCTCCTCCTGGCGCGTCGCCGGGTCGAGCGGGACGAGGTCGCGCCGGCTGCGGTAGCCGGCCGCGAGCAGGTGGCGCTTCGACTCGGAGGTGATATACGGGATGCGCGAGAGGTCGTCGGCGGCGTCGGCGCGGCTGCGGCACTCGTCCATGTACTCGCAGAGCACGCAGCCCTCGTGGACGTGGAAGTGGGCGTCGGCGGCGGGGAGCGCCAGCAGCGCAGGCACACGGTTGCGGAGGAAGTCCGCCAGCGCCAGGCGGTACGGTGCGAGGTCGAACGTTGTGCGCTCGGCGCGCGACTCGACCACGCCGTGCTCTGTGTCGACCGCGTAGCCTGTCACGTCGGAGCAGGACAGCACCGCCTCGAGGAGCATGGTGTAGAAGGCGACCTGGATGAAGTGCTCGTGGCGCGCGACCTGGCTGCCCTTGAAATCCCAGACCCGCAGCCGCCGGTGCGGGTGGCTCTCATCGGGCGGCAGCACCTCCAGCAGATCCGGGCGGCTGACCCCAAGCTCGATGGCGTCCGGGTCCAGGCCGAACATCTGGAGAAACTGCGCCGCGATCGCGGGATGCGGCCCCAGGTCGATCTCGATCTGCGCGATGAAGCGCGGCACACTCGGCTGGCGGAGGAGCGCCAGAGCGTCGGGCAGGGGCAGCGGCGCCACGCGCTGCCGGCCGCGGTCGGGCTGGATGGCGTAATGGATGCGCTGCTCGATGCCGGGGGCCGGCGAGAGGGCGCTGATCTCCGCCTCCAGCGCCTGGACACGCCCGATCTCGAACTCATCGCCGGCCGCCATGAGGAGCGCGATACCCGGGCGGCTGTGCTCGCGGGCGCGGCGCGGGACATTCCAGCCGATGCCCGGCTTGCCGCGATGCGCCGTCGCGACAGCGTTCCAGCGGAAGAGACGGTCGCAGCGGTGCTTGAAGTGCGAAGCGATGGCTGAGGCGGTCAGGCGGAACTTGGCTGTGGGCGAAGAACGTTGCATGCGTTGAACCTTTTTGAAGACCGCGCTCTACACGCCCCAGGCCTCTCGCCGTTCCTGCCGCTGGCGGCGGGCGTATCGAGCGTGAGCGGCGCCTGCTCAGGTGGCGCTCCATCTGAGGGCGCCTTCTTGCGAACGCTCGGCACGTCGTTCTCTCCCCACAGGCTCACTGTCTCAGGCGCCCCTTCGATGTCGATCATCCCATGTTGTCATCACAATACCAGCGACCTGCCTGCACAAATGTGGACATGTGAGCGCGATCAGCTGGCGCTCGGGTGAGGCGACTCCGCGCTGGCGAGGAAGAGGGCGGCTGGGCTCCGTTCGAGGCAGATTCGCTAGCAGGTTGGGAGCTACAGCGTCGGGCATGGCCGCTCCGTTGCCGGTAGGAACGCCACCTCTCGTGACGAATATAGCACCGCAGTGCACCCACCACAAGCTTGGGTGCGACGCAGTAGCGCATCGAAACGGGAACAGGGCTGCAGCCGCGCTCCAAGGCCGCGGGCGATGTGGTGCTCACTCCAAGAAACGCCCGCACGCCGGGAAGGGATACGCGCGGGCGTTCCAACCTGGTAGCTTCCAGAACTGGAACGTGGGCTCTTGCGCTCTGTATGCGGAAGCCAGAAGAGCGTTACACGCCGTCCAGGGCCATCGCTTCGCGGTCGCGCTAGCCCGCGCAGCTTACAGGCGAGGAGGCTTGACTGTGGACTCGTCTCTTTGTTTGGAAGCCTTCTGGTGGAGTAAGACAGGATAGTTGCCGGCGGGCTCAGGCGCGCAGTACGCGCCGCCTCTGTCCTCGGCGGTGCCTATGGTTTCGCCGGGCCCGCGCGCTCCAGCGCCGGCCAGCGCGGGGTCAGATCGCGCCGGGCGGCAAGCTCGCCCCAGCGGCTGTCGAGCGCCCGAACCAGCCCAGCGGCAGCTTCAGCCACCGGCGCGAGCTCGCCGGCGCCTGCCGCCACCGAGCGCAGCCGCCGCAGCCCCGCCAGCACCGCGCCGCGCGCCGTCCACTCGCCCACCCACGGCCGGTCGGCATCCAGCACGGCGGGCGAGACCCACATGAGGATCGCCAGAGCGCGGAAGGCGCACATCGCGGCCCACTCGCGCCGAAACGCCGCGTCGTCCGCCGCCTCGGGCAGAGTCTCAGCGAGCACCGCGCGGAAGGTCCGGAGCATCGCGCGGAGCGCGGGGCGGGGGAGGGGGCAGAGCGTGTTCCAGGCGGCGATGTCGTAGAGCGCGTGGCGGAACCCGCCGTACTCGAAGTCGACCAGCCGGGCCACCCCGCGGGCGAGGTGGTTGTTGCTCGGCGCCGGGTCGCCGTGGGTGAAGCGCAGCCACGGCCCCGGCTCGGCATACGTGGCGGCCAGCCGCTCCATGCAGCCGCCGAGGCCGCGCGGCGCAGGCACGCCCGTGGCGGCCAGCCACGCCTCAATCGCCGGGCGCCCGGCCAGCCAGCGCTCCGCCTCGGCGCCGCGCCCGAGCCCCGCTGCGGCCGGGAGTGCGGCGCGGATCGCAGCGAACCGCTCCTCGCCATCGGCGATGTGCAGCCGGGCCATGGCGCCCGCGAGACCGCGGAGCGCGGCGAACGCGCGCCTCGGGCTGTGGCCGCCCAGCACATCCTCCAGCGTCTCGCCCGCGCCGAGGTCCTCGAGCACCATCACCCGCCGCGCCACGTCTCCCGCCAGCAGCCGCGGCGCGACCCCCGCCGCCCCGGGCTGATCCGCGAGGAAGAGCAGGCTGGCCCACTCCGTGAACCCGGTCGCCGCGTCGTCGCGCAGGGCCTTCACCACCACCGTGGCCGGCGCCGGGGCCGCGGCGCGCACCCGGCAGCGCGCCACCACACATCTGGTCGCGTCGCGCAGCACCTCGGGGCGCCCGAGCGCCACCTCGCCGCCCAGCTCTGCTCCGAGCGCGCGCTCCGCGGCGGCAAGCGCCTCGGTGAACTGAAACTCCGCCTCGCCCACCCATCCTCCGCTACACAGCCGGCCGGCTACGGGATGCGGTTCCAGGCCAGCGACAGCCCGACGCCCAGAGCGGCCAGCAGCGCGCCGAGGGCGATGAAGGCCACGCTGATCTCCGTCGTCTCCTCCCTCGTCACGAGCGTGAGCGGGAGCTCCCGGAACACCTGCTGGAGCTGATCGGCGCTCTCCGCCGCGTAGTAGGCGCCGCCGGTCATATCGGCGATCTGCTGCAGCGTCGCCTCGTCGATCCCGCGCCGGAAGCCCCCGCCGCCCCACGGGTCGAAGCCGCCCGGCATCAGCCCGCCGCTCTCGGTGCCGAAGCCGATCGTGTAGACGCGCACGCCGCGCTCGACGGCCCGCTGGGCTGCATCCAGGGGCCTGGGGCCAGTGCTGCTCACGCCGTCGGTGAGGAGCACGATGATGTCGGGCGCGTAGGTGCCGGGCGGCACGGGCGCAGCCCCGCCGGCACCGAGGCCAGCGCCGCCGCCCGGCGCGGTGTCCTCGCTGATCCCGTCGATCACATCCAGCGCCTCGAGGATCCCGCTGCCGATCGCGGTCCTGCGGCCGGTGTTGAGGCTCAGGATCGCGCTCCGCAGCGCCCGCTGGTCATCCGTCGGCGGCTGGACCAGCTCGGCGAAGCCGGAGAAGGCGACGATCGCGATCTGCGTGCCGGGCTCCTGGCGCTCGATGAACGACAGCGCGGCCTCCTGGGCGGCCGCGATGCGGCTGGGCGCGATATCGTCCGCGAGCATGCTCCGCGAGACATCCAGCGTCAGCACGATCGTCGCCCGCCCCGCCGGCACCCGCACCGTCGCCACCGGGCGCGCGAGCGCGACCGTCAGGCTCGCCAGCGCCAGCAGGAAGAGCGCGAACGGCAGGTGGCGCCGCACCCACGAGTGCCGCGGCAGAGCCGCCCGCACCAGCGTCAGGCTGGAGTAGCGCACCGCGAACCGCCGCCGGCGCCGCAGCGCCCAGATGTAGATCGCGGCGATGACCGGCAGCGCGCCGAGCAGCAGCAGGGATGCTGGCCAGAGCAGTTCCATCCTCCCCTCCTGGCCATCGGTCCCAGAAGGCGACGCTCTCTGGAACCCACTACCCTCAGGTCACACGGGCGACCCGGTTGTGCCCGCCCTTCGCAACGGCCCGAAGGGCCGCACGCCTCCAGAGCCTCTGGCGGCGCGGGTGAAGCGGCCGCGCACGCCCTTCACGCCACGCGGCCGAACCACAGCAGCGAGCAGAGCGCGCCGGCCAGCAGGACGAGGATGCCCGCGCCGGCGAACAGCGCCGTGATCTCCGTCTCCTCCGGCGTAACCACCAGCTGCCTGGCGAGGTCCTGGTAGATCGTGTCCAGCTCGTGCTGGCGCTCGGCGCCGTAGTAGGCGCCGCCGGTCATATCGGCGATCTGCTGCAGCGTCGCCTCGTCCAGCCGCGTGTGGACGGTGAAGCCCTCGACCTCGAGCGGGATGCCGCTCGTGGTGCCGATCCCCACGGTGTGAATGCGCACACCGCGGTCCGCCGCGGCCAGGGCCGCCTCGAGCGGATCGGGCGGGGCGGTGTTCTCGCCATCGCTGAACAGCACGATCAGGGCCGGCGCGATCTCCCCCGGCGCAACCGGCGTCGGCGTCGGGGCGTCGCTGCCGGTGGGCTGCGGCGTCTCGCCGGCCTCGACCGCGATGGCCGCGAGCGCGGCGAGGATCCCCTGGCCGAGCGACGTGCCGCGCTGCGGGCTGATGCGGCCGATCGCGTCCAGGACGGCGTCCTTGTCGTCGGTGGGCGCCTGCACCGTCAGGCCGCCCTCGCTGAACGCCGTCACCCCGATGCGCACGCCGGGCGGCTGGGCGGCCACGAACTCCCGCGCCAGCGCCTTGGCCGCCTCCATGCGCGTCGGCTCCATGTCCTCGGCGGCCATGCTCCCCGACACGTCGAAGGTGAGCATCACCGTGCCGGCGATGCGCGGCAGGCTCACCGCCGCCTGCGGGCGCGCCAGCCCGACGATCAGGATCGCGAGGCCGACCAGGAACAGGGCCGGCGGCACGTGCCGCCGCGCACCGAGCGGGCGCCCGGCGCCCTGCACCAGCCCCAGGCTGCCGTAGTGTGCGGCGAGCGCATCGCGGCGGCGGCGCATCCGGACGTACAGCACGACGCACAGCGGAAGCAGCAGCAGCAGCGCCAGCATCGCGGGCCAGATGAACGACATAGCCGCACCCCTCACCGCACCCGGCGCTTGCGCAGGCCCGCGAAGCGCACCAGCGCGCGCACCAGGTCCTCCTCCGTCGAGAGGGCCAGCAGGTCCACGCCGGCCCGCCCGAGCGTCTCGCGGATCTGCGCCTCCCGCTGCAGCGCCGCCTCGCGGAAGCGCGCCCGAAACGCCCTGTCGCGCGTGTCCACGTAGAGCTGCTCGCCGGTCTCGGCGTCCTGCATGATCACCGCCCCGACGTCCGGCAGGTCCACCTCGCGCGGGTCCCACACCCGCACCGCCAGCACCTCGTGCCGCCGGGCGAGGCCCTTCAGCGGCCGCTCCCAGCCCGGCTCGCTGATGAAGTCCGAGACGATGAAGATCAGCGAGCGCTGCTTGATGGTGTGCAGCCCGGCCTCGAGCAGCGCCGACAGGCTGGTGAGCGGCACCTGCTCGGCCACCGGCTGCCGCAGCAGGTCGTTGATCAGCCGCAGGACGTGGATGCGCCCGCTGCGCGCCGGGACGGTGCGCTCGACGCGGCTGCCGTACAGCAGCGCGCCGACGCGGTTGCCGTGGCGCGTCAGCAGCCGCGCCAGCGTGGCCACCAGGTCGATCAGCACCGTGCGCTTCTGCGCCTGCAGCGTGCCGAAGTCCATCGACGGGCTCAGGTCCAGCAGGAACCAGGCGCTGATCTCGCGGTCCTCGACGTACTGGCGGACGTAGGGCGCCTGCATCCGCGCGGTGACGTTCCAGTCGATGTAGCGGATGTCGTCCTCGGGCTGGTACTCGCGCAGGTCGGCGAAGTCGAGCCCGGCCCCGTAGAACAGGCTGCGGTAGTTGCCCTGGAGCAGCCCGTCCAGCCGGCGGATGACGTGCCAGTCCAGCCGCTGGAGGATGCGCTCAGGCGTGGGCGCGGGCGCTGCTTCGCTCATGCAGGGGCACCTCCGGCACCGGGACGCGGTCCAGAATCTTGGTCAGCAGCTCGTCGGCGGTCACGCCGTCCGAGAGCGCCTCGTACGACAGCACGATCCGGTGGCGCATCACGTCGAGCGCCAGGTCGCGCACGTCCTGCGGCAGCGCGTAGGCGCGCCCGCGCACGAAGGCCAGCGCCCGCGCCCCCAGGATCAGGTTGATCGACGCGCGCGGGCTGGCGCCGAAGGTGATGTAGGGCGCCAGCTCCTTCAGCCCGTGGTCCTGCGGCGCGCGAGTGGCCGCCACCATGCGGATGGCGTACTCGATCAGCGCCGGGTCGACGTACACCCTGCCCGCCTCGCGCTGCAGGGCCAGCAGCTCGTCGGTGGTCAGCACCTTCTGCACGCGCTCGAGCGCGCCGGTCATGCGCTCGACGATCACGAACTCCTCGGTCGCGCTCGGGTAGCCGACCAGCACCTTGAGCATGAAGCGGTCGACCTGCGCCTCGGGCAGCGGGTAGGTGCCCTCGGTCTCGATCGGGTTCTGCGTCGCCAGCACCAGGAAGGGGTCGGGCACCGGGAAGGTCTCGCGCCCGATCGTCACCTGGCGCTCCTGCATCACCTCGAGCAGCGCGCTCTGCACCTTGGCCGGCGCGCGGTTGATCTCGTCCGCCAGCAGCAGGTTGGTGAACACCGGCCCGAGCGAGGTGGTGAACTCGCCGGTCTTCTGGTTGTAGATGCGCGTGCCCACCAGGTCGGCCGGGACGAGGTCGGGCGTGAACTGGATGCGCTTGAACTCGCCGCCCACCGCCTCGGCCAGGGTCTTGATCGTCATCGTCTTGGCCAGGCCCGGCACGCCCTCGACGAGCAGGTGCCCGCGGGACAGCAGCGCGACGACCAGCCGCTCGAGCAGGTGGTCCTGCCCGACGATGACCTTCTTCACCTCGTACAGCACGCGCTCGATCCGCATCCGGCTCTCCGGATGGATTGGCTGCTCCATCAGCAGTGCTCCTCAGTGGGCCTCGCGGCCCCGCATGTCGTTCCTCCGGCGGGGCTCAGCCCCCGCGAGCCCGCCCCTCGCCGCTCAATCCTCTGCAGCGGGAGGGCAGAGCGCGCCGCCCGCCGCGCCTTCCGCGTCCTAGTAGGGCGGCAGGCCCGCCGCGCCCCCCGCCACAGTGATCGGGACGGCGAAGCCGAGCCCGATGAACACCCGCTGATCCGTCGGGTTCACCAGCCCCGCGACGATGCCGATCACCTGGCCGTCGCGGTTGAGCAGCGGCCCGCCCGAGTTGCCGGGGTTCACCGCGGCGTCGATCTGGATCAGGCCGGTCAGAACCTGGTCGCTGCCCGGCGGCCGGAACGAGCGGTCGAAGCCCGAGATCACCCCGGCGCTCATCGAGCCGTAGAGGCCGAGCGGGTGCCCGACGACGTAGGCCTCGTCGCCGACGCGCATCGCGTTCGGGTTCCCGAGCGTGGCCGGGACGATCTGCGGCGGCGGCTGCGTCGCCCTGAGCACGGCGATGTCGTTCTCGGGCTGCGCCGCCACCACCTCGGCCGGCGAGCGCGTGCCATCTGCGAAGGTGAGCTCGATGGTGGAGGCGTCCGCCACGATGTGCAGGCTGGTCAGGATATCGCCCTCCGCGCTGACGACCACGCCGCTCCCGATGCCTTCGACAGCTTCCTGCCCATCCGCCGGGCCGCTGGTCTGGATCAGCACCAGCGAGGGCAGGATCGTCTGGTACACCAGCGCCGAGCGCGCCGGCTCCGGTGTGGCCGAGGCCATGGCCTGGGCGACGGCCTCGTTCACCTCGCGCAGCGTGAGCTGGGGCGGCGGCGCGACCAGCCGGTTGGCGACCAGCAGCGCGACGAGGGCGGCGAGCACCCCGGCGGCGAAGGTCCCGGCCGCACGCGCCTGTGGGGGGAGACGCTTCAGCCGCTCCCGCCATCCACCCCGCTGCGGAGTCGATCTGTCCATCATGCCAGCATGCCTGCGTCCGCTGTCACGGGCGCGCTGTTCCCCCTACGCTCCGCCTCGCACCCGGCGGTGGGGTCCGGGGAGGCGAAGGCTCCCCGAAAAGAGGAACTCGGAGGGCCTGTAACCCGCCACACCTCTCGCAGCACCGCACCGCGTAAGTCATGTAAGTTAAGATAAGTATAGTAGCAGTTTATCCACCGGGCGTGAGAAATTGCTAAGAGTGAGTCTTCCGGCCGCTGTCCCCGCCGCGCCTGCGCCCGCTCCGATTACCGATCGTGATACCAGCTATCGGCGGCGCCGGCTTGATGGGGCGGGATGCCTCGCGTAGAGTAGCGCGTGTGGCGTCACAGCCTGTGAAGCTGAGGGGGCAGCAATGGCCATCACGATCGAGCAACTGGACGCGCCGGCGGCGCGCGCGGCGCTGCCCGAGCTGGCCGCCCTGCTGGAGGAGGCCGTCCGGGGCGGCGCCTCGGTCGGCTTCGTCCTGCCGCTGGCCGACGGCGAGCTGGAGACGTACTGGAGCGGTGTGGTGGCGAGCGTGGCGAGCGGCCAGAAGGCGCTGCTGGTCGCCCGGAAGGAGGGCCGGCTCGCCGGGACGGTGCAGGTGGCCTTCGAGCCGCGCGCCAACGGGTCGCACCGCGCCGAGATCCAGAAGCTGCTGGTGCACCGCTGGGCGCGCCGGCAGGGGGTCGGCGCGGCGCTGATGGGTGCGGCGGAGGAGGCGGCGCGCGCCGCGAACCGCACGCTGCTCGTGCTCGACACGCGCGTCGGGGACGACGCCGAGCGCCTCTACCGGCGGCTTGGCTACCAGCTCGCGGGCGTGATCCCCTACTACGCCCGCAGCATCGACGGCCGCCTGGAGGGCTCGGCCTTCATGTACAAGCTGCTCGCGGAGGTGTAGGCCCGGGGAGAATCAAAGCCCCGCGCGCACAGCATACGCGCGGGGCGTGGAGATTGCGCCGCTACCGCATCCGGCGCAGCCCGATGTACTGGAGCTCGGCCAGGACCGCGACCGCGAGCGCCTGGGCCGCCACGAACCAGAAGCCCGCCTGCGTGAGCGGGAGCCACCCGGCCACCAGCAGCAGCACGCTGTCGGCCACCCACAGGGCGTTGACGATCACCGCCGCCCAGCCCAGCCGCCGGCTGATCACCGGGCGCGTCGCGCCGTAGATGAGCACGGCGGCCCACACCAGCAGAGCGGCGCCGAGCGGGACCTGGAGCGCGGCCGGGATGCCGAGCAGCTCCTCGAGCCGGCCGGCGCCGGCCAGGAACGCGGCGCCGCTCACCGTGACAGCCGCGCCATCCACCTGAAGCACGCGCCGCAGGAACAGCGCGCCGTCGAAGTTCGTGCGGGTCAGAGTTGCCATTGGTGCCTCCTTGTGCGTCCGTCGAGAAGGGTCGTCACAGGCACCAGTATGGCCAGCCGCCGCTGCCAGATCGACACAAAACACTGCCATCTACTGCCAGTTGGCCCGCAGATCCTGGGCGACCAGCCGCGCCGCGGCGTTCTGCCAGTTGTGGAGGGTCCGCTGCGGCACCTGCGTGTCGAACCACGCCAGCGCCTGACGCGCCGTCGGGTCGAGCCCGTTGGTGTCGGCGCGGCGCCGGTAGGGCTTCACGCCCGCAACGTAGGGGAAGTAGAGCGCGTTGTAGTAGCGCCAGGCGTCGCTCGTACCGAAGTCGCCGCCCTCGCGCGGCTTGAGGCGCTCGATGGCCTCGCGCAGCAGCGCCTGGAGCTCGACGGCGCGCTCCACGGGGTGGTCGGGCGCGCCGCGCGCGGCCAGCCGCTCGTCGATCCGCGGCAGCCGGGTGAGCGGGCTGGCCGCCAGCCGCACGAGGTCGCCGTAGTGGCTGAGCGCGCGCCGCGTGAGCCTGGCGAACTCCGCCTCGTCCAGCGCGGCGAGCTCTGGGTCGAGGCGCAGCCGCGGGAGGGCCGCCTCGCCGGCGCGCAGCTCGGTCCGGGCGCGCAGCAGCTCGGGCTCGCGCGCGAAGGCCAGCCGGTCGAGCAGCGTCTGGATCGCTGGCCCGAAGGCGTGCGCCGCGATCGCTGCCGCGATCGTCGCCAGCAGCAGCGCGACCATGGGGGCCTGGCCGGCAGCGCCTGCGGCGATCACCAGCGCGACCTGGCCGCCGAACAGCAGGGCGGCGCCGGCCGCGCCCAGCAGGGAGCGCAGCATGTCGCGCCGCAGCACCTCGCCCTCCTCGAAGGCGTCCCACGCCGCAACGGCCAGGCCCAGCAGCGCCAGGTCGAGCCCGATCGCCAGCAGCGCCCACTCCTGCGCCAGGAGCCCGAGGGGGAAGAGCAACAGCGCCATGCCGAGCGCGAAGAACAGCGTGGCGACGCTCGCCAGCCCTACCACGCCGCCTGGGCGGATGGCCCGCCGCGCCCGCAGCAGGAGCGCCAGACATCCGCCCAGGGGCAGCAGCACGAGGGCCGCCAGCAGCAGGTAGGCCGGCTCGCCGGGCGCCGTCCCCGGCAGCGCGCCCCCGGCGGCGACCGCGAGCGTCACGAGGCCCAGCGGCCAGAGGCCCAGGCGCCACAGGCGGTCGAGCCGCTCGCGCCCCACGAGCGAAGGCTCGGGGCTCTCCGGGAGGAGCAGCAGCGTCGCCCCGGTCCAGAGCAGCGCCGGGACGAACACCAGGAAGGTTTGGAGGCGCGCGAAGAGCGCCTGCTGCGGGGACGGGACGACATCGCGCAGCAGGCCGGCGGCGACCGCGAGCGCATAGGCCGCCAGCCCCAGGCCGGCGCGGCGCAAGATCGGCTTGCGCACATCGCGGGCGAGCAGGTACAGCCCGAGCCACCACGCTCCGCCAAAGACGATCGACGCGAGGAACAGCATCATCCCCGTGTGCTACGCCGCGACCTCCCTCGCCAGCACGCCGGTCGTCTCGGCCACCCGCTTCAGGTCGCGCAGGCGGTCGGCGATGTCGCGGGAGAAGACCCAGGCCAGGATCGGGTCGAGCAGCCGCCGCAGCCACTTCGGGCTGCCGGTGAGCGAGTAGCGGAACACCACCCGCGTCCGGCCCGGCGCCAGCTCGAAGAAGCGCCAGGAACCGGCGAACGTCGCGATCATCCTCGGCCCGCGCGTCATCTTGACCGCCACGACGCGCGGGCGCCGGAAGGAGACGTACTCCGTCTCCATGCCCATGCCGAGCCGCGAGACGCACCAGGCGCGCACGCCGACTCCGGCCTCGCGCGCCCCGCCCACCAGCCGCGCCTCCTTCAGGAACGGGTCCCACAGCAGCCGCCGGTCGTAGTCCTGGGTCAGGTCGAACAGCGCCTCGGCCGGCGCGTCGATCTCGATCTCACGCTCGATAGTCGGCATCTCGGTCCTCTTCATGATGGGAGCTGCGCGGTCGCGCCCGCGTCAGCCCGGTCCATTATAGCAGTGGGGTTCGCGGCGGCGCCATCCGCTGGCTGCGGCATAGCAAGCTCACAGCACCGCCGAGAGGCTCGGCGCGAGGCGCAGCCAGGCCGAGAGCCGCGGCGCCAGCGCGCCGGGCGACGCCTTGAGCGCGTTCAGCCAGGTGGCCGCCGTGACGTAGCGCATCAGCCGCTGGTCCACCTGCGCCCGCCGCTCGTCGGACAGCTCCTGCCAGCGCGGCAGCATCCGCTCGACGATCCAGCGCCAGCGGGCGGCGAACACGCCCACGTCGCTGCCGGACGAGAAGCTGGCGAACGTCTCGTACTGCTCCGGGATGGGCGACGGGATCCAGCCGGCGATCCGCTGCCACAGGGCCGGGTCGGTGTCGTACACCCCCGGCTGGAGCACCTGCCGCTGCTCGTACTCCAGCAGCAGGGTGTTGCCCCGCCACACCAGCTCGGGGTCGCCGCCGCGCCGCCCGGCGTCGATCTGCCGCCACCCGTCGAGCAGCTGCTCAGCCAGCCCCTCCGACGCGGCGATCGCCTCGATCTCGGCCAGCCCGGCGCGCTCGTAGGCCAGGTGCTGCCAGTAGATGTCGGCGAAGACCAGCGCGTTGCCGGCGCAGAGCTGGCGGAACATCACCTCGGCCTCGCGCGGCCACAGCCCGATCAGCACCGAGGCGCCGCTGTAGCGCAGCGCCAGCATCAGGTGCATCCCCCGCCCGACGGTCGCCGAGGTCAGCGCGGCCATGCCGGCCCACTTGTACACCTCGGGCGCCCGCAGGTACATCTCCGCATAGGCCTCGGTGATGTGCAGGTTGCGGCGCAGCAGGTCCAGCGTGCCGAGCTCGCCGCTGAAGTCCACGCCGATGCGGCGAGCGGCCTGCTGCTCCCAGTATGCGCGTGTGCGGCTCATGTCTATCTCCAATGCTGTATCGTGCGGTGCGAGGAAGGGCGCATTCGGAAGGGCTAGCCGCGGCGGGCTA
>ERZ777003.2636-NODE-2636-length-19981-cov-15.753388_pt1 | contig 19981 bp, 15 predicted proteins | sample MGYA00374956_ERZ777003 | MGnify/ENA primary metagenome ERZ777003 (study PRJEB29302, sample SAMN06268252) | bioreactor metagenome | isolation source: Joint BioEnergy Institute, California, USA | place: USA:Joint BioEnergy Institute, California, USA | collected... | reverse complement strand
AGGTGTGAAGGACAGCTCGCCCGTCACGGACGCTTCTTCTCGCCGGGAGGTGTGGAGGGCGGCACGCCCGTCACGGACGCTTCTTCCCGCCGGGAGGTGTGGAGGGCGGCACGCCCTCCACGGATGCTTCCTCCCGCCGGAAGATGTGAAGGACAGCTCGCCCGCCACGGATGCTTCCTCCCGCTGGGAGGTGTGGAGGGCGGCACGCCCGTCACGGACGCTTCTTCCCGCCGGGAGGTGTGGAGGGCGGCACGCCCTCCACGGATGCTTCCTCCCGCCGGGAGGTGTGGAGGGCGGCACGCCCTCCACGGATGCTTTTCCCGGTCGCTCTGCGGCAGCGTAGCTGCTGCAGAGCGACCGAAAGAATAAAGAAGGAGACGAAGCCCCGCCAACCCTCTCCGAGCTGTGCGGAGACAAAGCCGCCGCACAGCCCGCGCGATTGACGATTTTATCTTTCCGCCGTACGATTGTCCGGTCACGCGTAGCGCGACCGAGTGCACAAGCCCACCAGCGGGGATCGGGACGCCCGCGGCACATCGCTAACTGCTATGCCAACTGTGATCGGCATCCGCTTCAAAGACTCCGGCAAGACCTATTTCTTTGACCCCAATAACCTCACGGATCTGAACCAGGGCGACCACGTGATCGTCGACACCGTCCGCGGGCCGGAGCTCGCCAAGGTGGCCTACCCCCCGCGCGAGGTCCCGCAGGAGGAGATCGTCGGCGAGCTGAAGCCGGTGCTGCGCCGCGCCGAGCCCGCCGACTTCGAGCGCATGCGCCTGCTCAACGCCCGCCACGACGAGGTGATGGCGCGCTGCGCCGAGAAGATCCGCGAGCACGGGCTGCCGATGCGCCTCGTCAAGGCCGAGTACAGCTTCGACGGCTCGCGCCTGACGTTCTACTTCACCGCCGAGAAGCGGGTGGACTTCCGCATGCTGGTGCGCGACCTGGCCCGCACCTTCCGCACCCGCATCGAGCTGCGCCAGATCGGCCCGCGCGATGAGGCCAAGCTGCTCGGCGGCATCGGCCCGTGCGGCCGCCTGCTCTGCTGCGCCACCTTCCTGCCCGACTACGCCCGCGTCTCGATCAAGATGGCCAAGGACCAGGACCTGCCGCTCAACCCGACGAAGATCAGCGGGGTGTGCGGCCGCCTGCTCTGCTGCCTGTCCTACGAGCACGAGCAGTACGTGCAGATCAAGGGCTCGCTGCCGAAGAAGGGCACCTGGGTCCAGACCCCCGACGGCCCGGGCGAGGTGGTGTCGGTCAACGTGCTGAAGGAGACGGTGATGGTCGCGCTGGCGGGCAGCGGCATCCACGAGGAGTTCTCGCCGTCCCAGCTCAGCGAGGCGACCGACCGGGTGGCCGCGCTGGCGCGCAGCCGCAACGAGGAGGGCATCACGCCCGCAGCGCGCGGCCTGCTGCGCGGCCTCGAGGACGAGCGCGGCGGGCGCGCGGGCCGGCGCCAGCAGAAGGGCGAGCGGCGCCTGCTGCGCGAGGAGATCGACAACCCGGACGTGCTGGATGCCCTGGCGCTGCTCGAAGAGGGCTTCGAGGACTATGAGCCGCCGGACACGCCTGCCGCGCCGCGGCCTCAGCCCGAGCGCCAGCAGCCGCCCCAGCTCAAGATGCCGCGCCCGGCGCCCGAGGGGCCGCCCCAGTCCCGGCAGCAGCGCCAGGGCGGCGGCCAGCAGCCCCGGCCGGAGCGCCCGGCACCGGCGGAGAGCGCGCCGCAGCAGCCGGAAGACCATGCCCAGCCCACCAGCCCGTCGCCCAGCTCGCCACGCCGAAGGCGCCGCCGCGGCCGCGATCGCGGTGGGTAAGCTCGCCACGCCAGCACCGGGGCCGCGCCCCAGACGCCCGCCGGCAACCGCAGCCCCTCTCCGCCGGAACGTGGAGCGCCGGACTGCGCAGTCTCGGTGAGCCTCGCCCCGGGTCAGATTCAGGCCGAGCCGAAGTCAGCCTTGCAGTGCGCCGCTGTGATGCTGCCTCGCCGCGCCGCAGCAGCACAAGACAGGAGTTACGCGGTGAGCCTGCCCCGCACCCCTTGGGGTCAGGGAGACTTCACCTCCTCAAAAGCACTCTCTTCCGCCGCTCTGCGGACGCCTCACAGCCGCAGAGCGGTAGGTGTCCGTGGCGGGCCGCAGGCCCGCCAGACCTTCCGTAAGGGGCGGGCGGCACGACCGCGCAGCTCCTGCACATGAACGCCGCCAAGCGACGTGAACCTTCTTAGTAGGAGACAGGCGGAGACCATGAACAACGTACGAGTCGGCTGCGGCCAGATCACCTGGGCCAGGAGCGTCCCCGAGGAGCAGGTGCTGGCCGAGATCGCCCAGGCGGGCTACGTGGGCGCCCCCGCCGGGCCGCGCCCGGGATCGACGGCTCAGGACACCCTCGCGCTCTACGGGCGGTTCGGGCTGCGCCCCGCCCCCGGCTACCTCGGCGCCGAGTTCTGGCGCGCCGATCGCCGCGACCAGATCCTCGACCAGGCGCGCCAGTACGCCCGCTTCATGCGCGAGGTCGGCTGCACCGAGCTGTACGTCGCGGCCGGCGGCTTCGACTTCGTCGCCCCCTCCGGCAAGACTCGCCGCGAGGTCTCCGGCCACGTGCGCCCCGAGGACGGGCTGAGCGACACCGAGATGCGCACCTTCGCCGAGACGCTCAACCGCGTCGGCGAGATCACGCTGGCCGAGGGCGTGCGCAGCTGCTTCCACAACCACGTCGGCACGGTGATCGAGACTCGCGACGAGATCGACCGGCTGCTGGCGCTGACCGACCCGGCGCTGGTGTTCCTCGGGCCGGACACCGGGCACCTGGCGTGGGCCGGGGCCGACCCGGTGGAGTTCTGCCGCGACTACGCCGGGCGCATCCTGACGATGCACCTGAAGGACATCGACGCCGCGGTGGCCGAGCGCGGCCGCGCCGAGGAGTGGGACTACGGCACCGCCCAGCGGCACGGGATCTGGACCGAGCTCGGGCAGGGGGCGATCGACTTCCCCGCCATCCTCGAGATCCTGCGCGGCGCCGGCTTCTCCGGCTGGCTGATCGTCGAGACCGATGTGACCCAGCTGCCGACCGCGCTCGAGAGCGCGCAGGTGAGCCGGGCCTACCTGCGATCGCTGGGGCTGTGAGGCGGCAGGCCCGCCCCGCACCTTCCCGAAAAACACCCGTGGAGGGCTACGGCCCTCCACACCTTCCCAGGGCGGCGACGGCCGCGTCACTCCAGCAGATGAGACATTAAAGGAGCACGCACTTGTACAGAGTAGGGATCATCGGCTGCGGCAAGCCCTGGCGCAGCGAGGGCGCCACCGGCTTCGGCATGTCCCACGCGCACGCCGAGGGCTATAAGGCGTCGCCGGACTGCCGCATCGTCGCGCTCGCAGACATCAGCGAGGAGAACGCGCGGGCCTTCCAGGAGCGCCACGGCGGCGAGGCGATCTACACCGACTACCGGGAGATGCTCGCCAAGGAGCGCCTGGACATCGTCAGCATCAGCACCTGGCCGCACCTGCACGCGCCCATGGTCATCGCCAGCGCCGAGGCCGGCGTCAAGGCCATCCACTGCGAGAAGCCCATGGCGCTCACCTACGGCGACTCGCTGCGCATGGTCGAGGTCTGCGAGCGCCACGGCGTCCAGCTGACGTTCAACCACCAGCGGCGGTTCAACGCCCCCTTCCGCAAGGCCAGGGAGCTGCTCAGGGAAGGGGCGATCGGGCAGCTCGAGCGCATCGACGCCACCTGCGGCAACCTGTACGACTGGGGGACGCACTGGTTCGATATGCTGTTCTTCTTCAACGATGAGACGCCCGCGGAGTGGGTGATCGGGCAGATCGACCTGCGCGGCAGCCACCGGGTGTTCGGCGCGCCGATCGAGGGCCACGGGCTCAGCCACTTCAAGTTCCGCAACGGCGTCCACGGCGTGATGATGACCGGCCACGGCGCGCCGCACCCGCTGCTCATCCGCCTGACCGGGAGCGACGGCGTGATCGAGATCGGGCGGAGCAACGAGACGCCGCTGCGCATCTGGGGGCGCGGGCACAGCGGCTGGGAGCCGGTGGCGGTGGACGAGGGGCTGCACGGCTTCGACAGCGTCACGCGCGGCGTGCTCGACCTGGTGGACGCGCTCAAGACCGGCCGCGAGCCGGAGCTTGCGGGCCGCCGCGCCCTGCGGGCCACCGAGCTGATCTTCGCCACCTACGAGTCCAGCCGGCGGCGCGCCCGCGTCGACCTGCCGCTCGACATCAGCGACTCGCCGCTGCAGGCCATGATCGACGAGGCGGGCATCCAGCTCAGCTAGGGGGCGCTGGCCGCCTGCGAAGGTAGCGCCGCGTGTGCTAGAATAGGCGAAATCTTCCTGGCAGAGGTACCCATGTTCGATCCAACCCCATACCGGCAGCTGTTCCCGATCTGCGAGCGGCTGGCGTTCTTCAACCACGCCGGCATTTCGCCGCTCAACACGCGCGCCGCGGCGGCCATGCGCGCCTTCATCGAGACCAGCACGAGCGAGTCGTCCAACGACTACTTCCCGCAGGTGTTCCGCCAGCGCGCAGAGCTCTGCCAGAGCCTCGCTAACCTGATCAACGCCCGCTCGGCAGACGAGATCGTGCCGGTGCAGAACACCGCCTACGGCATCAACTGCGCCGCGCTCAGCCTGCCGCTCAGGCCCGGCGACAACGTGCTGGTGATCGACGGCGACTACCCGGCCAACATCTACCCCTGGATGAACCTGGCGCACCGCGGCGTGCTCACGAAGTTCGTGCCGCAGCACCAGGGCGGCGTCGACCTGGACCTGCTCGTGTCGCGGATCGACCCGCGCACGCGCGTGATCGCCGTCAGCACGGTGATGTTCGCCACCGGCTTCCGCAACCCGATCGAGGAGATCGGGAGGATCTGCAAGGAGCGCGGCATCTACTTCGTGGTGGACGGCATCCAGTCGCTGGGCGCCTTCCCGCTCGACGTGCAGGCGGCCGGGATCGACATCCTCTCGTGCGGCTCGCAGAAGTGGCTGCTCGGCCCGATCGGCGCCGGCTTCATGTACGTCCGCCAGGAGCTGCTGAGCGAGCTCGTCCCGGGCGCGTACGTCGGCACCTCGAGCGTGGTCGACGCGCAGAACTTCCTGGACTACAACTTCACGCTGCAGCCCAACGCCGGGCGCTTCGCGATCGGCAGCGACAACATCACCGGCTACATCGGCCTGGCGGAGAGCGTCGCGCTGATCCAGGAGGTCGGCCCGGCCACCATCGCCAGCCAGATCCTGTCGCTGGTGGACACGCTGATCGACGACCTGGGCGAGCGCGGCTACCGCTTCTCGGCCAGCACCGCCCCCGAGCACCGCTCGGGGATCGTGATCGTCGAGGTGGATGACCCGGCAGCGGCCACCGCGCGGCTGAAGGAGGCCGGCATCGTCGTGATCCCGCGTGGCAAGGGGATCCGCATCGCGCCGCACTTCTACAACACGCGCGAGGAGATCCTGCGGGTCGGCGAGGCGCTGGATCGGGCCTTGTAACCTTGGGAGCGGCAGAAGCGCCAGAGAGGCTGGCCGCAGTTGCGTCGCACCTCCTCGAACACTGCGAAGTGGCCGACAGGAGCAGTGAAGCATTGTGGCCCTCGGAGCCCACCGTGTCCGATACGGACGCCAATAATAATTCACAGACGCGCCTCGCCGTGCTGCTGGCGGAGCTCGAGGCGCTCCGCGCGACTTTCGCGGATATTACCGACGAGCTCGCGCTCCCCCGCCTGCTCGAGATCATCGTAGAGCGCGCCGCTCGCTCACTCAACGCCTCCGACGCGCACCTCATGCTGTTCGACGCCGACAGCCAGGAGCTGACGCTCGTCGCAACCTACAACACTCCCCGGGCGCCAGTCGGCATGCGCCAGCACATCAGCGTTGGGTTCCACGGCTTCATCGCGCGCACCCGCCAGCCGCTCGCGGTGCCCGACTACTTCAGTTGGGAGGGGCGCATCCGGGACGGCGACGGCACGCCGTACCCGGTGCTGGGCGTGCCGCTGCTGGCCGGCTCCGTGCTGGTCGGCACGCTCAGCATCGGCCGCCACGACGCGCGCGAGTTCACCGCCGAGGACGCGCGCCTGCTCGAGCTCTTCGCCCAGCAGACGACGGTCGCGATCCGCGGCGCCCGCCTGCTCGAGTCCGCCCGGCGGCGCGCCGAGGAGGCCGACACGCTGCGCCGCGCCAGCGCCGTCGTCGCCTCCACGCTGCACGTCGACGAGGCGATCGACCGCATCCTGGAGCAGCTCGCGCTGGTGGTGCCCTACGACAGCGCCTCGGTGCAGCTGCGCCACGACGACGTCTCGGAGGTCGTCGGCGGGCGCGGCTTCCCCGAGGGCCTGCAGATCATCGGCATGCGCTTCCCGCTCGACGGCGAGCACCCCACGCGCGATGTGTACGCGCGCCGCAGCCCGCTGCGGCTCGACGACGCGCAGGCGGCCTACCCGATCTTCTCCCAGCCGCCGCACGACCGCATCCGCTCCTGGCTCGGCGCGCCCCTGATCTTCCAGGATCGCATCATCGGCATGATCTCGCTGGACAGCACGCAGCCGCGGCGCTTCACCGCCGAGCACGAGCGCCTGCTCGCGGCGTTCGCCGTCCAGGTGGCGATCGCGCTCGAGAACGCGCGGCTCTACCAGGAGGCGGTGCGCGCCGCCGAGCGCACCCGCGTGCTGCACGAGGTCAGCCAGGCGATCGGCGCCTCGCTCAACCTGGAGCAGCTCTACACGACCATCCACCACGCCACGGAGCGCCTGATGCCCTGCCAGGCGTTCCTGATCGCGCTGCTGGACGAGGAGAATCAGGAGCTGGAGGACGTCTACCTGGTGGACCGGGACGGGCGCTGGCCGGGCGTGCGCTACTCGATCAAGCGCGGGATCTGCGGGTACGTGGTGCGGACGGGCCGCAACCTGTACATCGAGGACCTGAACGAGCAGATCATGCGCGAGCTGGACACGTGGTACTTCGGCCGCACCGAGCGGACGGTCCGCTCGGTGCTCGCGGTGCCGCTGCGGGCCGGCGAGCGCGTGACCGGCGTGATCGCCGTGCAAGCCTACGACCCGCACGCCTACACCGAGACCGATATCGAGGTCTTCGAGCAGCTGGCCGCCAACGCGGCGATCGCGCTCGAGAACGCGCGCCTGTTCGCCGAGACGCGCCGCCTGGCGATCACCGACTCGCTGCTCGGGGTGTACAACCGCCGCCACTTCTTCGAGCTGGCCCACGCCGAGATCGAGCGCGCCCGCCGCTACCACCACCCGCTCTCGGTGATCATGATCGACGTCGACGAGTTCAAGCGCATCAACGACACGCACGGCCACCTGGCGGGCGACCAGGTGCTGCGGGCGATGGCGGCGCGCTGCAAGGCCGAGCTGCGCACGGTGGACGTGCTCGGGCGCTACGGGGGCGAGGAGCTGGTGGTGCTGCTCCCCGAGACCGATATGACGGGCGCGGTCGAGGCCGCGGAGCGGCTGCGGGCGGCGATCGCGTCCGAGCCGATCGTTGTCGACGGAAGCGCGATCTCCGTCACCGCTAGCTTCGGGGTCGCGAGCTGGAGCGCGGATCAGGACACCCGGCTGGAGGATGTCCTCGACCGCGCCGACCGCGCGCTCTACGAGGCCAAGCGCTCCGGGCGCAACCGCGTCTGCGCGCTGTAGGCCGCGCTGCGCGCCTACAGGCGGGGCGGCGGCTCGATCGGCGTGTAGGGCATGAGGAAGAAGCCGCGCGCCCGCCGGACGTCATCCCGCGCGCCGCCCTGGCCATCCCCGACCCGCGCGACGCGCTGGCAGCGCAGCCCCACGGTCTTCGTCCCCCCTTCGTCCAGTACCCGCTCGCAGCGCACGACCACCTGCTCGTTCAGCGGGTAGTTCGGGTCGTACACGCGGATGTCGAACCCCTGGGGCGTCTCGCTGTACCCGTAGGCCAGCACCTGGTGGTTCTCCCACAGCGGCTCGTCGCGGCCGGAGTACACCAACCCGATCGGCGCGACCGGCGCGCCGGCGTCGAAGAGCTCGCGCAGCTGCTCGAACTCGGCCAGCGTGCGCTGCCAGGTGCCGAGCGGCCCGTCCTCGGACAGGCGCATCCAGCGCATGAAGCGCAGGATCGGCTCGCCGAGCGGGTGAAACGTGTCGATCTGGCGCCGGAAGAGGTAGCGGTACAGCGCCGTCCGCCGCCCCGGCACCTCAGTCTGCTGCGGCACCTGGCGCCCGGCGTACAGGAAGTCGGCCGCCGCCGCGCACATCCCGCCGCACAGGCCGAAGCTCTGCGTCACCTCCGGCAGGAACGGCAGGCTGGGGACGCTGAACGGCAGCGGGTAGCCGGGGAAGGAGTTGACGAAGCGGAAGCCGTGCTCCGAGACATTGAAGCGCCCGGCCGTCGCCGGCGGGTCGGGCAGCCGGTACTCGGACTGGCCCTCCACCAGCGCCTGCTGGTGGACCCGCTCCTGGCCGCGGTGGGTGTAGCGGAACTCCAGGTACGGCAGGTAGACGTCCAGCGGGTCGGCGAAGGACCGGGTGCGGCGCTCGAGCGTCCAGTCGGTGAGGCTGCGCGGCTCGACGGTGGTGATCGTGATCCGGTCGGCGGCGCGGGCGGGGTCGTAGGTCACGCTGAAGGCGCCGGCGGCGTCCGACACCCCTTCGACAAGGGTGAGGTCGTCGTCCTCACCGCCCACGTCGCTGTCCAGAACCCGCACCCGGACGCCGGGCGCCGGCGCGCCGTTCGAGAAGAGGACGCGCGCGCTGAGCTGTTCGGCCATCGAAGCCTCCGTTGTGCTAGCTTGTCTGAATCCCTTACAGCTCGCTCCAGGCGAGGCGCGCCTCGTCCCCCCAGCGGAGGACGCCGCGCCAGGCGCCGGCGCTCACCGAGACGCGCTCGGCGTCGAGCGGCTCCAGCGCCACCTCCAGCGGCGCGTCGCGCCAGCCGAGGGTCACGCGGTAGCTCCGCCCCGGCGCGCGCCAGGCGAGCGGCAGGTTGGGGCGCAGCAGCAGGCCGTCTTCGGCGGGGGAGAGGCCGACGAGGGTGTGCAGCAGCAGGTGGGTGGTGAAGGCGCCCCAGCCATACCCCTCGCCGCCGCAGCGCCCGCTCGGCGGCCAGTACTCGCAGGCCACGCCCGGCAGCGTGCGCCCTGGCTCGGCCCGGCGCGCGTCCCAGAAGCCGTAGGCGCGCTCGACCACCGCCGCCGCCAGCTCAGCCGCCCGCTCGTGCATGCCGGCCGCCTGCGCCGCCTCGACCGCGGTCCAGACGAACATCGGCCAGACGAGGCTGCTCGCCTCCAGCGCCGCCACCGCCCCGCGCAGCGCCGCAGCGCGCTCCGGGCCCGCGAGCCCCAGGGCCAGCGGCGCGAGCAGCATCACGTCGTCCACATCAGTCGGCCGGCCCGCGCGCGTGTCGAAGTCGGCGTAGCGGCCACCGGCCGCCGGCTGCGCGCCGCCGTCCAGCCACAGCTGCTCGGTCCTGGTCTGGAACTCCTCGGCCAGGCGCTGCCAGCCCGCCACATCGCCCGCGCGCCCGAGGGCGGCGGCGAAGCGGGCCATGACCGCGCAGGCGTGGGCGAAGGCGGCCTGCAGGTCCACCGGGCGCACGTGGCGCACCGGGTGCCCGCCGCCGAGCGGCTGCTCGCCGAAGCGCGGCGAGTTGTCCTGGCCGGACTCCCAGCTGCACGCGTACACTAGCCAGCCGCCGGCGTCGCGCCGGTGCTCCAGCCACCAGCGCAGGTAGCGGTCCAGCGACGGGTAGATCTGCTCGAGCCAGGCGCGGTCCGGGCGCAGCCGGTAGAGCCATTCGAGCACCAGCCAGGGGTAGCCCCACTCCGGCGCGGTGCCGCACACCGTGCCGTCGGCCGCGACCATGTTGTAGCTGCCGTCCTCGCGCGAGCAGGGAACGTTCGGCTCGGGCGCGTCGAGGAACGTGCCGAGCATCAGCTCCTGGGCCAGGCGCGCGTCGGCGTAGGAGAGCAGCAGGGCGTCGATCGCGGCCTCGGCCAGCACCACACGCGGCGCCTGGATCTGCATCGCGTCCCAGATGTGCCGGTAGATGCCGGCCGGGGCCTTGACCATCATCCGCAGCGTCTCGAGGTCGTACACCAGGCCGCGCCGCCAGTGGCCGGGCCAGTCGCCAGCCAGGCGCGGCGCGCGCTCCCAGAACGCGTCGTCGGCGGCCAGCTTGCGGCGGCGCACGGCGGCCGCCTCCTCGCGCGCAGCCCGGAGGCGCTCCTGGGCCTGGCGCAGCGTGCGCCCGCGCGCCAGCACCACCTCCAGCTCGCCGGGCGGGGGCGAAAAGCCGAGCACGCCGTACAGCGCCACCGTCTCGCCCCGCGCGCCGATCGCCGTCACGAAGCCATCGGGCGGCAGGGGACTCGCGGCGCGCCCGGACCAGCCCGCCGCAGCGGCGAGGTCCGTCGTGACGCCCAGGTCCGTGGGCGGCGCTGAGGCCCACAGCGCGAAGGCATCGCCGTCCTCGAAGCCCTGGAGGACGAGCGCCCGGCCCCACCCGGCGCCCGGCTCGTCCTCCACCACCCGCCCGACCAGCCCTGACTCGCCCCACTCGCCGCCGGCAGCCAGCAGGCGCGTGTACTCGACGAGCAGCGCGAGGCGCTGCGCACCATCGGCGGCGATCGCGGCGTACAGCGCGTGCTCGCCCACCGCGAAGAACGTGGCGCGGCAGCTCGCCGGGCCGCGCGCCAGGTCGAAGCTCACGAGGTCCTTGGAGTGGTACGGGCTGATGGCGCGCTCGAAGTCGCCCAGCGCCCACGCGCCATCGAGCGCGACACAGAAGCCGGCGCGGTACGTCTCGCGGCGGCCGCCGTACAGCCCGGCGTGGGCGGGGAAGTGCCAGCGGAAGCCGGCCTCCCACGAGCGCAGCACGCCGCGCGGGCTCAGGTTGCGCGTGTGGGCGGGCGTATCGAGGTAGCCGTGGGGCGTGTACTCATCGGTCGGGAAGGGCATCGCGCACCCCTGTAGATACACCTGCGGGCCAGTATAGCACAGGGGCCGATGGTACAATAGTGACACGACTGTCGCGGTGGGGCGCGGGGGGGCGCTCCGCCCTCGCCCCGGTGGAGGGGTGGGGCGGCGAGGCCTCTCCCGAAAGTAGGGAAGGAAAGAGACGATGATCGACGCCAATCTGGCGGGCGAGCTCAAGCGCGCCGGGCTCGCCTGGCAGCCCGCCGAGCGCGACTGCTTCACCGTGCCGGACAGCCAGCTGGAGGGGCAGGTGTTCGTCGTCAGCCAGCTGACCACGCAGGTCGAGGTGCTGAAGGGGCGGCCGGCGCTGACGTTCCACGGCAGCAGCGAGTGGGCGCTGGACTACCTGTTCACCACCGACGCGGTGTGGCTGCCGAGCGAGACGCAGCTCCGCCAGGCGATCGAGCGGCTGAGCGGCGAGGGCGCGTCGCTGGTGCTCGAGCGCACCGCGAGCGGCTATCGCTGCGGGGTGGCGAAGGACGGGCAGACGTGGGAGGGCACGGGCAGCGGCGCCGAGGAGGCCTACGCCCAGGCGCTTCTGGCGCTGCTCAGGAGCAGAAACGCCGAGGGATGAGCGCCTGCGGCGCCCATCCCTCGTAGCTCATCGCGATCCTACCAGCAGCGGTGCCCGCCGCAGATCGCGCGCAGGATGAAGAAGCCGACCAGCACCGGCCAGAACAGCTTGCCGCCGGTGAACAGCACCGCCATAATCCCGGCGAACACCAGCAGCGGCAGCACGCGGTCCGGCCGCGCCAGCAGCCCGCGCGCGAACAGCCCCACCAGGCCGATCGCCACCAGGACCATCGGGCCGAAGCGCGGCACCAGCAGGAACGCCAGCGCGGCGCCGATGATGAGGAACGGCACCGTGAGGTCGCCCCCCTGCTGCGCCGGGCTCCGCGGGGCCTGGGGCGCCGGGCGGTACACCGGCGCCGGAGAGAACGTCGGCGCCGGGGCCGCGGGGCGGGCCGCGACGCGCGGGCGGGGCAGAGGCTGCTCCAGGCGGCGGGTCGGGCCAGTGGCCGCCTCGACGATCGGCCGGCCACACTCAATACAGTAGACCGCGTCGGCAGGGCTCTGGCCGCCGCAGTGTGCGCAACGTTTCATATCGCTCATCTCTTCCCCCCCTCGCAGCGGGAAGGCACCGGGCCTCCCCCAACTCCGCCGCTGTGTCACTCTTCTGCCATTATGATACGCAGCCGGGCGCCCCGAGGTTGCACCGGGCCCGTGCCGCGCCCCCGAGGCTGGGGGCGCCCGAAGGGGCTATGGTATAATCGCGTGCCGATCGTCTCAGCGGAGCGCTTATGATTTTCACGCAGACCGAACTCAAGGATGCCTATATCATCGAGCCGAAGCGCATCGAGGATGAGCGCGGCGCCTTCGTGCAGGTGTGGGACGCGGCGGCGTTCGAGCGCCTCGGGCTGCCGACGCGCGTCGTGCTGATCAACGAGTCCTACAACCGCAGGCGCGGCACCCTGCGCGGCATGCACTTCCAGCGCGCGCCGTACGCGCAGGCCAAGCTCGTGCGCTGCATCCGCGGCGCCCTCCACGACGTGATCGTCGACCTGCGCCCGGACTCGCCGTCCTACCTGCGCTGGATCGGCGTCGACCTGACCGAGGAGAACGGGCGCATGCTGTACGTCCCGGAGGGGTTCGCCCACGGCTTCCAGACGCTGGTGGACGACACGCGCATCCAGTACCAGGTCTCCGAGGTCTACGCCCCGCAGGCCGAGGGCGGCTACCGCTACGACGACCCGGCGTTCGGCATCTCCTGGCCGCTCCCGGTGACCTCGATCTCCCAGAAGGACCTGTCCTGGCCCCCGTACGACGGCGCGCCCCCGGCCCACACGTGATATGGCGCGCGGCGCTGCGGCCTGCCGGCGGAGAGCCGCCGGTTTGCGGCGTACTATGCGGTGTGCTATAATCGCGCCTCGTTCAACGAGACACGTGAGCAGAAAGCCCCGTGGCCGGGACGAGCGCTGGCCAGCCCGTGGAGCCAGAGCTCGTCGCAGCCCGCCGCTGATATGGCAACCCTGATAACCGCTCGCCCTGGCAGCGTCGCGCGCAAGTTCAGCCCGCTGGCCTTGGCGCGCAACCTCTGGCAGCACCGCTACCTGATCCTCCAGTTCACCCGACGTGAGATCGAGGGGCGCTACCGCGGCTCCTTCCTCGGCCTGTTCTGGTCGCTCGCCCAGCCGCTGTTCATGCTGCTGGTGTACACGGTGGTATTCGGCCTGGTGTTCCGGGCGCGCTGGCCGCAGGCGCGCACCGACAGCCTGGCAGAGTTCGCGCTGATCGCCTTCTGCGGCCTCACCGCCTTCGGCCTGTTCAGCGAGTGCGTCGGCCGCGCCCCCGGCCTGATCGTCGGCGTGCCGAACTATGTCAAGAAGGTGGTCTTTCCGCTCGAGGTGCTCCCGGTGACGGTGCTCGGCGCGGCGCTGTTCCACATGCTGGTGAGCCTCGCGGTGATCGTGATCGCGCAGCTGGCGATCGCGCGCTTCATCCCCTGGACGATCGTGCTGCTGCCGGTGGCCGCCCTGCCGGCGGTGTTCCTCTGCCTGGGCGCGATGTGGTTCCTGGCGAGCCTGGGGGTGTTCGTGCGCGACATCGGGCAGGCGATCGGCATCCTGGTGCAGGCGCTGTTCTTCCTGACGCCGATCTTCTACTCGCTCGAGATGATCCCCGAGCCGGTGCGCACGCTGATCCGCTTCAACCCGATGGCGCCGGTGACCGAGAACTTCCGCCGCGTCATCCTGTGGGGGCAGCTGCCGAGCCACCCTGGGACGGCGCTCTGGATGCTGGCGACCGCCGCCTTCATGCTGCTGGGCTACGCCTGGTTCATGCAGACCAAGAAGGCCTTCGCGGACGTGCTATGAGCGGCGTGGACGCACAGCTTCAGCGGTGGTGCCGCGAGCGCCAGGTGGCCCTGTGCGTGCTGTTCGGCTCGCGGGCGACCGGCTGGGATGCGCAACATCATCGTCCGTATGTACGAAGAGATCGACTACGCCATCGTCCACCAGAGCATCGGCCCCGCGCTGCGCGACTTCGCGCAGTTCGTGGCGCTGGCCGAGGGGTGGGCCGGGGACGAGCATGATAGCTGAGGAGCCGGTGGCCATCACCGCGCAGGAGCCCGCGCCGCAGCAGGCCGAGCTCGCCATCAGCGTGCGCGGCGTCGGCAAGATGTACCGCATCTACGACCGGCCGCAGGACCGGCTGAAGCAGATGCTGTTCTGGCGCTTCGGGCGGCACTATGGGCGCGAGTTCTGGGCGCTGCGCGACGTCTCGCTCGAGGTCAGGAAGGGCGAGACGGTCGGCATCATCGGGCGCAACGGCAGCGGCAAGAGCACGCTGCTGCAGATCATCGCCGGCACCCTGGCGCCCTCCGAGGGCGAGGTGCAGGTGAACGGGCGGGTCGCGGCGCTGCTGGAGCTCGGCAGCGGCTTCAACCCCGAGTTCACCGGCCGCGAGAACGTCTACCTGAACGGCGCGATCCTCGGCCTCAGCCGGGAGGAGATGGACGCGCGCTTCGACGAGATCGCCGCCTTCGCCGACATCGGCGAGTTCATCGACCAGCCGGTCAAGTTCTACTCGAGCGGCATGGTGGTGCGCCTGGCTTTCGCGGTGTCCGCGTGCATCGAGCCCGACATCCTGATCGTCGACGAGGCGCTGGCGGTGGGGGATATCTACTTCCAGCACAAGTGCATGCGCCGCATCAAGTCCCTCACCGACCGAGGCACGACGCTGCTGTTCGTGACACACACGATCGAGACGGTGAAGCGCTTCTGCAAGTACGGGCTGTGGCTGGAGAGCGGCGAGACGCGCTACTTCGGCGAGGCGGGCGTGGCGGCTGAGAAGTACCTGGCCTTCATGCGCATGCGCGAGATCGAGGATTGGCAGGTGAACGAGGTCTCGGCGGAGCCGCTTGTTGACGAGACAGACCCGTCGGGCGCTCCGCAGCTCGTTCACGTAGCACATACGATAGATCTCGCTGATGAGCGGCTGTTTCTTCAAGGCGCGTGGCGCTGGGCTTCGGTAACCGAGGCCAAGCTCCCGGTGCGGGTGACGAGCGATCCTTCGGCGTGCGCTGGCTTCCGCTGCACAGGGACGCAGATCCAGCTGCGATTTCTGCGCGGGCCACACACACGGAACGTGCGTGTTACGGTGGACGGATGCGACCGAGTCGTTCAGCTGTCTAGCCCGGGTGAGCACTCCATCGCTACGGTGCAGCTCGATGTGGCGCCAGGAGATCACACCGTCCTTATTCGCAGCGACGATACGACGCCAGGCAGCGCCGACCAGCTGTACTGGCTTGGGGGCCACGTGGAGAATCCGGCCCCGCTCGTATTCCAACGTGATAAGGCGTTTGGGCTGGATACGGGCGCCGTTGAGCGCTACGGCACGCAAAAGGGCCACCTCACGGCAGTACAGCTGCTGGACTATGTCAGCAACGAGCCGGTCCGCGATCTGCACTATGGGCAAAGAGTCCGGCTGCGAATCCACGCCGAGCGCACAGCGCCTGCAGGACCACGGCTAGAGTTCTCGTTCATCGTGCGTGACCGCAACCGTATCGATTTATTCGGCACGACGACGGTCGACGAGGGGATCATTCTGGATAACCGCGCGACACAGTTCGTCGTCGAGTTTGCCTTTGATGTGCGGCTCGGGCCAGGCTCATACTCGATCTTGGTGGCGTTCGTTGAGTGTTCCGCAGATTTACAGCAGCGTGTTCCACTGGATCAGGTGGACATGGCCTGTGTATTCACTGTCGGGTTTAATCCACAGCGGCCGGTGTGGTACGTGTATTATGAGCCGGTTGAGGCCCGCGCTTCTGTGTTTCTGCCCGAGATACCAGATGATCCCCGCGCCGAGGTAGCGAAGAAGCCGCTCGAATATCCTGGTTAAGAGCGGCTCGTACGTCTGGTCTGTCATCTGAGGTGATAAATGCCTCACTATGACCCTCGTATTGAAGAGCTACGCGCGCTTGGCGCGCAGATCGGCCACAATGTCTACTTTGGCCCAGATGTGTATATTGAGCGCGATTTTGCCCCGCTGCTGACGATCGAAGATGATGTCGTGCTGGCGCGCGGCGTCTGTGTTCTGCTGCACGACTCATCGCTCAACAATGTCGCCGGTGAGGCGCTGAAGTTCGGCACTGTGACGCTGCGCCGCAGATGCTACATTGGCGCAAACACAACAATTTTATGCGGCGTCGAGGTTGGTGAGGAGGCAATCGTAGGGGCATGCTCACTGGTGACGGCGAGTGTGCCTGGCGGAACCGTCGCCTTCGGCCAACCCGCGAGGAACGTCGGCACCGTGCAAGAGCTCATCGAGAAGCATCGCCGCATGCGCGAAGAGGGCGATCGGTTCTACTATCTCGATCTGCCGCCCTGGCGAGAACGTATCAACGACCCTGACGCCGACCACTCGGGCGAAGAGATTCGCGCATTTCTTCGCCGCTCGCTTGAACAGAAGCAACCCTAGCGCTCCGCGGTCGGGCCGGCCGCCGCCTCACAGGGAGGGCGAGGCCGCCGCGTACATCGTGTGAATAATTCGGGGACGTACTGACTATGAGCACACCGCAGCCCTCTCAGCCCCTTGTCAGTTCGAGCTTGGCTCCGGAGGAGCTCGATGCGCTGCTCCGGCGCATCGATGAGAATCTCGAGCTGCGCTCCGTACTCCGCTCGAACACGACTGCGACAAACCCGACGGTGGCTCCCCCCGCGCTGCCCGACCTCACCCCGCGCTTCGGCCAGCTGGAGCTCCTACGCCGGCTGGGCGAGCTGCTGTATGTGCACACCGGCAGCCTCCTGCCGGACCTCGGGCGCCGCTTCCTCAACCTCCCGATCAAGATCTTCGCACGAAAGCAGATCTTCTACAACCGTGAGCTCAACAGCATGCTCACGGCGCTCCTGGAGCATCTTGCGGCGCTGAACGAGCACGCTGTGTACACGGCGACACAAGCATCAAGAAACACCGAAGTGCTGACACACCTGCAGACTGAAAAGCAGGAGCTTGTTCAGTCCCAGGTCGCTGCACTCCAAGCCCGGATCGATGAGCTTCAGGAGGCTCAACAGCAACTTGCCTCCGAGCTCTCAAGGATCGACGCAGAGCGCCAGTCGCAGGCAAAGGCCATCGAGCAGCTCACCAACAGCCTGACTTCACACGAGCGCTGGCTGCAACAGCTGACGACCGACGCCGAGGGCTCCCGCGAGTGGCTGGCGCAGATAGCCAAGATACAGCAGGGGCACAGCGAGTGGACAGAGCTGCTCCAGCGCAAGCTCACGATGCTCGCGGTAGACATGCGCGAGCGGCTCTCCGGCTCCGCCATCGGGCTGGACACGATCCCCGAGCCGCGCATCGTCGACCCTGAGCGCTACGCGCAGCTGCTGGCCGAGATGCAGGGCAAGGTGCGGGTCAATCTCGGCTGTGGCGAGAAGCCGCTGCCTGGCTATATCAACATCGATGTCCGCGAAGTGCCCGAGGTTGTGGATGTCGTCGCAGACGTGCGCAAGCTGCCTTTCGAGCCAGGCTCGCTCGCGGAGATCGCCTCCGCTCATCTGATCGAGCACTTCCGCGAACATCAGATGAGGGCTATCATCCTCCCCTACTGGCGCAGCCTGCTCACCGAAGATGGCGTGCTGCGGGTTATCTGCCCCAACTGGGCGGCGATGTTGAAGCGGTTCCACGACGGGCGCATGACGCTCGCAGACTTCAAACTGCTCACCTTCGGCGGGCAGGACTACGAGGGCGACGATCATTTCGCGATGTACACGCCAGAGACGCTGTCCGCCCTGCTGCAAGAGGCTGGCTTTTCTCGCGTCGAAGTGCTCGAAGAGGAGCGAATGAACGGGATATGCCCCGAGATGGAAGTACTAGCATACCGTTAAATGCGTATTTGTCTCATAAGCCAGAGCTATCCGCCCGCGAATACTGAGGGGATCGCCCGGCAACGTCACACTCTTGCAACAGCGCTCGCACGCATGGGCCACGATGTCCACGTCGTGACACTTGGCCCGAAGCTGTATTCCTGGGAAGAGGGCGGGGTCCATATCCATGCGGTGCCTGCGCAGACGACGAACCACTACTGGCAGGATCACCCCGCTCTCGACTCGCTGCTGACACAGAGCCAGGCTCTCTACGAGGGGCTGCTGCACGCTCAGGGAGGCCAGCCGTTCGATATCGTCGACGTGCCGCTCTGGGCCGCCCAAGGCTTCGTTACCGCTCAGCGATACGCGCCGACGATCGTCTGGCTACAGACGACCCTGGTGCAACTGGCGGCGATCAACAACCGCCCACTTTCACGCGACGAACGCGCGCTCATCGCGCTGGAGCGCGAGTGTCTCGCTCGCAGCGCAGGCATCCTGTCCGACTCGCGCGCCGCGCTCGAGGCCGTGCTGCGCGACTACCAGCCGCCGGCGAAGATTCCCACCGGGATCGCGCATCTCGGGCTGCCAACCCGGCCGCTGCCGGTTCGCAAGCCAAAGCCGTGGGTCGAGGCGCTCGTCGTCGGGAGGCTCGAGCGCCGGAAGGGCACCCCGCTCCTGTTCGAGCTGCTGCCGGATCTCCTGCGCCGCCACAGCAACCTGCGGGTTCGGTTCGTCGGGCCCGACAACAGCGAGCAGGACGGCTGGCGGCGCAAGACCAAGCAAGACTACCCTTCGTACTTCCGCAAGCAGCACCCCGAGCTAGCGGAGCGCGTCTCCTTCGAAGGCTACGTGAGCGAAGAGCGGCTCGCACAGTGCTATGCCGAGGCCGATGTGCTCATCGCGCCATCGGTGTACGAGTCGTTTGGGCTGGTGTATCTGGAGGCCATGCGCGCGGCGCTGCCGGTTGCAACCTTTGCAAGCGGTGGAGCCAACGAGATCTTTACAGCCGGCGAGGAGCACGGCGCGCTGCTGGTAGCGCCAGGCGATAAGGCGTCGATGACCGGCGCGGTAGATCGCCTGGTCAGCTCACCCGAGCTGCGTGAGCGTCTGGGGGTGCGCGGCCGAGCGCGATTCGAGGCGGCGTTCACAGACACCGCGATGGCCGAGGCGACGCTGGCCTTCTACGAACAGATACAGGCAGCTCGCCAAAGCCACCGATGTGCTAAGGTTGTCTACCAAGTGATGGAGGCGCTCGACATCGGCGATGCGGTCAGCGACATCACCCGCAGCCATGTCCGCACGATGGCCAGACTTGGCCAGCCGAGCGAGATCCTCGCCCGTTACGCCCACGAGAGCGTTCGCCACGAGGTAGCGCCTCTATGGCGTGCTGCATATACACAGCAGTGCGGTTTGATCTTCCACTACTGGAACTACAACGGCGCCGCATGGCTGCTTCAGGCCGTATCTGGTCCTAAGGCCATCTACTATCACAATATTACGCCTCCGGATTTCTTCCCCCGGGGATCACACGCCTACAATCAGTCGTCTGCGGGTTACGCGCAGCTAAAAGAGATCACCGGTTACTTCGACCTCATCATTGGCGACTCGCGCTACAACATCACGGAGCTGTCGAAATTCCTTGAGTCTCCGCGGCCATCGCTGACGATCTATCCGGTCGTAGATCGGCAGACAATTCAGGCCGCGCCGGTCGACACAGAGCTCGTCGCAGCGCTGCGTGCGAGAGGCGAGGTCAACATCGTCTTCGTTGGCCGCGTGGCACCGAACAAGCGCCACGACCGGCTCATGGAGCTGTTCGACTACTACTACCGGGAGATCAATCGCCGCGCCCACCTATGGCTGGTCGGGAACGATCAGGGCCACCCCGAGTATCGTTACCGGCTGGAGCAGCTGCGCGGCTCCCTCGCGTCCGGCGAGCGCATCCACTTTACCGGCAAGGTGGCGGCTGCGCAGATGTACGCGTACTACCGGGCGGCGGATGTCTTCGTCTGCGCCTCGGACCACGAAGGGTTCTGCGTTCCGATCGCAGAGGCAATGGCGCTCGATGTACCGGTGCTGGCATATGCCGCCGCCGCGGTGCCCGAGACGATGGGCGGCGCGGGGCTGCTGGTCCACGAGTGGGATGTGCCGCGTGTGGC
>ERZ777003.2635-NODE-2635-length-19987-cov-5.488009_pt1 | contig 19987 bp, 19 predicted proteins | sample MGYA00374956_ERZ777003 | MGnify/ENA primary metagenome ERZ777003 (study PRJEB29302, sample SAMN06268252) | bioreactor metagenome | isolation source: Joint BioEnergy Institute, California, USA | place: USA:Joint BioEnergy Institute, California, USA | collected... | reverse complement strand
GTCCAGAAATCCTTCGATGCGATCCACAGCATCCAGCAGACCAGCGCGACCCATCTGGAGCTGCTCGGCCTACTGCAAAGCGTCTCGCGTCATGTGCAAACGAGTGCACAGGACGCGATCAGGCAAATCCACGAAACCAGCCGCCTCTCCACTCAGGCGCAGGATTCCGTGCGTGATGTGCGTACCCTGATTGAAGCGTTCAAGAACTGACAAGGCGATACGAAAGAGGTGAGAAAACGCCCTTCGCACGGAAGGGCGTCTTGCCGGGTAGACCCGCAGGCGGGCGTCACCTTACTGAGGTTCCACACCTGCTTCTTTCAGGATCTGGCCGAACAGGGCCCGTTCCTTTTTCAGGGTTTCATTGTACTGGTCGCCAACCAGGAATTCATTCAGTACCCCGGCGTTCACAGGCGGGTGCAGGGGCGAACTGGCGCTGCGCACGAGCGAACGCGGCGGCATGGTGACCAGCGCCTGCCTGACCCTCAAGCTCACGAATGTGCTGACGCCACGCGTGCACCCACTTAGCGTGCTCCGAAACCGCCGAGGATGGTCTTGACCGTGCGCAGGAGGATGAGGAGGTCGAGGGCTAGCGAGCAGTGCTTGATGTAATAGAAATCGTGCTCGATCTTGAGGCGGGTCTCGTCGGTGCCGGCGACGTAACCCTGGGTGACCTGGGCCCAGCCGGTGATGCCGGGGCGTACGACATGACGGTAGCTGTAGAACGGAATTTCCTTTTCGAACTGCTCAACGAAGATGCGTTGCTCCGGCCGCGGGCCAATGAGGCTCATTTCGCCTTTGAGGACGTTGATGAACTGGGGCAGCTCGTCGATGCGCAGCGTGCGGATGATCCGGCCCACCCGGGTCACGCGCTCGTCGTTTTCCGCGGCGAACTGGGCTTCTTCGGGCTCAGGGCTCCAGAACATGCTGCGGAACTTGTAGATCTGGAAGGTGCGGTTGCCCTGGCCCACGCGTTCCTGCTTGAAGATGACCGGCCCCGGGCTTTCCAGGCGGATGAGCAGGGCGGTGATGAGGGCGATGGGAATGGTGATGGGTGCAGTCAGCAGGATGAAGACCACGTCGAACACATACTTGATGCGCTCGTAGGTGGGCGAGGGCAGCAGCGACCCCATGCTGTTCTCGGAGATATGGTTGATGCGCACACGGCCCGTGAGGGACTCTGCCATCTGGCGAGCGTGATACACCGGGATGCGCGACAGCGCGCAGTTGGTAAGAAAGCGTTCCCAGCGGGCATCGGGAATGGCCGAGAAGTCGGCGATGACTCCGTCGTACCGCCGCCCGTCGAGCATGGGTTGCTGCAGAAGCCGGGCGTCGATCTCGGGAATCTCCAGCAGCTCGTACGACTTGCCGAAAGGTGCGACGGCGAACTTGGGACGTTTGATGCGGTTGCGCAGGACGGTGTCGACGTAACACCACGCCATTGATGTGATGGCGTTGACCCCCATCAGCAGGCGCGACATGTCGAGGCGCAGCAGGAGTGTGCCCAGCATGACGAGGCCAAAGACCAGCGCGACCTGGGGGACGATTTCCACCAGCGTGCGGGCACCGGGGAAACGTCCCAGTGCGCGCAGCGAACAGAACGAGACGAGGTAAGCCAGACTGGCGGCGATCAGAGCATGGCGCTGGCCCGGATCGGGGTTGAGCAGGCCACTACTGCCCCACAGCACGAGCGCCGGCAACAGGATCGCCAGGCACCATCCGAGTATGAGAGAAAAGGTTCCCGATAACAGGATCTGTTCATGCAGCCGCTGATGACGACGAGTAAGATTGCGAACCATACAGTCTGAAATTGCACACACTCGCCCGGACATGGGGCTGAATGACGTTGCGATTGTAACGGTTAAGCATGGGCCGGAAGCGTTACGACTGCGACAGTCGGTTACTGTACTTCCGGTCCTGATCAGCAACTAGAGAGACAGGTTCAAGGACGGTTTTTATGGGTTCAGGGTTGGACGGCACGGTGCTGGTTACCGGGGGGGCCGGATACATTGGCAGTCACACGCTTGTGGAATTGCTTGAGGCGGGGCTCGATGTCGTGGTGTTCGACAATTTTTCGAACAGTCACCCGGAAGCGCTGCGGCGCGTCGAGCGCATCACCGGCCGCCGCTTTGACGTGGTGGAGGGCGATGTGCGCGACGGTGCCGCGCTGGACGATCTGTTCGCCCGGCAGTCACGCAACGGACGGCCGATTTCATGCGTGCTGCACCTGGCGGCTCTGAAGGCGGTGGGCGAGTCGGTGAGTGAGCCGCTCATGTATTACGACAACAACGTCGGCGGTTCCGTCCAGCTACTGCAGGCGATGCGTCGTGCCGGAGTAGAGCGATTCGTGTTCAGTTCGTCCGCCACGGTGTACGGGGAGCCGCAGCAGTTGCCCTATACCGAAGAGCACCCGATTGCACCCACGAACCCGTACGGCACGACCAAGGCAATGGTCGAGCAGATCCTACGCGATGAATGCCGTGCCCGGGGCAATCTGCACGCGGTGGTGCTGCGTTATTTCAATCCCATTGGTGCGCATGCCAGCGGTCTGATCGGGGAAGATCCGCGTGGCGAGCCCAACAATCTGTTTCCGTACATTACGCGAGTGGCGGCGCGCCGGCTGCCCGTACTGCGCATCTTTGGCGACGATTACGACACCGACGACGGCACCGGTGTGCGCGATTACCTCCATGTGATGGATCTTGCACTGGGGCACCTGAAGGCCATCGAGTATGTGGCTCATTCAGCGCCCGGCTTCACTGCCGTGAATCTGGGTACGGGACGGGGCACCAGCGTGCGTGAACTGGTACGGACCTTCATGGAGGTGACTGGCGTGGACGTACCCTGCCGGGTCGTGGGCCGACGCCCGGGCGATGTGGCGTCTGCCTGGGCCGACCCTTCCCTGGCGCGACGCCTGCTGGGTTGGGAGTGCCGTTACGACCTGCGCACCATGTGCGCTGACGGGTGGCGCTGGCAGTCGCAGAATCCGCAGGGTTACGTCGGCTGAGTGCTGTGTCGTGCTCGCGGTTGTTCCTTCGAATGGATAGCCGCACGGGTACCTGATGTGCTACTCTTAACGCTACAGGGTGTAGAACAGCTTCAAGGGGAGTGACCATGGCTAAGTCGAAGAACAACGCAACATCAATGATCAATATCGGCATTTCGGAAGAAGACCGTGCGAAGATCGCGAAGAGCCTGTCGCGCCTTCTGGCCGATAGCTACACGCTTTACCTGATGACGCACAACTTCCACTGGAACGTGACGGGGCCGATGTTCAACACCCTGCACCAGATGTTCCAGACCCAGTATACTGAACTGTGGCAGGCGCTCGACACCATCGCCGAACGCATCCGTGCGCTGGGCCATTACGCGCCGGGAACATATCGCGAGTTTGCCGAGCTCACCTCCATCGAGGAACCGAAGTCGATCCCTGAGGCCATGGAAATGGTCCGCATGCTGATGGTGGGGAACGAGGCCGTAGCCAAGACGGCGCGCAGTGCGTTCGAGGCTGCCGAAAGCGCCAACGACCAGCCCACGGCCGACCTGCTGACCGAGCGCATGGACATCCATGAAAAAACGGCCTGGATGTTGCGCAGCCTGCTGCAGTAAACAGGCAAGTAGTGCAGTACATTCCTTTCCGCGCCGCAGCGCTCCAATCGCTGCGGCGATTGTTTTTTGGAACTTGCGTTTGTCTATGGTTGGCACGAGCGGACGTCTTCCGCTGTATGTGAAGCTGGTACGGCTCGACAAGCCCATTGGTATCCTGCTGCTGCTATGGCCCACTTTGTTGGCACTTTGGGTGGCGGCAGACGGTTGGCCTGGCCTGCAGCTCGTAATCATATTTGCGTTGGGTACCGCGCTGATGCGTTCTGCCGGGTGCGCGATCAACGACTATTTCGACCGGGATTTCGATCTGCATGTCGAGCGTACCCGCGACCGGGTACTCACATCGGGGAAAATTTCCCCCAAGGAGGCACTGGCTGTCGCGGGCGGGCTGGTGCTGGTCTCGGCCCTGCTGATTCTTCCGTTGAACCGGTTGGTATGGATACTGGCCGTGGTGGCCGTCTTCATTGCTGGCACCTATCCGCTGATGAAACGTCTGATAGGCGTGCCGCAGGCATATCTGGGCATCGCTTTCGGCTTCGGCATCCCCATGGCGTTTGCTGCGGTGCAGGAGACCGTGCCGCTCGAAGGCTGGGTCATGCTGGCAGGAAACATTGCCTGGGCGATTGCCTACGACACCGAGTACGCCATGGTCGACCGGCCCGACGATCTGCGCATCGGCATCAAGACATCGGCCATCACCTTCGGTGAGTGGGACGTGCGCATGGTGGCGCTGAGCTACATCACCTCGCTCATCCTGTTCACGGCCGCGGGTACGCTGGCAGGGCTGTGCTGGCCATACTACGCCGGGGTCGCTGTGGCGTCCATCATTGCGGTGCGGCACATAGCCTGGATCCGCGGCCGCGACCGCGCGGCATGTTTCCGCGCGTTCCTGCACAACACCTGGTTCGGGTTCTCACTATTTGCTGGTGCCGTTGCCGATACGGCATTACGAGGAGTCATCGCATGATCAAGGATTTGTCCATCGCTTTCATTGGCGGTGGCAACATGGCAACCGCATTGGCAGCCGGAATGATCGCACGCGGGGTCGAGCCGCGCCGCATTCACGTGATTGAAATCGATCCGGTGCGCCAGGCCGATTGGCAGGCGCGCGGCGTCGATGTCGCGGGCCTGGCCGATGAGCGTCTGACACAGTCGTCCGTCTGGATCTACGCTGTCAAGCCACAAGTCATGCGGGAAGTGGTCGCGCAGACGCGATCATTCCTGCGCGACTCCCTGGTGATCAGCATCGCAGCCGGCATCAGGCTCGACGCCATGGCGCGCTGGCTGGCGCAGGGCGAACGCTCCTGGCCACGGCTGGTGCGGTGCATGCCGAACACCCCGGCGCTAGTAGGGGCTGGCATCAGTGGTCTGGCTGGTACCCCGGAACTCGGTCAGGCCGATCGTGACCTCGCGAGCGAGCTGCTGGGCAGTGTCGGCCAGGTGGTCTGGGTGCAGGACGACGAAGCGCTGGACGCGGTCACGGCGTTGTCCGGCAGTGGCCCAGCGTATGTGTTTCTGTTCCTCCAGGCCCTCATTGAAGGGGGAGTCGCGGTCGGTCTGTCCGCAGAGCAGGCGCGCGAACTGGCATTAGGTACGCTGGCCGGCGCTATCCGGCTGGCGGCTGAATCCACGGAAACTCCAGAGGTGCTGCGCCAGCGTGTCACTTCTCCTGGTGGGACTACCGCCGCGGCGCTCGAAGTCATGTTTCAGCGCGATCTGCCGGGCATCGTGCGTGATGCCTTGCAACGTGCTGCGCAGCGGGCGGCCGAGCTGGGGCGCGATTTCAGCGCCCCGTAGGTTCCGGTGTTTGCGCGAGTGGGTGCATCCGGCTGCACGCCCGTTTATTGGACACATTGACGCCTGGGATCACCCCGACGGCCCCGTGCGACACGAGCTGGTCGCAAATGCAGCAAGGCCCCGCCGCGGCGGGGCCTTGTGCGGTTGTCCCTGACAAAGGGGGGCCGGTCGGGCCCCTCCCCTGAGCGGTCCGCCGGGCGGCACGGCACCGGGCACCGGGCTTATTCGTCCGCCAGGAAAATGAACCGGATCAGGAACAGGGCGGCGACCACCCAGATGGCCGGGTGGACATCGCGTGCCTTGCCCGCCAGCAGTTTGAGCACGGCGTAGCTGATGAAACCGAAGGCAAGACCCGTGGCGATCGAGTACGTGAACGGCATCATCACCGTGGTGAGCGCGGCGGGAATGGCCTCGGTGAGATCCTCCCACTCGACGCGGGTGAGCTCACGGATCATGATCATCGCGACGTACAGGATGGCCGGCGCCGTGGCGTATGGGGGAACCGACGCAGCCAGCGGGGCAAGGAACAGAGCCGCGAGGAAGAGCACGGCAATGACGACTGCAGTAAGCCCGGTGCGGCCCCCTGCCTGAACGCCGGTGGCGCTTTCCAGATAGGCAGTGGTGCTGCTGGTGCCCAGCAGGGAGCCGGCAATGATGGCCGTACTGTCGGCGAACAGGGCGCGCCCCAGGCGATTGCCCGGTCCTTCCACCGGCAATTTGGCCCGGGTGGCGATACCGATGAGCGTGCCGGTGGCATCGAAGACTTCCACCAGGACCAGCGCCAGGATGACATGCACGAAGCCCAGGTGCAGGGCACCGAGGATGTCGAGTTGCAGGAAGGTGGGCAGGATGCTGGGCGGGGTGGAGAACACACCGTGGATTTCATGTAGCCCGAGCAGCATGCTGGCGATGGTGACTACGAGGATGCCGATCAGGATGGCACCGCGCACCTTCCAGGCATCGAGCACGGCAATGACGAAGAACCCGGCAATGGCAAGCAGAACGGGCGCCGTATGCAGGTTGCCCATGCCCACCAGTGTGGCAGGGTTGTCGACCACGATGCCTGCGCTGGACAAGGCGATGATCGACAGGAACAGGCCGAGGCCGGCGACGATGGCCGCACGTAGCGAACGCGAAATGCCGTCGATGAGCCAGCGTCGTATGCCTGTAACCGTGAGAATGATGAAGACCACGCCGGAAATGAAGACGGCACCGAGCGCCTGCTGCCAAGTGTAGCCCATGGCACCGACGACCGTGAAGGCAAAGAATGCGTTCAGACCCATGCCGGGTGCCATACCGACTGGCCAGTTCGCCCATAAACCCATGATGAGCGAGCCGATGGCTGCAGCCAGGCACGTGGCCACGAATACGGCATGGCGGTCCATGCCGGCCTTGCTCAACATCTCCGGGTTGACGAAGATGATGTAGGCCATGGTCAGAAACGTGGTGACGCCCGCGAGAATTTCGCGTTGCGGCGTAGTGTCGTGTTCACGTAACCCGAAGATCTTGTCAAGCATGAGGAGCCCTTGCGCGTAACAGAATGAACGGACGCTTCAAGTGCGCAAGAATATCCTAGTATGACTACTCTGCATATGTGTCGGCCGTGATCTGTTGCGGAAGTCGCAAAGGGGCGCGGGGCGCGCCGCAGGAAGGTCCCGGCAGCATTTCCAGCGGGGGGTTAAACTCCACTCATGAGAGTTCTTGGATTCGAAAGCTCCTGTGATGAAACGGGAGTTGCAATTTACGATACGGACCGCGGGTTGCTGGCGCACGCACTGCACAGCCAGATCGCCATGCACGAGCACTATGGTGGCGTGGTGCCGGAGCTCGCTTCGCGGGATCATATCCGCCGGGTCATTCCGCTGACCCGTCAGGTGCTCGACGAGGCCGGACTGGAGCTGGACGCGGTCGACGTCATCGCTTACACCGCTGGGCCAGGCCTCGCGGGGGCGTTGCTGGTGGGCGCCAGTGTGGCGCGCGCCATGGCGTGGGCGTTGAACGTGCCTGCCGTTCCCATCCATCACCTGGAAGGCCATCTGCTCTCGCCACTGATGGCCGAGCCGCGACCTGGTTTCCCCTTTGTTGCACTGCTGGTCTCGGGCGGCCACACTCAGCTGATGCGCGTGGACGGCGTGGGGCGTTACACCCTGCTGGGCGAGACTCTGGATGACGCGGCGGGCGAAGCGTTCGACAAGTCCGCGAAACTGCTGGGGCTGGGCTATCCTGGTGGGCCGGCCCTGTCAGCGTTGGCGCAAGACGGTGATGCCACGCGCTACCCTTTGCCGCGGCCCAAGCTGCATGGCGACGATCTGGATTTCAGTTTCAGCGGCCTGAAGACCGCCGTGCTGACCCGGCTGCGTCAGCTGGAGGGGGAGTCGGCCGCGGCGTCGGGTGAGTCAGTGTCGCGACAGGTGAAGGCCGACCTTGCGGCCTCTGTGCAGGCCGCGATCGTGGAAGTGCTGGTTACCAAGGCCATTCGCGCCCTGGAACAGACCGGGTTGCGGCGGCTGGTGGTGGCCGGTGGTGTCGGGGCCAACCGGCTATTGCGCGAACAGCTTCTCTCTCGGGTGAAACGTCTTGATGCCCAAGTTTATTTTCCGCCGGTGGCGCTGTGTACCGACAATGGCGCGATGATCGCCTTTGCGGCCGCCCAGCGCATCGAGGCCGGGCTGGCCAACCTGTCGCCAGGCGGTGCGTTCGACGTGAAGCCGCGGTGGTCGTTGGAATCCGTTAACGACGCGTGCACGCTGCAGACCGCTGAGCCGACGGTTCAGGTGCGACGCTGACGTTTGCGGCGTTGTGCTTCGGGGTGATTGCGCTCGGCCGTCTCCGGTGCAGCCGCCTTGCGGCTCTCGCCAATGCGGGGCTCCGCGCCCGCGAACAGCCTTTCGATATTTCCCCAGTGCCGGTACAGTAGCAGCAGGCTGATTGCGCCGATGGCGGTGCCGACAGGCGCGTTGGCCGACCAGGCCACGCCTGCGCCGAACAGATAATAGAGTGGAGCAAAGACGGCAGCGCAGATGGCAGCGAGTGACGAGTAGCGACTGAAGAAGGCGACGATCAGCCAGGTAGCCAGGCAGGCCAGCGCCAGCCAGGGTTGCACGGCCAGCAGTATGCCCAGCGCCGTGGCCACTCCCTTGCCACCCTTGAAGCGCAGGAATACCGGGTACAGGTGGCCGAGAAAAACTGCCACCATCACGAATGGCACGATTGTGCCGCCCGGATGAACGTTCCATTGCATGGCGAGCCAGACTGCGAGCCAGCCCTTGAATGCATCGCCCAGCAGGGTTAGCAGGGCAGCGAGCCGATTGCCCGAGCGCAGGACGTTCGTGGCTCCCGGATTCCCGGAGCCGTAGGTGCGTGGGTCTTGCAGACGGAACAGGCGGCTGATCACGACCGCAAACGAAACCGATCCGATGAGGTAGGCCAGGGCAATCGCCACCAGGAGCCACAGCGGGAAGGGAACAGAGGCGGCAAACGTGGTCATGGGTATGTGATGAAGCGTGAGCGTCTTGACGTGTAACAGGTTGCAGATGGCGCTGGCTGCAGCGCGGCACTTACTATAACGCGGCGTTCGGTGGGAGATAAGCGTTGCAGAAAGGCCACGGCAACCCTGCACCTGAGGCCGCCGGGTTAGCATGGAATAGAATTCTTACGTATCAAGATGGGGATGACGTGCTGATTCTCGTTGCAAATGATGATGGTTACTCCGCGCCGGGTCTCGAGGCGCTGGTCAATGCGCTGCGCCCTCTGGCCGAGCTCATCGTAGTCGCACCCGAGGTGAACCACAGCGGAGCATCAAACTCGCTGACGTTGAACCGGCCGCTGTCGGTCCGGACTGCGGCCAACGGTTTCATTTACGTCAACGGAACGCCATCCGATTGTGTCCACATCGCACTTACCGGCCTGTTCGATCGAAGGCCCGACCTCGTAGTGTCCGGCATCAACAACGGCGAGAACATGGGCGAGGACACGTTGTACTCCGGTACCGTGGCAGCTGCTACCGAAGGTTATCTTTTCAACATCCCCTCGATCGCGTTCTCCCTGCAGGAAAAGGGCTGGAAGCATCTCGATTCGGCCGCCCGCGTTGCGCGCGACATCGTCGAGCGAGTCATTCGCAACCCGCTGCCCGTCCCCACGCTGCTGAACGTGAACATTCCCAACCGGCCCTATGAGGATCTCAAGGGCTTGCGCATCACGCGTCTGGGCAAACGGCATCCGTCCGAGCCGGTGGCGCGTACGGTGTCTCCGTTCGGCGAGGAGATCTTCTGGATCGGGCCTGCCGGGAAGGTGGCCGACAATGCCCCGGGCACGGATTTTCACGCGGTGGCCGAGGGGGCAGTGTCCATCACGCCGTTGCGGCTCGACCTCACACACAACGAACAGATCATTCCGCTCAGGGAGTGGTTGGAAAGCTGAAGGCCCATGAGCACACGCAAGCAAAGCGACCTTACGGTCACTCCGGCCAACAGCAACACCAGGGTGTTCAGTGGCCGCTCGCGTGTGGTCAAGCCCCGGCCGGCCGATACGGCAGAGCAACAGCCTCGGCCGTTGAACAGCAATACGCGGATCAGTTTCGGGTTGACACCGGTGTCGCCGCGCGTGCAGCCACCAGCCACCGCAGCCGCAGAATCCGACAACTGGGCCCGCCGTCAGCGCGAGCGCATGGTCGAGCGCCTGTGGCATGCCGGTATCCGCGACCAGCTCGTGCTTGAAGCCATGCTTCGTGTTCCGCGGCATCGCTTCGTGGATGAGGCTCTTGCCAGTCGTGCCTACGAGAACGAGGCACTGCCCATCGGGGCGGGGCAGACCATCTCCCAACCCAGGACCGTGGCCTACATGACTGCGCTCGCACGCAATGGGCGACCATTAGGGCGCGTGCTGGAAGTTGGCACAGGCTGTGGCTACCAGGCGGCAATCCTTGCCGAACTGGCGCGCGAAGTCTATACCATCGAGCGCGTCAGGTCGTTGCATGAACAGGCACGGCTGCGACTGCGCGCTTTGGGATACAACCGGGTGCGCGCCCTGCATGGAGACGGCACCCTGGGCTGGCCCGCGGGGGCGCCCTACGACGCCATCCTGGTGGCAGCGGCCGGCATGAGCCTGCCTGAATCACTGTGCGTGCAACTGGCGGTCGGAGGGCGGCTCGTCGCACCCATTGGCGTCGACGATCAGAGGCTCGTCCTGATCGAGCGGCGCGGCCGGGATCACTGGAGACGCACCGAGCTCGAAGCGGTCCGTTTTGTACCGCTCAAAAGCGGGGTACAGTGATAAATGGCAGAATACGCAGCTTACAGTTAGGAGATCATCGATGGTGAAAGCAGGATTTCCCTCCGGACGAGTTCGGCGTGTATTGCGTTTCCCCAGTCTGTGCGCCGTGAGCGCCTGTCTTCTGGCTGCGTGTACGACGCCAACGCAAGCGCCGGTGGTTGACCTTTCGGAAAGCCGCCCTGGAGTGGAAAGTACTGCACGGGCCGAACCGGTCACCTACGTGGTGCGTGCTGGCGACACACTGTACTCGATCGCCCGCGCCCACAACGTTACCTGGCAGGATATCGCCCTCTGGAACAACATCACCGACCCATCGCAGCTGCGTGTTGGTGCAACCCTCGTGGTCAGCCCGCCCGACGCCGCTGGTACGCCCGCGCCAGCAGCCATAGGCTCCACAGCGGTTGCCCAAGCCGAGCCAATCGTCACTGGCGGGGTACAGCAGCGCCCGCTCGACGGTGCACCCGACGCACAGGCGGCCAGCACGGGCAGTACGACGACAAACAGTGCGCCTGGCACCGCGAATGTGAGCGGCATTGAATGGAGCTGGCCTGCACAGGGCCGCATCATTGCCCAGTTCAACGAGGCATTGAACAAGGGGATCGACATCGAAGGGCGGGAAGGCGATCCGGTGTACGCCGCTGCCGACGGCATCGTCGAGTACGCAGGCGACAGCCTGCCCGGTTACGGCAACCTGCTCATCATAGGGCACGGCAATTCGTACCGCTCGGTGTATGCGCACAACCGTGCCTTGCTCGTTAAGGAGCGTGATACCGTGCGGCGTGGTCAGCAAATCGCCGAGCTCGGACAGACCGACGCGCCCTCTCCGCGCCTGCATTTCGAAATTCGGCGCGGCGGAGTTCCTGAAGATCCGGTCAAGTATCTGCCGCAGCGTTGACGGGCTGGGCGACGCATGACGCCGACGCTGGTCTTCGACCTGGAAACCATCCCCGACATCGCCGGTTTGCGGCGCTTGAACGGGTGGGGGGCCGACATTTCCGACGACGAGGTTGTGGAGCGCGCCCGCACAGCGCGCCTGGAGGCCGTCGGCCATGACTTTCTTCCGTTGCATCTGCAGCAAGTGGTGGTGATCGGCTGCGTGTTTCGCGATGCGCAAGGCTTGCGGGTACGGACGCTGGGGAAGGCGGACGATCCTGAACCCAAACTCATCCAGCAGTTCTTCAAGACGGTCGAGTATTACACGCCGCGCCTGGTCAGCTGGAATGGCTCAGGTTTCGACCTCCCGGTGCTGCACTACCGCGCGCTGATCCACGGCGTCGTCGCCTCGCGTTACTGGGAACTGGGCGACGAAGACCGCGACTTTCGCTACAGCAACTACATCAGCCGCTATCACATGCGTCACATCGATCTGATGGACGTTCTGGCAAAATACAACGCGCGGGCCAATGCACCCATGGATGAACTTGCCCAGCTGTGCGGTTTCGCGGGCAAGCTGGGCATGGACGGCAGCCAGGTCTGGCCGGCCTGGCGTGACGGACGGCATGAAGAAGTGCGCGCATATTGCGAAACCGACGTCGTCAATACGTGGCTTCTGTTCTGCCGCTTTCAGCTGATGCGCGGTGAATTGCTTCCGGAGCAGTACCAGGCCGAGCTTGATCTCGTGCGCGAAACTCTGACAACGCTCGACGCTCCGCATTGGCGCGAGTACCTCGACGCATGGGGTGCATCCGTGCGCTCGTGGGGCGTTCCGGGCTGACACCGCCGCCCGGCATCCGTTATCTCCCCGCGACCTCGCGTATTCTTCTCGTCGTCACCCTATTGAACATGACACATGGCAGCATGGGCGCACGCAGGCGTAGCGCCAGGCATGCCCGTGTCCACTCAGGTATCAGCATGCAGGAAAGATTGCTCATTGAGTCGCTCGACCTCGAAGCCCGGGGCATCGCTCATCGCAATGGCAAGGTGGTTTTCGTGGAAGGCGCGCTGCCCGGCGAGGAAGTGTCGGTGGTGGTCACGCGGCGCAAGCCGTCATACGACATCGCTCGCGTCGATCATGTTTTTCGTGAATCTTCACAGCGGGTGCGGCCGCGCTGCCCTCATTTCGGCGTGTGCGGCGGCTGTGCCATGCAGCATCTTGATCCGGCCGCGCAGATGGCGGTCAAGCAGCGCGTTCTCGAAGACGCATTCTGGCATGTCGGGAAGCTGCGTCCCGACCAGATACTGCCTCCCATCCAGGGGCCCGCCTGGCATTACCGCTATCGCGCCCGGCTCACGGTGCGCCTGGTACCGAAGAAGGGAGGGGTCCTCGTGGGCTTTCACGAGCGCAAGAGCAGCTATGTTGCTGACATGATCACGTGCCACGTGCTCCCACGCCACATAGCCGGACTGCTGGTTCCGTTGCGTTCTCTGGTTGCATCGCTGTCCATCCCTGATCGTGTGCCTCAGATCGAAGTTGCCGTCGGGGAAGGGGTAACCGCTCTGGTGCTGCGCCACCTGGAGCCGTTGACCGACCACGACCGTCAGCTCCTGGCTGATTTCGGCGATGCGCATGGTGTCCAGTGGTGGCTCCAACCCAAAGGGCCCGATTCCATCCATCTGCTGCGTGAAGGCGGCACTGACTTGGCGTACGCCTTGCCCGAATGGGATCTGCGCATGCCGTTCAGGCCTACTGATTTCACGCAGGTAAACCATGCGGTGAATCGCGTGATGGTCAGTCGGGCGGTGCACCTGCTGGATCCACGGCCGGGAGAAGAAGTGGCAGACTTCTTCTGCGGACTGGGCAACTTCAGCCTGCCGCTGGCAAGACGTGGCGCGCGCGTGACGGGGGTGGAGGGCAGCGATACGCTGACGGCACGGGCGCTGGACTCGGCGCGCAGGCACGGGCTGGAGCAGCGTACCGTGTTCCATACCGCCAACCTGTTTGAGATCGATACGGCCTGGCTGCGCAAGCTGGGACGGTTCGATCGGGTATTGATCGATCCTCCGCGCGAGGGGGCGGCCGCCCTGGCGCAGGCACTGAGCGGGCTGGATGAGGCGGAACGCCCGGGGCGCATCGTTTACGTGTCGTGCAACCCGGCAACACTGGCGCGCGACGCGGCGATACTCGTGCACCAGGGAGGATACCGGCTCGACGCCGCAGGCGCGATCAACATGTTCCCACACACAGCTCATGTTGAGTCAATGGCCGTGTTCAATCGCGGATAGGGCCTGATGCGGGAAGGCCCGCGTGGGAACAGGGGGCGTGGGTGAGTACAAGCAAGGGCGCCGACGACCATGCGCCGGCGCCCCGTACAGGCACGAGGTCAGTCGCGCTCCCCGCCGAAGATGCCGAGCAGCATCAGCAGGTTGGCGAACACGTTGTAGACATCGAGGTAAAGGGCGAGTGTGGCCGTGACGTAATTCGTCTCGCCGCCGTTGACGATCCGGTGCAGGTCGACCAGCATGAACGCTGAGAAGATCACGATGGCGAGCACCGAAATCGTGAGCATCAGTGCCGGAATCTGCAGGAAGATGTTGGCCAGCGCGGCGACCACGATGACGACGGCACCTACCAGCAGCCATTTCTGCAGACTGGAGAGATCGCGCTTGATGCTGGTGGCCAGTGTGGCCATCGTGGCGAACACCGCCGCCGTGCCACCGAATGCCAGCATGATGAGCGAGGCGCCGTTGTTCATGCCCAGGACGAAACCCAGCAGGCGCGACAGCATCACCCCCATGAAGAAGGTGAACACGAGCAGCAGGCCAACACCAACCCCGCTGTTCTTGTTGCGTTCGATGGCGAACATGAGCCCGAAGGCGCCAATGAGGAAGACGACGGCCGTCAGCCCGGGACTTTGACCCATCACCAGAGCCAGCCCGGTGTACAGCCCCACGGCCGCCCCGAGCACCGTGGGGATGAGCGACAGGGCGAGCAGCCAGTAGGTGTTGCGCAGTACCTGGTTGCGCTGTGCGACCCGCGTGGCGCTGACGCCGCCCAGAGGTGAAGTGCGAAGGTCGTTCATTTGCGTATTGTCTCCATATCGGGAACGTTACATTGCGGCAGCCGGTCGCCACGCGACCGCGGAGCTGCAGTCCATCCAACCGAGACCGAACAGACATGAGACCTGCCGGAGGGCGACATGTTCCCTGTGCGCCTGGGTGCTCCGGCATGGCGCGAAGCCTGTGCCGGAGGCTTCCTGGGGAACTTGACAGGGAGAGGCTTCGCCGATATGTGCATGATACAATCTTCGGTTCAAGATTTTTCAAAAAAGCCTGATTTTTTGGAGTTTTCGATGCCCGTCGAACGCACGCTGTCCATCATCAAGCCCGACGCCGTGGCAAAAAACGTCATCGGTCAGATCATTACCCGGTTCGAAAACGCCGGTCTGAAGGTCGTTGCCGCCCGTCTTGCCCAGCTTTCGCGGGACGAAGCCGAGCGTTTCTACGCAGTACACAAGGAGCGGCCGTTCTTCAAGGATCTGATCGACTTCATGGTGTCCGGCCCCGTGTTCGTGCAGGTGCTCGAGGGCGAAGATGCCATCCAGAAGAACCGCGATCTCATGGGTGCCACCGATCCGAAGAAGGCGGCTCCCGGTACGATCCGTGCTGACTTCGCCGACAGTATCGACGCCAACGCCGTTCACGGTTCCGATGGTCCCGATACTGCGCGCCAGGAAATCGCGTTCTTCTTCCCGGAAATCGAAATCTTCAGCCGTTGAGGCAGAGGGTTACATCGCTTCATGCGAGTGGTCACTACATGTCCTGCACCGTCATCCCGCCTCAATCTCCTGGGGCTGGATGCCTCTGCGCTCGCCGCGCAGGTTGAGGCATGGGGTGACAAACCTTTTCGCTCCCGGCAGCTGATGCGCTGGGTGCATCAACGGGGTGTCGCCGATTTTTCCTCCATGACCGATCTTGCGCGCGACTTCCGTGCGCGCCTGCAAGATCAGTGCGAGGTACGGGCGCCCGGCGTCGTTACCGAGCATCGCTCGCGCGATGGCACGCGCAAGTGGCTGTTCGACGTGGGAAACGGCAATGCCGTTGAAACGGTCTTCATTCCGGAAGACGATCGCGGCACCCTGTGCGTCTCCACGCAGGCCGGTTGCACCGTGGGGTGCCCGTTCTGCTCCACCGGGCACCAGGGCTTCAACCGCAACCTCCGCACCGATGAGATCGTCGGGCAGATCTGGTGGGCGCGACATGCGCTGCTGGCAGCCGGTGAAAGTGGTCGACTGGGCGGGCGGGTGCTCGAGGCAGGCGAAAAAATCATCAGCAACATCGTATTCATGGGCATGGGCGAACCCCTGCTCAATTATGCGGCGTTGCTCCCGGCACTGCGGCTATTGCTCGACGACAATGGCTACGGGCTGTCGCGGCGCCGTGTTACGGTGTCCACGTCGGGCGTGGTGCCCATGATTGATCGCCTCGGGCAAGACTGTCCAGTGGCTCTTGCCGTGTCCCTGCATGCACCCAACGACGCACTGCGCGACCGTCTTGTACCGCTCAATCGCAAGTATCCCTTGCGCGAACTGCTGGCGGCATGCGAGCGTTATCTGCAATTTGCTCCGCGCGATTTCATTACGTTTGAGTACGTCATGCTCGATGGCGTGAATGATGGTGATGAACACGCGCGCGAACTGATCGGGATCGCCCGCACCGTGCCGAGCAAGTTCAATCTGATTCCTTTCAACCCGTTCCCCCAGTCAGGCCTGAAGCGGTCGCCCGGGGAGCGCGTCAAGGCCTTTGCGCAGCGCCTCATGGACGCTGGCGTGGTTACGACCGTGCGCAAGACGCGCGGTGACGACATCGACGCAGCCTGCGGTCAGCTGGCGGGCGAGGTGCAAGATCGTACCCGGTTGTCTCAGGTGGTGCCCGATCGGCGCCGTGCCATACCCATCAGCGAGGCGTCCGCATGATTCAAGAGCGCGCGAAGGTCGATCCGTTCCTGCAGCAAGCGGATGACCAGACAAAAGCCGTGAATCTTCCCAAGGTCGCTCCTGGATCCACAGGGTCGGTCGGTGAAACGCTGCGGGCGGCGCGTGAAGCGCGGGGACTGAGTCAGTCCGATATCTCCGCTCGCCTCAAGTTCGGTGTGCGCCAGATCGAGGCGCTGGAACACGAGCGCTGGGATGAGCTGCCCAAGGGCCCGTCGTTGCGCGGCCTCGTGCGTAACTATGCACGCTTGCTCGGCATCGATGGCGAAGCGCTGTTGGCAGCGCTGCCTGCGCATGTCGGATCACCGCCGGTGTCGGTCGCCATTCCCGGCAGTGCGGGCGACATGCACCCCGCGCCGCTCCCGCGTCATGGGGGTGATACAGCACGCCGTGGTCGGGTCTGGTTCATCGGGTTCACGCTTCTGGTGCTCATCAGCCTGCTGGCACTGGCTGCGTACGTCGTGTTCACCTGGTGGCTGCCGCGCATGTCGGGCAATGGTTCGGAGCCGGCCACCCTCAATCTGCCGTATGCGGCGAGCTCGCAGGATGGCCCGACCATTCCGATTCCGGTAATGTCGGCCTCCTCGGGCAATGGATCCCCTGCGACAACCGATGGGCAAACTCAGCAGGCCGGAGGAGTGGAAGCACCTCCCGAACAGGTGCAGGGCACGGAGGAAGCTGCGGTAGCGGCGGCTGGTGCACCGGCACGCACTCAGGACGCCGCCGGAAACGTTGCGGTTGCGCCGCCAGCGGGTGCGTCTTCCGGCGACGCGGCCGCGCAGCATGCTCCCGCAGGATCCGTATCCTCGTCTGGCGATGTGGCCCTGGTTCAGGCAGACAGCGAATCAGGCAGTGCCATCACCACCGCCACGGGCACCGCAACAACGCAGTCGGTTGCATCAACGACGGCTCAGGGGTCTGCGCCAACCACTGCTGCAACGCAAGCCAATCAGCTGTCGTTCAACGTCTCGGAAGACAGCTGGATTGAAGTCTACGATCGCGACGGTGCACCGGTTCTGTACACCACGCTCACGCGCGGTACGCAGCGCACCATCGACGTGACACCGCCCGCGCGGGTGGTCATCGGCAATGTGAACGGCGTCGAAGTGCAATGGCAGGGCGTCGACGTCAACCTGAAGCAATATCGGCGCGGCAACGTAGCGCGCTTCACCGTTGAATAAAGATGTCGGCCCACATCCATGATGCTGTTCCGGCCGTAGGCCCGGCTTCCCGTCGTGCCTCTCGGCAGGTCGCGGTGCGCTGGCGCGATGTGCAGGTCCTGGTGGGCGGTAACGCGCCGGTCGTGGTGCAATCCATGACGAACACGGATACCGCTGACGCCATCGCAACTGCCATTCAGGTCAAGGAGCTCACGCAGGCTGGTTCAGAGCTGGTTCGTATCACGGTGAATACGCCGGATGCGGCCCGCGAGGTGCCGGCCATCCGCGAGCAGCTCGACCGCATGGGTATCCACACCCCCTTGGTGGGCGATTTCCACTACAACGGCCACAAGTTGCTCACACAGTTCCCAGAGTGTGCGCAGGCGTTGTCCAAGTATCGAATCAATCCAGGCAATCTCGGCCTGGGGGCACGGCGCGATGACAACTTCGCGCAAATGATCGAGGTCGCTTGCCGATACGGGAAACCCATTCGCATTGGCGTCAACTGGGGCAGCCTCGATCAGGATCTGCTCGCGCGCATGATGGATGCGAACAATCAGCGGGCGGTTCCGTGGCCGGCCGAAGCCGTCATGCGCGAAGCACTGGTGGTTTCAGCCATTTCCAGCGCGCAGCGCGCGGAAGAGCTGGGGTTGCCGGGCGACGCCATCGTGCTGTCGTGCAAGGTGAGTCAGGTGCAAGACCTGATCGCCGTGTATCGGGAACTGGCCCGGCGCTGCGATTATCCGCTGCACCTGGGGCTTACCGAAGCAGGCATGGGCAGCAAGGGCATCGTGGCCTCGACAGCTGCGCTCGCGGTGCTGCTGCAGGAAGGCATTGGTGACACCATACGCATTTCGCTTACGCCCGAGCCTGGTGGCGACCGTACGCGTGAAGTCACGGTAGCCCAGGAGCTCTTGCAGACCATGGGTCTGCGGGCATTTGCACCCATGGTGGTGGCATGCCCGGGGTGCGGACGCACCAGCAGTTCGTTCTTCCAGGAGCTGGCCGACAGCGTGCAGGGTTATCTGCGTAGCCAGATGCCTGAATGGCGGCGCCGGTACCCGGGCGTGGAAACCATGAAAGTGGCCGTCATGGGTTGTGTCGTCAATGGACCCGGCGAGAGCCGACACGCCGATATCGGCATCAGCTTGCCCGGCACGGGTGAATTGCCGACGGCTCCGGTATATATCGATGGCCGCCGGGTGGTCACGCTCAAGGGCGAAGGCATTGCCAGCGAGTTCAAGGCCATCATCGAGAATTACGTCAAGCAGCGCTACGGTGGCCAGGATTCCCGTACAACCTGAACAGCACGCCGTTACCTGCGGCGGCCGGCGCGGCTCGGCAGGGAAGGCACGACAACTATGAGCGAAACATTCAAGAAACTGGCCGCCATACGCGGCATGAACGACGTCTTGCCCGACGAGTCGGGACGCTGGGAAGAGCTCGAACGTCTCGTGCGCGACTGGTTGCGCAGCTACGGCTACCTGAACATGCGCACCCCTGTGCTCGAGCATACGGCATTGTTTGCGCGAGGCATCGGTGAGGTGACCGACATTGTCGAGAAGGAGATGTACACCTTCGTCGACTCTCTGAACGGCGAATCGCTGACCCTCCGCCCCGAGTTTACGGCTGGTATCGTGCGTGCCACGATCGAACACAACCTGCTGTACGACCGTCCCCGGCGCGTATATTCGATGGGACCAGTCTTCCGGCATGAACGGCCGCAGCGTGGACGCTACCGCCAGTTTCACCAGATCGACGTGGAGGCGCTGGGCTTTGCCGGTCCGGACGTCGACGCGGAGCAGATCATCATGATTGCGCGCCTGTGGAAGATCCTCGGCCTCAACGACATTCGCCTGGAAATCAACTCGTTGGGGGCAGGGCAGGAGCGCGCGGCTCATCGTGCCGCGCTCATCGAACATCTCGAGAAGTACAAGGACATCCTCGATGAGGATGGGCGCCGGCGCATGTATACCAATCCGCTGCGCGTGCTCGACACGAAGAATCCTGCACTGCAGGAAATGGCCGAGACTGCGCCCCGACTGCTCGACTTCCTGGGGGCCGAGTCGCGAGCACACTTCGACGGCGTGCTGGCCCGCCTCGACGATGCCGGCATTTCCTACCGCATCAATCCGCGACTGGTGCGTGGCCTCGACTACTACAACCTGACAGTATTCGAGTGGGTCACCGACAGGCTTGGCGCTCAGGGAACGGTTTGCGGCGGTGGTCGCTACGATGGCCTGATCGAACTGCTGGGCGGCAAGCCTGCGCCAGCAGTCGGATTTG
>ERZ777003.2633-NODE-2633-length-20016-cov-5.436601_pt1 | contig 20016 bp, 21 predicted proteins | sample MGYA00374956_ERZ777003 | MGnify/ENA primary metagenome ERZ777003 (study PRJEB29302, sample SAMN06268252) | bioreactor metagenome | isolation source: Joint BioEnergy Institute, California, USA | place: USA:Joint BioEnergy Institute, California, USA | collected... | reverse complement strand
GAGGCGGCCGGCATCTGGACGATCCAGGCGGGCATCTTCCCGGAGAACGTGGCCAGCCTGCGCCTGCACGAGAAGGCCGGATTCCGGGTGATCGGAGTCCGGCACCATCCCGGCCGGATGCAGCGACCGGGCGGCGAGTGGCGCGACGTCGTCCTGCTGGAGCGGCGCAGCCCGCACGTCTATCCCGACTGACTCCGGGTCGGCCTGGCTGAGGCCCTGACCGTCCCCTTGGGGGACAGCCCACGCCGGTCGTCGGCCACAGAGGGGTCGCGGACCGGACGGCCGGACCGGAGTCGTCACCCGGGGGCGGCGGGCAGCGACGTGGGCAGGTCCTGGCGTATCCGGTCCAGCGTGCGGGAAGCGTCGGCGAGCAGGTCGACCGCGTCGGCGAGGCGGCCCGGCAGCGACCACGGCCGGGTACTGCCCAGCCCCAGGTCGCCCGACGACCCGCTAATTCGGTCCAGGGCCGACGGTCCTGGCGGTGCCGCCGTCGTGAAGTGCGTCGGCACGAACCGGATGCGGGCGTCCAGGGTGAGCAGGCGCAGGCCCAGCAGGCGAGCCACGATCGAGGCGTCGACGACCAGGCCGTCCGCGAGACGACCGCCCGGCGCGGCGCGGACGAGTGGGGCGTCCACGTCGAGCGGACGCCGGACGACGGTCGCCGGCGGCGATGTGATGGCTTCTCCTGTCGATGATCCGCGCCCGGGGTTGGCCACCCCGCGGTGGGGCCGTCGCCACCGGCGGCCCACGGTGGTTACCCGTCGCTTCCGGCATCCTGTGCCGCGTCGGGGCCGAGCCTCATGACTCGCTTCTCCGGCGAGCCGACGAGACGGCCGCGCTCGCCGCCACCGCCGTCACGATGCCGGTCAACGCGGCCGCGCCGGTGGTGAGCATGGGCTTCTTGCGGGTCCGGGTCATCGTGGCGATGGCACGCCGCCAACCCTTCTTGCGGCGCAATATTTGCATAGCTACCAACCTCTGATCGTGGGTGTGGCCTGGGCTGGCCAGGCGCGACTGCTGGTGGTGGCTCGTCGTCGTGGCCACGGGTCGACCGGAGTCGTGGTGGCGCTAGCCGAGCTTCTTCGGCATGTCGGACGGCTTGGCGGGCAGCTGCTCCGACCGCTCTGGCTGGACCACGAGCGCGGTCGGTTTGGCCTCGGTCTCCTCGACCAACGACTCCTGGCTCCGACGGGCGTTGTCGACCGCCATCTCGGCGGACTCGGTGTCCTTCTGACCGTCGAGGGTCAATGATCGGGCGTACTCCTGCGCCTCGGTGGCGACGCGCTGGGCCGCGGCGGCGGCCTCCTCGGCCAGCGAGCGAGCCGCCTCCATCTGTCGACGTACGTGCTCGATCCGTTCCCGCGCGGCCTGGGCCGCCGACTGGGCCACTTCGAGAGCTCGCTCGGCGGAGGCGCGGGCATCGGCCGCCACCCGCTCGACCGCCTCGGCGGCCTCCCGGCGCGCCCGGTCGCGTTCGGCGTTGAGCAACTGGCTGAGGTGCTCGCGCGCGGCCTGCGTGCGGCGCTCGACCTCCTCTTCCGCGTCGCGCCTGGCCTGACGAATGCGCTCCTTGCCGGCCTCGGCCACCGCCGTGGCCGTGTCCGCGAGCTCCTTGGCCTGCCGGGCCTCGACCAGAGCGTCCTGTTCGGCCCGTTTCGCCCGGGCCACGGCCGCCTCGGCTCGTCGGAGTCGGCCCTCGACCGTGTCGCGGCCTCCAGGCAGCGCATCGACGGCCGCCTCGGTCAGGTGGCGGATGCTCGACGTCGCCGTACGCATCCGCACCGCCTTGGACAGCAACCAGACGCTGTTGCGGGGCAGGTCCTTCAATCCGATCGTGGCGTGGTGGGCGACCCACCGCACAGGTCCGACCATGGTGTCGCTGTCGCATCCTTCCACGTGTCCGAGTGGCAGCTCACGTGGTGCCAGGGGCGCTCGGTCACGTCGACCTCACGGTAGGAACACCGGTCAGTGTCCCGGGCGGCTTCGGGCGAGATTCCAACCACGGGGCGAAACGGCGTGCCATGGCTGGCCTCGGCGACGGCGGGTCACGCGGCGGGCTTGCGGGCCCGGACGATGGCCGAGTGCAGGCCCGGGGCGACCTCATGGGTCGGCGTGATCTCGATGTCCACGAATCCGGCGGCCGCCAGACCCTGGCGGTACTCGCCAAACGACAGGGACCCGGCGATGCAGCCGACCCAGTCGCCCCGCTCGGCCCGCTGCTCGGGCGTGAGGTCGTCGTCGGCGACGACGTCGGTGATGCCGATGCGGCCGCCGGGCTTGAGCACCCGGAACGTCGAGGCGAACACGGCCGGCTTGTCGGCCGAGAGGTTGACGACGCAGTTGGAGATCACCACGTCGACGGTCTCGGCCGGCAAGGGAATGTCCTCGATGTATCCGCGCAGGAACTCAACGTTCGTCGCGCCGGCCCGCTCCGCGTTGCGGCGGGCCAGCTCGAGCATCTCGTCGGTCATGTCCAGGCCGTACGCCTTGCCGGTCGGGCCGACGCGTCGGGCCGACAGCAGCACGTCGAGGCCTCCGCCGGAGCCGAGGTCGAGCACGGTCTCGCCGGGCTTGAGGTCGGCGACCATGACCGGGTTCCCGCAGCCGAGGCTCGCGCGGACCGCCTCGTCGGGCAGCTCGTCCCGCTCCGTGGCCGAGTACAGCGCGGCGCCGAAGCCCGGCCCGGCCTCGGCCGCCGGGGCGCAGCCGCACCCGCCGCCGTGACCGTGGGCGGCACCGTCACCGGGGCCGGACCCGCATCCGCACGCGGTGCCGCAGCACCCCGGCGATCCGTGGGCCGCGTCGGCATCCGGCGTCAGGATCCGCCGCGCCGCCGCCGCGTAGCGCGCCCGGACGTCGTCGCGGGTCACCGGCGCCTTGTCGGTGGGGGACATCGCCGCTCCTCTCGGTCGGTCGCTGTGAGGTCACTGGTTCGACGGCCGCCTAGTTAGGCAGGTGTCTAAGCAGACGTTGCCGGCTGATTAGAGATCTGTCAAGATAGCCGGCGTGGCGAAGGCGACGGCTGTGGTCGCGAGCGCTCCGGGCGAGGTGGGCTGCCCGTCGATCGGAGAGGCGCCCCTCGACCCCGCTCAGGCGGCTGACCTGGCCCGGATGTTCAAGGCCCTCGGCGACCCGGTGCGGCTGCGCATCCTGTCGCGGATCACGTCGGCCCCGGCGGGGGAGATCTGCGTCTGCGAGATCACCGGTGACGACTTCGACGTCACCGGTCCGACCGTCTCGCACCACCTGCGGGTGTTGCGCGAGGCTGGCCTCATCGTGGGTGAGCGCCGCGGCACCTGGATCTACTACCGGCCCGTCCTGGAGCGGATCAGGCGACTCGCCGCCGTGCTGGGCGCCTGACCGAAGCGAACCCCGAGGCCCGGGGTCCTCAGTGGACATCCGTGGCCGGCCGGCTTCGGCCAGGACGGACGGATTCCCGGCTCGACGCCGGACCCGCGCCGTCTCGTCCAGGCGCCCGATCCCGGGGCCATCGGCCGATTGGTCGTCGAGCCAGGCGGTTGGTCGTCGGGCGAGCCATCGGTGGCTGTGTGAGCCATCGGTAGCCGAAGGCGTTGGTCGTCGACCACGCGGTTGGTAAGGTGCCGTCGTGGTCATCAGTCTCGGCGTGATGCCCGTGCTGTCCGGCCGGGCCGCCTCCGATCCGAAGGTCGTCGCCGACCTCGTCGGAACCGTCGAGGAACTGGGCTGTGAGTCGATCTGGGTCGTCGAGCACGTGGTCGTCCCCGACGCATACGAATCCGTGTATCCATACCATCCAAGCGGGAAGATGGGCCTCGCACCCGACGACCACGTGCCCGATCCGCTGCACTGGCTGACGTTCGCCGCCGCCCACAGCCGGACGATCCGGCTGGGTACGGCCATGCTCATCCTGCCCGAGCACAACCCGGTCCATCTGGCCAAGCGGCTGGCCACAGTGGACGTCCTCAGCGGCGGTCGGCTCATCGCCGGCGTCGGTGTCGGCTGGCTGAAGGAGGAGTACGACGCCGTCGGCGTACCGTTCGCCGACCGGGGGCGCCGCGCCGACGAGTACCTGGCGGCGATGCGCGCCCTGTGGACGCAGCGGCCGGCCTCATTCACCGGGTCGTACGTGAGCTTCACCGGTGTCCACTGCGAGCCCCGGCCCGTGCGGCCCGACGGGGTTCCGATCGTCGTGGGCGGCCACAGCCGGGCCGCGCTCCGCCGGGCCGCCCGCTTGGGCAACGGGCTCTTTCCGTTGGGCATCAGCCTGTCCGAGTGGCCGCGGCTGGTGGAGCGCCTGCATCGCGAATGCGAGCTCGTCGGCCGCGATCCGGCCGAGGTCGAGCTGACCGCGCCCGCGCCGAGTACGCGGTCGGCTGCGCGAGCGCTGGCCGACCTCGGGGTGACCCGATTCGTCATGCGAGTCAGGCTCGACGCGCTGGCGGCCGTGCGCGACGACGTGAACCGCTACCGGGACGAGGTGTTGGCTTAAGCGACACCGACGCCGGGCCGTGAGCGAATTCTCGCCGCGGCGAGCGAACGCACCTTCTGAAGACACCCAACCGCTTGATAGGTTTCGGGTGTCCCCTCGTCGTGCAAAGGCAGGCCGTGAACGCGTCACGCATTTCCTTCGGCTTCACCCCCGGGGAGGTCATCGTCGTCACGGGCGCGGGCAGCGGCATCGGCCGCGCCACCGCGAAGCGGGCCGCCGAGGTCGGCCTCGCCGTCGGCGCGTGGGACGTCAACGGGCCGGCGGTGCGGGCGGTCGTGGACGAGATCGTGGCGATGGGCGGGCGGGCCGTGGCATGCCTGGCCGACGTCACCGACGACCAGCAGATCGCGGCGGCCCTCGACGCCACCGAGGCGCTCGGTGCGGTCCGCTACCTGGTCAACAACGCCGGGCCGGCGAGCAGCAGCGACCTCGAGTTCGACCAGGCGCTGAGCAGGAGCGTCGGCAGCATGCGGCGGGTCACCGCCCACTGGCTGCGGCGGTCACGGCCCGCGGGCTGCGCCGTGGTGAACATCGCGTCCGTGGCGGGCACGCGGATCGGTGCCGCGCCCGACTGGTACTCGGCGGCGAAGGCGGCCGTGATGGGCTGGACCCGTTACCTCGCCACGAATCACGCGGCGGAGCTGCGGGCCAACGCGGTGGCCCCCGGGCTGATCGACACACCACGGATGGCCGGCTTCGTCGAGTCCCCGCTGGGCCAGCGGATCAGCGGGCGTATTCCGTTGGGGCGCCTGGGGGACCCCGACGACATCGCGTGGACGACGCTGTTCCTGCTCAGCCCACTCGCCGCCTACATCACGGGAGCCTTGATCGTCGTCGATGGAGGGTGGACCATCACCCAGTAGGCGGCCGCGGGTCCCGTCGCTGGCCGGCCCGAACCACGGAGGGCACCCGCTCGGCTCAGCGAGGGGTGCCCTCCGTGAGAGCTTTGGGGCCCGACCGCGGATTCGGGGCAACCGTCGACCCGAAGCCGTCGGCCGGACTACATGTGCCGTCCGCCGGTCACCTCCAAAACCGTGCCGGTGATGTATCCGGACAGGTCGCTCGCCAGGAACAGGACGGCCCGAGCGATATCCTCCGGTTCGCCCATCCGTCGCATGGGAATCTCGGCCTGCTTCTGCGCCAGCACCTCGGGCGGCATGGCCGCCGTCATGGCCGTCCGAATGAGTCCCGGTTGGATGGCGTTGACCCGGACGTTGTACTTGGCGAGCTCCTTGGCCGCCGCCTTGGTGAGTCCGACCATGCCGGCCTTGGCGGCGCTGTAGTTGGTCTGGCCGAAGTTGCCGACCTTCCCGGCGATCGAGGAGATGTTCACGATCGAGCCGCGACCCTGTTCGCGCATCACCCGCCCGGCGGCTCGGGTACCGAGCCACGCCCCGGTGAGGTGGACGTCGACGACGGTGCGGAAGTCGTCCAGAGTCATCTTCGCCATCGTGGCGTCGCGGGTGATGCCGGCGTTGTTCACCATGACATCCACCGAGCCGAACTCACGCCGGCACGTGTCCACAAGCGACTCGACCGCTTCCTCGGACGTGACGTCACAGGTGACCGCGATCGTCCGGTGGCCCTGGGCGGCCAGTCTGGCCGCGGCTTCGGCCACCCCGTCCGTGTCGATGTCGCCCATGACCACCGCGGCGCCCTCCTCGGCCAGGAGTGTCGCGATGGCCAGACCGATGCCGCGGGCGGCGCCGGTCACCACCGCCGCGCGATCCGAAACGAGTCCCATATGGCTCCTCACACTGTCCAGCGCGGTTCGCGCTTCTCGACAAAAGCACGCGGGCCCTCGGTCTGGTCCGGGTGGCCCCACAGCCCGACGAGATGCTGGGCACCCACCTTGCACGCGTCGGTCAGGCCAAGCTCCAGCGCCGCCCACAGCGCCTTCTTGGTCGCCGCCATGGCCGCCGGGGAGTTGCGAGCGATCCGCTCGGCGAGCTCCTGGGCCGCCTCGCGCAGCTTCTCGGGCGGATCCACGATTTGGCTGATCATCCCGAGCTCGTAGGCCCGCTGGGCGGTCATCCGCTCGTGCACGCCGACCAGGGCCATGCGCATGACCGCTTCGAACGGGATCTTCTTGGCCAGACCGATCACCTCGATCGCGGTGACCTGACCGACGCTGACGTGCGGGTCGAAGAAGGTGGCGTCGGACGCCGCGATGACGATGTCAGCGTCGGCCACGAAGTGCAGCCCACCGCCGGCGCAGATCCCGTTGACGGCGGCGATGACGGGCTTGGACACCTGTTGGTGCCACGACGTGAAACGCAGGTCGAAGGAGAGCAGGTCGTCGCGGTAGCGCGCCATGCCCTGACCGTCGGTGGCTACCTCCTTGAGGTCGGCGCCGGTCTGGAACGCCCGGCCCTCGCCCGTGTGCACGATCACCCGGACCGCCGGGTCCCGGTCGAGCTCCACCCAGGCCGCCGCGAGTTCGTCCCGCATCGTGGAGTTCATGGCGTTGAGCGCCTCGGGCCGATTGTTGATCAGCCATCCGACGTGGCCGTGCCGCTCGACCTTGATGGTCTGGTACATTGCCGCCTCGCTTCCGGTTACGCGATTGCCTCAAGCATGGCGCCGAGCGCGGCCACGTGCTCGCTCACCTGACCCAGGAGGAAAGCGTTGGCCCGGGCTCGCTTGAAGTACAGGTGGGCGTCGTGCTCCCACGTGAAGCCGATCCCGCCGTGCAGCTGAATCGTCTGAGCGGTCATCCAGACGGCCGCCTCGGTCGCGAGAATCGCCGCGACGCGGGAGTTGCGGGCGAGCTCCTCGCCGGTGGACCGGTTCGCGACATACACGGCGGACCGGGCGGACTCGACCTGGATCAGGGCATCGGCGAGCCGTTGCTTGATGGCCTGGAACTGCCCGATCGGTCGGCCGAACTGGATGCGCGTCTTCGCGTAGTCGACCGTCATGTTCAGGCACCGCATCGCCACACCGGTCTGCTCGGCGGCCAGAAGTGCCCGGGAAACGTCGGTGGCGGCGGCGATGGCCGGCTCCGCCCCGAGCTCGCCCACGAGGGTGGCGGGCGCGTCCGTGAGGTCGATGCGGGCCATCTTGCGCGTGAGGTCCAGGGTCGCCAGCGGCGTGGCGTGCACGCCCGGGGCGCCCCGTTCGACGGCGAACACGCCGAGGCCGTCCGGTGCCCTGGCGACGACGAGGAGCAGACCGGCGGTCGCGCCGTCGACGACGTGGTGCTTCACGCCGGTGAGCCGCCAGCCGGACGATGTCTGCTCGGCCTGGGCCCGCACGGTGCCGAGGTCCCAACGACCCCCGTCCTCGGCGAGGGCGATCGTGGCGGTCATCGATCCGTCGGCGATCCGTGGGCCGTACTTCGTCAACGCCTCGCGGTCGTCGAGCGCCAGCAACAGGGGCACCGCGAGCACGGACGTCGCGAACAGCGGGGCGCAGACCAGGGCCGCGCCACACTCCTCGACGGCGACGGCGAACTCGGCGGTTCCCATGCCACTCCCGCCGTGCTCCTCGGGCAGCATCAGACCCGCGAGGCCAAGCTGCCCGGCGAGGACCCGCCAGGTCGACGCCTCCCAGCCAGCCTCGGACATCATGGCGGCGCGGACCTGCGCCGACGAACTGATGTCCGCCAACGCATCGCGAACCGCCTCGCGGAACTGCTCGAGGTCCTCTTCGGACGTTGTGGTTGCCGGTAGGCGCATCGTCACACGATCCCCTCGTCGTGCAGGCGACGGATCGTCGCGTCGTCGTAGCCGAGTTCTCGCAGGATGGCGTCGGTGTGCTGCCCGAGGGCCGGCACGGGCCTCGCGGGGGTACGCCAGGCCGGCGTCACGGGAGGTGCCAGCGGGGTGGCGACGGGACCGGCCGGGGCGTCGACCGTCAGCCACCGGTCGCGGGCGACGAGCTGCGGGTGGTCGACGACCTCGTCCAGGTCGTTCACGATGGCACACGCGATGCCGCTGGCGTGCAGCCGGGCCACGGCGGCCGCGGCATCGAGCTTGATCACGACATCCCGGAGCAGGTCGTCGATCTCGCCGCGGTGGGCCACGCGGGCCGGGTTCGTGGCGTAGCGCGGATCGTGGGCCAGCTCCGGACGACCCAGCACCGACGTCGCGAGCTTGACCCACTCCCGATCGTTCTGCACGGCGATCGCGACCAACCGGCCGTCCGCGCTCGGGTAGACGTCGTACGGCGCGATTGCCGGATGGCTCATGCCGGTGCCGAGGTCAGGAACGGCGCCGTGCTTGCGCACCACCAAGGGGTAGCCCATCCAGTCGGCGACGGCGTCGAACATCGACACCTCGAGGACGGTGCCGGCCCCGGTGCGGTGGCGGGCGAGGAGCGCCGCCAGCACCGAGCTGAACGCGAACATGCCAGCCGCGATGTCGGCCACCGCGATCTGGGGTTTGATCGGGTTCTCCCGACTGCCAGTCACGGTGGCCAGCCCTGCTTCGGCCTGGATCAGCATGTCGTACGCCTTGCGGTCGTCGTACGGCCCGCCGGTCCCGTAACCGGAGATCTCGCAGATGACCAGGCGGGGATGAGCGGCGAGCAGGGTTGGCCCATCCAGGCCGAGTCGCGCGGCGGCTCCGGGAACGAGGTTGTGCACGAACACGTCGGCTCGCGCGAGCAGCGCCTCGACGATCCGTCGCCCCTCGGCCGCCTTGACATCGACGGTCAGCGACTCCTTGTTCCGGTTGACCCACGCGAAGTGCGCGCCCGTGCCGTTGGCGTACGTGTCGAACGAGCGCGCGAAGTCCCCGCCGTCGGGCCGCTCCAGTTTGATGACGCGGGCGCCGAGGTCGGCGAGCTGGCGGGTGGCGTACGGGGCCGACACCGCCTGCTCCATGGAGACGACCAGCAGGCCGTCCAACGGCGGCGTCATGTCCGGTCGAAGCGCTCGACCGCGGCGCGCAGGGCCTCGTCCAGGGTCTTCGCGCCGCCAATCGGTTCGGGCAGCACCACCGGGCCGTATTCGCGGCTCGGCAGCAGGATGGTGGCCGACCCGGGGGCGGTCACCTCGCCGCGCTGGTTGGTGCAGGCGAGCTCGAGGTCCACCGCCGGATGAACGCCGTTGCCGTCGGTCATCAGGTACTTCCGGGTCACCTTGCCGGTGATCCACTGCACGTCGCCGACGTAATTGAACTTGCGGAACTCCACCCGCAAGCGCCAGAGCCAGGCGTCGTCGCCCATCCAGTCGGTGCAGGCGTGGATCATCCAGGTCTCCCGCATCCGGCCGTAGTCGAACGTGGTCGGGTTGCCGGAGCGCCGCGCGAACTCGGGGTCCCAGTGCACGCGCTGCATCGCGTCCCACACGCCGAGCTCGTCACGGTGGTAGAAGCGTGGGATGCGCTGGCGGTTCTTGTAGCCGAGCCGGAGCGCCGCGACGCCGTACATGCCCATGCCCATGCCGGTGTGCCAGACCACGATGTCGGTCACGGTCAGCGGGCCCTTGACCAAGGGGGTGATGGCGTCGCCCTCGTTCACGTCCTCGAACCAGCGGGGTTCGGCGCCCCGGGGCCGCTCCCGGGCGTACTGCTCGTCAATCTCGCGGAGCTCGTCCTCGGTCCACCGCTTGATCTCGATCTGGTCGTACTTCTTGTTCTTCTGCGCCTGGCTCCGCTCGGTCCGGATCATCAAGCGGTACTGGGCCGCCAGCAGCGGGCCGCCGGCCTCGGCGAAGACGTTGGCGTTCCACTCGTGGACCGCCCGGTTGCTGAACTGGCTCGGCTTGTCCAGCACGCCGACCAGGGCGTTGCGTCGGTGCACGGCCCGGTCGGCGCGCAGCGGCGCCCACCACTCGCGCTCGCACGCCGAGTAGAACGCGTGGACCCCGCGCAGCGGATCACCCTTGAGTTCCTTCAGACGGGCCAGCTCCTCCTCGGTGAGGATGTCCTCACCGATGATGCTGTCGCCACCCACCATCGGAAACGGCGCGATCGGCTCACCCCACCGGCTCCGTCGGGCGTACTCGGGGTCGCACCACAGCGGGTTGTCATCGCCGTACGACCGCGCCACGATGCGGAAGGCGTCGGTGCCCGGTCGCAGGTAGTGCGGAGGCACAGGGTTCGGCTGCGGGATGCCGATACGCGCTCGTAGGGCGGCTATGCCTTCGTCGGTGATGCGTGGCTCAGCGGTCGCCGTCATGGCTCTCCTTACGGTTGTCTTTGCTATCTTATTATAGATAGCACTGTCGGGTCGAGATGAGGGAGCATGCCGTACCAGACGCTCGTGGTGGAGCGGCGGGGACCCGTCGGGTGGCTGCTGTTCAACCGCCCCGAGGCCGGCAACGCCATGGACGCGGTGATGATGGCCGAGCTGCCGCGGGCCTGGCGCGAGCTCGACGAAGACGACCAGGTGCGCTGCATCGTCGTGTCCGGAATGGGCAAGGCGTTCCAGACCGGACTTGACCTCGTGGCGCTGGCCCGGGATCCGGAGAGCCTGCGGGAGCAGAGCCGGCGCACCCGCGAGGCGGCGCTGGAGCTCACCGGCTGGCACCTCGGTGTCACCACGCCGGTCGTGGCCGCGGTCAACGGGGTCTGCGCCGGCGGTGGCCTGCACTTCGTGGTCGACGCCGACGTGGTCGTCGCGGCCCGGCACGCCACGTTCGTCGATCCCCACGTGAGCGTCGGGCAGGCGAGTGCGTGGGAGGCCATTGGCCTGGTCCGGCGGATCAGCGCCAGCGTGGCGAGCCGGATCGCGCTGATCGGGGTCCACGAACGGCTCGACGCCGAACGGGCCCGGCAGCTCGGCCTCGTCAGCGAGGTCGTCGACGGTCCCGAGCTGTCGAGCGTGGCCCAGCGCGTGGCCGAGACGATCGCTGCCCACGACCTGACCGCTCTCCGGCGGATCAAGCGCACCCTGTGGCGAGCTATGGAAATGGGTCGCACGGAAGCCATGGCCGCCGCCATCACCGAATCGGGAGTGACCGCATGACAGCGAACCTGGCCGGACCGACCGGTGAGAACGTCACGGTGGAGGAGGCCGTCGCCGCCGTACGGGAGTGGGTCGTCCGGAACGTGCCCACGGAGTGGCGGCTGGCGGGGGAGCGGGGCGGGCCCCGGGCCGTCCGCGAGGTGCGCACGCCGGAGGAGTATCGCGAGTGGTATCCCGTCTTCGGCGCGTCTGGACTGGTGGTGCCGACCTGGGCGGTCGAGTACGGCGGGCTCGGGTGGTCGCGGCCCGTGGCCGCGGCGGTGGAGGAGGTTCTCCGGCCCTACCACCTGCCCCGGCTGAACCCGCTCGGACTCAACCTGGCCGCGCCCGCCCTGTTCGCGTACGGCACGGAGGAGCAGCGGCGCCGCTTCCTCGGGCCGATCGCGCGGGCGGAGGAGATCTGGTGCCAGCTGTTCAGTGAACCGGGTGCCGGCAGCGACCTGGCGTCGCTCGCGACGCGGGCGGTCCGCGACGGCGACGAGTGGGTGGTCACCGGCCAGAAGGTGTGGAACACGTGGGCCGACCGGGCTCATTTCGCCGTGCTCCTCGCGCGGACCGACCCCGACGTCCCGAAGCACCAGGGCATCACGTACTTCCTTATCGACATGCGACAGCCGGGCATCGAGGTCCGCCCGCTGCCGCACATCGGCGGCGAGGCGGAGTTCTTCGAGGTCTTCCTCGACGGCGCCCGGGTTCCGGACAGCCAGCGGGTCGGGGAGGTCGGCGCCGGGTGGAAGGTCGCCCAAGCCACGCTCAGCGGCGAACGGCAGATGGTCTCCGGGGCCGGCTCGGGCGGGGTGGACCGGATCGGTGGGGCGAGCACGCTGCACCTGGTGCGTCTCGCCCGCCGGCGTACGGCGGCCGGTCTGCCCGGCGGCTGGGACGACCCGGTCATGCGGGACCGGATCGTCCGGCTCTGGTGCGAGGAACAGGCCCGGGCGTGGACCAACCGACGCGTCCGCGCTCGGCTCAGCGGCAACCTTCCCCCGGGGCCCGAGAGCTCGATCGGCAAGGTCCACGGCACCGACCTGAACCAGCGGGTGCAGGCCTTGGCGGCCGAGCTGCTGGGCGGGGACGGCGTGGCCTGGCCGGCGACCGCGCCGGTCACGTCACCGGCCGAGTACTGGGAGAGCCTCCCGGCCGAGCTGAAGGGGATGCTGCGCAGTCGGGCCAACACCATCGAGGGCGGGACCAGCGAGGTCAACAAGAACGTCATCGCGGAACGGGTGCTCGGCCTGCCCAGGGACTACGACCCTTACAAGGGCAAGCCGTGGCGGGACCTGCCGCGGAACTGACCCGGCCTCACCCAGCTGTGCCTCACTGAACCCGCCGGACTGATTTCTGGCTCGCCGATACTGCGTCGGTCGTCGCGGGGCCGGTGGATCCGGCCCCGCGAGTCGGACGGGCGTCAACTGCGCGGCAGGCCGAGCAGGCGCTGGGCCACGATGTTGCGTTGGATCTGCTGGGTGCCACCGTAGATCGACTGCGCGCGCGACCACAGGTAGTCGGCGAACGGCTTCGGGTCACCGACCACAAAGGACGATCCGGCCAGGTCGCTCACCACGTGATACAGGTTCTGCTCCACCCGCGTCGTGAGCAGCTTGTCCACCGAGCCGGCCTCAGTGCGGACGTTGCTGCTGCGGCTGGCGAGTGACCGGGCGACGTGCCACCCGAGCACCTCGAGGTCCACCGCGGCGGCCGCGAGGCGTCGGCGCAGCGGCTCGTCGGCGGGCAGCTGACCGGTGCGGACGGCGTCCAGGGCAGCTCCCAGGACCTGCCCGAGCCGGCCCACCCAGCCCATGTCGGCCGGGCCTCGCTCGTAGGCGAGCATGTGCATGGCGATCCGCCAGCCCTGGCCCCGTTCACCGACCAGGTTGTCGGCGGGCACGACGACGTTGTCGAAGAAGACTTCGGCGAATTCCTTGCTGCCGTTGGCGAGGACGATCTCCCGTCGGTCCACGCCCGGTGATTCCAGGTCGACGACGAGCATGGACAGTCCGCGGTGGCGCGGCTGGTCCGGTTCGGTCCGGGCGAGCAGCAGGCACCAGCGCGACCACATCGCGCCACTTGTCCAGATCTTCTGCCCGTTCACGATGAACCGGTCGCCGTCGGCCGTGGCGGTCGTGGTCAGCGAGGCGAGATCGGAACCGGCTCCGGGTTCACTGAACCCCTGGCACCAGATCTCGGTGCAGCCCAACAGCCCGGGCAGCAGTCGGGCCTTGAGCTCCTCGGAGGCGAAGTCGGCGATGGCGTGGGCGATGTGGCCGATCGGCGGGGGTGGCGGAGCTCCGGCGGCCGCGAGTTCCTGGTTGACGACGGCCTCGTAGATGTCGGGGAGGCCTCGTCCCCCGTAGGCGGCCGGCAGTGACACGCCCACGTATCCGGCCTCGGCGAGCGCGCGGTACCAGCGGTGGGTGCGGGCGACCGCCTCCGCGGTCTCGAAACCGGTCGCGCCCGCGTGGGCGTCCACGTTGTCGCGCAGCCACGACCGCAGCCCGTGCCGGAACGCGGCAACCTCGGGGTCGTCGGTGAAGTCCATGCCCAGCTCCTCGGTCGATCGCCGTCAATCGGCGGTGGCCAGGTCGGTTCCCCGCTCGGGCGGGGCGAATTCCGTCGCGGCGATCGTCGCCTCGTGATGCTGCTCGTCACCGAGCACGAGGCGGTCGCCCTGAGCTCGTCGCAGCCAGACGTGTGCGGGCGCCTCCCACGTCATGCCGATGCCGCCGAAGACCTGAACGACGTTCTCGCATACTTCGACGGCGGACCGGGACGCGAACGCCTTGGCGCGGCGGGCGGCTCGCAACGCCTCCGGACCGGGGAGCGCGTCGACCGCCCAACTGGCGTAGTACGACGCGCTGCGGCTGGCCTCCACCAGGACGTGGCTGTCCACCAGCAGCTGCTGCACCGCCTGGAAGGAGCCGATCGGTCGGCCGTACTGACTGCGCGTCTTCGCGTGCGCGACGGCGGCGTCCAGCGCGGCCTGCATCGTGCCGAGGAGATCGGCGACGAGCAGGCTGAGGCCGAACGCCGTCAGCCGATCAGTCGCCTCGTCGCTCGGCGCCGTGACCGGGATGGCCTCGGTCGGTTCCGCCACTCGCGCGACGGCACGGGTCAGGTCGGCGTAGGCGAGCGGTTCGCCGAGGCGGCACAGGCGCCCCTGGTCCGGGAGGAAGGTCGTGGTGGCGCCGGCGGCGTCCCACGCCACCGCCTGCTGGGGTTGCGTGGCGAAATCGCGCAGCTGTGGGGTGAGCGCGGGCGCCACCCGCAGGGCGCCCGCCGCGACCTCCTCGAGCAGCGTGGCCGGCGCGCCCCAGGTCTGCAGCTGCTCGATGGCCAGGAGAGTGCCGACGACCGGGGCGGCTACGGCGTGGTAGCCCAGCCGTTCGACGAGGACGGCGAGGTCGACGGCGCTCGCCCCGAAGCCGCCGTACTCCTCCCGCAGCCCAATGGCGAGCCAGCCGGCGTCGACGATGCGCGACCAGGCCTTGTCGTCGGGCGTCGGTGGGTCGATGTCGTGCGGGCCGCGACCTCGATGCCATCCGGCGGCCAGCTCAGCCGCGAGCCGGCCAGCGGACTCCTGGAAGTCGCGCTGTTCTGGGGTGAGTTCGATCTGCATCGCGGACTCCCGCACGCTATCCTGTCTATCATTCTAGTCATTGACTGAATAGAGGACATGGTAGGGGGTTGGCCGCCGCGACGCCAACCGGGTGCTGGCAAGGAGGAGACGACCATGGCCGACCCTGAGGCCGTCACGTTGAGGGTCGCTGACCACATCGCCTGGATCACGCTCGCGGATGTGCGGCGGCGCAACAGCCTCAATCCGACCCTGGTGGACCAGCTCGCGTCCGCCTGCGCCCAGGCTGCCCAGGATCCCGACGTTCGGGTCGTGGTGCTGCGGGCCGAAGGGCCGATCTTCTCGGCCGGTGGCGACCTGGACTCCCTGGGCGAACCGGGCCGCGACATCCGGGAGGTCTACCGCGGGTTTCAGGCACTGGAGTCGCTGGCCGTTCCGGTGATCGCGGCGGTGCACGCCCCCGTGATCGGTGCGGGAGTCAACTTCATCCTCGCCTGCGACGTGGTGGTGGCCGCCCGCAGCGCCACCTTCGACCCGCGCTTCCTCGACATCGGCATCCATCCCGGCGGTGGACACCTCTGGCGGATGCGCCAACGGGTCGGGGAGCAGGGGACGGCCGCCCTGGTCCTCTGCGGTGACGTGCTCACCGCCGAGGAGGCGCAGGAGCGCGGCCTCATCTGGCGATGCGTCGAGGACGCCGAGCTGCTCGACGTGGTGGGTCGACTGGCCGCGAAGGTCGTGAGCCGGTCGCCGGAGGTGGTGCGCCGTACCAAGGCGACGCTGCGGATCATGCGTGGGCTGACCGACCCGAAGATGGCCGCCGAGATCGAGCAGATCGCCCAGGAGTGGTCGATGCGCCAGCCGGCGTTCACCGAGGCGGTGGCCCGGCTCAGGGAGCGGATCCGCGGCCACTCCTGAGCCGGGCCTGGGCCGCGAGGTCGGCCTTGATGATCTTGCCAACGCTGTTGCGGGGCAGCTCGGCGACCGGCCAGATGTGCCGGGGGACCTTGAAGTTGGCCAGCCGTTGCTCACACCAGGCGAGCAGCTCGTCCGGGTCGGCGTCGCCGACGACGAAGGCGGCGGTGACTTCGCCGAGGCGCTGGTCGGGTACGCCCACCACGGCGGCCTCACGCACCCCGGGATGATCGAGCAGGACGTGCTCGATCTCGGCCGGGTAGACGTTGAAGCCGCCGACGATGACGAGATCGCGGGCCCGCCCGGCGATGCGCACGTTGCCGTCGGGGCCGATCCACCCCAGGTCCCCGGTGCGCAGCCAGCCGTCGTGCATGACGTCGGCCGTGGCCTGCGGGTCGTCCAGGTAGCCGGCCATGATGTTCGGACCGCGTACTTCGATCTCGCCGATGCGTGGTTCGCCCGCGGCGTCGGCCTCCGAGGTCCCCGCGTCGGCGGCCGACGTGGGGCAGATGCGTACCTCGACCTCGTCAATGGCCCGACCAATCGTGGTGCACGGAATCTCCAGCGGGTCGCCCCGCCGGGTCATCGTGCAGACCCCGGTCGCCTCGGTGAGGCCGTAGCCGATGATGACGTCGTCGACGCCGAGTTCGGTGACGAGCGCGCGGACGAGCTCCGGGGGCGCGATGGCCGATCCGATCACCGCCGTCCGGATACCGAGGTCGCCCGGCAGTTCGCCGCGGCGGCGGGCCTCCAGCACGTACGCCTGCGCGGTGGGCGGCGCGTTGAGCACGGAGATCCCACCGGCTCGAATAAGATCGACAATTGTTGATGCTGAGACGACGGGGATGAGCACCATGGTGGCCCGGGCGTGGGCGGCGGAGACGATCCCGGTCTTGAAGCCACCGACGTGGGCCAGCGGGTAGAGCACCGGAAAGACGTCACCCGGCTGAAGGCCGACGACGTGCGCCCAGGTGCGTGCGGTGGAGACCATCGGGGCCTGCCGGAGCATCGCTCCCTTGGGCTTGCCGGTCGTGCCCGAGGTGAACTGGATCGCGGCGATCTCGCCGGGCGCCAACCGCGGCGTGGGCCGATTCGCGCCCGCGGCGTACAGGTCCGCCCACGCCCGAGCGCCGGGCGGGACATCGTGGCCCAGCACCACGACGGGAGTGCCATCGGCGACCGGCAGCACCTCGGCGGCGAGGTTCCGGCCGGCGACCGCGTCCGTGGCCACGATGAACCGGCAGCGGGACCGGGCGAGCAGGCCGCTCACCTCCGCCACGGTGTAGCGGGGGTTCAAGGGGACGAGCACCCCACCGGCGACGATGACCGAGAGCATCGTGACGGCGCAGTCGACCGTGTTCCCCGCCCAGACCGCCACCCGGTCGCCGGGCCGCAGGCCGGCGGCGTGCCAGGCGGCGGCCGCCTGGTTGACCACGTCGTGCAGCTGGCGGTAGGTCAGTTCGCGTCCCTCGCCGCGCAGGGCGACCCGCTCGGCCGAGTCGGTCGCGGCGGCGTGCAGCAGTTCAGCGATGCTGGTCACTGCGGTGGCACTGCCCAGGGTCATGCGTCTTCCTCAGGGAATCGGGGGTAACGGAGGTATTCGCCGAAGGTGGCCCGCATGATGTCCGCGCCGCGGACGTCGAGCAGCTCGATGCACCAGGGCACGCGGGCTGCGGTGTGCTCGAGGTAGGCCCAGAATCCGGCCGGCAGCGTCGCGCCGGTGGCCTCGAGACCGGCCGCCGGCGCCCCGGTGGCGAGGACGGCCAGGTCGGGGTGGAGACCGACGGGTGAGTAGGTCACCGCGACCCGGTCGCCGAGCGCCCGGATGGCCGCCGGCAGGTCCTCGACCCAGAACGCCAGGTGGTGGATTCCCGGGCCACGCTCGTCCAGCCACACGGACGTTCGGGTGGCGCCCTCGTGTGGTTCCACGAGTTCCACCGCGGTGTCGGCGACCCGCGCGAAGGCGATGCGTGAGAAGGCCGCGGGCTGGACCTGCCCCCGAAGTTGGATCGTGCCGGGCGTCTGGGGTACCTCCCGGACCAGCCAGTCCTCGATGCCGAGCACCGCTCCCCAGGTCGCTCGGAATTCATCGATGTCCCGGACCGCGAAGCCGACGTGGGACAGCCCGAGCAGCCGTGGTGGAGTCATCGCCGTCGTCCTCCTCGCCGTACCATCGCTGCGTGAACGCTTCCGCACGATCGGGGAGCAAGACGAAGCGCTCGCTCGAAGTCGCACGCCAGATCGTGCAGGCCATGGCCGACGAAGGCATGGGTCCGGGTGACCGCTACCTCTCCGAGGCCGAGGGCATGCGGCGCCACGGCGTGGGCCGCGGCACCTACCGTGAGGCGTTGCGGTTCCTGGAACACCAGGGCCTGATCGTCATGCGTCCGGGACCGGGCGGTGGTCCGGAGATCGTGCAGCCGGGCTGGCCGAACCTCGCCTCGACGATAGCGCTGCTGCTTCAGTTCTCCGGCGCACCGCTGAGTACCGTGCTGGACGCCCGTGAGGTCATCGAGCCCGGCATGGCGGAGCTCGCCGCGCGCAACGCCACCGAGCAGGAGATCAAGGAGATGGCCCGCGACCTGGACGCGATCGAGGCCGGGCTCGGCTCGTACCGTGCGTTCTCGCAAGCGTACGAGAGTTTCTGGCGCCGTCTCGCCGCGAGCAGCCACAATGCCCTCTTCGCAGTACTCAGCCCGGCGCTTCGGGCCATCGTCAACAGCGCCGGATTCGTCCCGGACGAACGCTACCGCGCCGAGGTGCTGGCCCGGCTGCGCCGAATACACGCGGCGGTCGCCGACCGGGACCCGGTGCGGGCGCGCGAGCTCATGCGTGAGCTCGAGGAGGAGTTCGGCCGCCGCCTGCGCCGGGGCTACCCGCGCCAGATCTCGCAGGTCGTCGCCTGGTCCGACGTGCATCAGTTCGCCGACCCCATGTGAACGCGCGCGGCGGCGTAGAACTGCTCGCGAAGCCGGGCCCAGGCCAGCCCGTCGGCGAAGGTGGCGAGCGCCGGATCGACCACTCCGCTGGTGATCGCGTCGGCGACGCCGGCGCACCACCGGTCGAGCAGTTGCGGGAAGGCGGGCTCGTCGGCCGGCCGGGGTACGTCGTCGGGCCAGGGCAGCCCGTGCAGGACGAGAGAGCCGTCGAACTGCAGAGCGGCCCGCTCGCCGACGATCAGCACCCGTGGTCCGCTGGTGATCGAGGAGGCCCCGCGGGCCACCACCGAGGCCCGCGCCCGGCCGTCCTGGGTCGAGAGGACGAGTTCGCAGGCGCGCTCGGAGGCTCCGCGCTCACCGGGGTCCCCGTCGTGACTCGCCGTCAGCACGACCAGGTCACCGGCCCACCAGCGGATCGTGTCGAGGATGTGGGCGACCATGGCGCCGAGCGCGCCGCCGCCGAGCGCCCGATCGAGCTGCCAACCGTCGGCGCGGTCGCGCCACGATCCGTGGTGCTCGACCCAGTCAACCGATTCCAGCCGCCCCAACGCTCCGGTGGCCAGCAGCGTCCGCACCGCGTCGCGCCACGGTTGGTAGCGGAACTCGAAGGTGACCAGAGCCAGACCAGGGTGGGACGCCGCCCGGGCGGCCAGGTGTTCGGCGTCGGCGATGGTGGCACTGAACGGCTTGTCGCAGACGACGTGGTGGCCGGCGTCGAGGGCCCGGTCGACGATCTCCCGGTGTTGGTGGGGAGCCGCGTGGATGGAGACGAGATCGATGTCTTTGCGAGCGCACAGCTGGGCGACGGCGCTTGCGTCTCGGGAGGACAGCACCTCCACGACGCGGTAGCGCTCGTTGCGGCCGTACGCAGGGGCGATCCCCGTTCGGGCGAAGGCGCCGCCGATGACGGCGACCCGGATTGGCGCGCTCATGCTTTGCGGCTCACGCGATTGCGGATGCGCCATCCGTCGGACGTCCGCACCAGGTCGTCGACGTAGACGCCGAACACGCGGACCTCGGGAGCGGTGCTGACGTTGCCGAAGAAGAGGAAGTACGAGATCGCGCTCGCCGAGTCACCGTTGACCGTCACGGTGAGCGGCACGACGAGGTGTCGCGTCCCGGTCCCTGGGCCGCTGACGCCGTTGGCGCGCCGCTCCCGGGTGGCGGCCACGATCTCCTCGATGCCGGTCTGTCGGCTGTCA
>ERZ777003.2632-NODE-2632-length-20022-cov-48.391546_pt1 | contig 20022 bp, 18 predicted proteins | sample MGYA00374956_ERZ777003 | MGnify/ENA primary metagenome ERZ777003 (study PRJEB29302, sample SAMN06268252) | bioreactor metagenome | isolation source: Joint BioEnergy Institute, California, USA | place: USA:Joint BioEnergy Institute, California, USA | collected... | reverse complement strand
CCCGGCTCTCGTTTCGCTCGGCCGGGATGACGGTGGAGAGCGACTGTCTTGGAAGTCCAGGCCGAAATGCCTCACGGCTTACGCTCTGGTCCCACTTCACTGGCCCATCCTTGCGCCAGACGGGGTGGATCCTCGGCTGAGGGTTTCCCCAAGCGACTGTTCGGGCTTGGGAAAATGGTGAAGTTGGCCCTCTCTCCCACGATCTTCAAGATCTGTGTGTCGTCGGGCTTGGCTCCGCAACGACTTCCAGTGGCCGCCGAACGTCGCCGATTCCAAGTTACAGGGTCGTCGCATGACCAGAACTATGGCCGCCTCTTTCTTGCAGAACTTGATGCACAGAACCGCCGCCGCGCTCTAATGAAAATTTCGTCCCTTGGGCATCACCTGGGCGGCGGACATGGGCTTGGCCACAGGCGCCAGCCGCGGCCTTGCCGGGCGGGGCATGGGGCTGGAACCGGATGGCCGGAGCGCAGCCCCGCCGGCCTCATTCCCACGGCCCTGCGGCAGGTGCATGCCCTTTTCTTCAAGCAGCACGTTGAGCCTCGGACTCAGATCTTCGATCCGCTCGGCAACGACATGGATTACGCCTGATGCACTTTGCAGGCGCCCGGTCACACGCATGAAACGGGCACCCAGCACCTGCGGCCGGAACCGCTCGAAGATCTTGTGCCAGACGACAGCATTGGCAATGCCGGTCTCATCCTCAAGCGTCACGAAGATGACGCCCTTGGCGGTGCCGGGGCGCTGGCGGATGAGCACGAGGCCGGCGACAGAGACGCGGCTGCCGTTGCTCATCTGCCCTAGATGCTCGTTGGGGGTCACGCCTTCCGCATCGAGGCTGGCTCGCAGGAAGGAGACGGGATGGGCCTTCAGCGACAGCCCGAGCGCCCGATAATCATGCACGACGTGGCTGCCGATTGGCATAGGCGGCAGGCGCATTTCCGGTTCGTTTTCGGCAAGGCGCAGATCCGGGCGATCAAGTAGCGGAAGCCGTTTGGTCCCCGTGTCGTCCAGCGCCTGCACGGCCCAGAGCGCGGCGCGCCGGTCAAGTCCGAGGGAGCGGAAGGCATCCGCCTCGGCAAGGCGCGCAATGACGGATTTGCCGAGCCCGGAGCGCAGCCACAGATCGCGCACCGAATCGTAACCGGCGCCGCGTCTTTTTGCGAGCTGCTCCATATCCTGCTCCGACAGCCCCTTGACCTGGCGAAAGCCGAGTCGGACGGCATGCCGCGTCCTGATGACGGACCGCATGTCCGCATGGCGCTCCGCCACGTGGGCGGGGTCAAAGGCGGCCTCTTCCAAGGTGCAGTCCCATTCGGAAAAATTGACGTCTACGGAGCGTATCTCGACGCCGTGCTCGCGCGCGTCGCGCACGAGCTGCGCCGGCGCATAGAAGCCCATAGGCTGGGAGTTCAGGATCGCCGCGCAGAAGACATCCGGATAATAGGCCTTGAACCAGGCGGAGGCATAGACGAGCAGTGCGAAGGAGGCGGCATGGCTTTCGGGAAAACCGTATTCGCCGAAGCCTTCGATCTGCCTGAAGCAGCGTTCGGCGAACTCGCGCGGATAGCCGCGGGAGACCATGCCCTCGATCAGCTTTTCCTTGTAGTCGGTGACCGAGCCGGTGCGCTTGAAGGTCGCCATGGCGCGGCGCAATTGATCGGCCTCCCAGGGCTCGAAGCCGCCCGCCACGATCGCGATCTTCATCGCCTGCTCCTGGAAAAGCGGCACACCGAGGGTCTTCTTTAGAATGGTCTCGAGCTCGGGCCGCACATATTCCGGATCTTCCTTGCCCTCGCGCCGTTTCAGATAAGGGTGCACCATGTCGCCCTGGATCGGACCGGGCCGCACGATCGCAACTTCAATGACAAGGTCGTAGAACTCTTTCGGCCTCAGCCGCGGCAGCATCGACATCTGCGCGCGCGATTCCACCTGGAAGACGCCGATCGTATCGGCACGGCTGATCATGTCGTAGACGGGCTTTCGCTCCTTCGGGATTTTTGCAAGATCAAGCCCCCTGCCATAGTGGCGTTCCAGAAGCCCGAAGCAGCGCTTGAGGCAGGACAGCATGCCAAGCGCGAGCACGTCGACCTTGAGAAGGCCGACATTGTCGAGATCGTCCTTGTCCCACTCCACCATCTTGCGCTCGTCCATCGCCGTCTTGACGATAGGCACGATCTCGTCGAGCCGATCCTTGGTGATGACGAAGCCGCCCACATGCTGCGAGAGGTGGCGAGGAAAGCCCATGATCTCATTGGCGAGGGAGATCAGCTGCTTGGTGCGGGGATCGGTTCCGGCGAGACCGGCTGCACTGGTTTCCTTCTCGCCCACCTTCGCGCTCGACCAGCCCCAGATCGAGCCTGACAGAGCCGACATCACGTCTTCGGACAGGCCGAGCGCCTTGGCCACCTCGCGCAGCGCGGAACGGCCGCGATAGGAGACGACGGAGGCGGCGAGCGCGGTGTGCTTTTCGCTGTATTTCTCATAGATGTAGGCGATGACCTCGTCGCGCCGCGAGTGCTCGAAATCGACGTCGATATCCGGGGGCTCGCCGCGGTCCTCGGAGATGAACCGCTCGAGCAGATGATCCATGATATCGGGCCCGACATCCGTGATGTGAAGGCAGTAACAGACAAGGGAATTGGCCGCCGAGCCCCGGCCCTGGCACAGGATTCCCTTTGAGCGGGCAAACCTCATGATGTCGTAGACCGTGAGGAAATAACGCGCGTAGTTCTGCCGTTTGATGAGGGCGAGCTCCTTGCGGATGAGCTTCTTCTGTGCCTCGGGCACGCCCTTTGGGAAGCGCTCTGCCGCGCCTTCCCAGGTGAGGCGTTCCAACTCCTCCTGGGGCGGGAGGCCGGATTCCGTCGGCTCGTCGGGATAATTGTGCTGGAGCTCATCGAGCGAGAAAGTGAGGCTTTCGGCAAAACGGATCGTTTCGGCAAGCGCCTCGGGGTAGCGGTGGAACAGCCGCGCCATCTCCCTGGGCGGTTTCAGGTGGCGTTCGGCATTGGCCTGAAGCGCAAAACCCGCCTCTGCAACCGGGATTTTCAGGCGGATCGCGGTCAGCACGTCCTGGAGCCGCCGGCGCTCTGCCGCGTGGTAGAGCACGTCGTTGACCGCCATGAAAGGAAGACCCACGGCCTCGGCCATGCCCGCCGCCTGAGCGAGCCGCCAGCGATCATCCCCTCGGTAGGCGGGAGCGGCGGCAAGACGCAGATTGCGACCGAACCGGTCCTTGAGCGCCCGCAGGAGAGCAAGGGTCTCCTCCTCATTCGCGTGCAAATCCGGCAGGACGGCGAGCGACATGCGCTCGCCCCATTCCAGAAAATCCTCCTTGCGCAGATCGGGATCGCCTTTCTCGCCGCGCGCATTAGCGACGGTGAGCATGCGGCACAGATTTGCCCAGCCCTGCCGGTCCTGCGGGTAGGCCAGCACGTCCGGCGTGCCGTCGGAAAAGACGAGCCGGCAGCCGGGATGGTAGCGCAGTTGGACAACCTCTCCGGACTCCAGCCTGATGTGCTTCGACTGGCTCCAGGCGCGCACCACGCCCGCCACCGTGTTGCGGTCGGCAAGGCCCATGGCCGCATAGTCGTAGAATTTTGCCGCTACGACCAGCTCCTCCGGCCGCGAGGCCCCGCGCAGGAAGGAGAAATTCGACTGTACGGCAAACTCCGCATAGGCGGGGATGGACGTGCTCATGGGAATATCCCGTGCATGAACCAGCGCGGCATCTCTTCGACAGCACCGTAAAGCCCTTGCCGGTAGAGCCAAAAACGGCGGCCCTCGGTATCCTCGACCCGGAAGTAATCGCGCGTCGGTGCATCCTCCTGATCGTCGTGCCACCATTCCGGCGCGATGCGCTCGGGCCCTTGCGCGCGGGAAACGTTATAGATGGCGCGCCGCCAGCGAAAATTGAGCGGTGGTCCATCTGGCACCTCGGCCGCTGCCACCTCAATCGGCTCGGGGTGAAGAAAGAGGCGGATCGGCCGCTCCGGCACGCCGGATGTGCCGCCTGCAGGCACTGCGGCTTCGGGCAGGGCTGCCTTGCCGCCAGCGGCGAAGGGAAGCATCCGGACGGCGCGTTCCGGGATATGGCTTTCCACCGGCACGGGCCGCATCAGCACATGCTCGCCCAGGCGAGCGCGCACCCGATCGGCGAAAAGGGCGAGACTTTCTTCCGCGACCATGCCGTCGCCGGCAAGATCGGTTTGTACAACGGTGAAGGGCGAAGCCTTCAGCACCGAGAGCCGCACCAGCTCGAAACCATAGCCGGCGTCGATCTCATCGCGGGAAGCGGAAAACCGCTCACGGAAGAGCCTGCGGATCAGGTTCGGCTCGCGCAGCGGCAGGGTGGCGCGGACCACGTGCCGCTGCACCGCCCCATCCACCCGGAAGAGCGAAAGCTGCACCACATCGGCCCCTTCGCCGCGGCGCTCCAGATCCTGCTGCAACGTGCCAGCAAGCCCATGGACGAGGTTCTCGATGTCCTCGGCATGGACGACCGGCTCGACGAGCTGCCGCTCCGCCGAGAGCGGCGGCACGGGCAGGCGCGGCGAGATCGCCTCCTCGGCCTGGCCCAGCGCTTGGTCGAGCCGGACAAGAAGCCCGGCGCCGAAGCGACGCGCAAGCGGCGCGCGCGGGGCGTGGAGGATGTCTCCTATCGTATGGAGGCCGACGCTTTCCAGCCTGATGCGGGTCTCCGCATCGATGCGCAGGGCAGAAAGGGGAAGCGGCGAGAGAGCGTCCGCCTCCTGACCCGGCAGGATCCTCGCAAGCCCCGGAAACCGCGCCGCCGCCCAGGCTGCGCCGGCGGAGGAGGCTAGCCCCGCCCGCGCGTCAAACCCTTGGCGGCTGAGCCGGGAGAGAATGTCCTGCATCATTTTCTCCTCGCCGCCGAAGAGATGGACGCAGCCCGTGATATCGAGGAACAGGCCGTCGGACCCGTCGATGGCGACAAGCGGCGTGTAGCGGTCGCACCAGTCCGCCAGGCTTTCGAGCAGGCGGCGGTTGGCTTCCGGATCGGCCTCCACGATCTCGATCTGCGGATGCATGGCCCGCGCATCGGCCACGCCGAGGCCCGGCTTCAGCCCCAGCGCCTCAGCCTGCTCGTCGAGGGCGGCGATGCGCTGGACGTTCCTTTCCCGGTGGCTGACCACCAGGGGCGGGCGCTTTGCCTGCGGGGCGCAGCGCCACGACCGCCCCCATCGCTGCCGGAGGATGCGGTCGGTTGCCAGATGCGGGAACCAGAGCGCCAGAATGCGCTGGGCGGATTTCGCGGAAGCTTTGCTCATGAGGGTTCCATTCCAGAATAAAACGCCCCGGCCGAGCCGCACGGCTCTTGCCGATGACGACGGTGAAGGCGGGATGGCCGATTGAATCCTGCAGGAGACCGGCGAGTGAGCGGCGCGGCGCCGCGGGCTCAGCCGAAACGGTAAAGCGCAGGGGAGCGGCCGTCGGTTCCGCTACGGCCGCCTCACGGATCAGAAAGACGGGGCGGCCCAGTTCCTGCGCCCTGCGGTGCAGGCGGCGGGTCGCCGTAAGGTCGAGCCGGGCGGGATTGCCGCGGACTTCCAGAACCACGGCGCCGAAATCCTTCTGTCTTGCGGCCTCCTCCGCGACCCACAGCGCATCGGCAATATGTGCCGTACTGACGAACAGAAGACCGCCGGCGGCAAAACCGAACAGCTTTTCAAGGCCGGGAGCGTATGGGAATCCTGCCTCACGAAAGACATCTGCAAGGCCTATCCAGCAGATGAGGAACTGCTTCCGGCTCCGACCATCGGCCCGCCGCAACAGGGCGAGGAGGCCGAGGGTAAAGCCTGTCGCCGCCCCCGCATCGCGCGTCTGAAGGCTGTGAATTTCGGTCAGAGCGGCGCGCGGCACCCCGCCCGCGAGCGCGCAATCAAGTTTTGGCACACCAGTGCCGAGAAAGGCGCTGCAGCCTTCGCGGACCGCCGAGATGCCACGGCGCAGCACAACGGAATCCCCGGCCTGCGGCGAAGCCAGCCGCTCGGGCAGGCTGCCTTCGATCCTGGAAATTTCCCGGCGCAGGGCACAAATCGTCTCCTGCGCCATGGCAGACCTTGCCATGGCGTATGCTCCGGCTTCTCATATTTGTTCCTGTTATGTTCTTATCGATTCCAGAGGAGAACCAAAGAGTCAACAAGGATTTTATTCCTCGACCTCCTATGTTCAGTGCCTCCGGGAAGCCGTGAGACCGGATGCTCTCGAATCCTTAAGCGGAAACCGCTATATGCCCGAGCAAAGGATACGAAATGGCACGCATCTATCAGACACGCGCCTGGCACGACCAGCTTTCGCCGTCACTCGGCGAGTTCGAGCTTCTGGCGATGGAAACCTATGCCAATCTGCCGGAAGAGTTCCGCAAGCTCACCGGCGACATCATCATCCAGGTCGCCGAGTTTCCGACCGAGGAGGTCATGGACGATCTGGCGCTGGAGACGCCGTTCGACCTGCTCGGCCTGTTCGAGGGGCGCGGCATTGCCGAGCGCTGGAACCCGGCGACAGGCGAGGGGCCGAACCGCATCACGCTCTACCGGCGCGCGATCCTGGACTATTGGGCCGAGAACGAGGAGACCTTAGGCGACATCGTGGCCCATGTGCTGATCCACGAGATCGGCCATCATTTCGGCCTGTCGGACGACGACATGGCGCGCATCGAGGAGGCGGCCGAAAACCCGTCGCGCCCGGAATCGTAAGACAAGAGGAGCCCGGCTCCTCTTGCCCTGCAACAAAAATCGGGCCGGAAGACCGGCCCTGCTTTTCCAAGGCACCTTAATATTCGCCAAGCTTCATATCGGGCGAGTATTCGACGCTATCCACCTCCTTGTAGACGGCCTGGCCGCAGCGCATCGTCTTTGTCTCGGGATCATAGGCATAGGTGGGTGAGCCGTGCAGAAGCCAGCCCTTGTTCAGGGCTGCCGTGACCTTATGGCAGAAACTTGAATCATCCGGCCCTGTCAAGAAACGGTAGAGCTTCATTCACCCTTCTCCTTGATCTCGCGCGCCTTCTTCAGAAGCGCTTCCGCATGCTCCAGATGCAGGCGCTCGACCATCCGGCCCTCCACCGAAATGACGCCTGCGAATCGGTTCTCCGGTTTGGCGAACGCCGCCACGATGGCTTGCGCCTCGGCGATCTCCTCCGACGTGGGTGAGAAGGCGGCGTTCGCCGGCGCGATCTGCACCGGATGGATCAGCGTCTTGCCGTCGAACCCCATGGCGCGGGCGCGGGCGCATTCCCGCGCGAAGGCCTCCGTGTCGCGAAACGCGTTCCACACCCCGTCGAGAGCCGTCAGGTTTCCGGCCCGCGCGGCAAGCACGATCTGCAAAAGCCATGGCGTGAGATAGTCCCGGCTGGCGACGCGGGTCTCCTTTACAAGATCGTTTGTGCCGGCCACGAGGCAGGAAAGCCGTGCTGCGGGATCGCGGCCAAGCTCCGCGATGGAACCCGCATTGAGCAGGCCGCGCGGCGTCTCGATCATCGCCCAGAGCCGGATGGAGCGGGGTGCATCGGTCTCGTCGAGTGCTGCATCCGCATCGAGAATGTCGCGAGGGCCCTCGACCTTGGGAAGCAGGATGGCATCGGGGTGACAGGCGCGGGCGGTCAGAAAATCCTCCGTTCCCCACTCGCCCGCAAGCGGGTTGATTCGGATGACGATCTCGCATTTGGGCCGGCTGGTGCTCTGCAGGAAGGCGCGCAGCTGCTCGCGCGCCTCTCCCTTCGTGTCGGGGCTCACCGCGTCCTCGAGGTCGAAGATGATCGCGTCGCAGGAAAGCGTCGCGCTTTTTGCCAACGCCCGTTCGTTGTTGGCTGGTACATAGAGAACGGAGCGGCGGAGACGCTGAAGAGGCTCGTGCATGAAGCGCTTCATGGCCCAGCGCCGAAGTCTGCGCAAGGCCTTTGCTTGATCGCCGGGCATGATGTAAAGGGTGCCGGTACCCATACTACGAGATGAGACAGGCACGAAGGGCCATGGAGAAGTTCACAACGCTTACCGGGGTCGCAGCGCCTCTGCCGATCGTCAATGTCGACACCGACATGATCATCCCCAAGGATTATCTGAAGACGATCAAGCGCACCGGGCTCGGCAAGGGCCTGTTCGCCGAGATGCGCTACAATGAGGACGGTTCGGAAAATCCGGATTTCGTTCTGAACAAGCCGGCCTACCGCAACGCCAAGATCCTGGTCGCCGGCGACAATTTCGGCTGCGGGTCCTCGCGCGAGCATGCGCCCTGGGCGCTTCTCGATTTCGGCATACGCTGCGTGATCTCCACCAGCTTCGCCGACATTTTCTACAACAACTGCTTCAAGAACGGCATCCTACCCATCACCGTAAGTCCCGAGGAGCTGGACAAGCTGATGGACGATGCCGAGCGGGGCGCCAACGCCACCTTGACTGTAGATCTGGAGGCGCAGGAAATCCGCGGCCCGGATGGCGGCGTGATCAAGTTCGAGATCGACGCCTTCAAGCGCCACTGTCTCCTGAATGGCCTCGACGACATCGGGCTAACGCTCGAAAAGGCCGCGACCATCGAAGCCTTCGAGAACAGATATGCCGCAAGCCGCCCCTGGGCGTGAGGTTTGCGCGGCCCGATCCGCCGGCGCGCCTTCTGGCGCAACTCCAGGAAAGGTGGATGCCGGTTTTCCGTCCGGAATTGCGGAAGGCGACTTCAATCCTTTCACCGCGAAACACTGACCGGATTGAGCGTCGGCATTACCGCTCGCTTTTGTCCTGTTACGACCCTCGTGATGCCGGTGTGCTGTCGGCATCAAGCGGCCGTGCCTCAGACGGTAGCATGACGGGAACGCCATCGCGCACCGGATAGGCAAGCCCTGCCGAAGCGGAGATCAGCTCTTTCCGCTCCGCGTCCCATTCAAGCGGCCCCTTGGTCAGGGGGCACACCAGAAGCTCAAGAAGCTTCGGCTCGATCAAGGTGCGCTTGTCTCGCCCACCCGTGGGCATGATTGGGCCTTACGAGAACAGAAGGGAGGAAAGCTTGCGCCGGGCCGAGAGGGTGACGGGATCGCTCATGCCCCAGGCTTCGAAAAGTTCGAGGAGCTTGGTGCGCGCGGCGTCGTCCTTCCAGGCGCGGTCCGCCTTCACGATGGCAAGCAGGCTGTCCGCCGCCGCCTCCCGTTCGCCGCGGGCGTTCTGGATGAGCGCCAGATCGAAGCGCGCCTGATGGTCGGCGGGATTTGCCGCAAGCCGGCGCTCAAGCTCCGCCGGATCGCCGAGTTCCGCAACCTGCTCGGCAAGCGCCATCCTGGCACGCACCGCCGCCACGGCCGACGCGCCCTTCTTGGCCTCGGGAACCCGGTCGAGCACCGCCTTGGCCTCGTCCGTCCGTCCCGCCTCGAAAAGCAGGTCGGCAAGGCCGGCAAGCGCATCGACCTGTTCCGGATCCTGCTCGAGCACCGCTGAATAGATTTGCACGGCGGTCTGGCTGTCGCCGGCCTCGCGAGCCTGGCCTGCCGCAGCGAGCGCCTCCTCGATCCGGCCCGTATCACCCGCCGTCAGGCGGCCGATGAACTCGCGCACCTGGCTTTCGGGAATGGCGCCCATGAAACCGTCGACGGGCCGGCCGTCCTGGAAGGCGATCACGGCGGGGATGGACTGGATTCCGAGCTGCCCGGGAATGGCCGGATGCTCGTCGATATTGAGTTTGGCGAGCTTCACGCGCCCGCGCGCCTCGCGTACGACCTTTTCAAGCACCGGGGTCAACTGCTTGCATGGGCCGCACCAGGGCGCCCAGAAATCGACCAGAACCGGCTGGCGGCGCGATTCCTGGATAACGTCGGCGGCGAAAGAGGCGGTGGAAACGTCCTTTATGACGTCCGTGCCCTGCGGGGCCGTCTGGCTAGCGCCGGCACCGGCGGCTGCGCTCCTGTCGGACCCAGCGTTCAGGCCTCCGAAGGTGATGTTCACTTCGCCTGCGCCGGTGTCGTACGGATTGTCACGGTTGCTCATCTGTGCCCCTTGCTGTGCTTGCGGCCTTCACCACCTGTGCGGCATAGCAGCCGCCTTGCGAAACGCAAAGCCGGAACGTGATGTGGCGTTCATTGCGAAAGTTTCAAGATGAGCGGCTCATGCCCCGTCGAGCGGAGGAATCGCAGAAGGTCGGCGGTGCGGATGGAAGTCGTTGCCGTATTGTGCAGCGGATGCGCATTGATGATTTCATCCTTGAGCAGTTCCTCGTCCAGCACGACGGTAACCTTGCCTTCCGGATCGTTGATGACGCCGAACAGGGTCACCGCGCCGGGCACCACCCCAAGCATCGCCATCAGGGCATCCGGCTTGCCGAAGGAAACCCGGCCCGAGGCGCCAATCTTGTGGTGCATGGTCTTGAGATCAAGCTCGGCCTCTTCCTCGGCGGTCACGAGGAAATACCGGTCCTTCTTGTCCTTCAGGAACAGGTTCTTAGTGTGCGCGCCGGGGATTTCGCCGCGCAGGCTGCGCGATTCGGCAACCGTGAAGAGCGGAGGGTGGTGATGGGTCGTCACCTCGATATCGAGCTCCGCGAGATAGCGCATCAGCTCATCCGGCGTTTTTGGCATTTGGCCTTCGTCTCCCTTGTTCGCTCCTCGGTCTCTCCTGCATGCGCAGATTCGCCTTGCCGCTCGATTCCGGCCGGCTGGCTGCTGCGCGCCGATTCAGCCGGCCCATGTCCTTCGGCTGACCCATGTTTTGGCCGGTCTATGCTCAATGAGTCGCAACTTCCATCTGGGTCTACGTGCGTGCACCGGTTCCGCGCAAGAGCGCCTGGCGCCCCATGCGCCCTGGCGACCCGGGCCCGCATTCTTTCGCCTGCGGTTTTCGGGTGAGGTTATGCGAATTGGCTGTTGCAATCGGCGAGGCTTTCGGTCATATAAGCGCCGCGCGGTTTCGGACCGCATGAGCGGGTGTAGCTCAGGGGTAGAGCACAACCTTGCCAAGGTTGGGGTCGAGGGTTCGAATCCCTTCGCCCGCTCCATGTTTCTCAACGAAATCAATCTTTTAGTAGGCGCGAGAAGCGGCTCCTCCTGCCTTTTGCTCCGGGGAGCGGGTTTTTACGGACCAGCGGTGCCGCCTGGCAGGCGGGGCGGCAATTGGGTGGCCAGCTGCGGGCATCTTGCGCCTCCAGTCCATTAAACGGCACGCCGCCCCTCCTATTCAACGCGCAATCACCTTCATTCAAAGCGGAATCACCTCTAAAAGATGTGCAGAAAAGAGCGCCTGCAACCTACCGTATTGCCAAGGTGGAAAAATCCCGTTTAATTTTATCACGCGGCGCTGATTCGTCTTTGGGTTGAGGCTGAGGGCAACGGCCTCATTCGATTTTGTGTTGAGCTGGGGGGATGGGGAGCTCAAATCGCCCGCCTTGGGGGAAGACGGACGGAAATCTGATCCATCATCTCGCACATCACTGTGCGGATGTGACGGCCTGTTTCGAGGCCTTGGCCGAGCTACCGGTGATCAGGGGCCGGATGGAGCGGGCGGCGGGCAGAGCCTTATCAACTCTCGATATAGCGCGTCTCGCCGTCATCACCTTCCTTCATGACTGCGGCAAGCTGCACCCCGGCTTTCAGGCCAAAGGGTGGCCTGAAGGATGGTGGTGGGATTTCCATCAGGGACATGTGGAGGCGGGAGCGGCAATCTTCATGAGAAACCGGCCGGACCGCGATGGCCAGATCGCCCGGAACCTGCACATCGAACACCTCCTCCGGTGGGCTAGCAGCGATCTTCTGGCCGCCGCATTCGCGCATCATGGCCGCCCCTTCAATGTGGAACCGGGTGCCGCAAAACGATGGGATGCAGTGCCGGAGGCGGGATATGATCCGCTTGCCGCCTCGGCGGAACTTGGCGCCATCATGAAAAAGTGGTTTGGCTTGGCCTTCACCGAAAGCGGCACGCGGCTGCCTGATTGCCCGGATTTTGCGCATCTGTTCTGCGGCCTTGTTTCGCTGGCGGATTGGCTGGGCTCGACCCGGTCAATTTTTCCCTTCGTGGCTGTGCTCGATCCCTTCTACATGGACAAAGCGCGTGAAAAGGCCCGCGAAGCGGTGCGCGGAATCGGGCTCGATACGCGGCACTGGCAGGCCGCCGTTGCCGGGCGGGCAGAGTTTGAGGCGATTGCGCCAGGGCGCATGCCCAGGCCCGCTCAACGCCTTATCGGCGAGTGGCCGCTCGATGACCAGCTCATCATCCTCGAAGCGGAGACAGGCTCCGGAAAAACGGAGGCCGCCTTATGGCGCTTTGCCCGCCTCTTCGAGGCCGGGAAGGTGGACAGTCTCTATTTCGCGCTGCCGACCCGCGCGGCGGCCAAGCAAATTCATGGGCGGGTGAACGAGGCTATAAAGCGCCTGTTCGGGGAACGGGCACCAGAGGCGATTCTTGCCGTCCCGGGCTATCTCAGGGCCGGAGAGGCGCAAGGGCAGGCTCTGCCGCACTTTGAGGTGCTGTGGGAGGATGAGCCCGACGAGGCCAAAAGGCTCGCCCGCTGGGCGGCGGAAAACGCGAAGCGCTATCTTGCTGCGCCCATCGCGGTTGGCACGGTGGATCAGGCCATGCTTGCCGCATTGACGGTAAAGCATGCGCATCTGCGCAGCGCGGCGCTTTCACGGTCGCTCCTGATCATCGACGAAGTGCATGCCTCCGACCGGTACATGACGGAGGTACAGAATCATCTGCTGAAGACCCATCTGGGGCGCGGCGGTTATGCCATGCTGATGTCCGCCACTCTGGGTTCGCAGGCGCGCAGCATCTGGCTGGCCCGCAACCGGAGGGAAAGAGCCGCGCCGCCGCTGGCTCAGGCTCTGGCCGCGCCCTATCCGGCGGCCTGGAGCAGGGATGGCTGCCGCGTGCCCGAGGGACCGGCCGCCCGCGAAAAGCGCGTCCGGATGGAACTCGTGAACTCCTGGGCTGCGGATATGGCCGCCACGCGCGCCATAGAAGCAGCGCGGAAGGGCGCGAAGGTGCTCGTCATCCGCAACACGGTGAAGGCGGCGCGCGAAACGTTCGAGGCCGTGCTGCAGGCCGGCGCCGAAGATTGTTTATGGAAAGTGGCGAAAGGGCCGGCGCTGCATCATTCCCGCTTTGCGGCGGAGGACCGGGCTCTCCTCGACATGGAAGTGGAAGCGGCCCTTTCCCCGCAAGCGGATATACGCCCCCATCGCGGCGTGATCGTCATCGGCACGCAGACATTGGAGCAGTCTCTCGATATCTGCGCGGACTTCCTGATCACCGATCTTTGCCCCGTGGACGTGCTCCTGCAGCGGATCGGGCGACTGCACCGCCATGCCCTGCCCCGTCCCGAAGGGTTCGAGGCGCCGCAATGTGTCGTCCTTTCGCCCGAGGGTGGCCTGGAGCGCTTTACGGCCCCCAGCTTCGAGAACGGCCTTGGCGGCTGGGAAGACAGGGCGCTGCGCACATTGCAGGGCGTTTACACGAATCTGCATGCCTGCGAGCTGACGCGACGGCTCGCGGCGGAAAAGGAAGAGTGGATCATTCCGCAGATGAATCGTGCGCTCGTGGAACTGGCCACGCATGAGGAGGCTATCGAGAGGCTGAATGCGGAGCTCGGCGAGCGGTGGTCCGCCTATTGGAACACCCATTACGGCAACGCCGTGGGGATGGCTCAGGCAGCCAGGATGGTATGCCTGCCGGTGAACGAGCCTTTTTCGGAGCTCCGTTTTCCCGACCTTGAAGAGAAGATTCGCACGCGGCTCGGCGAAGAGGGCGCGATGATACGCTTTGCCGGCAAAGTACGCAGCCCCTTCGGTCTTGAGATCGAGAGCATCACGCTTCCGGCGCATTGGAGAGGGATCGCGTGTGATGAGCCGGCACCGGCGGAAATACGGAAAGGTGCTGTTGTATTTCAACTTGGAGATGCTGTTTTTACGTACAGCCGACTGGGGTTAATGCGGGGGGAAGGTTACGATGCAGGCAGCGCATAACCTGCTTTGCACTCCTTTGATATCGATCGATACGGGCGAGAAACTCACCCTCCCCGGCGTTCTCGCCGCCCTTGCGCGTGATGAAGTGGAGAGTTTTCCGGCGCTCCGGCCTCATCAGGGCATGTTCTGGCACATGTTCCTCGTGCAGCTTGCAGCGCTCGCCCTGCATAAGGCGGGGCGTGCTGAAATTCCGGAGGGGGAAGCACAATGGACGGAGCTCCTGCGGGGGCTCACGCCCGGCTTTCCGGGCGACGAGCCATGGCGCCTCGTGGTGGAGGACTGGTCGAAACCCGCCTTCATGCAGCCGCCGGTGCCGGATGGAGTGGAACTGAAGAGCGGTGTCGCCACGCCCGACGAGCTCGATCTGCCGATCACCTCGAAGAACCATGACCTTAAACGGCAGGTGGCACGCAGCTCCGAGCCGGAAGACTGGCTGTTCACGCTGATCAGTCTGCAAACAGGAGAAGGCTTTGGCGGCGCCGGCAATTACGGCATCGCCCGCATGAATGGAGGCAACTCCTCCCGGCCGATGCTGACCCTGGCACCCATGCCGGAAAAGAGCCTCAGGATTTTGGCACCACGGCCCGGGGCATGGTTTCTCCGCGATGTGCGATTTCTGCTTGCGGCACGGGACCGGCTGCTGGAGCAAATCGATGACTATCCAGATGAAGGAGGCCTTGGTCTTGTCTGGCTGAAGCCTTGGCCCGAGGGAGAACAGCTCCAGCTCAAAGAGCTCGATATCCTGTTCATTGAAATTTGCCGTCGCATCCGCCTTGCGGACCGTGATGGCCGCATCGAGGGCGTCAGGGGCACGTCCCGCGCCACGCGCATTGACGCTGCTCATTGCAGGGGCGCGGTTGGCGACCCGTGGGTGCCTGTCCATGCCGGGGACAGAAAGAGTCTCACACTGGGCGAGAACGGCGATTTTCAATACTCGCGGCTGATCGACCTGCTGTTTTCAGGCAATTGGCACCTGCCGCTTCTCGCCGGGCGCGCACCGTTTGAGACGGATGAGGTGCCTTTGGCCATCGTGGCCCAGGCGCTGGCACGCGGAAACTCGAAGACAGGAGGCTTCAAGAGCCGAATCGTTCCCATCAGCAGCCGCAGGGCCCTTTGGGGCTGGGACACGGACGCGCGGGGGATTCTTCATACTCTCGCGACTGCGCAGGCGGAAACGATCAGGAGATTTGATCAGGCTCTCGCCTACTCGCTCGTACTTGTCATCGCTGGCGGCGAGCGGGAGAAGATTACACGCGAAAGCTATACATTGACGCAGGCTGCCCGCTCTCATCTCGATCGCTACGCGGATTCCATCTTCTTCGACTTCCTGTGGCGGCGTTTTGACGCCGAGGAGATGGAAGAAGACGCACGGAAAAGCGTCGAAACGGAGTTCGCCGAAAAACTCTGGGAACGGACGCAGGCGATCTTCGATCAATTCCTGCCCGTCATGCCATGCCCCACGCTCTTTCGCCACCGGGCCGAGGTCCGGGCGCGGCGGGCTCTGCGCTCCGCTGTACGCAAGAATTATCCCGAACTCTTTGAAAACAGGGAGGCTCATCGGAATGCCGCCTGAAGATGCCGTAACGCAGGCCACATCCCTCGGCCCGAAAGTGGCGTCTCTTGCCGCCAAGATGCTTGAGCTCGATCCGGGCGCCCTTGCCCGCCTCAGGCGCATGGATGTCTGCGGACCCGGAGAATTGGAGTTCTGGAAACTGGTCACCGCTGTTGATCTGCCTGGTGACGGCAAAACGCTGCGTCTCGTTAAAATCCTGGCGACATTGGCGCCAAAGGGGGAGTCCGCGTCCCGGCGCTCGTTCCATGATTTCGAGCGGCCGCTTGGCGCAGCGCTTTGTGATGCAGGCCTTTCGGAAGCTCGCCTCGCGCGGTTTCTTGCGCTGCCCGTTCAGCAGCGGGGAGAGGCACTGGAGCGGTGGGCACGCTTCCTGGCCGCGCAGAATACCGGTGCACTTAATTGCGCTGACTTCGCTTACCTCCTGTTTTCCAGCGACGTGAGGCCCGTACGTAGGCTTGCCGAAGCCTATTACCGCCAGCTTGACCGGAAGAAAGCTCAAGAAGAAGGGGAATCCGAATGACCACCGCCCGCTTCCTGCAAATCCACACATTGCATTCCTATACGGCCGCGCTGCTCAATCGGGACGACACCGGTCAGGCCAAGCGGCTGACCTATAACGGGGTAAACCGCACACGCGTTTCTTCTCAATGCCTCAAGCGCCATTGGCGCATGGCGACGGACGATCCCCATTCGCTCGACAAGCTGGCGGGCTTCGTAAACTCCTTCCGCTCTCGTGAGCTGGTTACAGAACTGGTCATCAGGCCGTTGCGCGGTCGGTATGCCGACGAAATTGTCGATGCGCTGGAGCCCGCCTTTCAGAATCTCGTCTACGGCAAGGAGGCGCACAAGGGCAAGAAGAGCCGCCAAACGCTGCTTCTGGGGCAACCTGAGCTTGAGTGGCTGGCAAAGCGCGCAGAGGAGATCGCGGCCTCCGTCAGGGACGGAAGCGAGGCGGAAAAGGCGGTAGCCGAATGGGCCAAGAGCCAGAATTTCAAGGCGATGAGCGAGAATGCCAGTCTGCCGGGCGGCCTCATCGCAGCTCTGTTTGGCCGCATGGTGACTTCCGATCCGGCTGCTAATATCGACGCGCCGGTGCATGTGGCACACGCATTTACGGTTCACGCCGCCGAAGCGGATCAAGACTACTTCACCGCGGTGGACGATCTGAAGCGCGATGAGGACGACAGCGGCGCCGACACCATACAGGAGACCGAACTCACCTGCGGCCTCTTCTACGGCTATGTCGTGATCGATCTTCCCGGCCTCATCAGCAACTGCGGTAAGGACAAGGAGCTGGCGGCCGGTGTGGTGCACAATCTGGTGCATCTCATTGCCGAGGTCTCCCCCGGCGCCAAGCTTGGCTCGACGGCGCCCTATGGCCGTGCTGACCTGATGCTGATCGAAGCGGGAGACCGCCAGCCACGTTCTCTCGCCACCGCCTATCAGAAGCCGGTCCGCAACGATTTTGCCGAAGCGCGCGATGCCCTGCAGAAGCGGCTGGGCGAGCTCGATACCGCCTATGAGACGGGAGAAATGCGCGCTCATCTTTGCACGAGCGGCGAGCTCACCGGCATCGAGAAAATGTCGCTCGGTAGGCTTGCCCGCTGGGCGGCGGAGCGGGTGGCGGAAGCGCCGGCATGATGAAGCGCTTCCCGGACAACCCGCGCTTGCGATGGCAGGAAGGTGCCTATGGCTGAACACCGCTGGCTCATCATACACCTGGAAGCGCCCCTGATGGCCTTCGGTGGCGTGACCATCGATGCCATCGGCGTGATACGCGATTTTCCCGCGACATCCATGCTGACGGGGCTTTTCGCCAACGCACTGGGCTGGCGCCGGACGGAATGGGAAAAGCACCAATGTCTGCAGGACCGGCTTGTTTTCGCAGCCCGGCGCGACCGGGAAAACCCTGCAGGCGTCCTGACGGATGTTCAGAACGCGCAACTCAAAAACGATGACAAGGGATGGACTACGTGGGGGCAACCTGAAGGCAGAGCCGGCGGGCTGAACACTTTTTCGGCACCGCACCGCCGCAGGCGGGACTATCACATGGATGCCGCTGTCACCATCGCTCTGCGCCTTGAGCCTGAGCATGAATCGCCCAATATCGAGGCACTTGCGGAAGCGCTTGACCGGCCGGCACGGCCCCTTTTCATCGGACGCAAGCCCTGCCTGCCTTCCTGCCGGCTGAACGGCGGATTCGTAACGGCGCCAACCGCCTATGCCGCACTGAAGTGCATTCCGTGCAAGGGGGCGGCACGCGCGCTCTGGCCCCTCGGCGAAGGGCCGCAGGAGGGCGCGGAGGTTCATCGCATCATCGATCTGCCCGATATCCGCAACTGGCGCACGGGCCTGCACGGCGGCGTGCGAAAGGTGGTGGAAGGGACTGTGACGGCAGAAAGGCCCGGCCCATGAGCACGCTTTTCATGATCAGCCTACCGCTTGACCTAGGCGATTTCCGGCGCTGGGCAGCCTTGCGCTCCGTCGCGCTCGATGAGGGGCGCGCCCTGCATCATCTGCTTAGCGAAACCTTCGGCAAGGGCGCACTCCAGCCCTTCCGTCTCATGGTGGCGCGCGGGGCGCGAAGGGGGATGCTCTATGCCTACACCCGCCAGGACGCGGAAAGCCTGCGCCAGATGGCGCGGGAGGTGGGGATGCCGGAAGCGGTGGCCGTGGCTGACCCGGCGCGGATCAAAGCCAAAGAGATGCCCCCTACATGGCGGGAGGGCCGTCACCTTGCCTTCGATGTGCGCATCCGCCCCGTCCGCCGCCTGAACAGCCCGCTAGAGGGCTGGAGCCGAGAGGAACAGCGCCGGCAGCTCAAAGGCCAACAGGGAAAAGGCGCCTTCAGGAAGGGAAGCGAGGTGGACGCCTTTCTTGTCGCGCGCCTGCGGCGATATCCCGAAGGCATGCCCGATGAGGAGCCGGACAGTGCAGGCCTGACGCGCGAGGCCATTTATCGCGACTGGCTGGCCGAGCGCCTTGGCGGCGCGGCGGAGCTCTGCGCGGACAAGACGCGTCTGGCCCATTTCGAGCGTACAATCATCGAGCGCAATGGGCGCATCGAGGGCCCGGACGCCACCCTCCATGGCGAACTAACGATTACCGACGGTGCAGCCTTTGCCGATCTGCTTGCCTCCGGCCTCGGCCGCCACACGGCCTATGGCTACGGCATGCTGCTGCTGCGGCCGGCAGGGAGATAGCCATGCTGATCGGCCGGCTGGGGCTTGAGAAGGCACGCATCCCCCATGCCGACCGCCATGGTCTCGTCTGGCTCGACAGAGGCCGGCTGGAGGTTGAGGACGGGTGCCTGCGCTTCGTCACTGCCGGCGGAGGAGAGCTGCCTGCGGGCGATTATCAAATTCCGCATCAGTCCCTTTCCATCGTGCTCTTAGGGCCCGGATCCAGCGTCACGCATGATGCGCTCCGGCTTCTGGCACGGCATGGCTGCGCGCTGGCGGCAATCGGCGAGGGCGCAGTCCGCTTTTACACCGCCCCGCCGCTGATGCCGGACACATCCGCGTTGGCGCGCGAGCAGGTGCGCCTGTGGGCGGATCCCGCCAAGCGCATGGAAGTGGCGCGCGCCATGTATGCCATCCGCTTCGACGAGATTGTGCGGACCCGCGACATCGAGGTGCTGCGTGGCCAGGAAGGCGCCCGCATCAAGCGCAGCTATCAGCTCATGGCCGAACGTTATGGCGTTCCCTGGCGCGGGCGCAATTATGATCGGGAGAACCCGAACTCGGGCGACCTGCCCAATCAGGCCATCAACCACGCCGCGAGCGCCATGCGGGCGGCGGCTGCCGTGGCCGTTGCCAGCGTGGGGGCCATTCCGCAGCTAGGCTTCATCCATGAGGATTCCGGCCAGTCCTTCGTCCTCGACATCGCGGATCTTTACCGCCACGACGTGACGCTGGACATCGCCTTCGGCGCGGCCAAGGAAGCCATGAAGACAGGAGAGCCCGTCGAGCGCCTAACCCGCCGGCGCGCGGCGCTGCTCTTCCGCCAGCGAGGGGTGATCCCCTCGATGATCGACCGGATCAAGATGCTCGTGGGCCCGGAAGGCGAAACGAAAGCGGACGTGGCCGGCTGATGCCTATGGTGGTTGTCATCACACGAGATGTCGAACCGCGCTACCGGGGCTTCCTAGGCTCCACCATGCTGGAGCTTGCCGCAGGTGTCTATGCCCATCCACGCATGAGCGCCGGCGTGCGCACCCGAATCTGGGAAGTGCTGTCGGACTGGCACCTTCAGCTGGGCCAGGGAAGCATCGTCATGACGTGGGCGGACAGCAGCGCCAATGGCGGACTTGGCCTTTTGACGCTGGGCGAGCCGCCCAAGCAGATCATCGCGCATGACGCGATGCTTCTGGTGCGCCGTGCGCTGCGCAGCTGAAAGAGCCGTCCGAAGCTCTTCCATGTTCTTTGACATTGTGTATATGAAACAATGGATTAAGCGGCAGAGGTTCCCCCGCACACGCGGGGATAGTCCC
>ERZ777003.2630-NODE-2630-length-20051-cov-16.172284_pt1 | contig 20051 bp, 14 predicted proteins | sample MGYA00374956_ERZ777003 | MGnify/ENA primary metagenome ERZ777003 (study PRJEB29302, sample SAMN06268252) | bioreactor metagenome | isolation source: Joint BioEnergy Institute, California, USA | place: USA:Joint BioEnergy Institute, California, USA | collected... | reverse complement strand
AGCATTCCGCGGGGAGGCCCCACGGCCACGTTCCGCGGGGAGGTTCGGAGGGCCGCAGGCCCTCCGAGGTCCTTATTTTTTCCGCGGCTCTGCGGCGACGCAGTCGCCGCAGAGCCGCGGAAGGAAGGGAAGCCGGGGAGGCTTCGCCTCCCCGACCCCAGCGCGCCGCGCGCGCCGTGCCGTAAGGAGAAGGAGGAGCCTGTGCCAATCAAGCAGTCCGTCGCCTGGTGGTGCCTCGTGCCGCGCCTGATGTCCCCCGAGGAGTTCGTGCGCTCGTGCGCCGAGATCGGCTACGCCGCGATCGACCTCGCGCCGCAGGAGCACTGGCAGCTGATCAAGGACCACGGCCTGGCGCTCGCCGCGGTCAACGGCCACGCCTCGATCGTGTCGGGGCTCAACCGGCGCGCCAACCACGACCGGATCGAGCGCGAGCTGCTGGCGAACATCCGCCTGGCCGAGCAGTGGGGCGCCGCCAACCTGATCTGCTTCAGCGGCAGCCGCGAGGGCCTGGCCGACGACGAGGGCGCCGAGGTGGCCGCCGAGGGCCTGCGGCGCGTGGCGCGCGCCGCCGAGGACGCCGGGGTCAACCTGGCGCTCGAGCTGCTCAACAGCAAGGTGGACCACCCGGACTACCAGTGCGACCGCACCGAGTGGGGCGTCAAGGTGGTCGAGATGGTCGGGTCGCCGCGCGTCAAGCTGCTGTACGACATCTACCACATGCAGATCATGGAGGGCGACCTGATCCGCACCATCCGGCAGCACCACCGCCACTTCTGCCACTACCACACCGCCGGCAACCCCGGCCGCCACGAGATCGACGAGACGCAGGAGATCAACTACGGGCCGGTGGTCCGGGCGATCGCCGAGACCGGCTACGACGGCTATCTGGCGCAGGAGTTCATCCCCACCGGCGATCCGGTGGCGGCGCTGCGGGACGCCTTCCGGCGGTGCAGCGTGTAGCCCAGGGCCGCGCTGCGATCCGGGCAGCCCGTACACGTGGCTCCGCGGCCACCGCAGGCCCCGGGCGAGCCGACCGGGTTGGAGTCGCGATCGGGGCGCCGGATGGCACGGCAGAGGAAGAGACGGGAACGCGCGCCAGCCGCCGACGGCGCTGTTCGAGCCCGCGAAAGGCGCGCCAAGTGGATATGCTAAGATCGTCCTCAGAAACGAGCGAACAAGGGAGGAGCGCTGGCTATGACCGCTGCTGAGGTGCACAAGCACACCCAGGCCGACCTCGCGCACCTGATCCACCCGCTGTACCACCCCTCGGCCCACCAGTCGCCCAAGATCTGGGTCGAGGGGCACGGCGCGGTGCTGAAGGACATCGAGGGCAACGAGTACATCGACGGGCTGAGCTGCCTGTGGAACGTCAACGTCGGCCACGGGCGCCGCGAGCTGGCCGAGGCCGCGATGGAGCAGATGTCCACGCTGGCCTACGCCTCGGCCTACACCGGCTCCACCAACCTGCCCGCCATCCGCCTGGCCGAGAAGCTGAGCGAGCTGGCCTACCCGTCGATCAACACCTTCTTCTTCACCAGCGGCGGCGCCGAGGCCACCGAGAGCTCGTTCAAGACCGCGCGCTTCTACTGGAAGGCGGTCGGCAAGCCGGACAAGGTGAAGATCATCTCGCGCATGCGCGCCTACCACGGCGTGACCATGGCCGCCATGAGCGCCACCGGCATCCCGGCGTACTGGCCGATGTTCGAGCCGCGCGTGCCCGGCTTCATCCACATCGAGTCGCCCTACCCGTACCGCTTCGTCAACAAGACGCCCGAGGTGAGCGATGGGGTCGCGGCCGCCAATCTGCTCGAGGAGGCCATTCTGCGCGAGGGCCCCGAGACGGTGGCGGCCTTCATCGCCGAGCCGGTGCAGGGCGCCGGGGGCGTGATCGTCCCGCAGGACGACTACTTCCCGCGCATCCGCGAGATCTGCGATAAGTACGAGGTGCTGCTGATCGCCGACGAGGTGATCACCGGGTTCGGGCGCACCGGGCGCTGGTTCGCCCTGGAGCACTACGGCATCGAGCCGGACATCGTGCAGTTCGCCAAGGGCATCACCAGCGGCTACGTGCCGCTCGGCGGCATCGGCGTCTCGGACCGCATCAAGGAGGCGATCGACAGCGTGTCCGTCGACCGGCGCTGGATGCACGCCTACACCTACTCCGGCCACCCCACCTGCTGCGCGGTGGCGCTCGCCAACATCGGGATCATCGAGCGCGAGGGGCTGGTGCAGCGCGCCGAGGTGCTCGGGGCGCGGCTGCTGAGCGGCCTGCAGAGCCTGCTCGAGATCGAGTGCGTCGGCGATGTGCGCGGCAAGGGCCTGATGGCGGCCGTCGAGCTGGTGGCGGACCAGGCGACGAAGGAGCCGTTCCCGGCCGAGGCCGGCGTGGGCCAGAAGGTCTTCAACGAGCTGGTCAAGCGCGGGGTCTACACCCGCTTCCTGGGCGACCAGATCCTCTTCGCGCCGCCGCTGGTGACGACCGAGGAGCAGATCGACCGGATCGTGCAGGCGCTGCGCGAGAGCATCGAGGCGGCGGTCTAGCCGCTCCGCTGCATCGAATCGACAGGGCCGGGGCGGCTAGCAACCCGCCTCGGCCCTTGCTTGTCTCTGCCGCCTGCAGCCAGCGCGGGCTCGCTTGCGCGAAATGGGCGCCGTACCGCGGGCGGCGCCGTGCCGAAACCCCGCTCTGCCCGTCCAGCGTTTCGCACACCGGCCTGGGCGGCGAGATGCGGCGCCTGTGAGCGCCCGAGCGCCGCTGGGGTCCCTCCTACGGCACCGGGTCGTGGCCGCCCTGCGCCCAGGGGTGGCAGCGGAGGATGCGCCGCAGGCCGAGGTAGCTGCCCTTGAGCGCGCCGTAGCGCTCGATCGCCTCGTAGGTGTACTTCGAGCAGCTCGGCGTGTAGATGCAGCTCGGCGGCAGCGCCGGCGAGATGAACCGCTGGTAGAAGCGGATGAGGTTCAGCAGAATCCAGCGCATGGTCGTGGCTCGTGAGCGCCTCCCAAGCTCGTGTGCTGCGCGGCGCCTACCGCTGGCGCACCGTCTCCCACACCAGGTGGTTGAGCTCGGGCAGGATGAGCTTCGTCATCGCCAGGCGCACCGCGTTGGGCGAGCCGGGCATGCAGAAGATCAGCGTGTTCCCGTAGGTGCCGGCGGTCGCGCGCGAGAGCATCGCCGCCGGGCCGATCTCGTTGTACGAGAGCATGCGGAAGATCTCGCCGAAGCCCGGCAGGCGCTTCTCCAGCAGCGCGTCGATCGCCTCGAACGTGCTGTCGCGCCGGGCGATCCCCGTGCCGCCGCTGGTCAGGATCACCCAGCAGCCGGCCGCCGCGAACTCCTTCACCGTCGCCACGATCTGCGCCGGCTCGTCGCGCACCACGGCGTAGCGCGCGACCATGTGCTGCCGCTCGCCGAGCAGCTGCTTGATCAGCTGGCCGGCCGTGTCGGTCTCCTCGGTCCGGCTGTCGCTGATGGTGATCACTCCGCACAGCACGCTCGGGATCTGGGCCTTCGCGTGCGCCTCGTGCTCCCGGTGGCTCATTGCCCTCTCTCGTGCGCCAGAACAACGGAACGCGCTGGTATCGTACCACGCCGCTCACCGCGCCGCAACTCTCCGCGCTGCACGGGCCGCCCCAACTTGGAGTAGGATATGCTGATACGGCGGGAGCCAGCAGCCGGGCTCCCTCTGCCGCAGAGCCGCATCTCAGATTTCGTGGAGCCACCTATGTCCAGTCCGATCCATGTCCTCGGCATCTCGGGCAGCCTGCGCAGAGCCTCCTGGAACAGCGGGCTGCTGCGCGCGGCCGCCGAGCTGCTCCCCGAGGGCATGACGCTCGAGATCTTCGACCTCGCCCCGATCCCGATGTACAACCAGGACCTGGAGCGCGACCCGCCCGCCGCGGTCGTGGAGCTGCGCACGCGCGTCGCCGCCGCCGACGGGCTGCTGATCGCCACGCCGGAGTACAACTACTCGATCCCCGGCGTGCTCAAGAACGCGATCGACTGGGCCTCGCGCCCGCGCCAGTCCTCGTCGCTGAGCGGCAAGCCGCTGGCGCTGATGGGCGCCGGCGGGCGCTTCGGAACGGTCCGCGCCCAGCTGCACCTGCGCCAGATCGCCCACGAGCTCGGCGTGCTGCCGCTCGGCAAGCCGGAGCTCATGGTCCCCGGCGCGTGGGAGAAGTTCGACAGCGACGGCAACCTGGTCCACGAGCCGACCCGCGAGGAGCTGCGCGCCCTGCTCGCGGCCTTCGCGCAGTGGGTGCGCCGGCTCCGCGGCCACTAGCGGCGCCCGAGAGGCCGCAGGACGGTGGGGATGTGAGCACGAACGACTTGCTGGCCGAGCTGGCCGCCGGCGTCCGCGGAGATGTGCAGGCCGACCCGGTCTCGCGCGCGCTGTACGCCACCGACGCCAGCATCTACCAGATCATGCCGGCCGCCGTGGTGCTCCCGCTCGACGAGGCGGACGTCGCCGCGGCGCTGCGGGTGGCCCGCCGCCGCCAGGTGCCCATCCTGCCGCGCGGCGGCGGGACCAGCCTGGCCGGCCAGGCCGTCGGGCAGGCCATCCACCTCGACTTCACCAAGTACATGTGCCGGCTGCTCGAGCTCAACGCCGCCGAGGGCTGGGCGTGGGTCGAGCCAGGCATGGTGCTCGACCGGCTGAACGGGCTGCTCGCCGCGCACGGCCTCATGTTCGCGCCGGACATCTCGCCCTCCAACCGCGCCACCATCGGCGGGATGATCGGCAACAACTCCTCGGGCATGTACTCGCTGGTCTACGGCAAGACGATCGACCACGTGCTCGAGCTGCGGGTCATGCTCTCCGACGGGAGCGTCGTCCACATGGGCCCGCTGTCCGAGGAGGAGCTGCGGGCCAAGCTGACGCTCGACAGCCTCGAGGGGCGCGTCTACCGCACGGTGCACCGGCTGGCCCACGAGCACGCCGACGAGATCGCGCGGCGCTTCCCGCGCCTGCTGCGGCGGGTGGGCGGGTACAACCTCGACGCCTTCGTCCCGGCGGACGGCGGCCGGGGCTTCAACCTCGCCAACATCATCGTCGGCTCCGAGGGGACGCTGGGCGTGATCCTGGCGGCCAAGCTGCGCCTGGTGCCGCGCCCGCGGCACACCGCGATCGGCATCCTGGCCTTCGAGACCCTCGACGACGCGCTCGACGCGGTGGTGCCGTGCCTCGAGTGCCGGCCGGCGGCCGTCGAGCTCATGGACGACCTGCTGCTCGACCTGACCCGCAAGTCCCGCCAGTACGCGCAGTACCTGGCCTCCTTCGTGCGCGGTGAGCCGGCGGCGCTGCTGCAGGTCGAGTTCTTCGGCGAGAGCGAGGCCGAGGCGCTGGCCGGCCTGGACCGGCTGGAGCGGCACCTGAGCCCGCCGGCGGGATCGTTCACCCGCGCGGTCACGCCGGCCGAGAAGCAGGCGGTGCTGCAGGTGCGCAAGGCCGGCCTGCCGCTGCTCCAGTCGCTCTCGCCCGACCTCAGGCCGGAGACGTTCGTCGAGGACTCGGCGGTGCCGCCCGAGCGGCTCGGCGACTACATCCGCCGCTTCCGCGCGATCTGCCACGAGCACGGCGTGCGCGTCGCGTTCTACGGCCACGCCAGCGTCGGCCTGATGCACGCCCGCCCGCTGCTGAACCTGAAGGACGCCGCCGACGTGCGCACGATGCGCCGCATCGCCGAGGAGATCAAAGACCTGGTGATTGCGTTCGGCGGGGCGCTGTCGGGCGAGCACGGCGACGGCCTGCTGCGCTCGGAGTTCTGCCGCGAGCTGTTCGGCGAGGCGCTCTACGAGGCGTTCCGCGAGATCAAGCGCAGCTTCGACCCGCGCGGCCTGCTGAACCCCGGCAAGATCGTCGATGCGCCGCCGATGGACGCCAACCTACGCTACGGGCCGGGCTACCGGGTGGCGCTGCCGCTCGAGACCCACTTCCGCTTCCGCGACACCGGGGGCATGGCCGGCGCGGTGGAGCTGTGCAACGGCAACGCGCTGTGCCGCAAGACCGCCGGCGGCACGATGTGCCCGAGCTACATGGTCACCCGCGACGAGGAGCACTCCACCCGTGGGCGGGCCAACGCGCTCCGCATGGTGCTCTCTGGCGCGCTCCCGGCCGCCGAGCTCACCGGCGAGCGCATGCGCGAGGTGATGGACCTGTGCCTCGAGTGCAAGGGGTGCACCGGCGAGTGCCCCTCGCGCGTCAACATGACCCGCCTCAAGTCCGAGTGGCTGGCGCACTACCACGCGGCGCACGGGGTGCCGCTGCGCGCCAGGCTGTTCGGCAACATCCACACGCTGAGCCGCGTGGCATCCGCGGCGGCGCCGCTGGCCAACGCGCTGCTGGGGATGCCGGGGGCCGGCCTGCTCGGCGAGCGGCTGCTCGGCATCAGCCGCCACCGCCGCCTCCCGCGGTTCGCGCGCGAGCCGTTCCACGCCTGGTTCGAGCGCACGCGGGCCGAGCGGCCGGCAGGCGTCGGGCGCCCGCCGGTCGTCCTGTTCCCCGACACCTTCACCGACTATAACGAGCCGGAGGTCGGGCGCGCGGCGGTGCGGGTGCTCGAGGCCGCCGGCTACCGGGTGCTCCTGCCGGCCAGGCGCGTCTGCTGCGGGCGCCCGGCGCTCTCCAAGGGGCTGCTCGATGAGGCGCGGCGGCTCGCGCTGCGCCAGCTCGACGCGCTCGAGCCCTACGTGGCCGCCGGCATCCCGGTGGTCGGGCTCGAGCCGAGCTGCGTCCTCACCTTCCGCGACGAGTACCCGGACCTGCTGGACGACGACCGGGCGGCGGCGCTGGCCCGCGGCAGCTGGCTCCTGGATGAGTTCCTGGCGCGGGAGCTCGCGTCCGGCGCGCTCCGGCTGCCGTTCCGGCGGACGGACCGACGCTATCTCCTCCACGGGCACTGCCACCAGAAGGCGCTGGTCGGCAGCCGCCACAGCCTCGCGCTGCTGCGCCAGATCCCGGGCGCCGAGGTGAGCGAGGTGGACAGCGGCTGCTGCGGCATGGCCGGCTCGTTCGGCTACGAGCGCGAGCACTACCAGCTGTCCCGGGCGATCGGCGAGCGGGCGCTGCTCCCCGCCGTGCGCTCGCTCCCCGCCGAGGCCGTGGTTGTCGCCAGCGGCACCAGCTGCCGCCACCAGATCGCGGACCTGGCCGGGCGGCGGGCGGTGCACCTCGCGCAGGCCCTGGCCGCAGCCCTGGACGAGACATAAAGAACGGAGGGCCCGCAGGCCCTCCGCGAAGGTCTTCCTGTCTCGCGCCGCCAGCGGGGCCGCGGCGCGAGACGGTGCGTGTTGCGCTAGAGGTTCGTGGCCGGGCTCGCCTATTCCCCGGGCGCGGTGTCCGAGGGCGTGCTCGGCGCGCTGGGCTGGACCGGCTGCGGCACGACCGTCGGCGTCTCGCCGGTGGCCATCTGGTTCAGCAGCAGCGTCAGGTTCGTGTTCGGGTCGATGAACCAGAGGTTGCCGCCCTGCATCATCTCCACCATCAGCTCGCGCCGGCGCAGGTCGAGCAGCTCCGGGTTCTCGCGCCAGTAGCGGCCCTGGATGGCGCGCACCTGCGCCTCGCGGTTCGCGGCCTCGAGCGCGGCGGCGGTGCGGCCCTTCTCCTGCGTCAGCAGGACCTCGGCCTCCTTCTGGGCCTGGAACAGATTGTTGGCCTGCTGCGCCTCGATCTGCTGGCGGCGCTTCTCCTCAGTCTCGATCTGCACCTCGAGGTTGGCCTTGTCCGAGAGCAGGCGCGCGTACTCCTCGCTCACCTGGATATCGAGCACCTTGACCGCCTCGAGCGTGACGAACAGCTGGTCCACCGGCGCCTGCTGGCCCTCGCCCGCCGGAGTCACCAGGAACTGGCGGATGCGCTGGCTGAACGCCCCGCGGTCCGACAGCGCCTCATCGAGCGTGAACTGCGTGCTGGCGCTCTTGAGCGCCTCGTTGATGAAGCCGTCCAGCTGCGTGCTCAGCACCTCGTCGCTCGCCCCGAGCCGGCTGTACTGCCTCATCAGTGACTCGTTGTCCAGCTTGCGGCTGTAGTCCACCTGGATGCGGATGTCGTACAGCTGCTTGTCCGAGCTGGCGACATTCTGCGTGATCTCGCGGCTCTGGCGGCGGACGTTCACGATCGCGATGCGGGTGAACGGCGCGAACGGCCGGAAGAAGATCCCCGGCTCCTGCACCCCCTCGACGGCGCCGCTGGTGATGATGATCCCGCGCTGGCCCTCATCCACTTGGGCGAACCGGGTGGTCCCCGCCCCAATGCCGATAATGATCAGGACAACGAAGATGATCCCGAGCGTGCGTCCCTGAATGCTCATGCCTGGTCCTCTCCTCGGTGATGATGTGCGGTTGCCGACGTCTCGCTGCGACATTGTTTGTTTCCCTAATAACCAGGTCTTCTGCGGTTGTGCCGCTCACTCCCTGCCGGGGTGGTCTGGAGAGCCGTAGGCCCTCCAAGATCCCTCTTCCTCTGCGGCGCAGAAGAGGAACACCCACATTCCTCGCTGGCAGCTCGGCGCGCCCGAGGCTGGGGCGCGGCCGCCAGCGCTGTGCACGTCTCCGGGACTGCGCTGTGGGGCGCGGGGGCCACGGAGCCTGCTCGGATGCGCCGCCGCATATAACTACGTGCGACCGCGGCGCGAGGTCGCAGCTGGCCCGTGGCTCGATTGACAGCCGGCTCGCGCAACCTTTACAATCGCGCCGGCGTATCCTATAGTAGCGGGATCAGGCGTCCGACAGAGCGCCGCTATGCTTACAGATCGCAAGCAGAACTGTCGCGACCGGAGCCTGCCGTGAGCCACCGGCGGGCTCCGTTTGTATAAACGCTAGCAAAGGGCTAAAGATGCGCCTCATTCTCTATCTCGGCAAAGGCGGCGTCGGCAAGACGACCACAGCTGCGGCGACGGCCGTGCGCGCCGCCGAACTTGGATACCGCACGCTGGTGGTGAGCACCGATGTCGCCCACAGCCTCGCCGACGCGCTTGACCACCCGCTCGGCGCTCTGCCGACGCAGCTCACCGACCGGCTGTGGGGCCAGGAGATCAACGTGCTCGACGAGGTCCGCCAGCACTGGGGCGAGCTGCGCACCTACCTGGCTGGGCTGCTGCGCCGCCGCGGCGTGGACGATGTGGCCTCCGAGGAGCTGGCGATCATCCCCGGCATGGAGGAGGTCGTCAGCCTGCTCCACATCCGCCGCCAGGCGCGCGAGGGCAACTTCGACGCGGTGATCGTGGATGCCGCGCCCACCGGCGAGACCATCCGGCTGCTGACCATGCCGGAGACCTTCCAGTGGTACGCGGCGCGGGTGATGGACTGGGACCCCGGCACCAAGAGCGTCGCCAAGCCGCTGGTGCGCGCGCTCATCCCGGCCACCAATGCCTTCGAGTCGCTCGAGCGGCTCTCCAAGGGGGTCGAGGCGCTGCGCCAGACCCTCACCGACCCCCAGGTCAGCTCGTACCGGCTGGTGGTGAACGCCGAGCGCATGGTGATCAAGGAGGCGCAGCGGGCCGCCACCTACCTCTCGCTGTTCGGCTACCCGGTGGACGGGGTGGTGCTCAACCGGCTGCTGCCGCGCAATGCGGTGGAGGGCGAGTTCATGCAGCGCCTGGCCGAGATGCAGGCCAGCTACCGCCAGCAGGTCCACGACCTGTTCGCGCCGCTGCCGATCTGGGAGGCGCCCCACTACCCGCGCGACCTCAAGGGCATCGCGGACCTCGGCGAGCTGGGGCGCGAGCTGTTCGGGCAGGACGACCCGACCCGGGTGTTCTTCAAGGGCTCGATGCACGAGATCGTGCGGGACGGCGACGAGTACGTGATGCGCCTGCCGCTGCCGCACGTCGAGATCGGCAAGGTCTCGATCACTAAGCGCGGCGACGAGCTGTTCATCGCGATCGGCAACTTCAAGCGCGATATGATCCTGCCGCTCACGCTCGCCGAGCGGCCTGCCAAGCGGGCTGTCTTCCGCGAGGGTGTGCTCGAGGTGCGCTTCGGCCCGCCGGAGGTGCCTCAGCCGGCGTAGGGGTTGGCGGTGCTGCTCCGGGCGCAGGGGAGGGCTGCAGCATTTCGAAAGAATATGGTATCATAAGTGCAGCGAAGCTCGTGAGCGGATGGCGCGAGCAGCCCGTCCGGGAATATAACGCGCGAAGCTTTATCTGAAGCCAACCAACCCCGTTACCTGGGAGGCCACACATGATCACAGAAGAGATGGTGCGCAGCGCCCTGAAGAACGTCTACGACCCGGAGATCGGGCTTGATATCGTGAACCTGGGGCTGGTGTATGGGATCGACATCCAGGACGAAGGGCGTAAGGTGGTGATCGACATGACCTTCACGACGCCGGCGTGCCCGGCGGGCCCGGCGCTGCTAGAGCAGGTGAAGCGCGAGGTCATGGCGCTCAACACGGTGTACAAGAATCTCGAGGATGTGCAGGTCAACCTGGTGTGGACGCCGTTCTGGAACCCGTCCATGATGAGCCAGGAGGCCCGCGACGAGCTGGGGTTCTTCTAGAGCGCCGCGGAGCGCTCACGCTGCGGTGAACCTCCCCCGCCGGTGAAGCGGCGGGCAACAGATGAGCCAGGGGCAGCCATTCGGCCGCCCCTGGCTCTTTTTTGCCTCGCGCGGCGCTCTGTCTTGACAAGCGCGGCGCGGTGTGCTATCGTCTGCCCCGGTACCTTACACGTGTAGGGTGATACGTGACAGGCTATACGTGTAAGTGCGACGCAGTCCCGTTTTACCTGTTCCTCAAGCTTCAAGAATCATCGCGGGCTATCCAGGTCACCTGGGGGGAGATAGCCAGCCGGTGAAGCTCATCGCCGCGGCGCGCGGGCGATGGCACCGCTGTCTCCGGCAGCCCGCTTCGCTTCGCGATTGGAGCGCGGCGGCTGGTGTGGGCGAACCTGACGGAAGCGTATGAAACGACCGACTCAGGCTGATGTAGCTCGGCTGGCCGGGGTCTCAAGGGCCACGGTCTCGTATGTGCTGAACGGCCAGACCGGCGGGCGGGTGCCGATCTCCGACGAGACGCGCCAGCGGGTGCTCGCGGCCGTCGCCGAGCTGGACTACGTGCCGGATGCGCGGGCCCAGGCGCTCCGTTCGGGCAGCACGAAGACGATCGGCCTGATCATCCCGGATATTCACAACCCCCATTTCTGGCAGGTCGCCGATGGTGTCGAGCAGGAGGCGCACGCCGCCGGCTACCACATCCTCCTGTCGAGCATCCCGCCCGAGAAGGAGGGCGCCGAGGATATCTTCACCAACCTGTCCCACCGGCGGATCGACGGGCTGGTCATGGTGCCGAGCTTCATCTACCAGTCGGAGCGAGCCCAGAAGACGCTGGCGGGCCTGCTCAAGCGGGGCGTCCCGGCGGTGGGGATCATGGCCGAGCGCAGCGGGGCGAACTACAAGTTCGACCGGGTCATCTCCGACTACCGGGACATCACCTTCGAGATCATGGCGCACCTGCTGTCGCTGGGGCACCGGCGGATCGGCCTCATCTTCGGGATCGCGGTGCCGGAGCTGGGGATGGACCGGCTGTCCGCCTACCGCGAGAGCCTGCAGGCAGCCGGCCTGCCGGTTGACCCCGAGCTGGTGGTGCAGTGCGGGCCGACGATCGAGGATAGCTACCAGGCCGCCCGGCGGCTGCTCGAGATGCCCGCGCGGCCGACCGCGCTGCTGGCCATCAACGACCTGCTGGCGGTCGGCGCCCTGCGCGCGATCAGAGATCTCGGCCTGCAGGTGCCCCAGGATGTGTCGCTCTTCGGCTACGACGATATTCCGGTGTCGAACTACCTGGTGCCCCGGCTCAGCACCGCCTCCAAAGACGGGGAGAACATGGGGCGCGAGGCATTCCGGCTGCTGCTGGCGCGCCTGCAGGACCCTGACCGGCCGCGCCAGGAGGTCAGGCTTCCGGCGCGCCTGATCCTCCGCGAGTCGACCGGGCCTGCGCCGTTCTGAGGCAGCGCGGCCAGGCGCGGGAAATCGGGCGATGGACGCTGCCAGCGTAGGAGGTGGCGGTGAGTGGTGCACGCAGAGCAGTCCCTTCGATGAGCAAGATGCCCGGTATTGCAACGGCGCTCAGGCGCAACGCCGCAGCGTATCTGTTCCTCGCGCCATGGCTCCTGGGGTTCTTCGTCCTCACCCTGTACCCCATGCTCTACTCGCTGTGGCTCGGCTTCACGGACTATGACTTCACCAAGCCGGGCGAGACGCAGTGGATCGGGCTCGGCAACTACCTGAGGATGTTCGGGCTGACCCACCTCGCCGCGCCCGGCGTGGAGATATCCCCGGACCCGTACTACATGAAGTCGCTGTCCGTGACGTTCACCTACGTGTTCACCTCGGTGCCGCTGAAGCTGGTGTTCGCGCTCGCCGTGGCGATGCTGCTGAACCAGCAGCTGCGCGGGGTGCCGTTCTACCGGGCCGTGTACTACATCCCCACGCTCCTCGGCGGCTCCGTGGCGATCGCGGTGCTCTGGAGGAAGCTGTTCGAGCGGGACGGCCTGGTGAACAGCGCGCTGGAGACGATCGGCTTCACCAACCTCCCGGGCTGGATCACCAACCCCAGGTACGCGCTCTGGACGCTGGTGCTGCTCTCGGTGTGGCAGTTCGGCTCATCGATGATCATCTTCCTCGCGGGGCTGAAGCAGATCCCGGGGGAGTACTACGAGGCGGCGAGCGTGGACGGCGCGGGCAAGGTGCGGCAGTTCTTCTCGATCACCATCCCGCTGCTCTCGCCGGTGATCCTGTTCAACCTCGTCATGCAGCTGATCGCGGCGTTCCAGGTGTTCACCCAGGCCTACATCATCGGCGGCGGCAGCGGCGGCGTGCTCAACTCCACGCTGTTCTACACCCTGCACCTGTACCTCCAGGGGTGGACCTACCACGAGATGGGGTACGCGTCCGCGATGGCGTGGGTGCTGCTGGTCATTATCGGGGTGCTCACGGCCATCGTCTTCAGAACATCGGACTTGTGGGTGTCATATGGCACTGGGGAATAGCAGGCACACCAGGACGCTCGTCCGCCATACGCTGACCCATCTGTTCGTGATCGCCCTCGGGCTGTTCATGATCTACCCGATCGTCTGGATGCTGGTCAGCTCGTTCAAGCCCAACAACATGATCTTCAGCGACCCGGGGCTCATCCCGAAGGCGGTGACCCTGGAGAACTACATCTCGGGGTGGAAGGGCTACGCGGGTGTGTCCTTCGGGCGGTTCTTCGCGAACTCCCTCGTCATGAGCGCGGTGGCCGTGATCGGGAACCTGATCTCCTGCACGATGGCGGCGTACGCGTTCGCGCGGCTCAAGTTCGTGGGCCGGGGGTTCTGGTTCGCGATCATGATGCTGACGCTCATGCTCCCCGGCCACGTCACGATCGTGCCGCGCTACATCCTGTTCAACACGTTCGGCTGGGTCGGCACGTACCTCCCGATCCTCGTGCCGAAGTTCCTCGCCACGGAGGCGTTCTTCGTATTCCTGCTGGTGCAGTTCATCCGCAGCCTGCCGAAGGAGCTCGACGAGGCGGCGATCATCGACGGGTGCTCGAAGGCCGGGGTCTTCCTCCGGATCATCGTGCCGCTCGCGACACCGGCGCTGATGACGACCGCGCTGTTCACGTTCCTGTGGACGTGGGACGACTTCTTCAACCACCTGCTGTACCTGACCAGGCCGGACACCTTCACGGTCTCCAGGGCGCTGCGCACGTTCGTCGGGGACGCAGGCTCGGTCTCCAACTGGGGCGGCGCGCTGGCCATGTCCACGCTGTCGCTGATCCCCAGCTTCATCCTCTTCTTCTCGCTGCAGAAATACTTCGTCCAGGGTATCGCTACCACGGGCATCAAGGGCTAGCGCAGCACAGGAGGGAACGGCTATGACGCGATGATCGCGAGGTTTGTTGGGTTTGTCCCCTGCAGATGGTTACAGGAATTGGAGGATGCTAAGGATGAACGTATTCCGCACACTCACGCTTGTCACGCTGCTCGCGGCGCTGCTCGCGGCGTGCTCGCAGCCGAGCGCGGCGCCCCAGCCGACCGCGGTGCCGGCAGCCGAGCCGACCGCGGCGCCGGAGCCGACCGCAGCGCCCGAGCCGACCGCGGCGCCGGAGGCTGAGCCGACCGCGGCGCCGGAGGCTGAGCCGACCGCCGCGGCCCCGGCAGCCGGCGCGTTCGAGCTGCCGCCCTACACCGGCGGCCCGGCGGAGATCCGCTTCGGCTGGTGGGGGAACGACGAGCGCGCCGCCAGGACCCAGCGGGTGATCGAGCTGTTCCAGGAGGCGTACCCCGACATCAAAGTGATCGGCGAGCCCAACGGCGGCACCGCCGACCACTTCCAGATCATCGACACGCAGCTCGCGGGCAACAACGCCCCCGACCTGATCCAGTTCGGCGGCAACTGGCCCGATTACCAGCAGTACCTCGAGCCGCTCAACGGCTACCTCGGCAAGCAGCTGCTGATCGACACCCCCGAGCGGTTCGACCAGACGGCGCTCATCCCGGCGACGGCGGCCGACGGCAACCTCTACGCCGTGAGCCTCGGCACGAACACGCTCGTCCTCGCCTACAACAAGACGATGATCGAGGCGGCGGGGGTGGAGCTGCCGAAGGACAACATGACCTGGGACGAGCTGATCGCCTACGGCCGCGAGCTGAAGGAGAAGCTCCCCGAGGGCGTCTACCCCTTCGTGGACAACAGCACCAACCAGGCGAACTACCTCAGCTACTTCTACCGCCAGGAGGGGACCCCGCTCTGGACCTCGGATGAGGGCGGCAAGTCCTACGCGACGGTCGAGTCCGCCAGGAAGTGGCTGCAGCTGTGGGCCGACATGCGCGCCGAGGGGCTCATCCCCGACGCGGAGACCACCGCGGCCTACGCCGAGGAGGGGCCGGAGACCTCGGCGCTCGTGGCGGGCAAGGCGGCGATCGGACTGATCTGGAGCAACCAGGGCGCCTCCTACCAGGCGGCCATGACCGACGAGCTCGGCCTGACGACGCTCCCAGCTGGCGGCGAGCCCTCCTACGCCATCCAGATGAGCCAGTACCTGGGCATCAATAAGGCCAGCCAGAACAAGGAGGCGGCGGCGCTGTTCATCAACTTCTTCGTGACCAGCCCCGAGGCGGGCGCGGTGCTCGAGACCAACCGCGGCATCCCCTCCTCGCCGATCGTACGCCAGGCGATCGCTGACCGGGCCACCCCGACCGACGCGGCGGTCTACCGGATCTACGACGTGGTGGCCGATCGCACGATCCCGCAGGACCCGAACCTCCCGAACGACCAGGAGTTCGTGAACGAGCTCGAGCTGCTCGGCCAGCGGGTGGCGTTCGGCGAGCTGACGGTCGACGAGGGCGCCGAGGCCCTGCAGCAGCTGATCGAGCGCCTGGCGGCCAAGTAGCGCCCGGCGGGCGAGGCGATTACGAAAGGCGTGAGGCCCGATGGCCCCGCGCCTTTCCATTCTCCGAATCCCAGCGCCGCCCGGCGGCCGATGGGGCGCGGGAAAGAAGGCGTTCTCCGCAGGGAGGTGTGGAGAGCTACACGCCCGCCACGGATGCTGTTCGCCAGAAGGTGCGACGGTCGCAGACCGGCCACGGATGCTTTTTTCGCCAGGAAGTGCGGCGGTCGCAGACCGGCCACGGGCGCTTTTTTCGCCGGGAGATTGCAAGCCCGCGGGCAGCTTCCCGCAGGGAGGTGTGGAGGGCTGCACGCCCGCCACGGACGCTTTTTTCGCCGGGAGATCGCAAGCCCGCGGGCAGCTTCCCGCAGGGAGGTGTGGAGGGCGGCAAGCCCTCCACGGATGTTTTTTCTGCTCTGCGGCTGCGCAGCAGCCGCAGAGCAGAAGGAAATTTGTAACCCCACCGCGCCGCAGAGCGGCGAAAGGGAGATTCTGGGGCCTCCCCACACCCCTCCAGAGGGCGCGAGGCCACCGCGCAGCTCACAGCGTAAGCTCTGTCAGAGGATAAAGGAAACGCGACATGCTCACCCCACACAAGCTCGTGTGTGAATACCTCGTCAACCCGATCGGCCTGGATGTGCGCCAGCCGCGCCTGAGCTGGCAGCTCAGCGCCCAGCGCCGCGGCGCGCGGCAGACGGCGTACCACATCCGGGTGGGCGACAGCCTGGCCGCGCTCGAGGGCGGCCAGGGCGGCATCGTGTGGGATACGGGCAGAGTGGAGTCCGATGCCTCGCTGCACATCCCCTACGCCGGCCCGGCTCTGCAGCCACGCCGGCGCTACTTCTGGCAGGTGCGGGTGTGGGATGAGAACGGCACCCCTTCGGCGTGGAGCGAGATCGCGTTCTGGGAGACGGGCCTGCTCGGCAGCGGCTGGCAGGCGGCGTGGATCACCCCCGACTGGGACGAGGACACCAGCCGCCCGCAGCCGTCCCCGCTGCTGCGCCGCGCCTTCCACGCCGCCGGCGACATCGTCGCCGCCCGGATCTACGCCACCAGCCTGGGCATCTACGAGCTGCGGCTGAACGGCCGGCGCGTCGGCGACGCGGTGCTGACCCCCGGCTGGACCAGCTACGACCGCCGCCTGCAGTACCAGACCTACGATGTGACGGACCTGGTGCGCGCGGGCGAGAACGTCGTGGGCGCCATGCTCGGCGACGGCTGGTACCGCGGCTACCTGGGCCACCGCGGCCACCGCAATGTGTACGGGGACCGGCTGGCGCTCCTCCTGCAGCTGCATATCACCTACGCCGACGGCAGAGTCCAGGTCGTCTGCAGCGATCTGGACTGGCGGGCGGCCCGCGGCCCCATCCACATGTCGGACCTCTACCTGGGCGAGACCTACGACGCGCGCGATGAGAAGCCGGGCTGGGACCAGCCCGGCTACGACGATAGCGACTGGTGCGGCGTGCGCCGGCTCGACCGCTCGAGCGAGGGCGTCGTCGCTCAGGTGGGCCCGCTCGTCCGCCGCCAGGAGACGCTCCGGCCGGTGCGCATCCTGCGCTCGCCCAAGGGCGAGACCATCCTCGACTTCGGCCAGAATATGGTCGGCTGGGTCCAGATGCGCGTCCGCGGCCCGCGCGGCACCACCGTCACCCTGCGCCACGCCGAGGTGCTGGACCGGCAGGGCAACCTCTACACCGAGAACCTCCGCTCCGCGGACCAGACCACGCGCTACACCCTGCGCGGGCAGGCCGACGGCGAGGAGGTGTTCGAGCCGCACTTCACCTTCCAGGGCTTCCGGTATGTGGCGGTGGAGGGCTTCCCCGGCGAGCCGACCCCCGATCACTTCACCGGCGTCGTGCTCCACTCGGACATGCCGGTCACGGGGGCGTTCGAGTGCTCCCACCCGCTCATCAACCAGCTGCAGCACAACATCCTCTGGGGGCAGAAGGGCAACTTTGTGGATGTGCCTACCGACTGCCCGCAGCGCGACGAGCGCCTGGGCTGGACCGGCGACACCCAGGTCTTCATCCGCACCGCCTGCTTCAACATGAACGTCGCCGCCTTTATCACCAAGTGGCTGCGCGACCTCAGCGCCGACCAGATGCCGAACGGCAGCGTGCCCTACGTGGTGCCGGATGTCCTGACGAAGATGCGCGCCGGCGCGGCGAACCCGCTCCCCGCCGCGGGCGCGGCCGCCTGGGGCGACGCGGCCGTGATCTGCCCGTGGACGATCTACCTGTGCTACGGCGACACGCGCCTGCTGGAAGAGCAGTACGAGAGCATGGCCGCCTGGGTGGACTTCATGCGCAGCCGGGCGGGCGACGACTACATCTGGCGGGACGACCCGCAGTTCGGCGACTGGCTCGACTATCGCGGGACCGACCCGCGCAGGCCGGCCCCCGTGACCAACACCGAGCTCGTCGCCACCGCCTTCTTCGCCTACAGCGCCGGGCTGCTGGCCGAGGTGGCCCGGGTGCTCGGCAGAGCGAGCGACGCCGAGCGCTACGCTGACCTGGCGGCCAAGGTGCGGGCCGCCTTCAACGAAGAGTTCGTCACCCCCTCCGGGCGGGTCGGCCCCAACACCCAGACGGCCTACGTGCTGGCGCTGCACTTCGATCTGCTGCCGGAGTCCGTGCGCCCGCTGGCCGTCGAGCGCCTGGTGAACGAGATCCGCCGCAACAACTACCACCTGACCACCGGCTTTGTGGGCACGCCCTACGTGTGCCACGTCCTGAGCCGGCACGGCCACACCGATGTGGCCTACAAGCTGCTCACCCAGGAGAGCTACCCCTCGTGGCTGTACCCCGTCAAGCAGGGCGCGACGACGATCTGGGAGCGGTGGGACGGCATCAAGCCGGACGGCAGCTTCCAGGACGCCAGCATGAACTCGTTCAACCACTACGCGTACGGCGCGATCGGCGAGTGGCTGTACCGCGTTGTGGCGGGGATCGAGGCGGACCCGGCTGAGCCGGGCTACAGGCGCGTCCTGATCCAGCCCCAGCCCGGCGGCCAGCTGACCTACGCCAGCGCCAGCCTCGAGTCGATGTACGGCAGGATCGAGGCGGCGTGGCGGCTCGAGGGCGGCGACTTCACACTGGCCGTGACGCTCCCGCCCAATACCGAGGGCGTCGTCCGCCTGCCCGCGCGATCGGTCGAGGACGTCGCCGAGCAGGGGCGGGCGCTCGACGAGGCGGAGGGCATCCGCGCGGTCCGGCAGGAGGGCGAGGCGGTTTTCGTGACGGTTGGCTCCGGCTGCTATCACTTTCGCGTCCGCGCCCCGGTAGGGGTTTGCGGGGAGGCGGACGCCTCTGAGGCTTCTTAGTACCCGCCGCTCTGCGGCGCGGTGGCGTGTCGCCCGGCGGAGGGGTTTGGGGAGGCGAAGCCTCCCCAGGAGCTTCTTAGTTTCCGCGGCTCTGCGGCGACAAAGTCGCAGCAGAGCCGCGGAAAAAAAGATCTTCGGAGGGCCAACGGCCCTCCGAACCTCCCCGGAAGGGGTGCGGGGATGCTTCAGCTCCCCGCACCTCAGATCTCCCAGTGCTCGGGCGAGTTCCAGAGCGCCGCGAGCGTCAGGTCGCGGATGTTCACCAGCTCCTTGGGCAGCCGGTCATAGAGCCTGATGAACAGCTCCTCGTGCGAGAGGATCTCGCCGTTCCACGCCTCGCGGTCCACGCTCATCAGTTCCTGGAACTGCTCCTCGCTGAAGTCGAGGCCGCGCCAGTCCAGGTCCTCGTAGCGCGGCATCCAGCCGATCGGGCTCTCGACGCTCACGGCGTGCCCGTTGGCGCGCGCGACGATCCACTTCAGCACGCGCATGTTCTCGCCGAAGCCCGGCCACAGGAACTTCCCGTCCTTGTCTAGCCGGAACCAGTTGACGCCGAAGATGCGCGGCGGGTTCGGGATCATCCGCCCGAAGCGCAGCCAGTGGTTGAAGTAGTCGCCCATGTGGTAGCCGCAGAACGGCAGCATCGCGAACGGGTCGCGCCGCACCTGGCCGATCTTGCCGGTGGCCGCCGCGGTCGTCTCCGAGCCCATCGTCGCGGCCAGGTAGACGCCGTACATCCAGTTGAACGCCTGGTACACCAGCGGCAGCACCGAGGACCGGCGCCCGCCGAAGACGAAGGCCTTGATCGGCACGCCGCGCGGGTCCTCCCAGGCCGGGTCGATGCTCGGGCACTGGCTGGCCGGCGCGGTGAAGCGCGCGTTCGGGTGCGCCGCCTTCCGCCCGGTCTCCCGCGCGATCTCGGGCGTCCAGTCCTGGCCGGTCCAGTCGATCAGGTGCGCCGGCGGCTCCTTCGTCATCCCCTCCCACCACACGTCGCCGTCATCGGTGAGCGCGACGTTGGTGAAGATGGTGTTGGCGCGTATCGTCGCCATCGCGTTCGGGTTCGTCTTCTCCGACGTGCCGGGCGCGACGCCGAAGAAGCCGGCCTCGGGGTTGATCGCGTACAGCTGCCCGTCCTCCCCCGGCTTGATCCAGGCGATGTCGTCGCCGACGGTGGTCACCTTCCAGCCCTCCTGCTGGAAGGGCGCCGGCGGGATGAGCATGGCGAAGTTGGTCTTGCCGCACGCCGAGGGGAAGGCGGCCGCGATGTACGTCTTCTGCCCCGACGGCTCCTCGACCCCGAGGATCAGCATGTGCTCGGCCAGCCAGCCCTCGTCGCGCGCCATCACCGAGGCGAT
>ERZ777003.2629-NODE-2629-length-20057-cov-5.135186_pt1 | contig 20057 bp, 18 predicted proteins | sample MGYA00374956_ERZ777003 | MGnify/ENA primary metagenome ERZ777003 (study PRJEB29302, sample SAMN06268252) | bioreactor metagenome | isolation source: Joint BioEnergy Institute, California, USA | place: USA:Joint BioEnergy Institute, California, USA | collected... | reverse complement strand
CCGTCTGCGAACGTGCCCTTGATCTCGTGATACTCGATGCGGACCGTGCCTTCCGGGGGAATGTTGCCGATCGCGAACGGATTCAGATTGCTGCCGTAGTGCGGATCGGGGCTCGGCTCTCCGTTCGGACCCGCTGCCGATCTGCCGAACTGAATGACGAGCGCGACTGGTTTTTCGCCGGGCTGAAGGGGCGGCGCGCCGCGACCGTCGTTCGCGTGGCACTGGTCGCAGCTACGCGCATTGAAGAGCGGACCGAGCCCGTCGCGCGCATTGGCGGTTGCAGGCGCCACGATCCAGGCGCTGTTGAAGAAGGCATTGCCGATGAAGAATGCGCCGCGCCGCTCGACATCGAGATTCGCCGCCGGTTGCGAGAACGCGTTGCGATTCGCTTCGCGGATCGTCGTCGCCCCGCCGGACATCGGCTGAAGCAGCTCTGCGGTATCGACGCGCGAGCAGCCGGCAAAGAGCGCCAAGCTTGCAACCAGCGCTGCAAGAAGTCCGTGTATAGCGCGCACGTCCTTTCGTCGTGCTTCAGTCTCCATCGGACTCGATCGGCGAAAGGAAGATTTGCAATGCCTCAGCTGCACGCATGAGCGATTGCGAGAGCGTGTGCAGCGCGTCGATCGCGGCCTGGACGCGAGCTCGTCCCTCCGCGTTGTCGGGCTGAATCTCGCGGTCGAACGGATCGCGGATCGCCTCGAGTGCTTCACGCGTACGTGCCATACGTGCTTCGATTTCATCGGCCACGCGCGGATCGGCATCTCTGACGAGCTGGGCGAGGCTCGGCCCCTCGAGTTGTTGACCGGCGAGCGTCCGATAACGCCCGAAGTACACGCTCTCGATGCCGGCGAAGTTGTTGCGCAAGTCTGCCGCCGTCGTGTCGCTGAAGCAGTTCTGTTCTTCCTCTTGATCGCCCGAGATGAGCGGTACGTTCATGCGCTCTCCGGCCATCTCGACTTCGGCGAGCGTGATGATGCCGGTCAGCATGCGCTTCAAGCCGGTGTAGACATCGCCGCTCACGAGCTTGGTGCGATAGTTGTCGGTACCTGCAGGCGGCACGCGCCACTCGTCGGCGACGCTTTCGAGATCGCGAATCAACAGCGTCGTCGCTGCCTTGAGATATCGTCCCCGTCGCGCAGGAATGCTGTTCACGTCACCGGTCGAAACGAAATCTCGAAAAGAGCGCTGACCTGGCGACTCGGGCGGATCGTTCAGATCCTGGCCCCACAGCAAGAATTCGATCGCGTGGTAGCCGCTTGCGATGTTCTTTTCGCCGCCCGCTTCGTTCTGTTCGGCGATCAACTCGGGCGTGATCGTCGGAAACCTCTCGGGATGGCCGATGATGTCGAGTCCCGGCGCCGCGCCATAGTGCGCGACGTCGACAGCGTCGATGTGATTCTCGTCGAGCGGCCAACCGTTGATCTGACCTTCCGGACCGCCTTCGCCGTCGATCGGCCCGCCGTAAAACCGGAACGCCTCGGAATGGCTGTACGGAATGCGTGCGGCCTTCCATCGCTCGCGCGCGGCGTTCAGCGTCGCTTCGCTCGGATCTGCGAGTAGTGCGTCCACGGCGGCGTCGAGCTCGCGCACGGTCGCAAGCGAATCCTCGTAAACGGCAAGCACGAGCTTCGCGTAATGGTCGACGACCGGCCGGCGCGGATCGTCGGCGGGCTCACGAGCACAACCGTGAAGCACGAGCGAAGTCAGAATGGCCGCGTAGGCGGCGGGGCGGATGGAAAAGCGCATGACGTGCAGCGTGTAGTGTCGGAAATCGCTGTCGCAGCCTGCTCGCGGCTGGCAGCGGACGCTGCTGCATTCTATTCGTAATCGAGAATGATTCGCAATTAGACGCGCAACCTAATGGGTGGGTCGCGTCTCGCCGTGATCGGAGGAAGGTCGCGAGGGCGGTTCGTCACGGTCGAGATGCACGGTGCGACGCCGATGGAGAATGTCTTTGAGCTCTTCTTTTCGGATTCCCATGCGACGGGCAGCTTGGTCGAGCGGCAGGTTCTCACACACGATCAAGCTGATTGCAGTCCAATACAACGCTCGCTTCGTTCGCTCGTAGTGACGCATCGTTCCGTCCCGTCCCTGTCAGCGGTCCGATCGAATTTAGTAACGGCAAAATCGCGAGACAAACGCAATAAATACGTACGTCTCTCATCGCAGACACGGTTCGGGGTTTTCCTCAGCGGACTGGTTCAGGAAAGTCGGCGCCACGACGCTACTCAACTGTAGCGTTTCGAATTCTCGAGTTAAGTCGCAAGCCGTTTGCTGACGAACTGCCAGTTCGCAATCGTCTCGATGACATTCTGTACGAAGCGGGCACGGTCGTACTGGTAGTCGAGATAGTACGCGTGCTCCCATAGATCGCACGTCCATACTGCGTGCAGATTCGACGTAAGCGGGTTATCGGCGTCATGCGTCGTCACGATTTGCAGACGATCGTTTCGTAGCACGAGCCACGCCCAGCCGCTGCCGAAGTGATCGACCGCCGCTTCGACGAAGCTGTCGCGAAAATTCGCAAACGAGCCGAACGAGGCATCGATCAGCTTGGCGATCGGCTCGGGCGGAGTGCTACCGCCGTTCGGCGCGATCGATTCCCAGAAGAAATCGTGGTTCCACACTTGAGCGGCATTGTTGAAGATCTTCCGCTCTTTGCCATTGCGATTTGCGGTTGCCCGCACGACCGACTCGAGGTCCGAGCTCTCGTACGGCGTCCCTTCGGTCAAGTCGTTCAGCTTCTTCAGATATGCTGCGTGATGTTTGTCGTGATGGAGCTCGAGCGTGCGATCCGACATCGTCGGACCGAGCGAATCTTTCGGATAGGGCAGCGGCTTGAGCGTGAAGGCCATAAGGGTCGCTCCGAGTGCTCGTTGCCAACGTGCGGAGCGCGCACGCGGTTCCTCGCGCTACCAGGATTGCGCGCCGATGTTCGTCAGACGCCGTGTCGCCAGACGTCGGACGAAACTCGGGTCGCCGAACGTGCCGTGCGTTGCCGTCGATGTAACTTCATAGACGAAGCTGCTCCCGTTCGCGATGCGCACGCAATCGACGGTCACGGTGAATCCGCCGAACCCGGCGAGACCACCGAGCGGCACGTTCGTCGGTGCGCAAGGCAGGTCGTGGTCGGGATCCGAATGTACGCGATGGGACCAGAATTCCAAGCCGGCATGTGCCGCTGCCTCGGCTCGATACTGCAGCAACTGCAAATTCGTCGTCTGGCTTTGCAAAGCGCCCAGTCGCACGGCGACCAACCCGAGCCCGGCAGTGACGATGATCAGGAACAGCGCTGCAATGAGTGCGGAGCCGCGTTGTTTGCGAGAACCGGCGCTCATGGGTCATTGTCCATCGGAAACTGCTCGTGGATGCGCAGCGTCTCGGTCGTACCCGTGACGCTCGTGCGCTCGAGCGAAATACGCAAGATCAGCGTGTCGTCGCAGACGGTGAGATTCGTGCGGCAGGCGACGTTGCACGAGGACACCGTATCCGCGAGCAATCGATTCTCCACGCCCGCTTGATTCAACTGCGGCGCAGCTTCCGAAGCAGGAAGGTTCGGGCTCAGCGCATAGTTCGAGAAACGTCGAAGCGTGCGCGTTGCAGAGTTGCATATATAAGTGACGGGCGTGCGAACGACGAACATGCGCCCGCTCGTGCCCGGATCGGCGAAGCGGAATCCCGACGGAATCGACACGGCTTCCTGACGGGCTGCGACGTTTCGCGCGACATTGATCTCGAGGCCTGCAGGCGTGATCACTCCTGGGTTCGCTGTCGTCGCATACACGTTTCTACCGCCGACGCCGCGCCCCAAGTTACCGACGACGAGATGTGCATCGAGCCGGTACGTGTTTCCGGCTGAAGCATCCAAGTAGCCGAGCACGGTGAATTGCGTTTCGCTGGCCGGCGAAAAATCCAAGCCTCGCGCCGAGTCGCTCAGTTCGTCTGCGCGCTCGTAGTTCACGACTGCATCGACGAGCACCATCTCGATGATCGAACGCGATCCGGCATTCGTCACGCTGACGCTGTTCGGAAGCGCCCGACGCAAGTCGTCCGCCAGCGAGCGCGAGATGACTGCGGCGGTATCGCTGAGTTGAGCGCGTCCGGACTGATCCAAGTACGCATTGATGGGTGCGGTCGACGCAGTGACGACGAATGCAGCGAGGATCGCCGCAATCGCGAGCGCGACGACGACTTCGATCAGCGTGAAACCGCGATTTGGGGTACAGCGGCTCATGGGTGATCCGTCTTGATTCCACTCAGCACCGTGCTGTCGCCGAACGGATCGACGACAGTGACGACGACGCGGCGTACGTCGGCGGCTGGGATCGGACCGATCGCAGTTTGCGAAACCGCGACGCGGACCCGGTAACTGCTCAAGTTAGGCACGGGATTGCCGAAACGGTCGGTCGGGGCCTCGTCGATTCCGTTGTAGTGATCGACGCAGGTGAAGTCGCGGCGCAGGACCGGCGTGCCAGTGCACGCGAAGGAACGGCTCAGAATTTCCTGGAGGTAGGCGTTCGCGATACTCGCGCTTTGCGCTTGCGTCATCGTCTCGGCGCTGCGTCGCGCCATCGTCGACAGCAAGCCGATGATCGTACCGCCGGCCGCTGCGATGATCACGGTCGCAACGACGACTTCGATCAACGTCATGCCGCGCTGAGCGTGCCGCATCATGGCGTCACCGTCACGTGGCCGCTGTTTTGAATCGAGATCGTGAAAGGGCCGACGGCGATCGGGGCAGGGGCGCCGCCAACGACGGCGCCGTTCGCGTCGAACACGATCGTAGTCGCCGGTGCGACCGAGACACCCGAGGGTGCAGTCCCGGCCGCGAGCGTGCCGTCGGCGCGGCGCACGGGCGTGCTCCACGGCGAGCCCGTGCTGTTGCAGGCCGCAAGCGAAGCCCGCTGCTGCAGGGAGTAATTGGCGGCATCGATGAAGACAGCGACGCCGCAGCCGCTCGCAAGCGCGATCTTGCGCGCGTAGCGCAGCGAACCCGCAAGCTCATCGGCATAACCGCGCTCTTGAAACGTCTGAGTGTTGAACAGGCGCGGCACGCTGACCGCAGCGACGATTGCGACGATGACGAGCGTTGCGAGCAGCTCCACGAGCGTGAAACCGCAATGCGAGCGCGAAGAGGAAAACGAATGAAGGCGTTCGAGATTCATGACGCGGAGGCTGTCATCGGAACGCCGTTGGGGATCGTGAGTCGTAATTCGTGATTCTCGAATCCGTGAATCGTGGCTTTTGGTAAAGCCGGCGCGAATGCGCCTCTACCTTCAGTTTTCAGCCTGAAGGAAAGGCGCCCTCGCGGGCGCCTTTCCGGTCAGCGTCAGATGTTATCCGCGACATGCATTGGCAAGATCGCGGTCGAAGTTTGCGCTGGTCACATTGAAGGCATAGCGAATCTGCGGCGGTGTGTTGGGCGCTGCGGGCTCAACGTACTCCACATAGCAGTTCGAACCGGTGGGCAAGCCGCGGCGCGTGAAGCGGCGCACTCCAGCACCTTGGTTGGAGGCCTGAAAGTCTCCGAGCACAGCCGGTTCGAGCAGGTTCTGCACGGTAAGGGCATTGGGATAGCCGTTGGCCATCGTCACATTGACGCCGGTATCGACGTTGAAGGTACCAGTTCCCGTGCAGTTCTGGGCCAAGCACTTGGCACGAGCCATCGTGGCTGCCGAATGCAGCGCGCCGCCGAGGCTCTTTACCGTGGCTGCGCGCGCATTGCCTTCCAGGCCGATCATGCGCGGAACCGCGAACGCCGCCAGAATACCGAGAATGACGATCACGACGACCAGCTCGATGAGCGTGAAGCCGCGTTGACGAGTGTTCTGCATACGAAGACTCCGAAAGTTCGATCGATTAACAATCCGACGTACGACGGACTGGCCATTGGATCGATGTGAATAATGCTCTTAAGGAGAACCCTTAGTCCGTGAGTGCGTTCACGACCTCATGGCGTCAAGCAGACTTCCATCACAAATTCGTGCGTTGGCACGTCAACTGATGCCGCTCGCGCGCGAGATCATCTCCCACATCGGCAGCATGACGCCGAGCGCCAGCACGCAGACGATTGCGCCGACGGCGATGACGAGGATGGGCTCGATCGCGGAGCTCAGATTCTTCAATGTGTGATCGACTTCGCGTTCGTAGAAATCCGCGATCTCATCGAGCAGCGCCGGCAGGTCGCCCGTTTCCTCGCCGACGGAGATCATTTGCACGACGAGCGGAGTGAACATGCCTACCGACTGTGCCGCTCGGCTCAGCGGATCGCCGCGCTCGACCGCCTCGCGCATCCGTGCGATGCGCTCGGACATCTCGAGATTGGCGGCCGACATCGCGATGACGCGCAGCGCCGAGATCACGGGCATGCCGGCGCCGAGCGCGATGGCGAGCGAACGCGAAACGCGGGCGAGAATGCCCTCGTGGACGACTTTGCCGATCACCGGAAGTCGTAGCCGAGCGCGGTCCCAAGCGAGCGCGCCGGCGCGGGTGGACACATATTGTCTGAACGCGATCGCACCGAGCGCGACGGCGGCGAGAACGAGTTGCCAATGATCCTGTACGAACGACGAGACGGCCATGATGAGCCGCGTCGGTAGGGGAATGTTGTCGCCGAGCGATCGGAACAGCGGTGCGAACTTCGGGATGACGAAAGTCGTCAGGACGGCGATGGCTGCTGCAATCGTGCACAGGACGATGATCGGATAGCGCGTTGCAGCCTTGATCCGATCCTTGATGTCCTGATCCTGCTCCAGATACTCGGCAAGGCGCTTGAAGGATGCTTCGAGCGTTCCGGTTTCCTCGCCGACCTTCACGATCGCGACATACAGCGACGGAAAGACCTTCGGATGTCGGGCGAGACTTCCGGCGAGATCGCGGCCGCCTTCCAAGTCCTTGAGCACTTCCTCGAGCACCTGTCGGAGCATGACGTTGTGCGTCGAAGCCGCCAGCCCCCTCACGCCGCGCAAGAGCGGAATACCGGACTTGGTGATCGTGTACATCTGGCGCGAGAACATCACCAGATCGCTCAAGGTCGGCGCACCGAAGCCGAGCTTGCGCAGCAGGTTCATCAGATCGCCTTGATCCTTCGGCACCGACGGCCTGATGTGGATCGGCGTGATGCCGTTGTCCATCAAGCGGCTGGCGACGCTATCCGGCGTGTCGCCTTCCATCAGACCGCTCGCGAGCTCGCCGCGCCGCGATCGACCCGTGTATTCGAAAATCGGCATATTCGTTCGCTAAACGATGCGACTCAGGCGATCCGCAAACGCTGCGTTTCCGACAGCGCCTCTTGCAGCAGCGAATCGGCGTCTTCTTGCGAAACCGTCTCGCCGAATGCGATTTCGGGTTCGTTCTCGTCCAACCCTGCCGTGACGGCAATTGCTTCGGCAAGGCTCGTCGTGCCGTTTGCGACGAGCTCGAGTGCTGCGTCGGCGAGCGTCGTGAAGTCGGTGCGTTGCCGCACCAGCGTCGCGAATTCCATCAGCTCGCCGCGACGCACTGCATCGGCGAGCGGGCGATCCAGCTCCAGCATTTCGTAGATGGCGGCACGTCCGCGATAGCCGGTCAGATTGCAGTACGTGCAGCCGACGCCCATCTGGAAATTCATCGTGGCGATGCGTGCAGGGTCGACCTTCGCACGAAGCCACGCGCGCTGTTGAGGATCGGGCTCCGTCGGCTGGGCGCAGTTGTCGCACACGCGACGGACGAGCCGTTGCGCAACGATGCCGTGCAATGCGGCCGCGATCATGTAGCCAGCGGCGCCCATGTCGAGCAGACGATGCACAGTCGCGATGGCGTTCATCGTGTGCAACGTGGAGAACACCAGGTGGCCGGTGATCGCGGCGCGCAAACCGATGTCGACTGTCTCGCGATCGCGCATCTCGCCGACGAGAATGATGTCCGGATCCTGTCGCAAGGTGGTGCGTAGCACGCGCGCGAAGTCGAGCCCGATCTTCGGATTGACCTGCACCTGGTTGACGCGGTCGAGCCGATATTCGACGGGATCCTCGACCGTGATGATCTTCACGTCCGGTTCGTTCAAATAGTTCAGCGCCGAGTACAGCGTCGTCGTCTTGCCACTGCCCGTCGGACCCGTAACGAGCACCATGCCCGCGGCGCGCGAGATCATGCGACGGAAGCGCTCGAGCATCTTCGGCGGCATGCCGAGCTCGTCCAGCGTCATGAGGCTGGCCGACTGATCGAGCAGGCGCATGACGACAGACTCGCCGTACTGGGTCGGCATCGTCGACAGACGAACGTCGATCGACTTGTCCTTGACCTTGAGCGAGAAGCGACCGTCTTGCGGCAGACGCTTTTCGGCGATATCGAGACCGCTCATCAGCTTCAGGCGCGTGACGAGCGCGCCGGCGACGCGCCGGCCCTCGATCTTTTGTTCCTGCAAGACGCCGTCGACGCGCTGACGCACGCGCAGTGCATTCTCGCCCGGTTCGATGTGCAGGTCCGAAGCGCCAACCTGAATGGCGTCCTGGAACATCGTTTGAATGAGACGGATGACCGGCGCGTCGGCCGAGCCTTCTTCGACCGAGAGCTGCTCGAGGTCGATGTCGCCTTCGCGCAGCTCCTCGCGGACTTCCTGCGCGATCGAGGCGATCTCGTCGGTGCGGCGATAAACGACGTCGACGGTCCTCAACAGATCGGATTCATTGACCAGCGCGACCCGCAGCGGCTGCTTGAGCCGATTCGCGAGCTCGTCGTACGCGACCAAGTCCGTGGGATCCGCCATGCCGACGAGCAGCCCGCGTGCATCGGACTGCAGCACGAGCGCGCGGAAACGTCGCGCCTGTGCCTCGGGCAGCAACCGCACGACCTTCGGGTCGAGCGTGAGCTGGCGCACATCGATGAAAGGAATCTGCAGAGATTGAGCGAGCACCTGGTTGAGCTGCTCTTCGCGGACGAAGTGCAGATCCGTCAGCACGCGCCCGAGCTTGCGCCCGGTACGCTTCTGTTCCGCGAGCGCCTGCTGAAGCTGCTCCTCGGTGATCAGTTTCTGCTCGAGCAGCAGCTCGCCGAGTCGAATCTTCTTGCGACGCAGAGGTTCGGACATGGCGACCTCCGTTACTTGAGCTCGCCGCGCGTGGCGAGCTCCTCGATGCGTTTGACAGGCTCATCGACGAGCGGCTGCCAGTCGTCATCGCCGACGACGAGCGGCCGAAGCAGGATCACGAGCTCGGTCGTCGTCCGGCGGTCGCGCTCGCTGCGGAACAAGCGTCCGACACCGGGGATGTCGCCGAGCAAAGGCGTCTTGTAGTTGTCGCGCGTGCGCGCTTCGCGCATCAGACCGCCGATGACGATGATCTGGCCGCTGCGCGCCTTGACGATCGCGTCGGATTCGCGGATCTGGCTGAACGCAAGCGGCAGCACGTCGGTTTGGCCGCGCACGACGAGCGTCTTTTGCTGATCGTCGACTTCGCTGATCGTCGGGTGAATGTGCAGCAGCACGCGGCCGTCCGGGCTGACTTGCGGCGTCACATCGAGCGCAACGCCGGAGAAGAACGGCGTGAGCTCGTAGTTGACGCTCGTCGTCGTTGCCTGACCCGTCGTCGTGTCGGTTTGAACGCCGGTGATGAAGAACTCGTCGGTTCCAGCCTTGATGATGGCCTTCTGGTTGTGGAGCGTCGAAACGCGCGGGCTCGACAGCACGCGCGTGCGTCCCTGCAGCCCGAGCAGCTCGATGTAAGTGTTGAAGTCGGTGAAGTCCGCCGCGATCGTGAACGCGCCGCCGAGCGCATCATTGATGAAACCGTTGTAGCGCGTGCCGGGTGCCACGGTGATCTCGTCGCCGCGCGGAACGAAATGATTGGCATCGAAACCGCCGGGCGGCGACATCTGCCCGATCGTGTATTGCCTGTTGGGTCCGTCGGAGAACACCGCCGCCCAATTGATGCCCGCCTGATAAGCATCGTTCAGCTCGACTTCGATGACCTTCGCCTCGAGGATGACTTGGCGGGTCATCATGCTCTCGGTGCGCTTTAAATAATCCTCGATGTCGCGCAGCTCCTTCGGCATCGCGCGCGCCACGATGACCCCGGACTGACGGTTGATGATGACGCTCTTACTGCCGTCCTCATCGTTGGCGCCGATGATTGCCTTCAGGTCGGCTTCGATCGATGCCCAGAAGTCCGTTCCGCTGCGGGTCAGGACGGACGTGCCCGTGACGTCCGAGCCGTCGCCCGTAGCGACGGCGGCCCCGCCGATGCCGGAGTCCTCGCGCTGCGACACCTGCCCGGAGCTGATCCGCGTCTTCGAAATGCCCGTGCGGCTTACGTCGATGAAGTTGAGGTTGAAGACGCGTGTTTGAATGGTAGCGGGCAGGACCAGGAAGCCGTTGCGGACCCTGCGGTAGTCGTAACCGTACAGCTCGCGCACGGCCTCGAGCGCTTCTTCGATCGTGACCTGCTTGAGCTGCAACGAAATGCGTCCCGACACTTGCGGGTCGACGAGCATGTTGTACGGCGTGCCCTCGACGAGTCCGAGGAAGAAGGCGCGTGCCGGTGCGTCCTCGACGTGAATGTCGAAGCGCGGGCCGTTCGGAGCCCGTTCCGGAGTATCGGCTTGCAGTTGCTGCGCTGCCGCCGTTGCCATGAAGAACGCGCAAGCGAAGCCCGCCGAACAGCGGGCGAGCGCGACGATGATGCGATTCAACCTGCTCATGTTTCATCCTCGTGCGCAGCAGGTCTCTTCACCGGCAGCGCGTACGTTCCCAAAAGCAATTCGTGCGCACGGCCGTTCAGCGTGTAGCGAATGCCGTGTGCAAGGATTTCGGTGATGTGCGCAGCACCGATGCGATCTCCGGTGCGAACGAGCTTGCCGTTGACGATTGCGACGCGCGTCGTACCGGACGACAGCACCGCTTCGAGCTTCAGCGCGCTTTGGCGCGTGGGCTCCGGTGTTTTGAACATCGGCGGACGAGTCGGGTCGACGAGACGGTCGTCCGCGGTCGAATTCGCGCTCGCGAGCGCGGCGATGAGGCCAAGCGCGAAGGCCGCAAGGTGCGAGCGGGTCGGGTTGCTCATACGCCGATCCACTCCTTGTCCATGCTGAGCGTCGACAGCTCGATCCGCACGCGGTTGAGCGGATAGCGAACCGTCTTGAGCTCGAGCACCTTCCAATAGAAGCGCCATTCGAGCGCCTCGAGCGCGCGCAGATACTCGAGCACGTCGAGATACGCGCCTTCGACGACGATCTCGACCGGATGAACGAACGGGCCGACGAGCTCCGATTCGGCCTCGGATACAGCTTCCGATCCGGATTCCGTCTCGGTCGTTGTCGATGCCGAAGTCGGCGGCACGAGGCTCGCAGCCGGCTTGTTGTGCAGACTGATGAGCTTCACGCCGCGTTGGCGGCTCAACACGTCGTAGATGACCTGGACCATGCGCTGCGGCGGAATCAGACCCGCGGCTGTGGCTACGAGCTTCGCGTCGACGTCCGCCAATTCCTTTTGGAGCTGGGTTTCCTTGGCGAGAAGCTCGGCGCTCGTCGCAGAGTCGATGCCGAGCTTGAGGGCGGCGATGTTTTGCTCGAGCGAGTTGCGCTCCGCCTCCAACGCACGGCGGCGCGACGCGAGCGGATCGGAGATCGAAAGCGTCCATAGCATCGCGATCGCTACGAGCAGGGCCACAGCCACGAGCACGCGCTCGCGCGGCGACAGAGCATCGAAGCGGCTTCCGAGCTTCTCGAGCGCGGCGGGCATCTTCATGATGCGGCCTCCTGGGCGGCATCCGTCTCCAGGGCTTTGTTGCCGGCTCGGAAGCGCACGTGCGGCGCGCTGCTATGCTCATCATCCTTGGCTTCGCTCGAGCGTTCGATCACGAAATCGTCGAACCGCGTACCGCGCAAGATGCTTTCCTGCGCGAGGTTGCGCAGATACGTGGGCACGATGTCGGGATCGAGCGTACCGCCGCCGAGCGACATCGAGCCGTTCGTCCCGGAGAGAACGAGCGTATCGATCCACAAGCCGTCGACGTGGCGTCGGGCGAGAGCCTCCATGCGCGCGGCAAATCCGAGCGTTTGACCTGCTGCGCCCGATCGGAGAATTTCCAGCGCAGCGTGTCGCTCGTGCACTGTTCGTTCCAAATTGCGGACTCGCTGTTCGAGTGCCGCAGCATCTTCGCGCGGCGAATTCTCAGCCGTCGCAAGCAGCGCCTCCTGTTCGGCGTGTCGAGCTTGCAAATCCGCGACGGTCTGCTCGAGCGCTGCAACCTGTCGGTTCACGAGCCACGAATGAACGCCGAGGCCGCCGACCATCACCGCGACGGCGGCGAGCAAAGCGAGGAACGACATCGGATGCCGCGTCTCGCTCAGGGTCGGTTGGTACAGATTGATCTGCTGGCGCATGGCTACGCTTCCGCACCGTCATGGCGCAGAGCCGCGCCGAGCGCCATGAGCGACGGCCAGTCGGTGACCGCCTCGCCGCTCTTGTAGACGATGAATTGTTCGCGCACGTCCAATACGGAAATGCGCAAGCTCGTTTCCTCCTCGAGCGCCGCAGCAAGCTTGCGTGCGGTATCGTCCAACGGTGCGAGGACGAGATCGCCGATCGGCGACTGGTCGTAGTGGCTCTCGTAGTAATCGAGCGAGCGCTGTACTTCGAGCGCGAGCGTCGCGGCATCGAATTCGTCTCGAGATTCGGCGTGAGGATTGAAACCTCCGCGCAAGTCGATGCGGCGCGCCACATACAGCGTCGAGTCGCGCATGATCACCAGCTGTGCAAACCCGTCGTGGAACCCCAAAATGGCCAGGCCCTTGGCGTTCTGGGGCAGGCATGCGCCCACGTTGCGCAGGCAAAGCTCCGGAATGTCGATCGCCTCGAAGCCTCGCGAAGCGGGTTTCAATCCGCTCGCGATGCGTTGGACCGCGGAGTTGCGCGCCGCGACGGCGAACAGCATCTTGGTCTGGGTGCGTCGAGCAGGCTCGGGAACCTCGAAGACGTCGATCGCCGCTTCGTCGACGCTGAAACCGATCGCATCCTTGAGGCGCCAGCGGACTGCGGCCCGCACCTCGGAGGGCAGCACCTCCGGGGCCTCGACCTGCACGAGCTGATAGTCGTCGCCGTCCACGACCGCGCACATCGGCAGGCGCTGCGCGGCGAGCTTGTCGATCGTCGCTTTGATCGCAGCGGTGCGCTCGGGGCCCATCGCGTGGGTCGCGCAATAGTCGATCGACGGCTTGCTGCCCGGTTCGCGCTTCACGATACAGAGGGCAAAAGCGCCCTCGGCGAAGGCTATGCCGGCTCGCGTGTGACGAATTCGACTCTTTTGAAACAGCGACAACAAGGATGAAATCCCCGCCCCTGAATGCAGACTGCACATAAAGCGTAGGGAAGTTGATGAATCCGCGATGGGCAGTGGCGCACAACGTTGTTGCGACAATCGATGAGAGCGAGTGCGCGTTGTGACCTGCCGCACAACGCTGGCGGTCATGCATCGTTCATCCGCTGCCGGCTAGAGTCGCGCTTACCCGGTTGCTCCGGCAAAGCGGCAGCGAACGGGGTCGTTCGGGGTGCGACCGGTTTCGCGTTTTTTCCGCCGAACGAGCCGTTCGACACATGCGATGCGGCTCGGGAGGGGCTATATTTTGGACTGCCTGCTCGTTGACGGATCTACGTCACGCGGGCGGATTTCCGGGGGCAAAGGTGCGTCACGCACGCGACGCAAGAAGGCGGGCGGCGCACCAGGAGGAAGAATGTCGTGACCAGATCGATTTCGATCGTCTCGACGGCGCTGGTAATCGCCATTTTGATCTTCGGCGCTGCGAGCCATGGGGCTGAGGAAGCCGATGCGAGCACGTTCGTGTCGCTGAAATTCGAGGGCGCGTGCGACGATCAGAACAATCGCCTATGGCTGAGCAACAGCCACACCTTCAAGACGGTCGTTACAAAGGTCCGTTGGCGTGCGGCCGGCGGCAAGGACCTGACCGAGGAATTCTTCCCGGCGCCGAACTCGATCCGGGAGATCGGTTGCGCTGCCGAAGCGGAAATCATCGAGGCGAAGTTCGCCGAGTTCTAGACCTGTCCAAGAGACTAATGCGCGCCTGCAGGTAAGCCTGCGACCAGCGGAGGCGCGCTCGCCGATTCGAGGGGAAGCGCGATGCCGCCACGAACGCCGGCAGCGTATGTCCCCTACCGTGTTCTGCCTCGCTAAATAGCTACGAGAACCGCAAACCCGCCCTGGCTTGGACTGCATGTCGAATCTTTGGACTCTGCGTCCAAAGTGACATACTTCCGCGTGATGCGATCTCGGCTGTTCGCATTGCGACGTCGGAACGTCGGGCGGGGAAGCAAACAACTATCAACGAGGAGTCGGCCATGATGGGGGATCGAAACGCATTTCGGCGTGGTTCTATTGCGTGGGCTGTGGCTTCGACATTGGCGCTGGCTCAGCAGGCTGCGTGGGCGGCGGAGTCTCCGAGGGATGAAGCGATCGAGCGGGTCATCGTGACCGCGCAGCGCAAGGAAGAAGCGCTGGTCGACGTTCCGATTGCCGTGTCCGCATTTGATGCGACGCAGCTCGAGCGGCGCCAGATCGATCAGGCGACCGACCTGCAGTTCAATATTCCGAACGTTCAATACAGCAAGACGAATTTCACGAGCTCGAACTTTCAGATCCGCGGCATCGGCGTTTCTTCGGTCGGTGCGAGCTCGGATTCGGGCGTCGAGATTCATTTCAATACGATGCCCATCAAGACGCCGCGCTTGTTCGAAACCGAATACTTCGACATCGAGCGCGTCGAAGTGCTGCGCGGCCCGCAAGGCACTCTTTACGGCCGCAACGCAACCGGCGGCGCCGTCAACGTCATTCCGAGAAAGCCCGTCCTGGACGAGTTCGGCGCAGATATCGAGGTGCAAGCCGGGAACTACGGCGAGATCAAAGCGAAGGGAGCTTTGAACGTGCCGGTCGGCGAAACCGCGGCGATGCGCATCGCCGCGATCAGCTACGAGCGAGACGGCTTCACGAAGAATCTGTATACGGGAAACGACATCGACGGCCGCGATCAATGGGCCGCCAGGTTCGCGTTCCGTCTCACGCCCACCGAAAGCACCGATGTGACCCTCACGGTGAATTATTACGACGAAGACTCTTCACGCGCGCGCACCTCGAAACAGATGTGTCACCGCGATCCGGTCGGCGCGTACGGCTGCTTGCCCGACCGGCTCGCTTTCGAAGGTGTCAATGGACGGTCGACGCTTGCCGGCGTGCTCTCGGAGCTGTTGCCGATCGTCGCCGGATACCCCGAGCTGATCTTGCCCGGCACGGATATGAATGCGGCGTTCCAGAATCCACCCGATATGCGCACGGTCTCGGCGGAATTCGATCCGACGTACAAATCGCACGAGACGATCGTCACGCTCGAGGTCACGCACGATTTCGGCGATCTCACGCTTACCTCGATCAGCGGATATCAGCAGACGAAGCTCCTCGCGCAAACGGACTACAACTGGAATTCGCCGACCGGCCCCTTCAACGGCTCGGCGCTTGCCTTGTTCGGCGGCCAAATCCCGATGAGCGCTTTCGACGAAGGGTTTCGAGGTTCTGTCGGCGGGCACATCCGGCTGTTTTCCGATCGGTCGATGGGTATCGACCAATCCCAGCAAGATGCCTGGCAGTGGTCGCAAGAGTTGCGCTTGGCATCCGATTTCGACGGTCCGCTCAATTTCCAGATCGGCGCCCTCTACTTCAACGCGGACGATGAAGAGAACTATTTGATCGCCACGACCGAGCTGGACTATGCGGCGACCGTGCTCAATCTCGCGCCGCCGGTTTACGCGAACACGACGCCCTCGGCCGGGCTCACATCGACAGCCATCTTCGGCGAGCTGTACTGGGACATGACGGACGCCTTCAAATGGACCATCGGCCTGCGTTGGACGCGCGACGAGAAGACGATCAAGGACCGCACGATGTTGCTCGACGGTCCTGCAACAGATCCATTGCCGGACTTTCGCATCGACAGGGCGACGTTCAAGGAATTCACCGGCCGGCTCGGGTTCGACTTCAAGCCCGGCTGGGGCGATGACTCGACGCTGTACGCCTTCTATTCGCGCGGCTACAAAGCCGGCGGCTTCAATCCGCCGTTCCAGAACAATCCGGCATTCGCAGGCACGCCGCAGGTCTACGATCCCGAGTTCGTCAATGCGATCGAGGTCGGCTCGAAGAACGTGTTCGTGGGCGGACGTGTAATGGCGAATCTGTCGGCCTTCTACTATCAATACGATGGCTTGCAGGTTTCGAAGATCGTCGCGCGCACTTCGGTGAACGAGAATGTCGATGCAGACATCTACGGGCTGGAAGGCGAATTCCTGTTCAATCCGGTCGACGGTCTGCTCATCGATTTGAATCTCGCATATCTCAAGACCGAGATCGGCAACTTCAAGAGCATCAATCCTCGCGATCCGAGCAATGGCGATCCGGCTTGGACGGTCGTGAAGGATATCGGCAACGCAAGCAATTACGTCCTACCGACTGCACAGCTTCAGAATGCCGTCGACGCCGGTCTGATTCTTCCGCTCCAGCTCGGCGGGCCGTTCGGTCTGTATTCGCTAGTGCCTGGATCGGAGGGATTGTTCGGTCAGACGGCCGGCGTCGAAGCCGATCTGCGAGGCAACGAGCTCGCCGGCGCGCCGAGGTTTTCCGTCAAAGCCGGTCTTCAGTACACGTTCGAATTCACGGGCGGCATGCAGCTCATCCCGCGCGTCGACTATTACTGGCGCGATTCGTTCTATGCACGCATCTTCAATCAGCCGATCGACAAGATCGATGCTTGGGATGTCTTGAATGCGCAGGTCAGTCTGATCTCGGCCGATGAGACTTGGTATCTGCGGGCGTTCGTGAACAATGCATTGGACGACGACAACATCACGGGAATGTACGTGACCGATGCGTCATCGGGCTTGTTCACGAACGTATTCGTGCTCGAGCCGCGCACCTACGGGCTGGCGGTCGGATACCGGTTCTAGTCCTTGCAAGAATCAAAAAAAACGTGCGCAGCACATCGTGCTGCGCACGCCTGCATCCGAGATGGCTCAGGGGGATTTCACCATCGTCGTAAGCACGTTGAAAATCGGTGCGTGCGACCAATGGATGCGGTTCTCACCGAAAAAACGTCCTCCGAGGCGCTCGTGCTCGCGTGCCGCGGAGGACGTGTTCAGTCCCGAGGAGCTTCGATGCTTCCGCATCCGCACGCTATCCAATGCATGCGTCGTGCCAGCTCCGGGAGCCGCGAAAATCTTAGGGATACGCGCGATCCGGCACGGGCGCGTGCACTGATGTCGTGCGTTCGTCCGCCCGTCCCGCGCCACATTGGGCGCTAGCAATGCTGACATTTGAGAATTGAGAATGGAGAGCTGAGAATGAACGGCGCTGCACGGCAGCGCGTCTTATCGTCGTTGCCGGATTCTCAATCGACGCCCGCGCGCCCTTTCTAATTCCCAATTCTTCTTGTGCCCGAGCTTCCCGACATCACCGTCTACATCGAAGCGCTCGAAGAGCGCATTCGCGGGACGCGCCTTGAGCGGACGACGCTGAAGAATCCGTTCCTCCTGCGAACGACCGAGCCGCCTTTGACGGCCTGCGTAGGTCGGAAGGTCGTTGACCTGAAGCGAATCGGCAAGCGCATTGCGATTGGTTTCGAAGGCGATCTCTGGCTAGTGCTGCATTTGATGATCGCGGGGCGCCTGCACTGGTATGAACGCGATGCCAACAAGATCCGTCCGGCACTGCTGCAGCTCGAGTTCGAACGCGGCGTGCTGACTCTGACGGAAGCGGGAACCAAGCGTCGCGCCTCGCTGCACGTAATGGAAGGCGCGGGACGATTGCTCGAGCTGGATCGCGGCGGTCTCGAAGTGGTCGGGGCGAGCTTCGAGGAATTTCGCGCACGGCTCGCCGAGCGCAATCACACGCTCAAGCGCGCTCTCACCGATCCCACGATCTTGAGCGGCATCGGTAACGCTTACTCGGACGAGATCCTCCATCGCGCGAAGCTCTCGCCGATGGCGCAAACCCGTCACCTCGATGAGGCGCAGTGGCAAGCGTTGTTCGAAGCTACGGAATTCGTTCTGAAGACTTGGATCGAGCGCTTGCGTACGGACGCGGCTGGCAAATTTCCGGAAAAGGTCACGGCGTATCGCGAAGGCATGGCCGTCCACGGCCGATACGGCAAGCCGTGCCCTGAGTGCGGCACGGCGATTCAACGCATCCGCTACGCCGAGAATGAAACGAACTATTGTCCGCGCTGTCAGACCGGCAACAAACTGCTCGCCGATCGTGCGTTGTCGCGCCTGCTCAAGGACGACTGGCCGAAAACGATCGACGCGCTGGAGAATGCGCGCCCCTCGCAGCGTGTGCGCAAGGATTGAGACTTGGCGCTGCAAAAGCAGCGCACTTCCATTTTCAATTCTCCATTCTCAATTGTAGGACTCAGAGTTCTCTAAGTCCTACCGTGATGGGCATTCTCGCCGCTCTTACGCTCGGCAACACACCGCCGAAGAAGCCGAGGATGAGCGCATAAGCGATGCCTTGGACGATCAATTCGGGCGTGACGCGGAAGGCGAAGGTCATCTGATTGAAGCCGTTCATCGTCGAGGCTTCGATGCCGTTGAAGCCCACGAAGGCCAGAATGCCGCCGATCAGGCCTCCCACGATGCCGAGCAGCAGCGCTTCCGTCAGCACCGAGATCACGATGGGCGTCGAACCGAAGCCGAGCGCGCGCAGCGTTGCGATCTCGCGCGTACGGGCGGCAACCGCCGAATACATCGTGTTGAGTGCGCCGAAGACCGCGCCCAAGCCCATCAGCAATCCGATCGCGCCGCCTGCGATCGTGATCAGCGTGACGATCGTTGCGGATTTCTCGGCGAGATACTCGCGTTCGGTTTGTACGGTCACGTTCAGGCGCGGATCGGTCGTAAGCGCATCTTTGAACGTGCGCAGCGCATTCGGGCTTACCAGGCGGACGCGCTGCGACTGATAAGAAGTGCCGCGGTTGTATGCGCCTTGCAGCACGGTCGCATCGGTCCAAATCTCCGATTCGGCGACGCTGCCGCCGTCTTCGAAAATGCCGACGACGCGCCACGTCGTCGCGCCCCACCGCAGCTCGGCGCCGACTTGCAGGCCGACGAATTGCTGAACCGCGCCGCGCCCAACGATGACCTCGAACTTGCCGGGCTCGAAGTAACGTCCGCTCGTGATCTTGAAGGCTTGCCGCAGCTCGGCTGCACGTGCACCGACGCCGCGCAAGGGCACGTTCGCGGACGTGCCTGTGCGTTTGAGCGGCACGTCGACGACGACGTAGAGCTCGGGCGAGGTGATCGGACCGCGCTCGTCGCGCGCGACGCCGGGAGCGTCTTCGATCAGGCGCGTTTGCACTTGAGCGAGCGTGCTGCCCATTTCGTCGGTTGCACCGCTTCGCAAGACGATCGCAATGTCATCGGCGCCCGAGCGCTCGAGCACGGCTTGAAAGCCTTCGCGCATCGAAAGAACGCCAACGAGCACGAGCACCACGCCGGCAACGCCGACGACTGCAACGATCGAAGGCGCGAGCCGCTGCGGCATGCTCTTGAGGCTCATTCCGGTGATCGAGACGATCTGTGCGAACCAGTTCGTCATCGGATTACCCCTGTTTCGCAAGCGCCTGAACGATCTTCAGCCGCCCGGCCTGGTAACACGGCAAGGCAGCCGAGATCGCACCGAGCGTGAGAATTGCCACGATGCTCAATACATACGAGCTCGGCGGAATCAGAATCACCGGGAAGTACTGCCGTACTGCTGCCGGAACGGCGTCGGTTGCCAGCGTTGCGAGCGCCAGTCCGATCGCGCCGCCGATCGCCGTCAACAATATCGACTCGGCCAGCACTAACAGCGTGATGCCGCGCGAAGAGAAGCCGAGCGTCTTCATGACGCCGATTTCCTTGGTGCGTTCGCGCACGCTTTGCGCCATCGAGTTCGCGGTGACGAGCAGCATCGTGAAGAACACGGCGGTCACGACGACTGTGATGATCTTGCCGATGTTGCCCATCTGGTTCGCGAAGCTCTGCACGAAGGCCT
>ERZ777003.2627-NODE-2627-length-20061-cov-6.803109_pt1 | contig 20061 bp, 16 predicted proteins | sample MGYA00374956_ERZ777003 | MGnify/ENA primary metagenome ERZ777003 (study PRJEB29302, sample SAMN06268252) | bioreactor metagenome | isolation source: Joint BioEnergy Institute, California, USA | place: USA:Joint BioEnergy Institute, California, USA | collected... | reverse complement strand
CGCGACCGAGGGGCCGGAATACGAGGCCGCGCTCGCCCGCCGCAAGGCGGAGGTCGAGGAGGCGCGGAAGAAGGTCCTTGCCGCCGGCGGCCTGTTCGTGATCGGCACCGAGCGGCACGAGAGCCGGCGCATCGACAACCAGCTCCGCGGCCGCTCCGGCCGCCAGGGCGATCCGGGCGCATCGCGGTTCTTCCTCTCGCTCGAGGACGACCTGATGCGGATCTTCGGCAGCGACCGCATGGGCGGGATGCTGCAGAAGCTCGGCCTCAAGGAAGGCGAGGCCATCATCCATCCCTGGATCAACAAGGCACTCGAGAAGGCGCAGAAGAAGGTCGAGGCGCGCAACTTCGACACGCGCAAGAACCTGCTGAAGTACGACGACGTGATGAACGACCAGCGCCGCGAGGTCTATGCGCAGCGCAAGGCGTTCATGCAGGCCGAGGACGTCTCCGAGACCATCGCCGAGATGCGCCGCGAGACCATCGAGGACATGGTCGAGCGCGGCATCCCGGAGAACGCCTATCCTGAGCAGTGGGACGTCGAGGGACTGCAGCGCAAGGTCTTCGAGGTGCTCGGCCTCGACCTTCCGGTCGCCGACTGGGCGCGCGAGGAGGGGATCGACGAGACCCAGGTGCGCGAGCGGCTGATGGAGGCCGCGGAGCGCGCCTACGCCGCCAAGGCCGCGAACCTCGGCCCCGACCTCATGCGGCTGGTGGAGAAGAGCCTGCTGCTGCAGGTCTTCGACCAGGTGTGGAAGGAGCACCTACTGGCGCTCGACCATCTCCGCCAGGGCATCGGCCTGCGCGCCTACGGCCAGCGCGATCCGCTGAACGAGTACAAGAGCGAGGCCTTCGCCCTGTTCAACGCCATGCTCGGCGAGCTGCGCGAGCGGGTGACGAGCCTGCTGATGCGCGTCGAGCTGCGCCCCGAGGCGCCGCCGCCCATGCCCGAGCCGGTGCGGGTGCTGGACATGCGCCACCCGGACCCGGCGATGGCGGGGGCGGATCTGCTGGAGCCGGCGATGGCGAACGGCGACGGGGCCGGCATGGCCGGTGGCTGGGCGCCCGCGCCGGTGCAGCCGCGGGTGGCGGAGGCGGTGGACCCGAACGACCCGAGCACCTGGCACCGCACCCCGCGCAACGCGCCCTGCCCCTGCGGCAGCGGGAAGAAGTTCAAGCACTGCCACGGCCGCGTCTGACGACGGGCAGTGCCTCGCTGAGGGCCTTCACGGGTGGGCGGCGGTGCCGGAGTGGCCCGACCGCCTCCGGCCGCCCGCCCTTCCGCTCCGGGAGGCGCCGGATCGCCGCTACGGTGGAGTCGGCGCGCCGGTAGCGCGCTGCCCGACGGCCCCCGCCGGCGCTACGCGGTCGGCCTGTGCTACGAAACCGCCTCGCCGCTTCCGTTCAGATCCATGATGCAGGCCACGGCGCTACGCGTGGGCTTCCGGCGCGCCACTTCGGCCGGAAATGCTCGCAGGGCTTCGGCGTGGACGGCGGTCTCGGCTTGGCGCGTCGCCATGGCGGCCTCGCCGACGGCGAGTCTGGTCGCGCTGCAGTCGCGATGCGTCACGGCGACCGCGCGCTTGATGTTGTGGGGCTGCTGTCGTTCACGCTCATGCGGATGCGTCGCCGAGGAGCGCGGCAGCGCCAAGGGCGGCCGGAAGAAGCGCCATAACACAATGGCAGCCGCGCCAGGAGCCCACTTCCTGGCGGCAACCGCATTTGCCGCTGCGGTGCGCCATGCGAGGCCCTACCGTTGCGCAGGTAAGGAGAGCATGGCTGGCCCCTTCCCTGCCCGCCTCCGTTCAGCGCGTTGCGGTCTGCCGGCCGGCGCAGAGCCGTGCCAGCGTCGCGGTCAGCTCCGCCGGGTCGTAGGGCTTGGCCAGCACTGGGGCGTCCTTGTGCTCCGGCGGCAGGCCGGCGGCGCCGTAGCCCGTGGCGACCACGAACGGGACGCCGCGCGCGGCCAGCACGTCGGCCACCGGCACGGAGGTCTCGCCCGCCAGGTTCAGGTCGAGCACGGCCGCGTCCGGGGCAGCCTCGTTCTCCAGCAGCGCGACGGCATCGGCGACGGTGGCGACCGGGCCGAGCACCTCGCCGCCCGCATCCACCAGGGCATCCTCCACCAGCATGGCGACCAGCGCCTCGTCCTCCACGACCAGGATCCGCCGTCCGCCCAGTAGTCCCGCGCTCATGCAATGCCCTCGCTCGCTGCCGTGACGCCAGGGGGGGCGGCACGGAAGCGTATGATCGCCTCAAAACCCGCCGGGTCATAGTGCAGCGTCACCGAGGCGTCGCGGCCCAGTTCCACGGCCAGGCCTCGCTCCAGCAGGCGTTTGCCGAAGCCGGTCCGGGTCGGCGGCCGAACCTCCGGGCCGCCCCGCTCACGCCAGGTGAGGCAGGCCAGGCCAGCGGCGGGCTGCCCCCCGTCGATCCCATCCGCATCGGCGGCCGCCGCCTCCACCTCCCAGCGCAAGGTGACGGTGCCGGTGCGGCGCGAAAGCGCGCCGTGCTTGGCCGCATTGGTGGCCAGCTCGTGCAGCCCGAGGGCGAGGCCGAGCGCCTGGCGCGGCGCCAGCCAGAGCGCCGGCCCCTCCTCGATGATCCGCGCCGAGGGAGCGCCCGCCGCCTCGGCGGTCCGCCAGGGCGCGAGCGCGGCCGTCACCACCTCGCCGAGCGTCGCGCCGCGCCAGGTGCGGGCGGTCAGCAGGTCGTGGGCGCGGGAGAGGGCGAGCAGCCGGGCCTGGAAGTCCGCGAGGAAGCGCTCCAGCTCCTGGCCACCGCCGCTGCCGGGCGGGACCGTCCCGTCCGACGGCGTCGTCCTGCCGCGCGCCGTCTGGCGGGCCAGCGACTGCACCGTGGCGAGAGTGTTCTTCACGCGGTGGTTGAGCTCGCCCATCAGCATCGCCTGGCGCTCCTCCCACCGCTTGCGCGGCGTGACGTCGCGCACGAGACGGCCGACACGCACCACGCGCCCGGCGGCGTCCCGGATCGGGAACACGATGTCGCGCACCCAGCGGAGCCGCGCGCCGCCGGGGCCGTGGTCCGTGGCCTCGTCTCCCCTGGCGCCGTCCTCCGGATCGGCCTCCCCGTCTCCCTCGGGCAGCAGCACGCGGTACTCGACATCGGTCGCCGGCGCCTCGCCCGCCGCGGCGCGCCGTTGCGCGGCGGCGGCCCGCTCGCGGTCCTCGGGATGGACGCGCTCCAGCCAGCGATCCGGCTCGGCGGCCAGGTTCGCGCGGGTGAGGCCCCAGATGCGCTCGAAGGCGGGGCTCAGATACTCGACACGCCGGCCCTCGGGATCGCCGATCCAGAGGCCGTCGGGGCTCGCCTCGGCGAAGCGGCGGAAGCGCTCCTCGCTCGCGGCCAGGGCCTCGGCCGCCGCGATCGCCGCCTGGCGCGCCGCCGCCTCCGCCGCGACCTGGCGCTGCAACGCCTCGGCTGTCTCGTGCTCGGCACCGATGTCGGCGAAGGCGACGACGGCGCCGGTCAGCCGCCCCGTCGCGTCGCGGATCGGCGCGCTCCACGCCCGGATCCAGACCATGCTGCCGTCGGGGCGCAGCAGGCGGATCTCGTCCTGCGCGTGGGCCCCGGTGGCGAGGGTGCGGGCGAGCGGCAACTCATTGGCAGCGAGGCGGCGGCCTTGGGCGTCGTAGGCCTGCCATCCTTCGGGCCCGCCTTCGTGGCCGCAGGCCGCCTCGGGCGACGCTGCTGCGCCGAGGCCGATCAGCGGCCAGCGGCCCGGACGCTCGCCGAGGATCTCCGCCGCGCGGCGGTTGGAGAGCAACAGCCGGCCGGATGACGCCTCGGCCAGCAGCACCCCGACCGGGACGTGTTCGAGCACGGCCTTGAGCCGCGCCTCGCTCTCGCGCAGCGCCGCCTCGGCGACCTTGGCGGCGCTGACGTCGCGGAAGAACAGGGTCAGCCCGCCATTCCCGCCGGGGAAGGCATCGGCGCTGACCCAGAGGCCGAGGCGCGCATGGTAGCCGCTGACGCCCTGCGGCAGCCGGTCGCGCATCGCGCGGCGGAAGGCGGCCTCGAAGGGGCTGCCGGGATCGGTCCGGAAGGCATCCCAGAGGCTTGCGCCGAGCAGGCCCGTGGCCTCCGGTGCCCCGCCGCCGGGACCGCTGCGCCCGAGCGTCTGCCGCGCCCGGCTGTTGGCGTAGCTGATGCGCCAGTCCGCATCCACCATCACGACCCCGTCGGTCGTGCTCTCCAGCACCGAGTCGAGGCGGGCGGCGAGGGCGGCCCCCTCGGCCTCCCGCTCGCGGCGCTCGGCTGCGGCGGCGGCGAGCGCGACCGCCACCGCGTCCAGCTCGCGCAGTCCGGCATAGGGGCCGGGGCTCGGCACCTCGCCACGACCGACCGCAGCGGCGGCGCGCTCGAGCTCCGCCAGCGGGCGGGCGATGCGCCGCGTGCCCCAGACGGCGAGGCCGAGCGAAAGGCCGAACACGACCACCGCGCCGCCGGCCGTCACGGAGATCAGCGAGCGCCGCATCGTGCCGTCCACCTCCGCCTCGGGCACACAGACCAGCGCGGTCCAGGGCGCGGCGGAGAGGCGCTGCCAGGCGACATAGAAGGAGCGATCGCCGTCGCCGCTCGTCACCGCCCTGGCGCTCCAGCCCGATTGGGCTCCGTCGAGGGTAGCGCGGGTCACTGCCAGCGCGTCGGAGGGCGCCGCCTGGCCGACGAAGCGCTCAGGATCCGGCTGGCGGGCGAGGATGGTGCCACGGCGGTCCCGCACCGCGGCGCTCCAGCCCGGCGGCAGCGCCACATGCCGCAAGGCCTGGGACCAGAAGCGGACCGCGTCGGCACCGATCGAGAGCATGTCGGGCGGCCCGTCGGGATCGCTGCTCGGCAGGCGCACCGGCAGGCTGACCGCGACCGTGGCACGCCCGCCGACCGGTGCGCGGAACACCTCCGACACCAGCATGTCCGAGGTCTCGGCGCCGCCCCTGTCGAGCCCGTCCGACCAGGTCGCGCGCGGCAGCGGCTGGCCGAAGGGGAGGGTGGTGTTGACCAGTTGCCGCCCGTCCGGCGCGGTCAGGATCACTTCCACGCCGATCGCCGCGGCGAGGGTGCTGGCCTGGTGATGGAACCGCGCCAGGTCGCCCTCCACCAGCGCCGGCGAGGTGGAGAGCGCGATCAGGCTGGCGCGCAGCGCACCGATCTCGCGTTCGGTCGCCGCGGCGACGGCCCGTGTCGTCTCGAGCGCCTCGGCCGCGATCGCCTCGCGTCCGGCCTCGGCGAGGCGGAAGGCAGTGAAGGTGGCGACGGCCCAGGCGGGCAGCAGCAGGGCGAGGACCAGCGCAACGAGATAGACGCGCACGCTGCGTCCGCCGCCGCGCCGCCACCTGCCCGGGCGGTAGCGGGCGGGCGTGACGACTTCCGGCTCGGCGATCAGGCCCACCTGCGTCGGTCGCCACCGCGTTTCATCGCTGAAACGGCCGTCATCCACGGCAGACGCCCGCTTGATCCCCCATCAGGGTGCCGTGGCTAGCGCGGATCGGCCATTGTGGCAGCCTCACTTCGTCGTGATCAGCCAAAGCTCGCAACGACCAGGTGTTTCGTGCCCTTCCAACGGGCATTGGCCATTCGGAGGACGTCCAGTGGGCGCTGGCCATTCGGAGGACGGCGCCCGGCGACGGCTGGGGCATCGGCCTGGGCAAGTCCGTAGCGACAGCGCAGACTGCGCGGCGGAATCGGCCCCTCTTTCGCGCGAGAGGAAGGAGTTGCGCTTGACCCTGGACATCGGCCGCCGCCGCAACGACGCGGCACCACCGACAGCAGGCGCGGTGCGGCCGCGCGCCGCCGTCGCATGCCGCGAGGCATGGCGATGAGCGGTGGCATCGTTGGCGAAACCAGGGGCGGTGCGCTCGCGGGTGTCACGGTCCTCGACTTCTCCACCCTGCTTCCGGGGCCGATGGCGACGCTGCTGCTCGCCGAGGCTGGAGCGGAGGTGATCAAGGTCGAGCGTCCCCCGCAGGGCGAGGATATGCGCTTCCAGGAGCCCTTCAGGAACGGCGTAAGCGTTAATTTTTCGTTGTTGAATCGGGGAAAGCGGAGCGTCGCGCTCGATCTGAAAGACCCGTCGCAGCGGGCGCGACTCGACCCGCTGCTCGCACGCGCCGATGTACTGGTAGAGCAATTCCGGCCTGGGGTGATGGAGCGCCTCGGCCTCGGCTACGCGCAGCTCGCGGAGCGGTATCCGCGGCTGATCTACTGCTCGATCACGGGCTACGGGCAGACCGGGCCGAAGCGGCTACGGGCCGGGCACGACCTCAATTACATCGGCGATGCGGGGCTGCTCGCCCTCGGCCATGGCGATCCTCAGCGGCCGGTGGTGCCGCCGGCGCTGGTTGCGGACATCGCCGGCGGGGCCTGGCCAGCGGTGGTGAACATCCTGCTTGCGCTGCGTGCGCGCGAGGCGACGGGCCGCGGCTGCCACATCGACATCTCCATGACCGAGGGCGTGCTGCCCTTCCTCTACTGGGCGATGGGCGCCGCGCTCGGCGCCGGGCACTGGCCGCGCAACAACGGCGAGCGCGTGACCGGCGGCTCGCCGCGCTACCGGCTCTACCCGACGGCGGACGGGCGCCTCGCCGCCGTCGCGGCGCTCGAGGAGAAGTTCTGGCGCGCCTTCTGCGACGCGATCGGCCTGGCGCCGGAGTGGCGCGACGATTCGCGCGACCCGGAGGGGAGCGCCGCCGCCGTGGCAGCCCTGATCCGCGCGCGCCCGGCGGCGCACTGGCGCGCGGTCTTCGACGCCGCCGATTGCTGCTGCAGCATCGTTGCCACGCTCGAGGAGGCGCTGGCCGACCCGCACTTCGCCGAGCGCGGCGTGTTCGCGCGGAAGCTGGCCGACAGCATGTCGTCGGGTGCGGCGGCGCCCATGCCGGCAATCCCCGTGCCGATCGCGCCCGCGCTGCGCGACAGGGCGGAGGTCGCCGCCGCCCCCGCGCTCGGCGCCGACAACGAGGCGCTGCTCGGCCGGTGAACAGGCAGGCGGCTTGACCCCCCTTGCGCGTGCCGACGAAGCTGGCGCGCGAAGCAAAAGGGGGATCGCCGGCGCCGCCATGAACACAGCCAGCACGTCACCGCCGCTGCCGCTCGCCGGCATCAAGGTGGTCGAGATTGCGCAGAACCTCGCCGGCCCCTTCGCCGGCGAGATCCTCGCCACCCTCGGCGCGGAGGTGGTGAAGATCGAGCGGCCCGAGGGCGACGACGCGCGCGGCTGGGGCCCGCCCTTCATCGGCGGCGCGGCGGCGACCTTCCAGACGGTGAACCGCAACAAGCGCAGCGTCGCGCTCGACCTCAAGGACGAGCGGGCCCTTGCCTGGCTGAAGGACTACCTGCTCGGCTGCGACATCCTGGTGCAGAACCTCCGCCCCGGCGCGATGGAGGCGCTCGGGCTCGGGGCGGAGGCGCTGCGGGCGCGCAATCCGCGGCTGATCTACTGCTCGCTGCACGCCTTCGGGCGCGAGGGGCCGAAGCGCCTCGATCCCGGCTACGAGCCGATCGTGCAGGCCTTCGCCGGGATGTTCAGCGTGAACGGCACGCGCGAGGGGCCGCCGGCGCGGGTCGGGATGCAGGTGCTCGACCTCGGCACCGGCGTCTGGGCGGCGCTGGGCTGCCTCGCGGCGCTGCTGCGGCGCGCGCAGACCGGCGAGGGCTGCGTGGTGGACACCTCGCTGTTCGAAACGGCGCTCGGCTGGCTGACGATCCACTTCGCGGCCTTCGGCGCGACCGGGCAGCAGCCGGTGCGCGACCGCACCGGCAACCCGCGGCTGATCGTCTTCCAGGCCTTCGAGACGGCGGATGGCGAGGTGGTGGTCGCCGCCGCGAACGACCGGCTGTTCGCCAAGCTCGCCATCGAGATCGGCCGCGAGGACTGGGCGCGCGACCCGCGCTTCCGCACCAACGCGGACCGCATCGCCCACCGCGAGCTGCTGATCCCGGAGATGGAGGCGATCTTCCGCACCCGCCCGACCGCGGAGTGGGTGCGCCGGCTGGAGGCGATCGGCATCCCCTGCTCGCCGATCAACGACCTCGCCGCGGTGAGGGACGACCCGCAGACCGCGGCTATCGGCGCGCTCACGCCGCTGCCGGACCTGCCGGAGCTGCGCACCGTCGGCCTGCCGGTGTCCTTCGACGGGGTGCGGCCGGCGCATCGCCATCGCGCGCCGGCGCTCGGCGCGGACAACGAGGCGCTCGGCGCGCCGGTGCCCGGAGGGGCGAAGCCTACTCGCCCTTGAAGACGGGCTTGCGCTTCTCGCGCAGCGCGACCATCGCCTCCTTGTGGTCGGCGGTGGTGTGGGCGATGGCCTGCATGGCGGCGGAGAATTCGAGCACCGTCTCCAACCGGTTGTTCCACGCCTCGCGCAGCAGCCGCCGCGTCATGCGCACGGCCTGCGGCGGGTTCGCGGCGATGCGGGCGGCGATGGCGCGGGCCGCGTCCATCAGCTCGGCATCGGGCACGACCTTGGAGACCAGGCCGCAGGCCAGCGCCTCCGCGGCGGAGAGCGGGTCGCCGGTCAGCGCCATCTCGGACGCCTTGGCGAAGCCGACCACGCGCGGCAGCAGCCAGGCGCCGCCGTCGCCAGGGGTGATGCCGAGCTTGACGAAGCTCTCGGCGAAGCGGGCGGACTCGGCGGCGATGCGGACGTCGCACATGCAGGCGAGGTCGCAGCCCGCGCCCATCGCCGGGCCGTTCACCGCGGCGATGATCGGCACCTCGCAGCGCTCGATGGCGAGCGGGATGCGCTGGATGCCGTGGCGGTAGTAGTGCCGCGCCTGGACCGGCGTGCGCTCGGTGGGCGCGGTCGCGACCGCGCTCATCCGCCGGACGTTGCCGCCGGAGGAGAAGGCGGTGCCGGCGCCGGTGAGGATCGCGACGCGGATGCCGGGCTCGGTGTCGAGGCGGTGGATGGCGGCGATCAGCGCGTCCTGCGTGTCCTGGTCGAGCGGGTTGCGCGACTCGGGGCGGTTCAGCGTGATCACCGCGAGGTACTCGCCCTCCCGCGAGAACAGGACGGGCGGCTGCTCGGCTTCGCTCATGCGTGCGTTCCTTCCTTCGGCTTGCGTCGGGCCGGCCCCGGCCTGCGGGATCGCGGCTTCCCTCCGCCGCGGCGCGTGCCATCATGGCACGGGCGCGCCGCGAGGCGCGGTAGGGGGAGGCGACGCATGCCGCTGCTGGAACGCCCGGGCAAGCCCTCGATTCACTATGTCGTGGACGACTACACCGATCCCTGGCGCGAGGCACCCTGGCTGGTGCTCCAGCACGGCTACGGCCGCTCCGCCGAGTTCTGGCGCGCCTGGGTCCCTTATCTCGCGCGCTTCTACCGGGTGGTCCGGCCCGATCTGCGCGGCTTCGGCCGCTCGCCGCTCGACTTCGACCCGCATGCCTGTTTCACGGCGGAGGAGTTCGTCGGCGACATCTGCGCGGTGATCGACCACGTCGCCGGCGGCGGGCCGGTGCATTACTGCGGCGAATCCTTCGCCGGCGTCTTCGGCCTGCTGCTCGCCGCGACCGCGCCGGAGCGGCTGCGCAGCCTGACGCTGCTCTCCACGCCGCTCACCATGCGCGAAGCGGTGCGCGAACGCTTCGCCTTCGGCCATCCGAGCTGGCAGGAGGCGCTGCGCGCCATGGGCACGCGCGGCTGGACGGAGGCGGCGAACGGCTCCTCCCGCTTCCCGCCCGGCACCGATCCCGGCCTGCTCGCCTGGTGCGCGGAGGAGATGGGGCGCACGGATGTCGAGGCGATGATCGCCTTCGCGGACATGTCCATCCGGACCGACGCCGAGCCCTGGCTGCCGCGCGTGCGCACGCCGGTGCTCGGCCTCTACCCCGAGGCGGGGATCGTGACCGGGGTAGAGGAGGAACGGCTGCGGGCGGGGATTCCGGGCATCCGGATCGTTCACCTGCCGACACGCTTCCACGCGATCCAGGTGTTGATGCCGGCGGCCTGCGCGAAGACGCTGCTGCATTTCTGCGGCGAGGTGGACGGGGTCGTGCACCACGAGTGAGCGGGGCGGGACGAGCGGCCGTCCCGCCGGAGGCGTGTGCGGCGGATTGCCAACTTGTTAGTTGGCTAGCTATCTGCCGGTGCGGTAGGAATGGTGCGATGGTCGAAATGAGCGCCCAGGCTCAGCTTCGCTACCGCGTCGGCCGCACCATCGGCCGCGTCGCCCGGCGCTGGCGGGCCAGGCTCGACGCGCGCATCGCCCCCTTCGGCCTGACGGAATCGCGCTGGCTGGTGCTGCTCAACCTGGCCCGCTACGGGGACGGGGTGACGCAGAAGGAACTCGCCGCGCGGCTCGCCATCGAGGCGCCGAGCCTGGTGCGCACCCTCGACTGGCTCGAGCGCGAGGGCTTCGTCGAGCGCCGCGGCGTGGCGCATGACCGCCGGTCCAAGAACGTGCACCTGACGGAGAAGGCCACGCCGTTGGTGCGCCGCATCGAGGAGGTGGCGTCCAAGGTGCGGGCGGAGATCCTGGACGGCATCCCGGAGGCCGACCTTGCCATCTGCCTGAGCGTGCTGGAGCGCGCGGCGCTCAACCTCGCCGCGACCCCGGACACCGCTGCCGCCGCGGGGCCGGCGAAGGACAGGGACGACGCCTCCCGTGGACATCGGGCAGCCTAGCGGCGCGCCGGCGGTGCTGGAGCGCGCCGCGCCGGGCTCGCCGCGGACGGCGACGCCGGGACGCATCTCGCTCCGCACCCAGGCGGGACGGCGGCTGCTGCGGATGCTCGCGATCGGCGCGCTGCTGGTCGCCGTGCTGGGCGTGGGCGGGCACTGGCTCTACCGGCAGTACACCCACGTCTTCCTCGACGACGCGCGCATCGCGGCGGACATGGTGACGCTCGCCAGCCGCGTGCCCGGCTGGGCGACCGAGGTGCGCGTGATCGCCGGCGACGAGGTGCGCCGCGGCGAAGTCCTCGTGCGCATCGATGGGCGGGAGACCGAGATCGCGCTGCGCGAGATCGAGGCGCGCCTCGCCGGCCTCGCCGCGCGCCGGCGCGAGATCGAGGCGCGGATCGCGATGGTGGACCGCCAGACGCGGAGCGAGCAGGAGGCGCAGCGCGCGCGGCTGGAGGCGGCGCGCGCCGCCCTCTCGGAGGCCGAGGCGGAGCGCGCCTTCGCCGAGACCGAGTTCGCCCGCGCGCGCGAGCTGATCGGCAGCGGCTCCGGCACCCGCCAGCGGCTGGACCAGACGCGCGCCCAGCTCGAAGCGGCGCGCCAGCGCGTGCTCGCCGCCACGGCGGCGATCCAGACCGTGGAGGCGCAGATCGCCTCCGCCGCCGCGGCGCGGGAGGAGCTGAACGTGCTCGCGCGCCAGCTCGACGCGATCGGGCCGCAGGAGCGCGAGCTGCGCGCCCAGCGCGACCGCGCCACGATGGATCTCGCTGACCGCACGATCGTGATGCCCTTCGACGGCGTGGTGGGCCGGGTGTTCGTGGACGCCGGCGAGTACGTCGCCCCGGGCCAGCGCCTGCTGCTGTTGCACGATCCGTCGGCGGTGCGCGTCGAGGCGAACGCGAAGGAGACGGAGATCCGCTTCTTCCGGCCTGGAAAGCCGGTGATCGTCACGGTGGACGCCTATCCGGGCCGGCACTTCGAAGGCGTCGTGGAGCGCGTCGGCGCCGCGGCGACGAGCGAGTTCGCGCTGCTGCCGGCGCCGAACCCGAGCGGCAATTTCACCCGCATCACCCAGCGCCTGCCGCTGCGCATCGCCCTGCGGCCGCCGCCCGAGCCGGGGCTGCTCCGCCCCGGCATGCTGGTGCGCGTCGAGGCCGATGCGCGGGAGTGAGGGCGCGGCGGCGCCCCGCGGCGGCGGCGGCGGGCGCAGCGTCGAGGCGCTGTTCGCGCGCTACGGCCCGACCTATCGCTGGTTCGTCACCGGCACGGCGCTGATGGGGACGCTGGCGACGGTGCTCTCCTCCACCATCGCCAACGTCGCCCTGCCGGAGGTGATGGGCGCCTTCGGCATCGGCCAGGACCAGGCGCAGCTCATCTCCGCCGGCTTCCTCGCCGCGACCACCGGCACGATGCTGCTCAACGCCTGGCTGGTGGAGTCCTTCGGCTTCCGGACCGTCTTCGCCGTCGTGATCGGGCTGTTCGCGCTCTCCTCCGTCACCGCGGGGCTGGCGCCGAATGCGGGGGCGCTGATCGCGAGCCGCGTCCTGCAGGGCGCCTGCGCGGGCGTGCTGCAGCCGATGTCCATGCAGATCATCTTCGCCGTCTTCCCGCCCGAGCGGCGCGGCGCCGCGATGGGGCTCTACGCCATGGGCGTGGTGCTGGCGCCGGCCTTCGGCCCGAGCATCGGCGGGCTGCTGGTGGACGACTGGGGCTGGCGCTTCGTGTTTCTGCTCGGCGTGCCCTTCACGCTGCTCGGCCTCGGCCTCGGCCTAGTGTTCATGCCCGGGCGGCAGGCCGAGGGAGCAATCCGGCGCTTCGACTGGCTCGGCTTCGCGCTGCTTGCGGTGGCGCTGAGCACGCTGCTCGGGGGCCTCTCCAGCGGGCAGCGGGTGGGGTGGGGGTCGGACTCCGTCGTCTTCGCGCTCAGCATCGCGGCGGCGGCGTGGATCGCCTTCTTCGCCTGGGAGATGACGACGGCGGCGCCGCTGCTGAACCCGCGCGTCTTCGCCGAGCGTGGATTCGGCGCTTCGGCCCTGACCTCGGTGATCTACGGCGCGGGCATGTTCGGCTCGACCTACCTGATCCCGCTCTTCGTGCAGCTCGTGCAGGGCTATACGGCGACCCGGGCGGGGCTGCTGCTGATGCCGGCGGGGCTGATCGCGGGCGTGGTGTTCCCGATCGCGGGGCGCCTGTCGGACAGGATGCCGGGCTGGAAGCTGATCGTCTTCGGCCTGACCGTCTTCGCGGTCTCCTGCTGGCTGATGGCGGGCGGGGACACGGACACGCCGTTCTGGACCTTCGCCATCTGGACGATGATCGGGCGCGCCGGCATGGGCTTCGCGATGCCGAGCATCAACGCCGGGGCGCTGCGCGCCCTGCCGCAGCGGCTGCTCGCCCAGGGCGCGGGTGCGATCAGCTTCACCCGGATGCTGGGTGGCGCGGTCGGCGTGACGCTGCTCTCCGTCCTGCTGGAGCAGCGGACCCAGGTCCATGCGGAGGCGCTGGCGGCGACGCAGCACCCCGGCAACCCGGCGACGATGGAGGCGCTGCGCCTGATCGAGGGCCTGCTCGCCCAGGACGGGCTGCCCGAGACGCTGCGCCGCGCCGGGGCGGAGGACTTCCTCGGCCGCATGATCGCCGCGCAGGCGAACATGCTCGGCTTCCGCGACACCTTCCTGGCGCTTGCCCTCGTCTTCGCGGTGGCGCTGATTCCGGGGCTGATGACGCAGCGGCGGCCGCCCATTCCGACGGGGGCGGCCGCGGCGCCGGCGCGCGCCTGATACCGGCGGCGCCCGGCGCCTCAGGGGGCGGCCAGTGGATCACCATCGGCCGCCGCCGAATGAGGCGGCTCAGAAGGAGCGCGGCATGCCGAGCACGTGCTGGGCGACGTAGGAGAGGATCAGGTTGGTGCTGATCGGGGCGATCTGCAGCAGCCGGATCTCGCGCCACTTGCGCTCGATGTCGTACTCGCGGGCGTAGCTGAAGCCGCCATGGGTCTGCATGCAGGCCTCCGCGGCGTGCCAGGCGGCCTCGGAGACCAGCATCTTCGCCATGTTCGCCTCCGGCCCGCAGGGCAGGCCGGCGTCGAACAGCGTGGCGGCCTTGCGGATCATCATCTCCGCCGCCTCCAGCTCCGCATGCGCGCGGGCGATCGGGAACTGGATGCCCTGGTTCTGGCCGATCGGGCGGTCGAAGACGATGCGGCTGTTCGCATACTCCACCGCCTTGCGGGTGAAGTAGCGGCCGTCGCCGAGGCCCTCGGAGGCGACGAGGATGCGCTCGGCGTTCATGCCGTCGAGGATGTAGCGGAGGCCCTTGCCCTCCTCACCGATCAGGTTCGCGGCCGGCACGCGCATGCCGTCCATGAACACCTCGGTGGTGTTGTGGTTGATCATCGCCTTGATCGGGCGGATCTCCAGCCCCTTGCCGCGCACCTCGCGCAGGTCCACGAGGAACACCGAGAGGCCGTCCGACTTGCGCTTCACCTCCTCGATCGGCGTGGTGCGCGCGAGCAGCAGCATCATGTCGGAGTAGAGCGCGCGCGAGGTCCAGACCTTCTGGCCGGTGACGACGTAGTAGTCGCCGTCGCGCACCGCGCGGGTCTTGAGCTTCGTCGTGTCGGTGCCCGTGGTGGGCTCGGTCACGCCGAAGGCCTGCAGGCGCAGCTTGCCGGAGGCGATGTCGGGCAGGTAGCGGCGCTTCTGCTCCTCGCTGCCGTGGCGCAGCAGCGTGCCCATGATGTACATCTGCGCGTGGCAGGCGCCGGCGGAGCAGCCGGCCTTGTGGATCTCCTCGAGGATCACGCAGCCGGCGCGCAGCGGCAGGCCCGCGCCGCCGTACTCCTCCGGAATCAGCGCCGCGAGGTAGCCACTGTCGGTCAGCGCCTGGACGAACTCGGAGGGATAGGCCTCCTTCTCCTCCTTCTCGCGCCAGTAGGAGCCGGGGAAGCCCTCGCAGATCTTGCGGATCGCGGCGCGGATCTCGGGATAGTCCTCGCCGAGCGGGACGCTTGGCATGGCGGTGCTGTCCGGGGTGCCGTCCATCTCTCTGGTCCTACTTCGCCGCCGCGGCGGCCTTGTGCGGGAGGAACTCGGCCGTCGCCTCGCCATGCGCGGGCGCCGGGGCCTCGCGCGCCGGGCGGGCGCCGTCGAAGAGCAGCGGCAGGCCGACGGTGCGGAGCTGCCGCGGATCGCCCTCACCGCGCAGGATGCCGAGGGCGCGGGTCTGCGGGTGGTCCGCCAGCTCGCTCACCTCCTGCACCGGCGCGCAGGGCACGCCGGCCGCGCGCAGCGCCTCGATCCAGGCGGAGCGCGTGCGGGTGCGGAACACCGCCGACAGCGTCTCGATCAGCGAGGCGCGGTTCTCCACGCGCGCCGCGTTGGTGACGTAGCGCGGATCCTCCGCGAGCTCCGGCATGCCGACGACGGGGGCGAGCTTGCGGAACAGGTTGTCGTTGCCCGCGCCGACGACGAGGTAGCCATCCGCCGTCTCGAAGGCCTGGTAGGGCACGATGGTCGCGGCGCCGGAGCCGTGCCGCCCCGGCTCCTTCCCGTCCGCCGCGTGGGAGGCGATGTGGTAGAGCATCCACTGTAGGGCGGTCTCGTAGAGCGAGGTGAAGACCTCGCCGCCGCGTCCCGTCGTCGCACGGCGGATCAGGGCGGAGAGCACGCCGGTCACCACCCAGCCGCCCGCGCCCATGTCGATGATCGAGGTGCCGACGCGCACCGGCGGGCGGTTGCCCGGCTCTCCGGTGACGCTCATCACGCCGCCCATCGCCTGCATCAGCGGGTCGTAACCGGGCTGGTCCTTGAGCGGACCCGCGGCGCCGAAGGCGCCGATGCTCGCGTAGATCAGGCGCGGGTTCGCCGCGATCATCTCCTTCGGCCCGAGGCCGAGCGCCTCCGCCTGGCCGGGTCGCAGGTTCTGGATCACGACGTCGGCGCGCGCGATCAGCGCCTTCAGCGCGGCCAGGTCCTTCGGATCGCGCAGATCCGCCACGACCGAGCGCTTGTTGCGGTTGAGCGCGTGGAACACCGCCGAGGCGCCGTTGAGGAAGGGCGGCCCCCAGCCGCGCGCATCGTCGCCCTTGCCGGGCTTCTCGATCTTGACGACCTCGGCGCCGAGCTCGGCGAGGACCAGGCCGGCATAGGGCGCGGCGACGCTGTGCCCGAGTTCGATGACGAGCAGGCCGGTGAGCGGCAAGGCAGCGTCACCACCGCTGGTACCCTCCGCGGCCGATCGTTCCGCCATGCAACCCTCCTCCCGCTGCGCGGCGCGGATCATGTCCGCGCAGGCCGGTGCCCGCAAGTCGGCGGGTGGTGCGGGGTTGCCCGATTGCCGCGCGCATGGCGCCGGAATAGGCTCGCGCGCGTGCCGGGCCGGCCACGTCGCGCAGGAGGAAAGTCCGATGAAGGGAGTCGTCTTTCCGGGTGACCGCCGGGTGGAGCTGCTGGACTTCCCCGATCCCACGCCCGGCCCCGACGAGGTCGTGCTGGAGATCAAGGCCTCCGGCATGTGCGGCAGCGATCTGAAGTATTACCGCGCGTCGGCGGGGGGCGGCACGGCCGCGCTCGGCTTCGCCAAGGGTATCCAGGGCCCGGTGATCCGCGGGCACGAGCCCTGCGGCGTGGTGGTCGCGGTGGGGAAGAACGTCTCCCCGAAGCAGGCGCGCATCGGCCAGCGCGTGATGCAGCACCACTACCGCGGCTGCGGGGTCTGCCCGCAATGCTCGACGGGCTGGATGCAGCTCTGCGACTCCGGCGTGGACGAGGTGTACGGCGCGACCGGGCACGGGGCGCACGCGCACTACATGAAATGCCCGGCGCGCACCCTGGTGCCGCTGCCGGACGAGCTCTCCTTCGAGGCGGGCGCGGCGATCTCCTGCGGCACGGGGACGGCCTGGGGGGCGCTGCACCGGCTCGGGCTGCAGGGCGACCATACCATCGCGATCTTCGGGCAGGGGCCGGTCGGGCTCTCGGCGACGCAGCTCGCCAAGGCGATGGGGGCGCGGGTGATCGCGCTCGACGTCGCACCGGAGCGGTTGGCGCGGGCGAAGGAGTTCGGCGCCGACGCGGTGATCAACCCGAAGGAGACGAACGACGTCGTCGGCGCGATCCGTGATCTGACGCACGGGCTCGGCGCGCATCTCTCGCTCGACGCCTCCTCCTCGCCAGTGGCGCGGCGGCAGGCGGTGCAGTGCGTGCGCACCTGGGGCAAGGCCTGCTACGTCGGCGAGGGCGACACGGTCACGCTGGAGGTCAGCCCCGACCTGCTGCGCCGGCAGGTGACGATCATCGGCTCCTGGACCTTCTCCACCGTCGGCCAGGCGGAGTGCGCACGCTTCATCGCCGACCGCGGGATTGACGTGGACAGACTGTTCACGCACCGGTGGAAGCTGGAGCAGGCCGACGAGGCCTACCGCCTGTTCGATACCCAGACCACCGGCAAGGGCGTCATCCTGCCGAACTAGCGACACGAGGACGAGGGACCACCATGCAAGCCGCCGCGACAACCGCCCCGGACTGGCCGGAGCAGCTCTACGCGCTGCTCCGCCAGAACGGCGTGACGCAATTCGCCTATGTGCCGGACGCCGGCCACCGCGTGCTGATCGACAAGTCGCTCGCGGACCCGGAGGTGCATTCGATCCCCCTCACGACCGAGGAGGAGGGCGTCGCGCTGGTCGCCGGCGCCGATCTCGGCGGCGCGCGGGGCGTGCTGCTGATGCAGAGCTCCGGCGTGGGCAACTGCATCAACTTCCTCTCGCTGGTGAAGGGCGGGAGGTTCCCCTTCCTCACCCTCATCTCGATGCGCGGCGATTTCGGCGAGGGGAATCCCTGGCAATTCCCGATGGGCCAGGCGGTGGAGCCGGTGCTGGAGGCGATGGGCGTGATCTGCCTGCGCGTCGAGCGGCCGGAGGATGTGGTCCCCACCGTTTCCGCGGCGCTGACCATGGTGTTCAAGAGCGGCCAGGCGGTTGCCGTGCTGCTGACGCAGAAGCTGATCGGCGCGAAGGCGTTCTGAGGCGGGAGAGGACAGCATGGACAAGACGGAAGCCGCCGCGCGTCGTGCGGCCGCGGTCGCCGCCCCGGGCTATGTGCTCGACCGGCGCGAGGCAGTGCCGAAGCTGATCGGCCGGCATGAGGACTTCCTGTTCGTCGGCGGCCTGGCGGGCAGCGCGCGGGACCTCGCGCAGCTCACCGGGGACGGGCCGAGCGCCTATCTCCTCGGCGGCGTGATGGGCGCGGCCTGCAGCATGGGCCTCGGCCTGGCGCTGGCGCGGCCGGACAAGCGCGTGCTGGTGCTGACCGGCGACGGCGAGCTGCTGATGAATCTCGGCGCGCTGGCGACGATCGCGGTGATGAATCCGCCCAACCTCGCGATCGTCTGCGTGGACAATGGCCATTACGGCGAGACGGGCTGGCAGCAGAGCCACACTGCACGCGGCGTGGACCTGGAGCGCATCGCCGCGGGGGCCGGCATCAAGGCGACGCGCACGATCGCCGACGCGTCGGAGCTGGAGGAGGGCTCGCGCTTCATCCGCCAGGGCAACGGCACCTGCTTCGTGCTGCTGCGCGTCGCGCCGACGGAGCCGCCGGCCTACAAGCGCAACCTCGATCCGGCCTCCTGTCGCGAGCGGTTCCGGGCGGCGCTGCTGGGCAACAGCTGAAGCTGAAAACGGGAGGAAACGACCCCTAATGTCACGTTGCATCACTCGCCGCGGCCTGGCCGCGGCGAGCGCCGGCCTCGCCTTGGCCGGGCGCAGCGCGCGCGCCCAGACGGCGTCCTGGCCATCGCGGCCCGTGCGCATCATCGTCGCCTATGCCGCGGGCGGCTCGACCGACATCACGGCGCGCCTGGTCGCGGCGAAGCTTTCGGAACGGCTCGGCGGCGCCTCCGTCGTCGTCGAGAACCGGCCCGGCGGCGGCACGCTGGTGGGGACCGAGGCCGCGGCCCGCGCTGCGCCGGATGGCTACACGCTGCTCTTCGCGACGGGGGCGATGATCGCCACGCCCCTGCTCAGCCGCGGCGCCGCGACCATAGACGCGCGGCGCGACTTCGCGCCGATCGCGATCGTCCAGGCCTCGCCGCTGCTCTTCGTCGCCAATCGCGACGCGCCCTTCCGCGGCATCGGCGACGTGCTCGCGGCGGCGCGGGCGAGGCCGGGCACGCTCAACATCTCCCATCCCGGTGCGGGGAGCAGCAACCACCTGGCGCTCGAGCTGTTCAAGCGCATGGCGAACGTGGACGTCACGCTGGTGCCCTACACGGGCAACGCGCCCTCGCTCAACGCCCTGGTCCGCGGCGACGTGCCGGTCGCGCTCGATTCCATCATCTCCTCGCGCGCGCTGATGGATGGCGGCCAGATCCGTGCTCTCGCGGTCACCGGCGCGCGGCGCTCGGCGGCGCTGCCCGACGTGCCGACGGTGGCGGAGAGCGGGGTGCCCGGCTTCAACGTCACCTTCTGGTCCGGCCTCGCGGCACCGCGCGCAACGCCGGTGCCGATCCTCGACCGGCTGAACCAGGAGGTGAACGCGATCGTGCGCATGCCGGACGTGATCGAGCGCCTGAAGACTCTCGGCTCCGAGCCGGTGGGCGGCAGCCGCGAGGATTTCGCGCGGCTCATCGAGGAGGAGCATGAACGCCTGTCGGTGCTCATCCGCGAAGCGAACATCCGACCGGATTGAGGCAATGACACACGGAAGGGTTGCGGTCGTCACCGGCGCGGCGCGCGGCATTGGCCGCGCCACGGCGCAGCGGCTCGGCAGGGACGGGCACCGCGTGGTGCTCCTCGATGTGCTGGCCAAGCCGCTGGAGGAGACGGTCGAGGCGCTGCGCGCCGACGGGCTCGATGCAGTCGGCTTCACCGTGGATCTTGCCGAGGAGGCGCAGCTTGCCGCCTTGCCGGCGCGGATGGGTTCTCTGCTCGACGAGGTCGCGGTGCTGGTCAACAACGCCGGCATCTCGCCCAAGCGGAACGGCGTGAAGCTGCCGGCGCTGGAGATCGGGCTCGAGGAGTGGGAGCGCGTGCTGCGCGTGAACCTCACCGCGCCCTTCCGGATGGCGCAGCTCTGCCTGCCGGCCATGCTGCGGCAGCGGTGGGGCCGGATCGTCAACATCTCCTCGCGCGGCGGGCGCTCGGTCGCGGTCGCCGGCGGCACGCACTACACGGCGACCAAGGCGGGGCTGCTCGGGCTGACGCGCACCCTTGCGCGCGAGTTCGCGGGCGACGGCGTCACGGTGAACAGCATCGCGCCGGGCCGCATCCAGACGCCGATGACCGACGGTTCCACGCCGGAGGTGCTCGCGCGCGTGCGCGCCGCCATCCCGGTCGGCCGGTTCGGCACCCCGGAGGAGGTGGCGGCGATGGTCGCCTACCTGGTGAGCGAGGAGGCGGGCTTCGTCACCGGCGCGTGCTTCGACAT
>ERZ777003.2626-NODE-2626-length-20062-cov-7.306143_pt1 | contig 20062 bp, 18 predicted proteins | sample MGYA00374956_ERZ777003 | MGnify/ENA primary metagenome ERZ777003 (study PRJEB29302, sample SAMN06268252) | bioreactor metagenome | isolation source: Joint BioEnergy Institute, California, USA | place: USA:Joint BioEnergy Institute, California, USA | collected... | reverse complement strand
ACATCGACAACGTCGACGGGGTCACCGAGGGCGTCGTCGAGTCGCTGTCGACGGACGCCTCCGGCGAGACGCGCTCCTTCCCGGTGCAGGTGGACGGCGACTACATCGGCGACCACACGCGTCTCGAGCTCGGCATCGAGCCGGGCGCCCTCACCGTCGTTGCCTGATCACGGCGACTGCGTCTTCTGCGCGATCGCGCGCGGCGAGACGGAGGCGGAGGTCGTCTTCGAGGACGAGGTCTCGCTCGCCTTCCTCGACTTCCGGCCGCTCTTCGCCGGACACACGCTGCTGATCCCGCGCGAGCACCACGAGACGCTCGCCGACCTGCCTGACGAGCTGGTCGAGCCCTACTTCCGCAACGTCCGGATGCTCTCGACGGCGGTGCGCGACGCGATGGAGGCCCAAGGCTCCTTCGTCGCCAACAACAACGTCGTCTCGCAAAGTGTTCCCCACCTCCACTTCCACATCGTGCCGCGGGTGCGAAAGGATGGGTTGCGCGGGTTCTTCTGGCCGCGGCGCAAGTACGAGGAGGGCGAGATGGCCGAGGCAGGCAAGCGGATCCGCGCCGCTGTCGCCGCTCGCCAACGAGAGGAGGCCTAGATGGACTACGAGGACAAGCTTGCAGGGGTCCGCGATGCGATCACCGTGAAGCGGGTGTACGGCGAGCCATACGAGCGAAACGGCGTGGTCGTGATCCCCGCGGCGCAGGTCGGCGGCGGCGGTGGCGGCGGCTCCGGAACCGGCTCGGCCTCAGCCGAAGAGGGATCCGGCATGGGATTCGGCATCGGTGCGCGACCCGCGGGCGCCTACGTCATCCGCGGCGACGACGTGAGCTGGGTGCCGGCGGTCGACCTGAGCCGCATCGTCACTCGCGTCGCCCTCGCGGCGCTTGCGCTCGCGTTCCTGCTGCGGCGCCGCTAGCGCACCTCGTTGCGGGTGCGGTAGCCGACGTTGTAGGCGACAAGCCCGATCGCGTCGATCCCCCGGTAGAGCGCCTCGCGCGGGTTGCGGCGCGCCAGGTTGACGGCGATGTCCCGCACGCTGGTCCACAGGCCCGGCAGGAGCGCCCAGTGCGCCACGGAGCCCGGGTAGCGCCGCGAGATCCAGTTCGCGCCCGCCCCGTAGCGCGCCAGCATCGAAAGGAACGAGCCGAGGTCGTCGCGGTGGCGGTGCTCGACCACCGCGGCGCGCCGGCGCAGGAGCCTCCACCCCGCCCCCTGGGCGCGCCAACAGAAGTCGAAATCGCCTCCCGAGCGGATGCCCTCCGCGAATCCGCCGACCTCCCCGAACACGGCCCGCCGGACCATCAGGTTCCCGGTGGGCGCGGCTCCCCCCTCCTCCGAGCCGGTTGCGCCGATGCCCCGCTCGCCGTCGTAGAAGCCGCGGTCGCGCGTGTAGCGGGCGAGCAGCCCGTCCTGGTCGGCGCGCCCGCGGATCGCGCCGGCGAGGATGCCGCAGTCCTCGGGCACGGGCTCGGCGAAGTAGCGGTCGAGCAGGTCGGCGGGCGGCGTGCAGTCGGCGTCGAGGAACAGGATCCACTCGCCCCGGGCAACCCGGGCCCCCGCGTTGCGCGCGTGGTAGGAGGACGCCTCCTCGGCGGCGCGAACCACTCGCGCCAGTGGCGAGAGGATCGGCTCCGCCAGCCCGGAGTCGGTGTTGTCGGCGACGATGAGCTCGTCCCCGGCCGCCAGCTCGAGCCGGCCGAGCGCCTCGCGCAGGGCGTGCGCGCCATCGGCGTCGTCCCGGAACGGGACGACGATGCTGACGGTGGGACGGCGGCTCGGATCAGGCGGCTCGACGGCGCCGCGGCTCGGCTTCGCTTCGCCCCGCCTCACTCCGTAGGCGTTACCCGGTATGCGTCGAAGACCGCGTCGAGGCTGCGCAGCCGGTTGACGCACGCCTTCAGCTGCTGCGAGTCACCGACCTCGACGACAAACCGGTTACGGACCATCGGGTGCTTGGTCGTGCAGTAGGCCTCGAGGATGTTGATGCCCGCCTCCGCGAAGGTCCTCGAGAGGTCTTCGAGGAGGCGCGTGCGGTCCCAAGCGTCCACCTGGAGCTCGACGCGGTAGGAGGTCACGTTCTCGCCGTCCCAGGAGACCGGCACGAAGCGCTCCGGAGCCCGCTTCAGCGCGACCACGTTCTTGCAGTCCTCGCGGTGAATCGTGATCCCGCGGCCGAGCGAGACGTAGCCGACGATCTCGTCGCCGGGCACCGGGCGGCAGCACTTCGCGAGCCGCACCATGACGTCGTCGATCCCTTCGACCTTGATGCCGTAGTTCGAAGCCTCCTGGGTGCGCCGCATGCGCTCGTCGCGGCCCTCGAGCACGCCGGCGAGGCGCGACTCGGTCTCGTCGCCCGTAACGGCCTCGCCCTGCTTGAGGCGCTGCATGACCTTGTTGACCGCGGTGCGCGCGGAGATCTTCGCCTGGCCGAGCGCGATGTAGAAGTCGTCCGCCTTGCGGAAGCCCATCTCCCGGGTGACGTCGGCGAGCAGCGGCGAGCCGGCGATCCGCTGCGGGGGCAGGCCGGCCTTGCGCAGGGCGTCCTGGAACTGCTCGCGACCGCGGCGCTCGGCGTCGTCCCGGCGCTCGCGCTTGAGGAAGGCGCGGATCTTGTTGCGCGCGCGGCTCGTGCGCACGAGCGCGAGCCAGTCGCGCGAGGGGCCGCGCTCCTGCTTCGAGGTCAGGATCTCGACGATGTCGCCCGAGCGCAGCTGGTAGTGCAGCGGGACGATCTTGCCGTTCACCTTGGCGCCGACGCAGCGGTGGCCGATGTCCGTGTGCACGGCGTAGGCGAAGTCGAGCGGAGTCGAGCCCGCGGAAAGGTTCTTCACCTCGCCCTTCGGCGTGAAGACGAAGACCTCGTCCTCGAAGAGGTCGACCTTGAGCGCCTCCAGGAACTCCTTCGGATCCCCTTCGCCCTCCTCCTCGAGAAGCTGGCGCAGCCAGGTCATCTTCTCGCGCGGCGCGTCCGCGACGCGGCCGCTCGCGGCCGACTCCGGCGACTCCTTGTAGAGCACGTGCGCGGCGATCCCGTACTCCGCGGTCTCGTGCATCTCCGGCGTGCGGATCTGGATCTCGAGCGGCCGGCCCTCGGGCCCGATCACCGTGGTGTGCAGCGCCTGGTAGAGGTTGAGCTTCGGGGTGGCGATGAAGTCCTTGAACCGCCCCGGGAGCGGCTTCCACAGCGAGTGGATGATCCCGATCGCGCCGTAGCAGTCCTTGACCGAGTCGACGATGACCCGCATCGCGGTCAGGTCGTAGATCTCGTTGAACTCGCGCCCCTTCTTGGTCATCTTCGAGTAGATGGAGTAGAAGTGCTTGGCGCGACCGGAGATCTCGGCGTGGATCCCAACCGCGGCGAGCTCCTTCTCAAGGAAGGCGCCGGCCTCGGCGATGTAGCGCTCCCGCTCGGCGCGCTGCTGTGAGACGAGCTTCTTGATCTCGTCGTACTTGCGCGGGTGCAGGCGCTGGAACGCGAGGTCCTCGAGCTCCCACTTGATCGCGTGGATACCGAGGCGGTGCGCGAGCGGGGCGTAGATCTCGAGCGTCTCGCGGGCCTTCTCGAGCTGCTTGTGCTTGGGCAGCGCGGCCAGCGTGCGCATGTTGTGGAGACGGTCCGCGAGCTTGATCAGGATGACCCGGACGTCCGTGGCCATCGCGACCATCATCTTCCGGTAGTTCTCGGCCTGGTGCTCGTCGCGGCTCTGGAAGGTGATCTCGGTGAGCTTGGTGACGCCGTCGACGAGCTTGGCGATCGTGTCGCCGAACTCGCGGGAGACCTCGTCGAGGCTCGCGCTCGTGTCCTCGACGGTGTCGTGCAGGAGCGCCGCGCACAGGGTCTCCGTGTCGAGGCGCAGGCCCGCGCAGATCTTGGCCACCTCAACCGGGTGCGTGATGAAGTCCTCGCCGGACTTCCGCCGCTGGTCGGCGTGCCGCTCGCAGGCGAAGGCGAAGGCGCGCTCGACGGCCTCGCGGTCGAGGGTCGCGCCGCCGTTGGCGGAGTGCTCCTCGATCACCGCGAAGAGATCGCCGAGCAGCTCCCGCTCCTCCGCGGTGAGCTCCTTCGTGACCTCGTTCACCGGGGGCGCGGGCCCGTGCGGGCCGTCCTGGGCGCCGACGCGCGTGTGGCCGCGGCGCTCGGAATCCTCGACCCCGGCGTGGTCGCCGTTCAGCTCCGCTTCTGTCTTCGCCCGTTCAGCCATCGCCGGCCCTCTTCGCACCGTTCTCTGTATGCCCGGAACGCCTCCGACTTGGAGAGATCCGTACCTGTCGAGGATACGACGCCGAGCGCGCGCTCATCGCCGGATCCCTCCCACGCGATCAGGTCGAGCTCCGCGAGCACGCGGGTGGCGCGGGCGACGGGCTCGGGTGCGAGCGGGTGCGTGCGCTCGGGCCCGCACAAAAGGGGACGGGCGTCGGCGCACGGCAGCGAGCGGTCCGTGCCGCCGGCCGCCTTGGCGAGCGCACGGTAGAGGTCGGCGAGCGAGGATCGCGACGGCCACTCGTCCGCGTACACGCGGGCGGCGAACTCCGCCTCCGCGGGGCCGTCCACGACGTGCAGGAACCCCTCTCCGGCCTGCGCGAGGGGCTCGAGGGCGGGATGCGGTGGCGGGTCGATGACGACGACGTGCGCGAACCCGCGGACGAGGCCGGGCTCGCGCGCCAACAGGCTCCAGTCGGCCAGCACGGCCCCCGAGCCCGCGTCGCGCACCGCCCTCGACTCGGCCACACACCGCTCCGGCAGCCGCCCGGAGGCGACCGCGAACGCCCCGCCGCCGAAGCGCGCGGGACGCGCCGCGTCCTCGACCAGGCGCCGCCTGCGGATCCCGTCCGCCACCACGATCAGCACTGGGTCCCCGCCGGAGACGAGGGCGGCGACGGTGGCGACTCCGGACGCGCCGCGGCGGTCGATCACCTCACGCTCCCCCGGCTCGGGCTTCGTCGCGGGCCAGGGTTCGAGGGCGAGCTCGCACTCCGCGTCGTGGCGGCGCCAGAACTCCTCGTCGGTGAGCTCGGACTCGACCCGGGCCCCCTCCTCCGGCTCTGGCCGGTACAGGCTGTTGAGGACAACCCGGGGCTCCACCGCGCCGTTCCACTCGTTCAGCTCGAGCTTCACCGAGACGTCGAGAGGGTCGCCGTTGGCGACGGCCTGAAGCTCGCCGTTTACCCCGAACGCCACGCCGAGGGCTCGGCGGGGGCCGCTCGCGAGGCTGAAGCGCGCGTGGCGCTCCCCGTCACCCATCGGCCGCACGTCGCTCAGCCGAGCGCCGGGGACCAGCAGGCGCACCGAGGGATTCCCGTGGCCGAACGGGCCGAGCTTCGCGAACTGCTCGGCGACCTCGTGGCCCAGGTGCTCGCCGCCGACGACCGCATCGATGCGCTCCGTGCGCACCTTCGCCTCCGGCGGCATCGACTCCGCGACTGCGGCCGCGAACGCCTCGCGGAACGCCTCGAGCTTGCCCGGCGCAACCTCCACCCCGGCGGCCGCCCGATGGCCACCGTAGCGGGCGAGATGCTCGGCGCACTCGTCGAGGGCGGCGAGGAGGTTGAAGCCGGGGACGCTGCGGCCCGAGCCCCGGCCCGCGCCGGATTCGTCGAGGCCGACGAGGACGATCGGCTTCCAGAGCTCCTCCGCGAGACGCGAAGCGACGATGCCGACGACGCCCGGGTGCCAGCCGGTGCCCGCGAGCACGAGCCCCGGCGCCTCGGCCTGCGCGGGCGGCAGCTCGGCCAGCGCCTCCTTCGCCCCGGTGAGAACCTCGTTCTCCACCTCGCGCCGCTCGTGATTCGCGCGCTCGAGCTCCTCGGCGATCGCACGGGCGCGATCGGGGTCGTCGGTGAGCATGAGCTCGACGCCCGCATCTGCCCGGTAGAGGCGCCCGGCGGCGTTGATCCGGGGCCCCACCCGGAAGGCGAAATCGCCCTCGTCGAGGCGCTCGGGGAGCACCCCCGCGGACTCGAGCAGGGCGCGCATCCCCGGCCGGCGCGCCCGCCGGGCTTCGGCGATCCCGCGGCGCACGAGCGTGCGGTTCTCGCCGCGCAGCGCGACCACGTCGGCGACCGTGGCCAGGGCGACCAGGTCGAGCTCGCCCGCGACGGCCTCCTCCCCGCGCAGCGCCGTCGCGAGCTTGAACGCGACGCCGGTGCCGCACAGCTCCGCGAACGGGTACTCGGAGACGACCGGGTGCAGGATCGGGCAGTCGGGGACCTCCTCGCCGGGCTGGTGGTGGTCGGTGACGATCACCTCCATACCGGCGGCCTTCGCGGCCTCCACCTCGGCCACGGAGCCGATTCCGCAGTCCACCGTGACGAGGAGCTCGGTCCCGCGCCCGACGAGCCGCTCGACCGTCCCCTCGCTCAAGCCGTAGCCGTCGCCGAGCCGGTCGGGGATCACCCAGTCGCAGTCGGCCCCGAGCGCGCGCAGGGTGCGGACGAGGATCGAGGTCGAGCAGACGCCGTCGACGTCGTAGTCGCCGTGAACGGTGATCCGCCGCCCCGCCTCGATCGCCGCCCTGATCCGAGCCACGGCGCGCTCCATGTCCGCGAACAGGAACGGGTCGTGGGTCTCGTCGGCCTCGAGGAATGCGCGAGCCTCCTCGACGGTCCGGTAGCCGCGCCGCACGAGCGTTACCGCGATCGGCTCGGCGAGGTCGAGCTCGCGCATGAGCGTGCGCGCCTCGCGGTAGTCGAAAGGCTCGAGCGTGAACGTTGCGGCACCGGCTTCCACGGTGCCGCCACGCTAGGTAGCGGGCCAGACGGAACCGCCCGGCTCCGAGAGCCGCAAGTAGCGGCGTGAATGCCCGCCCTAGGCCGCTTCGGCGGCGTCCTCGGCGCGCACGCCGATGAAGTAGACGAGCGCGAGCCCGATGAGCGACCCCGGCACGGCGAAGAGCACCGTCTGGATCCCGGTCTCGCCCAGGCCGTCGCCGATCGCGATCTGCGCCAGGGCGCCGCTGACGATCGCGCCGGCGGAGCTGCCGAGCAGCGCGCCGATGATTCCCGCCCAGAAGCGATCGGGGACGAACACGGTGAAGTGCCAGATCGCGATGCCGGTGGTGAACCAGACGAGTGCCGCCATCTATCGCTTCCTCCGCTTGCGCTGCTTGCGGGTCTGCTTCTTGCGACCGCCGCGCTTCGGCGCCGGCGTGCGTGCGGCGCCCGCCTCGGGTCGGCCGGCGATCCCGGTTCCGGCCTCCTCGGCGGTCGGCTCGACCTCGGCCGCGCGGTCCACCGGGGCGGCCTCGACCGCGACGGGCTCGGGCTCGGGCTCGCCACCGTCCTGTGCGTGGCGCTCGGCCTCGTCGATCTTCGCGACGACGTTGTCCTCGGGGAAGACCGGGACGTAGCCCATCGCCTCCTTGATCCGCGCGCGCCGCGAGCGGTACGCCGGCTCGCGCTCCTTCCACGCGGTCAGCACCGGAGCCGCGATGAAGATCGACGAGTAGGTACCGGACGCGACCCCGATCATCATCGCGAGCGCGAAGTCGCGGAGGGTCTCGCCGCCGAACACCATGAGCATGCCGACGAGGAACACGGTCGAGAGGCCGGTGATCAACGAGCGGGTCATGATCTCGCTCATCGAGCGGTTGACGATCTGGGTGAACGCCGCCCGCGGCATCCGCGGCACGTTCTCGCGGATCCGGTCGAAGACGATGATGCAGTCGTACATCGAGTAACCGAGGATCGTCAGGAACGCGGCGACCGTGCCCGAGGAGACCTCGGCGCCGATCAGCGCGTAGACGCCGCCGGTGATCAGGATGTCGTGGATCAGGGCGATCAGGACCGGAACCGCGTACTTGGCCTCGAACCGAAGCGCCACGTAGGCGGCGATCACGAGGAGGCTGAAGATGATCGCGATGACCGCGCTCTGGGCGACCTGCTCGCCGAAGGTCGGCCCGATCGACGTCAACTGGAAGCCGTCCTCCCCGCCTTCCAGGCCGAAAGCCTCCTCCAGGGCCGGCTGGACTAGCTGCGCCTGATCGGCGGGGATCTTCGCCTGGATCTGGACGACGTTCTCCCCGAAGTCCGAGTTGGTCGTCTCCTGGATCTTCGCGTTGTCGACTCCGTCGATGCCGGCGTCCGAGAGCGCCGAGCGGATCTCGTCGACCTCGGCGGACTCGGCGAGCGCGGCCTGGATCCGGGTGCCGGACTCGAAGTCGATGCCGAGGTTGAGCTGGTTGACCGAGAACGCGATCGCGCCGATCGCGAGGATGGCGCCGGAAGCCGAGAAGAACCACTTCGAGAGCCCGGCGAAGTCGAAGTTCCACTGCATGCCCTCGCCGGAGGCGCCGAGGAAGCTCGGCGAGCGCAGGATCTTCGAGCGGCCGAACATGCCGAGGACCGCCTGGGTGAACAGGACCGCGGTGAAGAGCGAGACGATGGTCCCGATGCCGAGGGTGAAGGCGAAGCCCTTGACGCCGGCGGTCGCGAGGACAAACAGGATGAACGCCGTCAGAAGGGTGATGACGTTCGCGTCGATGATCGTCGCGATGCCCTTCTTGTAGCCCTCGGAGATCGCCGAGATCATCGATCTGCCCGCGCGCACCTCCTCCTTGATGCGCTCGAAGATGACGATGTTCGAGTCCGCCGCGACGCCGATCGTGAGGATCAGGCCCGCGATGCCCGGCAGCGTCAGCGTCACCGGGATCAGCTTCATCAGCGCGTAGAAGAAGACCGCGTAGACGAGCAGCCCGAACCCGGCGACGAGGCCGAGGAAGCGGTAGTAGATGAGCAGGAAGACCAGGACGATGATCAGGCCCGCGATGCCCGCGAGCAGGCCCTCGTCGAGCGCCTGCTCGCCGAGGGTCGCGGAGACCGTCGACTGGCTGATCAGGACGAGGTTGATCGGCAGGGCGCCGATGCGGAGCACCTCGGCCAGGTCCTGGGCCTCCTGGAGGCTGTCGAGCCCCGAGATCTGGGCGCCGGTGCGCCCGTCGATCCCGTCCGGGTTGTCGACGAAGTTGATGATCGGGCGCGAGACGAGCTCGTTGTCGAGCACGATCGCGAACGAGTCGGAGAACTGGTCGGCGACGTCGGACGACGGCGGCGGTCCCGGGCCGGCCTGGTTGAAGTAGTTCTCCTGGCCGCGGACCGCGATCTCACGGGTGACCTCGTGGAACTTCTCGCGGCCCTCGTCGGTGAAGTCGAAGGTGACGTTCGGCTGGTTCGTCGTCTGGTCGAACTGCTGCTCGGGGTTCTCGATCTCGTCGCCGGAGAGGCCAGCGTTGTCCTTCAGGACGTAGAACTGCGAGGTGCCGGTCTCGGACTCGTCCTCGTCCGTGTCCGGGTCGTCGGGCGCCTTGTCCTCGACGACGATCGTGCCGACCGGAACCTCGATGATCTTGCTGTTCTCCGGCAGCTCGCCGTCGGGGAACTGCGCGCGGAGGTCGTCCTCGCGCTGGGCCGGCTCGCCGAGCGGCTGCAGCGTGTCCTTGTCGAAGATGTAGAGCAGCGGCTGCGTGTGGCTGCAGTTGCGGCAGTTCTCGACCGGCTCCTGCTTCGAGGCGGCTAGGACGGCCTCGTAGAGGCGGTTGTAGCCGCGGTCCTCGGCGTTCGGCAGGTCCGGATCGGGCGGGATGACGTTGCCCTCCCAGTCGTAGAAGTAGAGCTGGGCGGTGGTGCCGATCTGCTCGGTCGCGCGCTCCGCGTCCTGGACGTCGGGCAGGCCGACCTCGATCTGGTCGTTGCCGATTCGCGAGATCTCGGGCTCCGCGACGCCGAGGGAGTCGACGCGCTCGCGGATGATCTCGATCGCGCGGTCGATGTCATCCGCCTGGACCTCGGGGACGTCCGCGCTCGGGAGGCCCTGGTAGACGAGCTCCGTGCCGCCGCGCAGGTCGAGGCCGAGGACCGTGCGCTTGTTCGCGATCACCCACGCCGAACCCGCGAGGAGCGCGAGCACGAGGAAGAGAACGACGAAGTTGCGCCGGCGGTTGGTCATGAGCCGGGCGGGAAGCTACTGGGGCGTGAGCACGAGCAGCAGCCCGCCGTCGTCGTCGTAGGCAGGGAAGACGTCGGCAACGGCCTCCGCGGGCAGGTCGCCCTCGGCGTGCACGTCGACCCGCTTGCCAAGCGAGCGCACCCCCCACTCGAGCGTTGTCTCGATGGGATCCGCGACCCCGTCCCCATTCGTATCGGCGGCCTCGCCGCCGTCGCCCTCGTCGATCCACTCGAGGCCGAGCACGTCCTGGATCGGCCGCCCGATCACCTGCTCGTCCTTCAGGCCGGTCAGCTCGAAGCCGCCCTTGCCGACGTCGAGCACGCGGCCCTCCTTGTCGCAGGTGAAGAACGCCGCGTCGGGCGCCGGGTAGTAATCGTCGAGGAGCTCGAAGAGGAAGCCGAAGCCGCACTTCGAGCAGCCCTTCGGGCGCGCGGAAAGGCCGGCGGTCCGCTCACCGCTCATCTCCCTGTTCCCGCAGTTGGGGCAGATGAAGTAGGGCACGCAAAACAGGCTAGTAAACGCCGTCGGCGACAGCGGCAAACCGGCCGGCTCAGAACAGGGTCGCGGCGCCCTCGGGGACCGGCAGGCCGAGGTGCGCGAAGCCGCGCTCCGTGATCACGCGGCCCCGCGGGGTGCGCTTGAGCAGGCCCTGCTGGAGCAGGTAGGGCTCGTAGACCTCCTCGATCGTCTCCTGCTCCTCGTCGACCGAGGCGGCGAGCGTCGAGAGGCCGACCGGGCCGCCGGAGAACTTCACCGCGATCGTCTCGAGGATCGTGCGGTCGTGGCGGTCGAGGCCGGCCTCATCGACCTCGAGCAGGCCCAGGGCCTCATCGGCCACCTCGCCGGTGATCACGCCGCCGCCCTTCACCTCGGCGAAGTCGCGCACCCGCTTCAGCAGGCGGTTCGCGACGCGCGGAGTGCCGCGCGAGCGCTCGGCGATCACGCGCTCGCCCTCCGGATCGATCTCGACGCCCAGGATGCCGGCGGAGCGCCGCACGATCTGCGCCAGATGCTCCGGGTCGTAGTGCTCGAGCCGTGCCGTCACCCCGAAGCGGTCGCGAAGCGGCGTGGTCAGCAGGCCGGCGCGGGTGGTCGCGCCGACGAGCGTGAACGGCGGCAGGTCGAGCGTCACGGTCCTCGCCCCCGCGCCTTGGCCGAGGACGATCGGGAGCTGGCGGTCTTCCATCGCCGGATAGAGCGTCTCCTCGATCGCGCGGTTCAGGCGGTGGATCTCGTCGATGAAGAACACCGACCCCGGCTCGAGCGCGGTGAGGAAGGAGGCGATGTCCGCCTTGCGCTCGAGGGCCGGGCCCGCGGTCTGCACCAGCGGAGCGTCGAGTTCGCAGGCGATGATGTTCGCCAGCGAGGTCTTGCCGAGGCCGGGTGGGCCCGCGAGCAGGACGTGGTCGAGCGACTCCTCGCGACGCTTGGCCGCCTCGATGAACACCTCGAGCTGCGAGGTGACCTGCTCCTGGTTTACGAACTCCGCGAGCGTGCGCGGGCGCAGCGAGCGATCGAGCTCGTCGTCGGCGCCCACCGCCCGGATCTCGGCCATCGGCTCCTCGCCGAAGGGCCCGTCTTCGAAGTTGGGGTCGCGCGAGATCGCCATCACGCAGCCTCCCTCGCCCCGCGCCGCAGCGCCGAGCCGATCAGCTCCTCGGTCGTCTCGCCCTCGGCGCCTTCGAGCAGCTTCTCGGCCTCGACCGGCGTGTAGCCGAGGTTGACGAGGCCCTCACGCGCAAGCGCCCGCGGGCTCTCCTCGTCGCCCGCCGGCACGAGCGCCTCGCCGTCGGCGAGCTCGCCGGCCACCTTCTCGCGCAGCTCCACGATCACGCGTTCCGCCGTCCGCTTGCCGATCCCGGGCACGGCCTGGAAGCGCTTCGCGTCGCCCGCGGCGATCGCGTTCAGAAGCTCGCGCGGCGTGCCGCCGGAGAGGATCGCAATCGCGACCTTCGGCCCGATCCCCGAGACCGAGATCAGGTGCAGGAAGAGGTCGCGCTCCTCCTCGCTGGCGAAGCCGTAGAGGTGAATCGAGTCGTCGCGCATCACCAGGTGGGCGTGGAGCGCCACCTCCTTGCCGTGCGCCGGAACGGCCTTGAGGGTCTCCGCCGAGACCGCTAGCCGGTAGCCGACGCCGCCGGACTCCACGACCACGTGGTCCGGGCGCCGCACGAGCACCTCGCCGCGCACCGAGGCGATCATCCGAAGCTCACCTCGGCGGTCTTGGGCGGCTGCACGGAGGCCGCCGGCGCGCGCATGTGGCCGGCGTGGCAGATGGCGACGGCGAGGGCGTCGGCCGCGTGATCGGACCGCGGCGGCTTCGGCAGCCGCAGGAGCGCCCCGACCATGTGCTGAACCTGGGCCTTGTCGGCCGCCCCGCTGCCGCACACGGCCATCTTCACGGCCTGCGGCGTGTAGTCGAAGCAGGGCACGTCGTGGTTGGCCGCCGCCAGCATCGCCACGCCCCGCGCCTGCCCCACGGCGAGCGCCGAGCGCACGTTCTTGCCGAAGTAGACGTCCTCGAGCGCGACCGCGGCGGGCTCGTGCCAGCCGATGAGCTGTTCGAGCTCCGAGTGGATCCGGGCCAGCCGGGCCTCGGGGGGATCCCCGGGCGGAACCTCGATCACACCCCCGTCGATCGCGGTCATCTGCCCGCCGGCAACCCGCACGACGCCGAAGCCCGTGTTGGCCACCCCCGGATCAATGCCCATTACGACCAGCATCCGGGTACTGATTCTGCGCGCGCGGTCGGACGCCTCCCCGCTGCACCGAAGCGCATCGGGGAGGATCGCGCCGGCATCTCGGACGGCTCTACGCCGCAGCTTCCTCCAGCACCGACTCGGGGATGTCGAAGTTCGCGTGGACGGCCTCTACGTCGTCGTGGTCGTCGAGGGTCTCCATCAGCTTCATCAGGGAGCGGGCCTCGGACTCTCCGGCCACCTCGACCGTGGTGCTGGGCTCCATCGTGAGCTCGGCGGACTGGATCTCGACTCCGGACTGCTCGAGGGCCTCGCGGACGGCGCTCAGGGCCGAGGGCTCACTCGTGACCTTGAGGATGTCGCCGTCCTGGGCGACGTCGTCGGCGCCCGCGTCGATCGCGGCGATCAGGTCGTCCTCGGTGTAGCGGTCGGCGTCGACGATGACCACGCCGCGCTTCTCGAACTGCCAGGCGACGGAGCCGGGCTCGCCGAGGCTGCCGTTGTGCTTGTCGAAGGCGTGGCGGAGCTCGGAACCGGTGCGGTTGCGGTTGTCCGTGAGCGCCTCGACCATGATCGCGGCGCCGCCGGGGCCGTAGCCCTCGTAGACGACGCGCTCGATGTCCTCGCCGCCGCCGCCGGCACCGGTGCCGCGGTCGATCGCCCGCTGGATGTTGTCCTTGGGCATCGAGTAGCTCTTGGCCTTCTCGATGGCCGCCGCGAGCGTGAAGTTCGCATCGGGGTCTCCCCCGCCCTCACGCGCGGCGACCGTGATCGCCCGCGCGAGCTTGGTGAACAGCTGGCCACGCTTGGCGTCGGTGGCCGCCTTCTTGTGCTTGATCGATGCCCACTTGGAGTGTCCAGCCATGGGCGGTCAGTCTAGAAGGGGAGCGGAAACACGCCGGCCGCGGCGGACGTCCTGTCCAAACCGCGGCCGGTGTCGGCATCCCATCGTTTGGCGCCGCCTCTGACGCCCAGCGCCTGGCGCACAAGCATTGGGTGGGCGACGCGCTGTCTCACCAACAACGCCAGGCGCGCAAAGTTGCGGCAGCGCGCGAAACGGATGCAGCGCTCAGACGACGAAGCGCCCGTTCTCCTGGAAGAGCTCGCCGTCGACCTCGAGCCGGCCGCCCTGGCGCAGGTCGCAGACCATGTCGGTGTGGACGGCGGACTCGTTCTTGCCGCCGGACTCGGGATAGCTCGCCCCGACCGCGAGATGCACGGTCCCGCCGATCTTCTCGTCGAGCAGGACGTCCTTCGTGCCCCGGTCGATCCCGTAGTTCGTGCCGATCCCGATCTCCCCGAGCCGGCGCGCGCCCTCATCCGTATCGAGCAGCTTGACCAGGAACTCCTCTCCTCGGTCGGCGCTCGCGTCGACGACCCTCCCGGACTCGAAGCGCAGCTTCACGCCGGAGACCTCGCGCCCGCCGATCATCGACGGCAGGCTGAACGTGACCTCGCCCTCGACCGAGTCCTCGATTGGGCCGGTGAAGAACTCGCCGTCGGGCATGTTGTGCTCGCCGTCGCAGGGGATGAAGTGGCGCCCCGCGATCCCAAGTCGCAGGTCGGTCCCGGGAGCCTTGATGCGGACCTCCTCGCGCCCCTCGATCCACTCGGCGAGCCGGCGGCACTCCTCCGAGGCCCGCTTCCAAGCGCCGAGCGGATCGTCGTCCTCCGCGAGGCACGCGCGGAAGTAGAAGTCCTCGAACTCGCGCAGGCTCATCTCCGCGTCCGAGGCATAGGCGTTCGTGGGGAAGATCGTGTAGACCCAGCGGTGCTCGCCCGCGGCGGCGCGCTCCATCATCCGCTGCATGAGCTCGCGGGTTGCCGCCTGGCGCTTCGTCTGGCGGTCGGGAGGGATCTGCGAGAGCTGGCGCGTGTTCGTGTCCGCTCCGATCGCGATCCGGCAATCGGCCTCCTCCGCGCCCCACCTCGACACCGGGGAGATCCATTCGAGCTGGGCGTCGCTCGCGTCGGCGAGGTAGGTCGCGGTCTGCCCTTCGAAGCTCAACCCGACGACGGGGTGCCCGCCGGCCGCGAGCACCTCCTCGTAGACGGCGGCCACCAGCGGCTCTGCCGCGGTTGGCCCCTCGATCAGGACGGTGTCGCCCTCGCTCACCTTGGTCGAGTAGCCGACGAGGATCTTCGCCAGGTTGGCGACGCGCGGATCCCTCATGTGCCCTCCTTTGCCTCGCTCGCCATCGCCATCAGGAGCGCGTGCAGGCGCGGGTCGTCCGCGAGCTCGGGATGGAACGAGCACGCGAGCACGGGCCCCTGGCGCACCGCCACCGGGTGCCCGTCGACCTCGGCGAGCACGTCAACGCCCTCGCCGAGCTCCTCGACCCAGGGCGCACGGATGAACACCGCGCGCATCGGCTCGGGCCCGATGCCCTCGATCTCCAGATCCGCTTCGAAGCTCGCGATCTGGCGGCCGAAGGCGTTGCGCTTGGCCTTGATGTCGAGCAGGCCCAGGTGCTCGCGATCGCAGACGATCATCCCCGCGCACGTTCCGAGCAGCGGCCGGCCCGCGTCCACGTGGGCGCGGATCGCGGGCTCGAGCCCGTCGCGCTCGATCGCCTTCGTGATCGTGGTCGACTCGCCGCCGGGGATCACGAGCGCGTCGAGATCCGCGAGCGCCTCGGGCGTGCGGACCTCCACGACCTCGGTCCCGAGCTCGCGCAGCATCTCCGCGTGCGCGGCGAAGTCGCCCTGGCTTGCGAGTACGCCCGCCCGCAGGCCCTCCTCCCCGGCGAACCGTCCCGGCGTGCTGTCTACCGAGGTCGTCGCGCGAGGAGTGGCCGCGTGGCGCTCAGGCACCGCGATGCTGAAGCAGCTCGCCCTCGGGGATCTGGCCGATCTCGTCGCCGCGCATCGCCTCGCCGAGGCCCGTCGACGCGGCCGCGACCCGCTCGGGGTCGTTGTAGTGCGTCGTCGCCTCGACGATCGCGCGCGCCATGCGCTCGGGATCGGACGACTTGAAGATTCCGGAGCCGACGAAGTTGCCCTCGGCGCCCAGCTGCATCGTGAGCGCGGCGTCCGCGGGGGTCGCGATGCCGCCGGCGCAGAAGAGCGGCACGGGCAGCCAGCCGGTCCGGGCGACCTCCTCGACGACGTCGATCGGGGCGCGCAGGTCCTTGGCGGCGGCGGAGAGCTCCTCCGGGCGCAGCGTGCCGAGCCACTTGATCCCGCTCGTGATCTCGCGCAGGTGGCGGACCGCCTCGACGATGTTGCCGGTGCCGGCCTCACCCTTCGAGCGGATCATCGCGGCGCCCTCGCCGATGCGCCGCAGCGCCTCACCGAGGTTCGTGGCGCCGCAGACGAACGGGACGTCGAAGGCGTGCTTGTCGATGTGGTTCGACTCGTCCGCCGGCGTGAGCACCTCGGACTCGTCGATGTAGTCGATCTCCAGGGCCTGCAGAACCTGGGCCTCGGCGAAGTGCCCGATGCGCGCCTTCGCCATCACCGGGATCGTCACCGCCTCCTGGATCTCCTTGATCATCGACGGGTCGCTCATGCGCGCGACGCCGCCGTCGCGGCGGATGTCCGCGGGGACGCGCTCGAGCGCCATCACCGCGACCGCGCCCGCCTCCTCGGCGATCCGCGCCTCCTCGGGCGTGACCACGTCCATGATCACGCCGCCCTTCAGCATCTCAGCGAGCCCGCGCTTGACGCGGAATGTCCCAGTCTCGGCCATCGGCTGCTGAATATAGAGGGGCGCAGCGCCCCGGTTCGTACGAATCGGTTATCCGCGGATTAGCCGACCTGTCCGCGGACGGGGAAACGCAGGGCCCTACTGGCCCTGCGTTCCGATCATGAAGCTGATCTGCTCCCCGTTGATCTGCGCGTCGAGGAACTTGTCGTCGAGGAACGGGACGACGGGGTTGTCCACGAACACGCGCGCGCCCTGCTCGGCGATCACCTGATCGCCCTCGGCCGGCGCGGCGACCACGCTGACCTGCAGGTTGCCCGCATCCGGTGCGGCATCGGCGCCCTCGGGCGCGGCGATCCTCAGGCCGGCCCCTTCGGGCACGGCGGGTGCGTCCAGGATTCCCTCGATCGCCTTCGTCGCCTCGTCTGTCAGCGCAAGCATCGTTCTCCTCTCAGTGGGGTGAAGCCCACGCTACCCGCCATCGGGCGGAGGGAAACGGGCAAATGGCCAGCCACCCGCGACCGCCATCCCACCCCACCGAGCGAGCGGGTGGCGGCCGCGGGCAGCCGCAGGCGCTTGGTGCTCTAGAGACCCAGCGCCTTCGCCGCCTTCGCCGGGAGCTCGAGCGGCGGCTTCTTGGCGTTCGCCTTTGCCGTCGCAGGATCCGCGGCGCGGAACGAGATTCCGCCGAGGCCGGCGATGGTCGGGTTGCTTGCGAATTCCAGGTTCACCGCGACCGTCCCCGCGGCGACGACCCCATTCGGCCCCGCGAGGTCCGTCGCCGTCACGAGGGCCGAGATCCCGAGCGTCGGGTCGCCGTAGAAGTACTGCGTCTTGGCGGGCCGGTACTCGGGCGGGAGGATGAAGACGGAGCTGTCATTGCCGGGGTCATTCCCGCCGCCGCAGTGCAAGTCTCCGTCGGGCCCGTCGCTTGCGACGGCTGCGCCGCTCAGGTGCACCCGCCCCGCGTTGTCCTTGTAGAACCCCGCCGGCTCGAATGCGCCCTGCAGCTCGGCTGGGAGGATCGCGTCGAACGACGCCCAGATGCAGTCGTTCCCTCCGCCATTGAGGAACTGGGGCTCGCCGGGCTGCCCGACGATGTGCGTCACCTCGGCCTTCGCGAGATCCGCGGGCCCAACGCTCCCGTCGACGATCTTCGCCGAATTGACGCTGTTGGCGGCGAGGTCCTTCTTCTTCACCTGCCCGTTCTTGATCTGCTTGGACCGAACGGCGTTCTTCTTGATGTCGTTCTTGTCGATGCTGTTCTTGCCCGGCAACGCGAACGCGGATCCCGTCAGGGCAGCGACGAGCGCGACCAAGGAGATGATGAGGGCAGGCGATGGCCGCCCCGTGAATGCACGCATAGGGATGAACCCCCCGGCTAGTTGAGCCGCCCTTCTGGCGACTCAGGTGGCAGGGGACCCTATCCGGGAGCGTCGGACGCCCACCGCACCCGGGCGGGCCGCGGCCCGGACGCGCGCGTCGGCAGGGATGAGGCGGGAGCGCCCTAGTACCCGGGCGGGTGCGTGGCGACGAACCCGGCCGGGTCGCGCGGGCCCTGCCAACGCGGGCCGGCGCCGCCGGAGGTGTCGAAGCGCAGGCCGGCGATCACGATGTAGGCATGGCCGGGGTTCGAGTAGACCGTGATCCACTTGCCCGGACCGGGATCGCCCCAGGTCATGAAGCCGGTCGAGTCGAGCGGCGACGAGAGGAAACCCCCGCCGTGGAGCGCGTAGCTGACCGCGCCGGAGCAGTCGTAGCCCGCCGACTCGAAGGAGCCATGGCCGCCGCCCCACATGTACGGCTTGTCGGAGATCGCGTTCGCGGCGGCGATCGCGTCCTTCACCGCCTGCGGCGCGTTGGCGGGCGGGGTCGCCGTGCCGTCGGAGTTGAGCTTGGCCGTCGAGCCGTTTGGAGGCGGCACGTTCTCGGCGGGCGGTGCGGGCGACGACCCGCTGGGCGCCGGCGCCGAGAGGGCCTGGACGAGATCGCGCTCTTCGCCCAGGAGGCGCCGAAGGCGCTTGCGCCGCGCATCCTTCGCCGACTGCAGCTCGGCCTCACGCGCCTCGAGCTCCGCCCGCGAGGCGGCCAGCTCCTCCTGCCGCTCGAGGATCGCCTCGCGCGCGCGCTCCATCCGCTCGATCGAGGACTCGACGCGCTCGACCTGAGTCTCTGCCTCCGCCCGCAGGCCGCGGACGCGGTCGACCACGCCGGTCTCGTAATCACGGACGCGATCGAGGTAGGTGGACGTCGTCATCAGGTCGTCGATGCCGTCGGAGTTCAGCAGGACGCTCGTCTTGTCGATCTCGCCGTAGCGGTAGATGGAGACGAGGAGCGCGCCCAGCTCCTCACGCGACTCCCGCAGGCGGCGCTTGACCCGCGCCAGCTCTTCACGCGCGTCGGCGAGCTCGGCCCGCGCGGCGTCGAGCTCCGCCTCCTGCTCGGCGAGCTCCTTTGCGACCTGGCGCTCCTTCACCCGCAGCTTGCCGACCTGCCCGATGAGGCGGTCGATCGCCACGTTCTGCTCCTGGAGCTCGGCCCGCAGCTGCTCCTGCTGGGCGCGGACCCGCTCGAGCCGGTCGCTCTGCGCCTGGCTGGACGGCCCGCTTGCGAGCACGAGCGCGAGCGCCGTCGCAAGGACGGCGAAGGCCGCGAGCAAGCGGCGCTTGGCTCGGCTTGGATCGGGAGCAGCAACGCGCATGGGAACGCCGGGCACGAAGCCCGGCGGCCCACCACGCTAGTGAGGCGTACTGCCGAAGATCAGCTTTCTGCGGGCATTTGCAGGATCTTTTTCACGCAACGAAACGTTCAAAGACCCTGGGGCCCGGTTGCAGGCGCCCCTACTTCAGCTTGAAGGCGCGAATCCGATCCTTGTAGGCGCCCTTGTCGCGGGCGTACACGCCGTAGGCGAGCGCCTGGACGATCGCGAGCAGCGACGTGTTCGAACGCGTGAACGACGGGCTGTTCGACGAGTAGTAGAGCGTCAGGTCGGAGTGCTCGCCCACGTCGGAGAGGGTCGCGTCCGTGATCGACATCGTCGTCGCGCCACGATGGCGCGCCAGCTTCAGCGAGCGCACGACGATCGGGTGCGCGCGGCCGGCGGAGAAGGCGATGACAAGGCCGTCCTCGTCGATCCGCGAGAGACGGGTGATCGACTCCTGGCGCGGGCTCGCGACGACCTCGGCACGGATGTCGAGCAGCGCCAGCAGGTGGCGCAGGTAGCTCGCGAAGAAGGCGAGCTGGTCCATGCCGACGATCATCACCCGGCTCGCGCCGGCGAGCGCCGACACGCAGGCCTCGACCTGCTCGCGGGTCAGGTTGCGGACGGTCTCCTCGAGGTTCGAGTAGTCGGCGGCGAGCGACGCCTCGAACTCCGAGTGGTCGAAGTCGAACAGCGGCGCACCACCCCCTCCGCTCTCTCCCGGCTGGCGGCTGCGGTACTCCTCGATCGCAGCCTGCTGCAGCTCCGGGTAGCCCTCGAAGCCGAGCGCCTGCGAGAACCGCACGACGGTCGAAGAGGAAGTGTTGGCGCGCCGGGCAAGCTCCTCCGCGGTCTGGAACGCGGCCTCGTCGAGGTGATCGACGATGTACCGCGCGACGTCCTTCTGCGAGCGCGAGAACTCCTCGAAGCGCTCGGTGACGTAGGCGGAGAGCGCCTTGCCGTTCGGCCGGGTCGATGAACGACGGCCGTTGGCGTGCGAGTTTCGGGTACGGGTGGACGGGCGTGTCTTGGTCGCGGTCTTGCTCACGGCGGGTCTTTTCGCCTCCGTCC
>ERZ777003.2625-NODE-2625-length-20080-cov-13.523346_pt1 | contig 20080 bp, 17 predicted proteins | sample MGYA00374956_ERZ777003 | MGnify/ENA primary metagenome ERZ777003 (study PRJEB29302, sample SAMN06268252) | bioreactor metagenome | isolation source: Joint BioEnergy Institute, California, USA | place: USA:Joint BioEnergy Institute, California, USA | collected... | reverse complement strand
TGCTCCGTTGGCTTGATCATCATCATAATACGCATAATTCTTAAACACGCTCTGAGTTTGTTACAATAGTAGTTTGCTGACCTCCTCGTATCGTAGAGATAAAGTTCCTTATAGCACCGTTACTAGCACTCAATCCTCCCACCTGCTGATGATAAATGGTAGGTTTTACTGCGCCTGGTATTTGGACTCCCACCATATTATGGCCCAGTGGCAGATTAGCCTTGGGATTGGTAACTAAGATCAGTTGAGGAGCTGATGCCTCTGGCACTGATGGCGTGTTTCGTATTAGGCGTGCAGATCCTAGCAGAAATCCAAAGCCAATCAGTCCATGCGCTAGTTGCTTACTATCCGAACAGGTCAATCCTTGATAAATATTCACGAATGGAGTAATGAGACCCTTTGTAACTTCAATACCGGAATTGATAGGGTGTTGAACAATATACTCTAAACCATTGCCTACTGTCTCATGCGCACCTGGCTGATTGGTGACAAAATCGTATGTTGGTTTGACTGCACCAACGAGCGGGTCGATAATCGTTTCACGGAAGTCATCGACATTTCCAATAGGTTTACAATCCTCTTGACCAATCAGAGGCACCCAAGATGACACACATAGGTTTTCAAGGGATGGTATATTCAAATCAAATTGGCAGTCGGTATCAAAGCCTGGAATACATCGCCCACTCGGATCCGTCCACAATACAGGGTTGGAATACGCATACTGATACGGATGCAGGCTATACGGCTGCTGTGGGTAGCCCTCAAATGGATCTTTCGATGTAAAGGTGCCGTTGTTGGCATTATACCATCGCGCCCGCAGGTAAACATTGTCGCCCTGCTGTAGTTCGCCGGTGAAGCCAAAGGTGCCAACGCTGCCACGCTCCGGGCTACCCCAGGGATCGAAGGTTGCGCCGCTGTACGCAGTGCCGTTGTCGTCCAGCGTCAGGCGCACGCTGCCGAGCGCGTCGGTGGCGTACCACTCCCCGGCGTCGCTCATCAGTCGCTCGTGGCCGTAGATGTAGTTGGTGCGGTTTGTGCCATCGCTCACTTGTAGCACTTGGGTTAAGGGCAGCGCCAGATCCTGCGCATACACAGTGCGACCACTCTGCACCAACACCCCATCGCCATTGTACACTTGGGCAGTTGAATCTTGCAGAATCTGCCGATTCAATGCATCGTAAGCGTAGGTACTGGTCCCATCATCAAGCAGATTACCAGCATCATCGTACGTCCAGCCAACCACCTCATTGACGCTATTGTAGGTGTTGGTTTCGGTACGAACCCCGTTCACCCACACGCCCGTGCGGTTGCCTGCCAGATCGTAGCTATAGGCATAGTCATCGCCATCGCTGGCATCGGCGCTAATCAGCCGCAATAAGCCATCGTAGCTATACGAGATTGTGCGGGTCGTGGTCGATGGTAGGGTTGGCAGCGTCGCCGGAGGTGTGCTCGATGGGTTATTGATCACCGTAAATCCATCGATCACCACACGCTCATCGGGCTGCGCATATGTGCTAACCATCACATTGATGGTGTGATAGCCAAGCTCTAGCGGTGGAGAGGTCCACGCCTGCCCACTCTGATAAACGGGGAACCGCTGATCAAGCGTATCCGAAATCTTTCCATCGATTGTAATCAGCGCATCGGTGCGCAGTGGACCACTACGATAGCGCAATTGAACTTGTGTACCGTAGAGCGAGCAGGCATCGACGGCCTTCGGCTTCCCGCGTATGCGAGCCTACATCGACCAACTGGTTGATTTCACGAACGCAGCGCTGAACGGCACGCCGCCGCCCTCCAGCGGTGCCGACGGTCGCGCAGGTGTGGCGGTGGCGCTGGCACTGCTCGAATCATCGCGTACTGGGCAAGTGGTGTATCTGAAGTAGGTCAGGGTATAGTGTAGGGTGGGTATGGCATCGGCCTTCTGTTTAACGCAGAAGGTCGATGTTATGTGAGGGTGAAGCTGTGTAGAGCACCGTTGCCTTCCAGCGTGGGGCGCTGCGCTTCGCAACGTTGCTCGGCCATAGTATGGCGCAGATAGCGCGCGCTGCAATACCCGCAGACTGCCATCGCCGAGCGAGAAGGCGAGCACAAGATGGGAGGTGCGCAGTGTGACAATCCGCCGCTCTTGAGTGATGGTGAAGGTCATGCCATAGCTCCCGCCTGAAGCGCTGCTCCGTCAAGTAGTGAGGTAATCATAAGCCAGGGCATTCCACCATATGCGATTGGTTGGGGAGTGAGGGGTGGGAGGAGGAGAGTAGGAGACTCTTAGCCTAGCACCACGCTGCGTACGTAGCCAAACGGTACCCTTTCATTTACAGACCAAATTTGACTATACACCTCTCTGCCTGCTTAAAACAAGCACTTTTGGAAAATACAAAATAACATTTTAAAGTTTATTTATAATTTTCTCACAAATTATACTGTATGTTTCCAATACACCCACACCACTAGTTGCAATAGCTTCAACGTGACTCCAATTATACAAATTAAACCTTTTATTAAGTTCATCAAAAGAAAGTGCATCCGGAAAATCCTGTTTATTATACTGCATTACAATTGGGAAATTTTCAATACCCTTATTATATAATTTCATAGCTGATTTCATTTCTTTTATTGCAAGTTTATTTTCATTAATTTTACCTCTTCGTGAGTCAATTACTATTACAACCCCATCAGCTTGCTTTATAATAGATTTACGTTCTTTATCATTAATTAAAACCCCTGGATTTGTACTCACATGAAAATATATTTGATATCCACGAACAGTTTCAGGATGCACACAATAGAAATGAATAGTATATGGATGCTTAGCCACATCTATCGAGCTTATTGATTCAATACGAGTATTTTTGTGAATATAAACAAGATTTGTCGTCCTTCCACTCATTGCAGTACCATAATAAACTATATGGCAATGTATAACTTTGTTTTTTACATCTATAAGAGCCATCTTTCCTCCACAAACTATATTGAACTGACCGAAACTTTTGAACCTTGAGGGAGTTCCAGCGTCATGCATGTGGCAGATGGCCAATCCCAAGCACTGGAGAGACCCAAATCGTGAGCCGGATACCGACCCAACTCTCACCCGAAGCGTTTCGGGCGCATGTCGAACCGTATCTGTGTACCGCCAAGCGTGGCTATGTTTGCAAAATACCGCTCTATCGTGTGTTCAACTACACCCTGTATCGGCTCTACACTGTCTGTCAATGGGATGCGCTTCCAATTGCTGCCGATCCGAAGCATCCGAAGCAGAAGGAAATCAGTACAGATGCTGTCGCGTACCATTTCCGCAAGTGGTGTCGAGATGGGAGCCTCAAGCAGGTTTGGCACAACAGTATTGCTGTGATCCGCGAACTGTTGAATGTTGCTGAACTGAATCTCGATGGTTCTCACACCATTGCCAAGAAAGGTGGCGACACGGTTGCTTATCAAGGGCGTAAGAAAGCCAAAACCAGTAACATCCTGCCGCTCATCGACAAAAAGGACTTTATTATCGCCTCCACTACAATCATTGCTGGCAATCACAATGACGCGTTTGAGTTGAAACAAACCTGTCGCAGCTCTTCAAGGATCTCAAAACAGCAACAGATCACTATCAAAGGTGCGTACTTGAATGCCGATAGCGCGTTTGATACCAAAGCTGCACGGAAGGTTTGCTTCAATCATGGCGTTGTTCCAAACATTCCCGAGAACCAACGCAACCGTAAGCTGCTCAAGCGTGGTCGGAAGCGACTGTTCAATCCAGTAATCTGCAAGCATCACTTCAGTACCGAGCGTACGTTTGCTTGGATCGACAAGTTCAAGGCGCTTCTGGTGTGTTTCGAGCGCAAAGGTTCCTATTTCTTCAGTCTGAACTGCCTGGTATTTGCGCTGATCAATCTTCAAGGGATGATCTGCTGAAAATTTTCGGTTAGTTTTATCAAATTCCTAGTAGCGAACAGCAAGCAGTAATTCCGTTGAAGCGCTTGAAATATCTAATCCTATTTGTTAATTACTCACCAAGATTTCGTAAGAAATCATCTAGACTTGTATCTAGAGTTTGTGCACCCGGAATATGTTCTTGACTATAAGGAATTGATGGTCTAGGTGCAGATGATTTTGGTTGTGTTTCTTCTACGACCTTAACAAGCTCTTCAAGAAAGCTCTTATAAAGTTCCTGATTGAAGGTATCAAAATCATTATACTTATCTATCAAATTTGTAAGCCTTGTTTTTGATGGTCCTTCTGGTAATTTATTAACATAGGAACTCATATTTTGTCGAAATAAAGATGTATCAGTCCAGGTACCATTTAAATTTCGCAGTGCCACATGTTGAAAATCACCTCCAAGTAATTCTTCTACAGGATTAATTATCTTAGAAAGCCAAGCAAACTTGACCTTAACCAATTTAGCCGCATCATAGCAAATCTGCTCCACTTGTCCATAAGCAAGTTTGGCTGCACCGCCTTGCGTTTTTGCAGTGGCCATGTTTTTTGACCTAAGAATTGATCTATTGCCGATTAGCATACTAGTAATATCAAAGGCAATACCTCCCCATTCCTTAGCAGTAATGGATCCAAGAGCTTCTTCGGGATAGGTCACTAACAGCATTGCACCTTGTCCTGCAAGGGTAGATCCATTAATAAATGACTGCTTTAAAACTTGTCCTGATTGACCTGGTTGAGTTACCAGTACCCATATCCCCTGCCCCATTAAGGCTCTACCTTCAGATGTGAATGGTTCACCAAGAGCTCGTCCCGCTTCCAAACCCTGACCAACATATCCACTTACAAATTGAACCACTGAAGTTTCGACAAACCATTCTCCTAAAATGGGATTGTGATGACAAGTAGTACCGAATGTTAAATCATGGTTTATTTTGATACAGAATAATCCTAACGGATCGCTCCACGTGGTTGGCACAGAGTAGCCATACTGATACGGATGCAGACTATATGGCTGCTGTGGGTTGCCTTCAAATGGGTCTTTTGATGTAAAGGTGCCATTGTTGGCATTATACCACCGCGCCCGCAGGTATACTTGGTCGCCCTGCTGTAGTTCGCCGGTAAAGCCAAAGGTGCCAACACTGCCCCGCTCTGGGCTACCCCAGGGATCGTAGGTTGCGCCGCTGTACGCAGTGCCGTTGTCGTCCAGCGGTGCCGACGGTCGCGCAGGCGTAGCGGTGGCGCTGGCACTGCTCGAATCATCGCGCACTGGGCAAGTGGTTTATCTGAAGTAGGCTCGGGTATAGTGTAGGGTGGGTATGGCATCGGCCTTCTGTTTAGCGCAGAAGGTCGATGTTGTGTGAGGAGGATGGTGTAATGCAACACCGTTGTCGCCCAATCAAAGGCGTAGCGAGCGGTTGGAGTGGCGCAGATAGTGCACAAAGACGCGCTTCGCCAGCCATTCTCAATCTCCCGCCTGAAGCGCAGCTCCATCGAGTAGTGAGGTGAACACAAGCGAGGGTATTCTATCGTATGCGATTGATTGGGCGCGACGGGTGGGGGGTGAAGTGAGGAATGAGGAGTTCCTTAGCCTAGCGCCACGCTGCGCACCACGCCGATGTCGCTGTTGCGCTGGGGCACACGGTCAGCGAAGCATAGCGCGGTGGTGCAAGCGAAAAAGGGTGAGGTTGAGTGCGTCGGTAACGATAGTGTTGCTCCTATTCAGCGGAAAGACCTCAAATGTCTAGGCGTACCTTGAATGGTGAAAATATGCTCCTCTATACCGCAGTTAGCATCGAGAGCGATTTTTCCTTAATGCCAGAAGCCTGTAAAAAAGAAAAGTGATGTCTTGGAAGCTATTGATACAGTTTCAAACTAAACTGATTCCAGTCATTAATTTCCTCAGCCCACAATGGACAGAAACCATCTAAATGTGACAGCATCGTATTGCACTTCCCTAAGCAATAAATAGATACACCACAACGAATTCGCCGTCCACGAGGAGCACTTGCATTAGTTGTGCCTTTGGAAACGGAAAACAATAGCCTTCCATTACATATGGGACAATGACGCCCCTTTAGAGCCTCAATGTTTCCATTAAAAAAGTCCTGCTCGAGTTTATCTATCGCGTTATTCATGGATTAAGTCCTAATCTATCTGCATATCGTGCCGCATAAGCTTTTGCTCGCGGCTCCACGATTTCCTCCCACAGCTTATTGAGTTGAGCAAGACGTGTATGAGGTGCAATACCCATGAGTTTGGAGTGATGAATTTCTTCGATCAGCGTTTCAACAAAATAACGATCGCCAAAAGCGATGCCTTCCTGATAAATTTTAATGGTATTGGGATCGAGTGGGTGAACCCCACCTGACACGCCCGATCTCTCACCAGCATATACGACATTCTTACCCTTTAAATGTTTAGATAGATCGTACTTTTCAATGAAGGCATCAATCTGGGCTTGCGGATTTCTTTGTGCCCAATAGGATGCAAAACTATCGAACTCATCTCCGGTTAAACTAAACTTCTCAGACCAGCATCGATTTCGTCCACTAAACAGAATTTTTCCAGCAGCAAAAACATCTGCAAATGGCAGATGGCCATCAGCCGCGCCGATCTGATAAGCAGTATAGGCAGCCGCTTGTGCCTGCGCATCGCCCGTCAGGGCAGTATAGGCCAGCGCCGCATCATCAGCAAAATTTGCAGCAACGCCAGCCGTAAGCAGTCTACGAGCGAGCAACGGGCGTGTCGCTAGAGCAGTCTGGCCGCGTACATAGGTATTGGTCGCAAGCTCCCCAGCGGAGCGAACAACGGCACCACCCAACGCCTAGTCGATACCCCTGACTTTGATCGTCTAGCCCCCTCAGAATAGGCTCAACAAAAAGAGGCTTCTCGCTAAAAGTGAGAAGCCTCTTTTATTATAGTTACTTTAATTTTATTATATACACACCACGTCATAGATACTGGTGTGTAACAAAGTTCTGGCCCAACTTCAAGTGAGTGCATTTGTGATACATGATATCCTGTAGTTGTATTCTAACATTGCGTACTGTTGGCAAGTCAAAAAGGATACTATGATATCATACTTCCCACTTATCATCTATATTATAAAACCAAAAAATTTATAGCTTATTAAAATGATTTACATCTATTTTTTAATTTTATCATATCTATGAAGCATTACATCAACACAAATTGATAATAAACACATAATAAAGGTTATCCAGAAAAGCACCTCATCTAAAAATAGTGATTTTAAAACAATGAAAAGTACAACGGCAAAGAAAACACCAGATAACATACTATAAATCAATGCCTCAGTGTCCTGATTGAGGTATCTTTGGTAGAAGTTCGGAAATTTCCATCTTGTTAATAAAATGAATAATTCTCCACCTATTATCCAAAGAAAAAAGAGGATCATATCCCTCCTAAAACAAATAATCCTTATTAATAAAATCCATAACTAAAATCTGGCACAACGCGATTATCTTCAATCAATTCATACTACTTATTGTACTATCTTTACTCGTTCTTCCAGTTATATTAGCAATAGTTTTTTTGTTGTGTGAGATTTGGTGTTATAACACCAAATCTCACATCCCTAGTTTTCATTGCCTATCAATTTACGTATTGAAAGATGAATCTAACATGGAACAGCGTAAGGGTATCTCCTTAAATCCTGCTCTAATGTTTTTAGTTGATCACTGACCGAAATAGTGACTGTAAAGCCTATGAAGATTATTTCCTGCCATTACACAAATAGAATCCGAACTAGACCCCGTACTCAGGCAATGAGCTTCTAGACGGCCTATTCCTACTCCAGCAATATTTAAAGGGGCTGATAGTCCAGAAGCAAACGCATGGACTTCTACGGGATTTATGATGTACAAAAGTGAGCCCGGAATATTTCCTGTTATTACCGAAGCCTGTTGTAATACTTTATTAATACCGCCAAGAGCTCCGAATTCTTGAGTTACATGAGCAAGTTCATGATAAAAATTTCCACTAAGCCTCCAAGCATTACCTGAAAGCGACTGCTCCTGTAATTGAATAACACGTTGCCCAAGAGGGCGATAGGGAATGCCAGTGGTTGTTTCTAAGAGCGCTTGAGCCTCTCTAGAAGCAATACTTTGCAATACTGTTAACCGTTCGGCAGCGCTCAATCCTCGTAATTGCATCGCAGTGTGAAATGATTGTACAGAGCTTTTCACTCCAGAAAGCATGGTGATTCCAAGGACCATATTCAATGCTGCGTCGCCAACCGCATACCCTCGTTGCGACCATGGTGCATTACAGTCCCACATGGTTCCAAGATCTCGATAAATATTTTCATATCCCAAGATATACCCAGGTATCATCAATCCCGGATGGTTTGGTCGATAGGCATTGTAATATGCACTACCCATACTATAGGCAGCTGTCCGTGCTGCGAGACTAGTCGCAACTGCACTTGTTCCCGTACCTATCCCTGCTGCAAGAGATGGGATTGCAGCAGTTGCAGCCACAGTAAATGCGCTTCCTAGAGCGACTCCGATGCCTCCTTCTGACACAATACGTTGTGTATGATTAGTGTCATATATCGCATCATAGACCATAGCTCCTGGTAAGCCCATACCTTGAACGACATCGGCAGAATATTCCTGGAAACCATCAACATCGAGTTGGCCCTGACCAATGCCTGCGCTGAGAGTACAACCATTCTCGCCAATGAGCGGCACCCACTCAGGCACACACCGCCCGCTTGGGTCGGTAAACACTGTGGGCGCGGAGTAGCCGTACTGATACGGATGCAGACTATACGGCTGCTGTGAGTAGCCCTCAAATGGATCTTTCGATGTAAAGGTGCCGTTGTTGGCATTATACCATCGCGCCCGCAGGTAGACATTGTCGCCCTGTTGCAACTCACCGGTAAAGCCAAAGGTGCCAACACTGCCACGCTCTGGGCTACCCCAGGGGTCGTAGGTTGCGCCGCTGTACGCGGTGCCGTTGTCGTCCAGCGTTAGGCGCACCGAGCCGAGCGCGTCGGTGGCGCTAGCACTGCTCGAATCCTCGCGCACTGGGCAAGTCGTTTATCTGAAGTAGATCAGTGGTTTGGATATGGCATCGACCTTCTGTTTAACGCAGAAGGTCGTTGTTATGCGAGGGGAAGCTGCGTACAGCACCGTTGTCATCTAGCGTGGGGCGCTGCGGGTGAGGGGTTCGTGGTAAATGCCGCACCTGGCAGGGCAAAATCAATGATTGTCATTCCGAATGGAGCGCGCAGCGCGAAATGAGAAATCTCGTTGCTGTACGTTGTATTTCGCATTGAGATCTCTCATTTCGTTCGAGATGACAGCGCGTTTCGTAGAATCGTCGTTGAGATCCTTCACTTCGCCTTCGGCTCGTTCAGGATGACTCTGCAGTTCGATGATTCTACGATGAGAACGCTCACTTTGAGATGGCACTGTTTTTCGCTGCTACCTTGCCAATATCCTTCAACCACCCCCAAAAAGATAGCCGTTTGTTACGTCACGCAACCCAAACCAACGTGCTCTCTATCTCAATTGCTCCATGCAACTCACGCTGCGCACAATGGCGATCTAACAAGCACGATCAGCAAGATGCATAAACAAGATAGAACGTTTGCACTTTCTTCAAGGATTATACACTGAGAACATAAAAAGATAAATGTCCAAGCAATGTAATGAATACACCGTATAAAACACCACAAAAACTTGAACATTATCATTCTCCATAAAAAGATACAGATTCACATCCTCCATCATGTATACCGCTGCAATATAAGGTTTGCGCGATACAATGGCATTCTGTGGCGTTGCTGAAGATGCGCGCGCACCCTTGCTGCCGTAGGCAAAAACGCGCTGTTGAGCATGCCTGCAGTCTTGATGAACCTGGCATCAACCCGTCAACGTACCGTCACCTCCCGTTTGTTCCACTGCACGAAATACCACACTCTTGCATGAAAAGAGGGGTCCGGTATATAGTGGCTTTACTCACGGAGTTGATCAGGAGCAACCATATCCATGTTTGATCTTACCTGTACTGCCTGCGCATGGCAGTCGGCGGATGCTGATATCAGCAAGTGCCCCGACTGTGGCGCCACGCTCGACGTTCGCTACGCTTCACCCGACATTCCCGTCCGCAATGAGCAACCGGGGCTGTGGCGTTACGCCGCGCACCTGCCACTCAAAGACCTCAAACACGCCGTTAGTTTGGGCGAGGGTAACACCCCGCTGTTGCCTTCGGTTGCGCTGCAACAAGAATTGGGCTTAGCACACCTGCACTTCAAGATGGAGGGCGCGAACCCAACTGGATCGTACAAGGATCGGATTGCTGCTGTCGGTATTTCGCGATTGCGCGAATTGGGCAAGACGGCCTGGGCCGCGACTTCATCGGGCAACGCAGGCGCTTCGATCGCAGCGTATGGTGTGCGAGCGGGCCTGCAGGGCCACTTGTTCACACTCCAAAACGCCTCGCGAGCCAAGATCGCCCAGATCCAATCGTATGGCCCGCAGGTCTACGCCGTCGAGGGTCTTGGGATCAACGCCGAAGCCGAACGCACCACCTGGCAGAACATCCAGGCTATCTGCGATGCGAACGGCTGGGGCATGCTCGTGACGGCCCGCAAGTTCAGCCCACACGCGATGGAAGGCGTCAAGACGATCGCCTACGAGATCTGCGAGCAGCTCGGTGGCGAAGCGCCCGATGTCGTCTACATCCCGCTGGGTGGCGGCGGTCTGCTCAGCTCAACCTGGAAGGGTTTCGTGGAGTGGCACGCGGCTGGCAAGATCAGCAAGTTGCCCAAGATCGTGGCGGTGCACCCAGTCGGCTGTGGCAGCATCAGCGAAGCCTGGAACGAAGGCCGCGAAGTGCGCCCGATCAGCGTCTGCACCAGCAGTATCTCGGGCTTACAGCTCACCTCGCCGCCCGATGGCGATCTGGTGCTCCAGGCGATGCGCGACTCGGGCGGTTGGCCCGTGGCCATCGAGGACGAGGCGACCTACGCCGCGCAAGCCGAACTGGCCAACCGCGAGGGTCTGTTCGTCGAACCAGCCTCCGCTATCACACTGGCCGCTATCCGCGCCGATGTGGCGGCGGGCCGCTTGACTGGTAGCGAGCGCGTGGTGAGCCTGCTGACCGGCATTGGCTTCAAGGATGCCAACGCAGTGCAGCGCATGGCCGATGCGCGCCCCGTCCGAGCGATCACTGTCGATACGATCCTGACGATTAAGTAAGCGGTTGTCGAACAAACATCGGCGGAGCGCATGCTTCGCCGATGTTGGCGTATCTAACGCGATAAATCTTTGCGAGGCGCATTATGTCACAGCTCAACGTTGTCGAATCATTCGTCGTCTACGATCAAAGCCCCGCGATGTTCCCCGGCCTCACTATCACCAAGAGCGGTGCACTGCTCGTGAGTTTCTCGACCGTGCCCGATGGCCTGCCCGGCGGCGAGGTGCACCTGATCCGCTCGGAAGATCAGGGACGTACATGGAGCAAGCCGACCTTGGTTGCCAACAGCCAACGCCCGGGTGGCGCAGCGATCAACGCGGTTGGCCTGACCTGCACGCGCAATGGCACGCTGCTGCTCGCCTTCAACGATGTGGTCACCACCAACAACTTCCGCGATCGCAATGGTCGCCTCTACATCCTGCACTCCACCGATGAAGGCGCTACTTGGCAAAGCAGCGAACAGGTAACACCTGAAATTCTGGAAGCGGGCACCTACGGCAACTTTATCGAACTGGACGATGGCACCCTGATCGGCACTGTGTGGGGCCGCTGGAAGACCGAGGAACGCTGGCGCTCGACCGCACTCTTCTCGCGCGATGGCGGCGTAACCTGGGGCGAGCCCACCACCATCGCCTACGATCCCAACGCACGGCTGCATAGCGAATACGCCAACTCGGAACAGAGCGGCTTCGGCAAAGACGGCCAGGTCGATCCAGAGATGTTCTCCAAGCCGACCTTCCGGCCACACTCGCCGATCGATGGCTTCAACGAGACCAGCCTGATCAAACTACCCGATGGTCGGCTGTTGGCGGCGCTGCGGCAGCAGGGCGTTGATGGCGACCAGACGCTCTATTTCTTCCGCTCGATCTCGACGGATGGTGGGCGCACTTGGTCGGCGCACGAACGCTCCAACCTGCGCGGTATGTCGCCGAGCCTGCACTACGGGCCAGATGGTCAACTGCTGCTGGCGTATCGGCACTATGCGCCGGATGGCGACCCCGATGCGCAGCCGGGCCTCAGCATTGCCACCAGCGACGACGAGGGCCTAACGTGGCAGCCGATCGTGACGCTGCGCGACCCCAAGGGCACCGTCTACACAGGCGAATATCAGGTCGGCTACCCGGCACTGGCCAATCTGCCCGATGGCAGCATCCTGGTCGTCTTCTACAGCTACGACGAGGCTCTGCCTTGGCGGCGCTACTTGGCAGCCAATATCCTCCGCTAATTCGCACGGTCGGCCCATTCGGCCAATAGCTCACCATAGGAAACGATTATGAGCCAACGACTTCAAGATAAAGTGGTCCTCGTCACGGGTGGTGGCACCGGGATCGGCTTGGGCATCACGAAATGCTGCGCGAAGGAAGGCGCCGCAGTGGTGATCGCGCAGATCAACCCCGAGGTCGCCGAGCCAGAGGCCGCCGCGCTACGGGCCGCCGGGCACCGCGTCATCGTTGCGCCCTGCGACATCCGCTCGCGCGAGCAGGTGAAGGCCGCCATCGCCACCGCCGTCTCCGAGTTCGGCAAGCTCGACGTGCTGGTCAACAACGCTGCGCTCACGGGCGCAGCCGCCGAGGGCCGCGCCTTCCTCAACGAGACCGATGAGCACTGGCAGCGCATGCTCGACGTGAACCTGACGGGCACGTTCATCTGCATGCACGAGGCCGCCAAGCAGATGGTCGCGCAGGGCCACGGCGGCAGCATCATCACCATCTCGTCGGTGGGTCAGTACGCCGCCCAAGAGCACGCCGCCGCCTATTGCGCCAGCAAAGCCGCCCTCGATGGCCTGACCAAGAGCGTGGCGATCGAGCTTGGCATTCACGGCATCCGCGTCAACAACGTCGCGCCCGGCGATATCGATACCAAAGCCAGCCACGATGTGGTCGAGCGGGCTGCGGAGCGTGGTGCGACGGGCAAGTTCTTCCGCTACACGCCGCTGGATCGGCGCGGCAAGCCAGAGGAGATCGGCGCTGTGGTGGCGTTCCTCGCCAGCGACGAGGCGAGCTTCGTCACGGGCGCGACCTGGCTGGTCGATGGCGGGTTCCTGAGCTACTAACGCAAAACATCGGAACTGATCAGGTCGCGACGCTGCGGCCTGATCAGCACAGTCCAAAGGACAGACGCATGAGCTACGACGCAATCATCATTGGTGCGGGCCACAATGGCCTTGTCACAGCATTTTACCTAGGTCGAGCTGGTCTGCGCGTACTCGTGCTGGAGGCTCGCGAGATTGTGGGCGGCTGCTGCGTCACCGAGGAGTTGATCCCTGGTTATCAGTTCTCCACCTGCGCGAATGTGCTGTGGGCGCTGCGCCCGCAGATCGACGCCGATATGCGCCTGAGCGAACGCGGCCTCACAGTCGATACGCGCCAGTTCCTGCGCCTGCTGCCCGACGGTCGCTCGATGTACACAGGGCGGCTCACCACTACCGCACCGGGCGAATCGACCGACGATGTGCAACGCGAGATCGCGAAGTTCTCGCAGGCTGATGCCGCCGCCTTCCCGGCTTGGCAGGCGTTCCAAGATCGGCTGACGCGCATCATCGGGCCGTTTCTGTTGCAGCCCGCGCCTCACCTCCACGACCTGTACGCCAATTGCCGCAATGCCGCCGACCGTGAAACGCTCGACATCGTGCTGACCAACTCCATCGCACAGATCGCCGATCGCTTCTTCGAGTCCGATCTGATGCGCGATGTGGGAGTGGCCGCCGATATCGGCGATGTGCACAACATCGGCACGGGGTTGCTGTTCGCGCTGACCACCGCGATGGGCAGCTATAGCGAAACAGGCCAACCAGTGCTGAACGGCTTTGTGCGGGGCGGCATGGGCCAACTCACCGCGCTGATGGCCGATGCCGCGCGTGAGCAGGGTGTCGAGATTCGCACCAACACGCCGATCAGTCGCATTCTGATCGAAGATGGTGCGGCCCGTGGGGTGGAATTGCAGAACGGCGAGCGCATCGCGGCCACCCGCGTAATCTCGAACGTCGATCCCAAGCGCACCTTCCTCTCACTGATCGAGCCGAACGCGCTCGACGCGGGCTTTGCGACGCGCCTACGTCGCGTGCAGACGCATGTGGCGGCGGGCCTGAAACTGCACTGCGCGCTGAGCGAAACGCCGCAGTATCGCGTCAATGAGCCGTTCACTGATCAGCAGTTGCGGGCCGCGACGGTGATCATCGCGCCGAACCGAGCGTATCGCGAGGCGGCTTGGTATGCCGCCAGTCAGGGCCGCATACCCGAAGCGCCGATCATTAATGCCTTCGCGCCCAGCGTCTACGACGAATCGCTGGCGCCTCCCGGCCATATCACCTGGTCGACGTACATCACCTGGGTACCCGCCGAACTGCGCGAAGGGTCGTGGGAGACGCACCGCGAGGCGGTCGCCGAGCAGTTGTTCGATGCGATCGAGCGATGGGTGCCGAACTTCCGCCGCGCCCTGCTCGATTATCGCATGCTCACACCCGCCGATCTCGCCAACGAGCGCTTTCTTACCGATGGGAACATCCACCATGTCGATGCCATCCCATCGCAGTTATTCTGGCAACGTCCGCTCCCCGAACTCGCCGAGTATCGCACGCCCGTGGCTGGGCTATACCTCTGCGGCGCGGGCACGCATCCCTGGGGCGAGGTCAGCGGCGCACCCGGCTACAACGCCGCCCACGCGATTCTGCGTGAACTTGAGGCCCAAGCATAATTGGAGGATACTGCCGTGTCGAACCAACATCTTATCTACATTAATGGGGAATTTTATCCTCCCGAGGAAGCCAAAATATCGATCTTCGACTCGGCAGTGATGCTGGGCGATACTGTCACCGAATCGACGCGCACCTTCAAGCATCAGCCGTTCAAGCTCGAACAGCACATCAAACGGCTGTACAAATCGCTGAAGATCGCGCGCATCAACCCTGGCATGACCGAAGCTGAGATGTTCGAACTCTCGCTCAAGGTGCTCGACGCCAATCGCCACCTGCTCGGCCCCGACGATGATTGCTGGCTGGTACACAATATTTCGCGTGGGCGATCGATCGCGGGTGCCGACCCGACCGTGCAGCACTCACCCGCCACGATCATCATCTTCACCCAGCCGATGATCCTGACCGATTGGGCGAACTTCTACCTGGAGGGCTGCCACGCCGTCACGCCGATGAGCCGCGCCATCCCGAACCAAGCCCTCGATGCCCGCATCAAAAACCGCAGCCGCATGGCCTACACGCTGGCCGAGATCGAGGTGAAACTGGTCGATCCCAAGGCCCAAGGCATTCTGCTCGACATCTACGGCAACGTGGCGGAAAACAAGGGCGGCAACTTCTTCATCGTGAGCGAGGGCGTGCTCAAAACGCCGCCGGTCAGCAACTCGCTGGCGGGCATCAGCCGCGCCACGGTGCTCGAATTAGCCGAGCAATTGGGCATCCCAAGTGAAGAGACGCATATCCAGCCCTACGACATTTATACCGCCGACGAGGCATTCTTCACCAGCACGCCCTACTGCATCATGCCCGCCAGCCGCTTCAACGGCCTGCCGATCGGCGATGGCACGGTTGGCCCGATCACCAAGCAACTGCTCAAGGCTTGGAGCGATCTGGTAGGGGTCGATATCGTGGGCCAAGCCCAACGACAACTGCAAACACGTTCATAGTCGAAGGATACAGGAATGTTCGAATCTGGTCTGATTTACCGCAACCCAAAGCCGCATCTCTACGCGCGACACGCGGCCTTCCCAAGCCTGGTGCTGCTACCCAGCGGCGAACTGCTGGCAACTTTCAGCATCGGCTGTGGCTTCGAGTCCGCCGATACGCACACCGAGCTGGCCCGCTCCACCGATGGCGGGCGCACCTGGCAACTGGTCGGTGCGGTCTTTAACGAAAGCGTGCCCGACCGACCGACCTCGTGCAATGTGCGTATCAGCCGCGCGCCCGATGGCGAACTGCTGGCAATCGGTGTGCGCGCCGACCGCTCACGGACCGACGAGGGGCTCACCAACCCCGAGACGCAGGGCTTTGTGGAGACCGAGGTGGTGCTGTTCCGGTCGCACGACGACGGCCACACCTGGAGCGGCCCCGAGATCATCGAGCCGCCGCTGGTCGGTCCATCCTTCGAGCTATGCAGTCCAATCGTGACGCTCAGCAATGGCCGCTGGCTCTGGCCCACCTCGACTTGGATGGGCTGGGATGGCGACTGCCCGAACGGCATGAAGGCCGTGGCGTTCATCTCGCACGATCGCGGCCAGACGTGGCCCGAATATACCGATGTGATGAGCAACACCGCCGACAACATCATCTTCTGGGAACAGAAGATGGTCGAATTGGCGGATGGGCGCGTATTGGCAGTCTGCTGGACACACGACATGCCAAACGGCGTCGATCGGCCCATCCACTACGCGATCTCGCACGATGGCGGTCGCACCTTCGGCGAACCCCGCTCGACCGGGCTGCAGGGCCAAACCAGCACGCCGATCGTGTTGAGCGATGGGCGCATTATCACCGTCTACCGCCGCACCGACCTGCCGGGTCTGTGGGCCAACTACGGGCGGCTCGATGGCGATACCTGGGTCAACGAGACGCAGGTGCCGCTGTGGGGCTACCAACGCCCCGGTGAGGCCAATAGCGTCGGCGGCGACAACCTGAGCCGTTCGTTCAACGTGCTCAAATTCGGCCTGCCCACTGGGCTGGTTCTGCCAGACGGCGACGTACTCGTGGCCTTCTGGGGTGTCGAAGATTGTATCTACAATATCCGCTGGTTCCGTATTCCAGCACAACCAACCGAAGCCAATCAGGCGTAATCTCAAGCAATCAAGGAGAACCTTCCCATGTTCGATCCTACAACCCTCCACGGCATTATTCCGCCGATGTGTACACCCCGTAACCTGGATGGCTCGGTGGATGTCGCCTCGATCAAAACGCTGGCCGACTTCCTGATCGGCGGCGGCGTACACGGCCTGTTCGTGCTCGGCTCGACTGGCGAGTTCGCGCTGCTGACCGACGCACAGCGCCGCCAGGTGATCGAGGAGACTGTCAAGGCCGCCGCAGGCCGCGTGCCCGTGTTGGCTGGCATTATGGAAACGTCGACCGTGCGCAGCATCGAAGCTGGTTTGCGAGCCAAGGAAGCTGGCGCGCAGGCCGCAGTGCTCTCGGCGCCCTTCTACATCCGCACCTCGCAGTCGGAGATCATCACGCACTTCCGCGCGGTGAAGGAAGCCGTCGGCCTGCCGCTCATGGCCTACGATGTACCCGGCGCTGTCGGCGTCAAGCTGGAGTTCGACACCGTGGTGCAACTGGCCCGCGAAGGCACGATCGTCGGCTTGAAGGACAGCAGCGGCGTCACCGACAACTTCCGCCGCCTGATCATCGCCATGCGCGATATGCCCAGCTTCCGCATCTTCACTGGTTCGGAGCTGATCATCGACAACTGTTTCGAGATGGGCGCAGCGGGTAGCGTACCGGGCCTCGGCAACGTCTTCCCCGAGGAGTACGTGAAGATCTACGATCTCGTCAAGGCTGGCGACATCGCTGGTGCCGCCGCAGTGCAGGATCGCCTGCTGGCCTGCTTCTACGAATTGATCAGCCAGGGCGCTGCTAGCTACTCGTTCGGTTCGAAGGCGCTGGGTGGCTTCAAGACTGGCGCAAAGCTGCGTGGTGGCATGGCTACCACCGTCGTTGGCACGCCGCTTCAGAGCTTCACGCCCGCCGATGAGGAGGCTGTGGCCGAAGTGATGCGCCGCCACGGCTATCTGTAAGCACCACGGGGTTTGGAGGGCGCAGGCTCACCAAACCCCTGCCTCCTGGATAACACGATCCTACATTCCAAACAATGCGAGGTTCACAGGAGACGTGATGTCGGTGCGTTGCACATCGCAGTGCATCGACATCATCCAAAACGTAACATCCCTTGCTGCCGCAGGCGAGAACGAGTTTGCAATCATCATAGCCCAAGCGAATCTGGTATCATAGGCGGATAAGCCGCTCACCACATTCACGTTTCTGGTTAATGGCGATTGGCAAGCAAGGCGCTTGTCGAGAAAACTTCGAGGATTCCAATGACACTACCACGCATTGCGCTCGGCGGCATTGTCCACGAGACACACATCTACGCCGAACCCAAGACCGAACTCTCCGACTTCGAGGCACAGGGCACCTACCGAGGTCAAGCGATCATCGATGCGCTGCGCGGCTCCCGCTCGGGCATCGGCGGCATGATCGACGGCGCGGCCAACTACGATTGGGAACTCGTGCCCACCTACTATGCCACAGCGCTCCCGAGCGGTATGGTGCGCGAAAGTGTCTATCAGACCCTGCTCAACCGCCTGATTGAAGACCTCAAAGCCGCTCTGCCGCTCGATGGTGTCCTCCTGATGTTGCACGGCGCGATGGTCACCGAAGAGCACCCCGACGCCGAAACCGATATTCTGGAGAAGGTGCGTGAAGTCGTCGGCTACGACATCCCGATCGTGACCGAGCTTGACATGCACGGCAACATCAGCGCCAAGATGACCACCCTGGCCGATGTGCTCGTCGCGTTCAACGAGAACCCGCACATCGACCCATACGAGCGCGGCGTCGAATCGGCCCATGTGATGGCGCGCCTGCTGAAGGGCGAAATCAAGCCGACCGTTGCCTACGCGCAGCCGCCGATCATCCTGGCGCCGCAGTTCACGGGCACCAGCGACCTACCGTTGGTCGCCGTTCACCAGCGCGTGCGCGAGATCAAGCAGAACGACCCGTCAGTCGTCAGCGTCTGTGTGATGGGAGGCTTCGGCTACGCCGATGCGCCATTCGTTGGCCCTAGCATCATCGTCACCACCAACAACGATGCCGAACTGGCCCAACGCTACGCCAATGAGCTTGCCGACATCATCTGGGAGAACCGCAACGCCGCAAAGCCGACCTTCTACGACCCCGACACCGCGGTGGCCAAGGCGCTCGAAATGCCCGGCGGCCCCATCCTGCTGATCGACTCCGCCGACAACATCGGTGGCGGCTCGCCCGGCGATGGCACCGACGCGCTGCGGGCGATGCTCAAGGCCAACGTACAGGAGGGCGCGGTTGTGATCGCCGACCCCGAGTCGGTCGCGACCTGCTGGGAGGCTGGCATCGGCGCGGTCGTCTCGCTGCGTGTGGGTGGCAAAGTCGATAATTGGCACGGCGAGCCTGTTGAACTGACCGGCACCGTTAAGGCGCTCTCCGACGGCGTGTACGAGTGCGAACTGCCCTCGAACCACTTCGCATCGTTCTACGGCAACACCCTGCGCATGGGCCGCACGGTTTGGTTGCGCGCCGAGGGCATCAACATCGTGCTCACCGAGCGCAAGACGCCGCCGTTCGACCTTGCGCAGCTACGCGGTATCGGCGTCATCCCTGAGGAGCAGAAGATGATCGCTGTTAAATCGGCGGTGGCCTATCGCGCCGCCTACATGCCGATCGCCGCTGGCGTTGTCGAGATGGACACTGCGGGTCTGTGCAGCGCCAATCTCGCGCGCTTCCCCTTCAAGAACCTGCGCCGCCCGATCTTCCCGCTCGACGAGAACGTTGAACGCTAGAGCGCCATTGGGCAACACAAAGCGCCAGTACACATTGTTTGTGTGCTGGCGTTTTTTATATCCACAGATTACACAGATGACACAGATTTCCTGAAATGCCTTTGGAATGGCCGCGCGTTTCGGTGCTTCCTTCTTGTCATTCCGAATGCAGTGCGCAGCACGGAATGAGGAATCTCATCGTTATGCATTGGATTCCTCGCTGAGATCTCTCCCCATTCGCTTCGCTCAGGGCTTCGACCGTTCGAGATGACAGTGCTTTTCACCGCTTCCTTCTTGTCATTCCGAATGCAGTGCGCAGCACGAAGTGAAGAATCTCTCTGTCCTTTACAACCTTGAGCGCCTTACAATCCTGTTCGTTCGAGATGACAGTGCGTTTCACCGCTTC
>ERZ777003.2623-NODE-2623-length-20095-cov-5.011577_pt1 | contig 20095 bp, 16 predicted proteins | sample MGYA00374956_ERZ777003 | MGnify/ENA primary metagenome ERZ777003 (study PRJEB29302, sample SAMN06268252) | bioreactor metagenome | isolation source: Joint BioEnergy Institute, California, USA | place: USA:Joint BioEnergy Institute, California, USA | collected... | reverse complement strand
CGGGCTGTCCGCCGGTGCCGAAAGAGGGCTGCCCCCCGGTGTTGGGTCCGGGCCCGGGCTGTCCCCCGGGGTTGGGAGCGGGGTGCCCGCCCTGGCCGTAGGCGCCTCCGTACGCTCCGGGCTGCCCACCTGAGTTGCCCTCGCCACCGGGGTACTGGGGTGGCTGGGTGTAGGGTCCGTTGTCGCTCATGACTCCCCTCGCGCGAGCTGCTTACGTCAGGACTGGGACGCGCGTTGACTCGTTCGCGGTTCCACTGGTGTTCTCCCGGGACCGCTGAGGACGGCGGCTCGGCCGGGTCGAAGCCCTGCGCTGATGACAAAGCTTTGAGATCTTATCTTCAATAAGAATGAAGCCAGCCAGGACCACCGGGGGCAAAAAGGGGGGAATTGTCATCCTTTTGGAACACACGGTGCTCACTGGTGTCGAATCGTTGTCCTATTGCGATCTCCGAGGTGGGCGGACGTCCGGAAACGAGTGAAAAAGACCGCCCCGTCGTCCGTGAAGTAGCGAGGTGACCTGCGTCTCTTCCGCTGACCGCGGAAAACGTCCTATTCGGTCCCGTGACGTCCGCGGGCGCCGCCAAACCTGTCTGGCCGGACCAGGCGAGTCCTCTGGAGCGTCGGAGACCGCGGACGTAGGGTGGCCGCTGTGAGGACGGAAGCCCAGGGGGAGAGGATGCCGTCTCACCCGGAGCCGCCCGAGTACGACGGACCGCCCAGGCACGGACTGCTGTCCTGGCTCGTCTTCCTCGGCGCGATCGCGGCGGTGCTCGCCGTCTGCGTCAGGTGCACCGCCTGGATGTACGCGCCGGTGTTCGGCGGCTGAGCGGGGCGGCCCCGGGGCCGCCCCGCCCGGCGGTCAGAACATCGAGATGTGCACGTGGTCGTAGTGGTTCTCGGTGATGCTGCCGCGGTCCGCCATGGGGCGCCAGCCGTTGTTGCGCCGGATGTCCCAGATCTCCTGGCGCCAGATGACGTACATGATGCCGAGGTCCTCGGCGTGCTCGACCGCCCAGTCGGCGATCGCCTGGCCGTGCGCCTGCTGCTCGGGGGTGGGCATCTGCCCGTTGGGGTTGACCATGAAGTCGCAGGCCCGCCCCTTGGGGTGCTCGCCGACCACCCAGCCGCCGTTGGGGCGGTAGCAGCCGACCCCGCCGTTCTCGTCGTTGCGGCCGAACTTCTCGATGATGAGGTCCCGCATCTGGCGCGTCCGCGGGGTGAGGTTGTCGGGCGGCCCCATCTGCTGCACCGGGTAGTCGGCGATGAGTCGGCGGACCTCCCAGCGGCGCGCCTCCAGCTCGTCGAGGTCCGCCTCGACCGCCTCCAGTTTCTCCTCGGCGTTGGCCTGCGCCTTCTCGTCGCGCTCCATCGCCTCGACCAGGTAGGAGATCTTGTCGCTGTTGGTGTGGGTGAGGTGGTCGACCACGGTGGCGGTGTCGATGATCTCCTGCGGTTCGGCGGAGAGCAGCAGGCTCAGCGCCGGGTCCAGTCCGCTGCTGGTGTAGGTGGCGACGGCCAGGTAGCGGACCTGCTCGCGGGCCTCGTCGACCTCCTTGCGGGTGGCGTCGGCGCGCTCCTGGGCCTGCTCGGCCTCCGCGATGACGGCCTCCATGTCGCGGAGCTCGCCGTTGTACTCCTCGCTCAGCGCGTCCGCCCGTTCCAGCAGGGAGTCCAGGCTCTCGGTCGGCGCCACCGGGGCGGCGGGGGCCGCGGCGGCCGCGGGTGCGGCGGGGACGGAGAGGGAGGTCGCGGCCAGGACGAGGGAGAGCGCCGCGGCGGCCCTCGGGAGGCGGCTGGGGCGGCCCGCGCGGGGGGTGAGGGATTCGACGAGGTCTGCCAGGTGGTCGCGCCAGGTTCCGTCGGTCGGATCGGGCGCCCAGAAATCGGCGTAGGGGTCTTCTCGGCCGTCGCCGCTCGAATGCTTGGGCAGCACTTCTTCGCTCCTCGGTCGCACAGAGGTCCTGGGGCGGCGTCGGCCGCCCGACGGGAAGCGGGCCCCTGCTTCTGGGATGGGCCGAGGGGGCCGACCCGGGACAGTCCAGGGGCGGGCAGCCACCACACACTCGGCGGATATCGAGTTTAGGCGCCTCTGTGGGAGAAAACGGAAATTATGCGTGATCTACATCACAGATTACGGCTGTGCCGGGCGCCCCGCAGCCGGGAGGCGGGGCGCCGCACATGCGGTGACCGGGGAGAAGGCGGCGCCGGCGGCGGTCCTTCGGGCCGTGCGGTCCCCGTCTTCCGGCGGGGCCGGATCCGGCCTCCGGCCGCGGTTCGGCGGGGCTTTCGGGGCGGGCGGCAGGGCGAAAAGTTTCGTTCACCACCCGTTCTCCCTGTGCTTTTGCGGGGCCTGAGGGGTTACTGGGCGGTGTGCAAGGTGTTTCAGGTAACGGTTGTGTTGCGCAGGCGGGATCCGGGATTGACGGATCACAGTGGTGTGGGCCACGCTCTTGGGAGCGCTCCCAAAGCGGGGGATCCAAGGGACGCGATCCAAGACATTCCACTCTGAGCGAGGGGTCGCACACATGCGAACTTTTGAACGTCGGCACTGGAAGATGGCCGCTGCGACACTGGGAGTGGTCACTCTCCTCAGCACCGCGGCGTGTAGCGGCGGCGGGGACGACGCGGCCGAGGACGGCAAGATCACCCTGACCGTCGACACCTTCGGTGTGTTCGGGTACGACGAGCTCTTCGAGCAGTACATGGAAGAGAACCCGAACATCGTCATCGAAGAGAACAACGTCACCGACCTGAACGCCGACTACGTGCCGCAGCTCCAGCAGAACATCGCCGCCGGCAGCGGTGCGGGCGACATCGTCGCCATCGAGGAGGGCATCGTCCAGCAGTTCTTCCTCAGCCAGGGCGACAACTTCGTCGACCTCGCCGAGTACGGTGCGGCCGACCTGGAGGAGAACTTCCTGCCCTGGAAGTGGGAGATGGGCAAGGGCCCGAACGGGGAGATCTTCGGTCTGGGCACCGACATCGGCGGCATGAGCATGTGCTACAACAAGACCCTCTTCGAGGACGCGGGCCTGCCCACCGACCGTGAAGAGGTCAGCGCGAGCTGGGAGACCTGGGACGACTTCATCGAGGTCGGCAAGAAGTTCCAGAAGGCCGACACCGGGGCGTCCTTCATCTCCACGGTCACCCCCTACTTCAACGCCATCAACGCCCAGAGCGGCAGCCACACCTTCTTCGACACCGACAACAACCTGGTCGCCGAGACCAACCCGGTGATCAAGGACAGTTGGGCCCTGGTGGAGAAGATGGTCGACGAGGGCCTCTCCGCCAACCTGCCGATGTGGTCCGACGAGTGGAACGCCGGCATCCAGAACAACGTCTTCGCGACCCTGCCCTGCCCGGCCTGGATGCTCGGCCACATCGAGAACACCGCCGGTGAGAGCGGCCGCGACCAGTGGGACGTCGCCAGCGTTCCCGGCGAGGGCGGCAACTGGGGCGGCTCCTGGCTCGCGGTGACCACCCAGAGCGAGCACCCGGAGGAGGCCGCCAAGCTGGCCATGTTCCTGACCAGCCCCGAGGGCCAGATCTCCGCGTGGAACGCCGCCAACACGCTGCCCTCCTCGCCGCAGGCCCTGGAGGACCCGGCCGTCACCGAGTTCACCCGCGAGTACTTCAACGAGGCCCCGGTCGGCGAGATCTACGCCACCACCGCCAAGGAGCTGAAGCCGGTCTACTACGGCATCCACAACGCCCAGGTCTCCGAGGAGTTCCGCAAGGCCCTGGAGGCCATGGAGCAGGGACAGGTCTCCCCGGAGGAGGCCTGGAACCAGGCGATCGAGGGTGCCAAGCGCGCCTCCGGCCAGTAACAGGCCAGCGGCCGGAACTCCGCCGGCCGTGACGACCACACGCGGACCCGCCCCGCCCTCCGCCCGCAGCGGCGGCCGACCCCGCGGGGCGGGTCCGCGCCAACCCCGTACGGAGCATCTCCGTCAGACGGCTTGTCCCCACCTCCCCGAAGCCTCCACCCCCGAACGGCTCGGACGGGCCGTCTCCTCTCTATCCATCTGACATCTGATCTCTCTTAGACGAGGAGCGCTTGACGTGACTCTTCTCAGCCACGGCGGCGCACCGCCCGGGGGCAAGGAGGAACCGGTCCTCTCCCCGCCCGGGAACGACGCCAACGCCAAGCGGGAGCGCAGGCAGATCTTCTGGACCCGGCTCGACCTGAAGGTCTCCCCCTACCTGTTCATCTCTCCCTTCTTCATCCTCTTCGCGATCTTCGGCCTGTTCCCCCTGGTCTACACCGTCTGGGTGTCGCTGCACGACTGGACGCTGCTGGGCGGCAACCAGGGCTTCGTCGGGCTCGACAACTACGTCCGGCTGGTCCAGGACGGCAAGTTCTGGAACTCGCTGTACAACACCTTCGGCATCTTCGTCATCGCCGTCGTCCCGCAGCTGCTGCTGGCCATGTACCTGGCCGACACGCTCAGCCGCAAGGTCCGCGCGGTCAACTTCTTCCGGATGGGCCTGCTGCTGCCCTACCTGACCTCTGTCGCGGCCGTCGCGATCGTCTTCTCCCAGCTCTTCGGCACCCAGTTCGGCCTCATCAACTACGCCCTGGGCTTCTTCGGGATCGACCCGATCAACTGGCAGGGCGGCACCTTCAGCTCCTGGGTCGCCATCGCGGTCATGGTCGACTGGCGCTGGACCGGCTACAACGCGCTGATCTACCTGGCGGCCATGTCGGCCATCCCCAGGGACATCTACGAGGCCGCCTCCATCGACGGAGCGTCCCGGACCCGCCAGTTCTGGCAGATCACCGTCCCGATGCTGCGGCCCACCATCATCTTCACCGTGATCGTCTCCACGATCGGCCAGATGCAACTGTTCACCGAGCCGGTGATCTTCGGTGGTGTCGCCGGCGGCACGCAGGGACAGTTCCAGACCACGATGATGCTGATCTTCGAGGAGGCGTTCCGCTTCAACAACTACGGCTACGGCTCCGCGATCGCCTGGACGCTGTTCATGCTCGTCGTGGTGCTCAGCGCACTCAACGCGCTGCTCAGCAGCAGGATCAAGGGGGCATGATGACCACCACCCTGACTCCGCCCAAGGGCACCGCCCCCGCGGCGCCCCAGCCCGCCGAGAAGAAGCGGAAGAACAAGGGCAGCACCGGGGTGCCCGAGGCGACCCCGCTGACCTACATCGGGCTCTCCCTCACCGTCCTGCTCTCCTTCTTCCCCCTGTGGTGGATGTTCGTCGTGGCCACCCGCGACTCCGCCGCCGCCTCCGCCCGCCCGCCCTACATGTGGCCCGGCGGCAACTTCCTGGACAACCTGGAACGCCTCTTCGCCAACACCTCCGCCAACTTCACGCTCGGTCTGATCAACTCGGCGGTGTCGGCCACCGTCCTCGCCCTGTCGGTGGTGTTCTTCTCCTCGCTGGCCGGCTTCGCCCTGGCCAAGCTGAGGTTCAAGGGCCGCAACGCCGCCGCCGTGGGCGTGGTGCTGACCATGGCCGTGCCCGTGCAGATGGGAATCATCCCGCTGCTGATGCTCATGGAGTGGTTCGGCTGGCGCGGGCAGATCATCGCGATCATCGTGCCCTTCATGGTCAGCGGCTTCGGCGTGTTCATGATGCGGCAGTACTGCGTCCAGGCGATCCCCGACGAACTGCTGGAAGCGGCCCGCATGGACGGCTGCTCCACCTTCCGCATCTACTGGAGCGTGGTCCTGCCCGCGCTCCGGCCCGCGATGGTCGTGCTCGGCCTGCTGACGTTCATGACGCAGTGGAACGAGTTCACCTGGGCGCTGGCGGTGCTGACCCCGGCCAACCCGACGGTCCAGATCGCCATCAACCAGCTCAACCAGTCGGCGTACTCGCGTGACTTCGCGCTCATGTTCACCGGGTCCGTCGTCGCCACACTCCCCCTGCTCATTCTGTTCTTCGTCCTCGGCCGTCAACTGATCGGCCGGATCATGGAAGGGGCCATCAAGTGACCTCGCAGTCGACAGCCTCGCTCGGCCAGACCGAGGAGGAACCAAAACCGGACATTCATTTCCCCGAGGACTTCGTGTGGGGGGTGGCCACCGCCTCGTTCCAGATCGAGGGCGCCACCACGGAAGACGGCCGCGGCCCCAGCATCTGGGACACCTTCTGCGCCACCCCCGGCAAGGTCGAGAACGGTGACACCGGCGACCCCGCCTGCGACCACTACCACCGCTACCGCGACGACGTCGCGCTCATGCGGGACCTGGGCGTCGGCGCCTACCGCTTCTCCATCGCCTGGCCGCGCATCCAGCCCGAGGGCAAGGGCAAGCCTCTGGAGGCCGGTCTGGACTTCTACGACCGGCTCGTGGACTGCGTGCTGGAGGCCGGCATCGACCCGTGGCCGACCCTCTACCACTGGGACCTGCCCCAGGCCCTGGAGGACGAGGGCGGCTGGCCCAACCGGGACACCGCCAAGCGCTTCGCCGACTACGCGGAGATCGTCTACTCCCGTCTGGGCGACCGGATCACCCACTGGAACACCCTCAACGAGCCGTGGTGCTCGGCCTTCCTCGGCTACGCCTCGGGCGTGCACGCCCCGGGCCGCCGCGAGCCCGCCGCCGCGCTGGCCGCCGCGCACCACCTGATGCTGGGCCACGGCCTGGCCGCCAACGCCATCCGGGAGCTGGGCCGCCAGGCCGGCCACGCCCCGAAGGTCGGCATCGTGCACAACCAGACCACGGTGCGCCCCTACACCGACAGCGAGGCCGACCGGGACGCCGCGCGCCGCATCGACGCGCTGCGCAACCGCATCTTCACCGAACCCCTGGTGAAGGGCCGCTACCCGGAGGACCTGCTCGCCGACGTCTCCGGGATCAGCGACTACGGCTTCGTCAAGGACGGCGACCTGGAGATCATCTCCACGCCGCTCGACATGATGGGCGTCAACTTCTACAACCCCAGTTGGGTGTCGGGCAACCGGGAGAACGGAGGCTCCGACCGGCTGCCCTCGGAGGACTACTCGCCGTCGGTGGGCAGCGAGCACGTCGTCGACGTCGACCCCGGCCTCCCGGTCACCGCCATGGGCTGGCCGATCGACGCCAGCGGCATGTACGACACGCTCACCCGGCTGGCCAACGACTACCCGGGGCTGACGCTCTACGTGACCGAGAACGGCGCCGCCTTCGACGACAAGGTCGTCGACGGCGCGGTGCACGACACCGAGCGCATCGCCTACCTGGACGCGCACCTGCGCGCGGTGCACGCCGCGATCGAGGCCGGGGTGCCGCTCAAGGGCTACTTCGCCTGGTCGCTGCTGGACAACTTCGAGTGGGCGCTGGGCTACGGCAAGCGCTTCGGCATCGTGCACGTGGACTACGAGAGCCAGGTCCGCACGGTCAAGGACAGCGGCCTGTGGTACTCGCGGGTCGTCCGGGCCGGAGGCATCGTCGGGCAGCAGTAGCAGCTCCGATAACAAGGTCAGAACCTCGCCGTCCCGGTGACTTCCAAGATAGAAATAGAGACAAGGAGGCCACCGGGACGGCGTGGTCGTGGGTTGGGGGAAGAGGATGGAGCGTCGGCGGCGTCCGACACTGGAGATGGTGGCTGCCCTGGCAGGAGTCGGCCGCGGGACGGTGTCCCGCGTGATCAACGGCTCCGACCAGGTGAGCCCGACCACACGGGAGGCAGTGAAGAGGGCGATCAAGGAGCTGGGCTACGTGCCCAACCGGGCGGCCCGCACCCTGGTCACCAGACGCACCGACACCGTGGCCCTGGTGGTGGCAGAGGACAACCAGCGGCTCTTCGCCGAACCCTTCTACGCCGGGATCGTCCTCGGCGTGGGCGTGGCACTGTCCGACCGGGGCTTCCAGTTCGTGCTGGCCACCGGCCGCTCCGGAGCCGAGCACGAGCGGCTGGGCGGCTACCTGGCGGGCCAGCACGTCGACGGGGTCCTGCTGCTGTCGCCGCACCGCGACGACCCGCTGCCGCAGATGCTCGACGAGGCCGGGGTGCCCTACGTCTACGGCGGCCGGCCGCTCGGCGTCCCCGAGGAGCAGGTGTCCTACGTCGACATCGACAACATCGGCGGGGGCCGCCAGGCCACCCAGCGCCTGATCGAGACCGGCCACCGCCGCATCACCACCATCGCCGGCTCCCAGGACATGGTCGCCGGCGTGGAACGTCTCCAGGGATACCGCGAGGCGCTGCTCGACGCCGGACTGGAGTACGACGAGAGCCTGGTCAGCTACGGCGACTTCACCTACGACAGCGGCGTGGCCGCCATGCGGGAGCTGCTGGAGCGCCACCCGGACCTGGACGCGGTGTTCGCGGCCTCCGACCTGATGGGGCTGGCGGCGCTGCGGGAGCTGCGCGCGGCGGGGCGCAACGTGCCCAAGGACGTCGCCGTGATCGGCTACGACGACTCGACCGTGGCCGAGCACGCCGAGCCGCCGATGAGCAGCGTCAACCAGCCCACCGAACTGATGGGGCGGGAGATGGCGCGCCTCCTGGTCGACCGCATCACGGGCGAGACCAGGGAGCCGGTCCGGCTGGTTCTGGAGACCCACCTGATGATCCGGGAGTCCGGGTGATCCCGCCCGGCGGCGACCCCGTTCCGGCGGTGGACGGGGCCGCCCCCGCTGTGCCACGCTGACCTCTGAGAATGGTGGAGAAAACGACGACAGGGGACGGGCAGGAGCCGGTGGAGACGCTCCTCACGCGGTGTGCGGTGGACGGGTGCGAGTGGTGCAGCCGGTCCGACTATCCGTGCCGCTGCTGCGGCGGGACCGGCCAGTGGCGGCCGGAGCGGCCCAGACGCGACGCCGACGGGGTGATCGGCTGGGTCCGGGTGCTGGAGCGGTGCCGCATGTGCGGCGGCACCGGCAAGGAGCACAATCCGCTGTGAGCGTGCCGTCCGGCGCCTCCCGTCCGGGCGCCGCGGACCGGAGCCGGTAGGTTTCCTCCAGGACCGGTGTCCGCGACGGCGGCGGACCCGGACGGCAGGGGGTGGACGATGCGCTGGGTCACCTATCTCTCCCCGAGCGGGGGCGAGCGGCGGCCGGGAGTGGTGGACGACGGCTGTGTCTTCGGCTGTCCGGGCGGCGAGGACGTCCCCGGGCTGCTGGCCGGCGGAGCCGACGCGCTGGCGGCCGCCCACCGCCGCGCGCTGGAGGCTCCCGTGGAGATCATCGTGGAGTTCGAGACGCGGCTGTGCGCCCCGCTGGTCCCCGACCGGCCCGTCGTCCTGCACCGCGCGGGGCGGGAGCCCGTGGCCGTCCCCCCGGGCCTGGTGCGCGGCACCGACGACGGCGTGGTGCTCCCGGCCGGGGAGCGGGAACTGGTCGCGGAAGTGGGCGCGGTCGCGTTCCGGTACGGCACGGGACAGGTCGCCGGGTACCCCCCGGCCTGCCTGTGGACCGCGGGGGAGGGGGAGCCGGTCGCGCTGACCCTGGGGCCGGCACTGGTCACCGCGGAGGAGGCCGACGGCGCCGCACTCGCCGTCTCCGTGAGCGTGGACGACCTCCCGGCGGCGCAGGGCGTGCTCGGGGACGGCCCGTGGCGGGCCCCCGGGGCGGGCACGGAGCCGGTCGGCTCGCTGCCCGCGCGGACCGGCCCGGTCGCCGCCGGGGCGGAGTTCTTCGTGGAGGCGGGACCGCTGGGCTCCTTCGAGCTTCGGGTCGGGACGGATACGGGCACCTGAGCCGGTCGCCCGCGCCCGTCCCAATTCCGGAGGTCCGGCCACCGCCGGGTTTTCCCCAGCCTGGGGACGGGGCGTGGGCAAAAAGTTATCCATGTGCTGGAATGGGCGTCGACCGGTCCTGTGACGGGGAGAATTTCGGCCTAAACAGCCTGGAAAGACTGGACCAGTCGGGCTGGACGGTATAAACCGGTCGTAGGTAACTCCGGTGATTAGGGACGATCAGGGTAGTGCGGGTCATCTGTCCTGATTGGTACGCTAACAGCTCACGCACGCTGTTCCCGGTACAGCGTCGCGTGACACCTCAAGCCCCCTGAGGTGCGTCCTGCGGCGACGAGTTCTCTCTTCCCGATACCGGGTTCCATACACATGACACCTCAGACGGCACACTGTGGCTTCACAGCGGGCCGGGTGGTGCTGTCCGGTACCCACCCCCATGGGGCTCGCCCCCGGGGCCCCAGGCGGTGACACGAAAGGTTGCGAGGGTCCGTGTCGACACGAGCGACGAACAACGGCGCTGATGCCCACGACGATGTGCCGGAGCAGACCGAAAAGGAGGCCGCGGCCAAGCGCCCCGCCAGACGGTGGCACCCCCGGAACTGGCGCGTCCGTTCCCGGCTGGTGGCGCTCGTGGTCGTTCCCACGGCGGCGGCTCTGCTCCTGGGCGTCATCAGGATCTCCGACAGCGCTCTGATCACCTTCAGGCACGAGCGCACCGAGGCGATGGTGATCCTCGCCGAGGAAATCGTGCAGTTGGGCAACGAGCTGGGCCACGAGCGGATGCTCGTCGCCGCCTACATCGCCGACAACCCCAACCCCGACCGGCGCTCCGACGAGCGCGCGGTCGCGCTGCAAGAGCAGCAGAAGGTCGTCGACCAGGAGCTCAACGACGTCCGCGCGGGCGCCAACGAGCTGGGCGACCCGGGGGACCCGGTGGTCCAGGACCGGCTCGAGTCCATGCTGGAGGCCCTGGAGAAACTCAACGGCGTCCGCGAGGAGGTCGCCAACACCCGGGTCACGATGCTCCCGGCGGTCACCAAGTACCGCCAGATCATCGACACCCTCACCGACTTCGTCGAGACGCTGGCCAACACCACCGACCGGTCCTCGACGCTGCGGGAGAGCATCCGCGCGCTCAGCTCGCTCGGCCGGGCCCGCGACGACCAGTCCTACGAGACCGCGCTGATGCTGCACTCCCTGATCCGCGGTTCGATGTCGGGCGGCGTCCGGGAGGCCATCGAGAACACCCAGGCGCGCTACAACAACGAGATCCGGAACTTCCGCAACAGCGCCACTCCCGAGCAGGAGGCGCTGCTGGACGACAACTACGGCGGCCTGGACGTCAGCCGCCTGGGCACCATGCGCCTGCGCGCCCTGCTGCGGGCCGAGGACGGCCGGGCGCTGACCGGCCTCACCGACGGCGACGGCCCGGAGACCTACGAGGAGACGGCCCTCAGCGCCATGGAGAGCCTGGCCCAGGTCGAGAGCTCCCTGGCCACGACGGTCCGCACCGAGGCGACCCAGCACAAGGAGAGCGGCCGCTCCCTGCTGCTGCTGGACAGCCTCGGCGTGCTCCTCGTGCTCGTCTTCGTCGTCCTGACCACCTCGTGGGTGGCGCGCACCATGGTCGTCCCGCTGCGCGTGCTGCGCGACAGTGCCACGCGCATCGCCGCCAAGGACCTGCCCGACGCCATCGGCCGGATGCGGGAGACCAACGTGCGGCCGGGCGAGGTGAAGATCACCCCGATCGAGATCGACTCCGCCGACGAGTTCGGCGAGGTGGCCCGCTCCTTCGACGAGGTCCACCGCGCCGCGCTGCGGCTGGCCTCCGACGAGGCCGCGCTGCGCACCAACGTCAACGCGATGTTCGTCAACCTCTCCCGGCGCAGCCAGAGCCTGGTGGAGCGGCAGCTCCGCCTCATCGAGCGCCTGGAGCAGGGCGAGCAGGACGACGAGCGCCTGGCCGAGCTGTTCCAGCTCGACCACCTGGCCACCCGCATGCGCCGCAACAACGAGAACCTGCTGGTGCTCTCCGGCCAGGACAACACCCGCAAGTGGGCCCAGCCGGTCCCGCTGGTCGACGTGCTGCGCGCCGCGGTCTCCGAGGTGGAGCAGTACGCGCGGGTCAACGTCCGCGCCCCCTCGCACGTCTCGGTCCTGGGCCGCCCGGTCAACGACGTCATCCACCTCATCGCGGAGCTGGTGGAGAACGCCACCATCTTCTCCTCGCAGGACACCCAGGTCTCGGTCACCGCCCAGGTGATGGACGGCGGCGAGGTCGTCGTCGAGATCACCGACTCGGGCATCGGCATGCCGCCGGAGGAGATCGAGAGCGCCAACCAGCGGCTCGCCGAGCCGCCGCTCATCGACGTCGCGGTCTCCCGCCGCATGGGCCTGTTCGTGGTCAGCCGCCTGGCCAACCGGCACGGCATCAGGGTGCGGCTCAGCGCCGCCCACAACGGCGGCATCACCGCGGCCGTGACCCTCCCCCACGACCTGCTCATCACCCCGATCGAGCCCGCCACCCCGGCGCTCGGCCCGTCTCGGGGAGCGGTGCCGGACACCTACGCCGAGGCCACCGCGGCCTTCGCGTCCTCGCCGGCGCCCGCCGACCCCGCCGACAGCGTGTGGCAGCCGCCGGAGGGCAACGACCGTCCGATCTGGGAGCGCACCAGCACGCCGTCCGGTCTGCCCAAGCGCCCCGACCCGGCCACGCGCGCCGCACAGCGCTCCCAGCAGGAGCGTCCGCCGGAGCACCCGCCCAGCGGCCAGGACCTGTGGGACGCCGGGTGGGCCAAGCGCGCCCGCGCCGCGGCCCAGTCGGCGCCCTCTCCCGCACCGCAGCACGAGAGCCCGGTGACCCCGCCGCCCGCGGCGGAGCCTCCGCGGCCCGCTCCGGCGGAGCCCGCGCGCTCCGACCGCCGGCAGGTCTACGGCTACTCCGTGGACCGGCCCGAGCAGCGCTCCGCCCACCCGCTCGGCGGGCCGAGCCGGCTCGGCGGGGAGAGCCGCAACTGGCAGAGCCCGCTGAACAAGCCCTACACGAGCAGCGGGGCCTCGGACCGTCCGGAGGTCCGCGAGGGCTACGGCTCCACCGCCTACCTGTCCAAGCGGTACGGGACGGGTGGCGGCAGCCAGAACACGATCATCCCCCCCTCCCCGGAGCACGAGCCCGACGAGCCGCTGCCGATCTTCGACTCCATCGAGTCGAACTGGTTCCGCCGCCGCACCGTCAACCCGGCGGTCCCGGTGACCGAGACCGGTCCGATCACCGCCGTCAACACCCCCGACGGACTCGGCACCACCCCTCCGGCCGGCAGCACCTCCGGACAGACCCGTCCCGAGGACGAGTGGCGCTCCGCGGCCGACGTCGGCTGGAAGACCGCTGCCGAGCGGGTCAGCGAGCCGATCGCGGGCGGGATCACCGCGTCGGGCCTGCCCAAGCGGGTCCCCAAGGCCAACCTGGTCCCGGGAACCGTCCCGACGCCGGAGAACTTCAAGCAGATCACCTCGCGGTCCGCAGACCGGGTGCGCAGCCGGTTCTCCAGTTTCCAGCAGGGCATCCGCCAGGGACGCGACGCCTTGAACAAGCGTTCGCACCGGGAGGAGTAGTGTCCGTTTTGAAGGTCGGTGTCCCATGACGGAGAGGCATCATGGGCCGTCAGCGAGGAGTGGATACCAGATGAGTAATGAATTAACATCATCTGCACTTCTCGGACATGGGATCGCCATCAAGTCATCCGCGAGAAACTCTCGGCTGTCGGCCGTTTACCAGATCGGTCGATGCAAAGGCTGGGACCGACAGGAGAGCAGATGAGTCAACCGGTGAACGAACTCAACTGGCTGATCACTGACTTCGCCAACCGTGTGCCCGACGTGGCGCACGCGATCGTGGTGTCGTCGGATGGTCTACCGTTGGCGGCCTCAGCCGGATTCCCCACCGATCGGGCCGACCAGCTCGCTGCGATCGCCTCCGGTCTCTCCAGCCTCACCCAGGGCGCGGCCCGGGTCTTCGAGGGCGGAGCGGTCGCCCAGACCGTGGTCGAGATGGAGCGTGGATTGCTCCTTATCATGGCGATCAGCGACGGATCGTGTCTCGCGGTACTCGCTGCCGCGGAATGCGATCTCGGCTTGGTCGGTTACGAGATGACCCTGCTCGTCGAGCGGGCCGGCCGGGCGCTGACCCCGGCGGCGCGCACGTCGGGTATCCACTGACCCACCACCGACAGGAGGAAGTGGTGGCACCACCTCACGGTAGAGACCCCGGGAGCGCCTCGTGGTTCGGCGATTCCCCGTCAGCCAGCGCGCCCAAGCCGCTGCCCGATCCCCTGACCGGTGGGGAGATGACGCAATCCCCCCAGCAGGTCACCGGACAACAGTGGTCGATCAGTGAGAACGCACCGAGTTCGCTGGTCCGCCCCTATGCGGTGACCCGAGGCCGGACCAGGCCCAAGACTCAGCTGCCGCTGGAGGCGCTGATCTCCACGACGGCGACAGCGCGCAGCGAGTTCGGGACCCTCACCCCCGAATGCCAGGCGATCAGCGACCTGTGCCAGGAGTGGCGTTCGGTGGCGGAGATCTCCGCCCTGTGCCGGATCCCGCTCGGTGTTGCCCGGGTCCTGGTGGCAGACATGGCAGAACAGGGTCTTGTGCAGATTAGGTCGTCGCTGAACACCGACAGCCGACCCAACGTCAACCTGCTTGAAAGGGTACTCAGTGGACTTCGCAAGCTCTAGCCCGGCCGACGAGGGCGGTGCTGTGGCGAACGCGATGACGTCGGTGAAGATCGTCGTCGCCGGGGGCTTCGGCGTCGGTAAGACGACGTTTGTGGGGTCGGTCTCCGAGATCGTTCCACTGACCACCGAAGCGGTCATGACCAGCGCCAGCGTCGGCGTCGACGACCTGGCCAAGACGCCGGACAAGCAGACGACCACGGTCGCCATGGACTTCGGTCGGGTCTCCCTCGACTCCGACCTCATCCTCTACCTGTTCGGCACCCCCGGACAGCACCGCTTCTGGTTCATGTGGGACGACCTGGTCAAGGGCGCCATCGGAGCCGTGGTCCTGGTCGACACCCGGCGGCTGGCGGACTGCTTCCCGGCCATCGACTACTTCGAAGAGGCGAAGCTGCCGTTCATCGTGGCGATCAACGGCTTCGACTCCTACTACCCCCACTCCATCAGCGAGGTGCGGGACGCCCTCACGCTCAGCGAGGACATCCCGATCGTGCAGTGCGACGCGCGGGACAGGGCCTCCACCAAGGCCACCCTGATCCGGCTGGTCGAGCACGCCATCGCGATCGGCGACGCCTCCGCCGAGACCACCTCCACCGGCGGTCACCCCTCCTGGCGCTAGATGAGAAGGACAGCGGGGTTCGGCCGGACGAGCCGTACCCCGCTCCTTTGCCGTGCTCCGGCGCGGGATGCTGGACCTGCCGACGGCGACGGGGAATCATGCGGGCATGACTTCCCAAGACGAACGCAGGGCCTTCTGGGAGGAGCGCCTGGCGGCGGACTGGACGGAGACCGGTGTCGGCTACCGGGCTCTGGGCAGGTCGTTCAACGAGTGGATGTACCGGGTGCGCCGGGAGGTGTTCCTGGACCGGGTGGGCGCCCTCGACGTGGACTGGACCCGCGCGCGCGTGCTCGACGTGGGCTCGGGGACCGGCTTCTACGTCCGCGCCTGGCAGCAGTTGGGCGCCGCCTCGATCACCGGCAGCGACCTGACCGAGGCGGCCGTGGCGCGGCTGCGCGACCACTTCCCCGCGCTGCGCTTCGAACGCCTGGACGTCGCCGAGCCGGGGGACACGTTCGCCGGGGCCGACTTCGACGCGGTCTCCTGCATGGACGTGCTCTTCCACATCACCGACGACGACCGCTACACCGCCGCCGTGGAGTCCGTCGCCCGCCTGGTGCGCCCCGGCGGCTACTTCGTGTTCTCGGAGAACTTCCTGCACCGTCCGGCGCAGCGCGGCGTCAACCAGGTCAACCGGCCGATCGGCTGGATCACCGCACGACTGGACCGGGCCGGTTTCGACGTGGTGCACCGCTCCCCGTTCCTGGTGCTCATGAACGCCCAGGTCGACGCGGGGACGCTGTGGCGCAAGGCGTGGGGCGGGGTGCTGCGCGCCGCCACGCTCACCGAGCCGACCGGGTGGCTCGCCGGGGCCGCCCTCTACCCGCTGGAACGGCGCCTGGTGCGGTCGCGGACGGAGAGCCCGACCACCGAGATCATGATCTGCCGCCGCCGCTGAGACAGCCGCGGCAGCCGGTGTGCGGTTTGCCCTCTGGATGGATGCTGTCGCGGTTGGTGGGTAGGGGCCCCGTGTTCCCGCTACGGGAGGACACAGGAGTGCGGGAACGCCAGCACAAGGGGGGAATCCATGACCACCGCCAAGGATGTCATGCACCGGGGCGCCACGTGCGTCGACGCGAACGTCAACCTGACCGAGGCGGCCCGCATGATGCGCGACCTGGGGGTGGGCGCGCTGCCCATCTGCGGAGAGGACGGCAAGCTGAAGGGCATCATCACCGACCGCGACATCGTGGTGAAGTGCCTGGCGGAGGGCAAGGACCCGGACGCCTGTAGCGCGATCGAGCTCGCCCAGGGCAAGCCGTTCTACGTCGACGCCCAGGCCGACATCGAGACCGTGTTGCAGGAGATGATCCAGCACAAGATCAAACGGCTGCCGGTGATCGAGAACCGCACGCTGGTCGGCATCGTCAGCGAGGCCGACCTCGCCCAGCACCTGCCCGAGGAGCAGGTCGGCCGCCTGGTCGAGGCGATCAAGTCCGGCCCCGCCGACCACGTCTCCTGACGGCCGCGGACCGGACCGCGGGCACCCGCACCGCCGCGTTCCGGCAGGGGCGGCCGGGACGCCTTGCGCCGCTCCGGTCCTCCGCGCCCCGGGTCGCCGACCCGGGGCGCTCCTGTGCGGGCGGCCGGAAAGCCACGGGACGGCCCCGCGGACGTGCGGTCACGGACCGTGGGAGAGTGGTCGAGGCGAGTGACGAATTCGGGGTGGACGTCTCGCCAGGGCCGGAGTTTGGTGGAAACGTGGCGTTATGGGCAGGTCTGTGAAAATTCCTGTCGCGCTGGCGACCACCGTGCTCCTGGCCGCCGCGGCCGCGGTGCTGTGGACGGCCGAAGACCAGCCGGGACCGGCAGCGGTGCCCCTCGGCTGGCTCGCGGTCCCCGCCGCGCTCCTGCTGTCGGCGGGCCTGTGGGGCTGGGCCCTGCGCCCCCGCGCGCGGGGTGCGGCAGCCGGACCGCAGCGCCACCGGGAGTGGTGGTCGGCGCCGGTGGCCGAGGTGGACCCGCTGCGGGTGGGCGTGCACCGCTCCAGGGACGGCCTGCCCGCCTACGTGGCGCGCGACTGCGACCTCGAGCTGGCCCGGCGGCTGGACCGGGCGGTCGAGCACGGGACGCTCGTGCTGGCGGTGGGGCCGTCCGCGGCGGGCAAGACCCGGGCGGCCTGGCAGGCGGTGGCCGCCCGCTTCGCCGACCGGGACGTGTACGTGCCCGACCCGGGGGCCGACCTGACCCGCCTCGCAGACGCCGTCGCCGCCCGCATCCGGGAAAGCAGCAGACGGGCGGTGGTGTGGCTGGACGACCTCGACAAGCACCTCAACGAAGGCACCCGGCTCACCAACTCCCTGCTGGAGCGGTTCCGCCGGGCGGGCGCGGTGGTGGTGGCCACCCTGCGCCGGGGCGCCTACGCCCGCCTCACCGACCCCGGCCCCGCGGAGCACGCCGTGCCCGGTCTGCGCCTCGGCGAGGAGGAGCAGGGCCTGCTGCGCGAGGCCGACCCGGTGGAGATCGCCCGCCGGTGGAGTGAGGCGGAGCTGGAGCGCGCGCAGGCCAGCGGGGACGCCGCGGTGGTCGAGGCGGCGCGTCGCCAGCGCGACGGCCGCGGCCACGGGGTGGGCGAGTACCTGTCCTCGGCGCCGGCCCTGTACGACCTGTGGCAGGCCCAGCGGGAGCTGTCCGTCGGCGAGGGCGGGCATCCGCGGGCGTTTTGGGTGGTGGCCGCCTGCGTGGACCTGGCCCGTATCGGCGTCGAACACGCCGACCGGGATCTGCTGGAGGCCGCCCACGAGCTCTACGACCTGCCCGCCGTGCTGCGCCCCGAGCCCTTCGAGCAGGCCCTGGCCTGGGCCGCCCGTGTCCACGAGGGCACCTGCGGCCTGCTGCTGCCCGCCACCGCCGACACCCCGCCCACGGCCTGGCGGCCCTTCGACTACCTCGTCGACCGGACCACCACCCCCCTTCCCGAGGGCCTGTGGCACCTGGCCCTGGAGCACACCGCCGACCCGGCCGTCCACACCTCCATCGGCTGGGCCGCCTACGACCACGACCTTCTTCCCATCGCCGAGGCCGCCTGGAGACGCGCCGCCACGGCAGGAAACCCCCGGGCCATGAACAGCCTCGGCCTCCTGCTCGCGGAGCGGGGGGAGGAGACGGAGGCCGAACAGTGGTACCGGAAAGCCGCCCAAGACGGCGACACCACCGCCATGTACAACCTGGGCGTGCTGCTCCAGTCGCGGGGGCGGACCGCCGAGGCCGAGGAGTGGCAGCGGCGCGCCGCCGAGAGGGGCCGGGACGAGGCGATGTACAACCTCGGCGTGCTGCTCCACCAGCGCGGAAAGACCGCCGAGGCCGAGGTCTGGTGGCACCGCGCCGCGGCCGCCGGAAACCCCGACGCCATGGACGCCCTCGACTACCTGCTCCGGCAGCGGGAGGAGGCCGGTGCGGACGAGAGCCTGCTGCGCCGCGCCGCCGCTTCCGGTGACGCCGACGCCATGGTCGGCCTCGGCACGCTGCTCCAGTCGCGGGGGCGGACCGCCGAGGCCGAGGAGTGGTACCGGCGCGCCGCCGAGGACGGCCACGTCGGCGCCATGCGCGCGCTGGCCGGGCTGTGCGAGGAGCAGGGGAGGGTGGTGGAGGCGGTGGAGTGGTGGAGCCGGGCCGAGGAGGACTGAGCCCGGCGCGGCGGGGCCGCCCCGGCGCGCTGCGGCGCCACCGGCCCACGGGAGCGGCGGCCCCCGTGCTGTGCTCCGCGGTGCCCTGCTCCGGGAGCGGGGCCCCGGGGACCGGTTCGTGGGGGCGTCGGCTTCCGGTACCCCGCAGCCCGGTGCGGGGCGGAGCAGAACGGCGGCGGGCGGGGACGGCCAGGCCCGCTACCACCGCAACCTCGCCGAGGCCGACGAGCACCGGTCTGAGGACGCCCGGGGCAAGGCGCGTGCTCGGGCCTGCTCGCCTCGCTCCGAGGGCTTCCGACGGTTCCGCGGAGCAGGCAGGCCCGCCGCGGTCCGCGTGTCCGTGGCGGGGAAGCCCCGCGGCGCCGGAGGGCGGGTGCCGCCGGTCCGGCCACCCGGTTCCTGCCCCCATTAAAAACTGTCCATATCTCCGTAAATAGGACACAATCGCCCGCGTGGAGTGAGGGGAGGCCCGGGTGCGGGCGCGGCGGTCCCGGTCACGGTCCGACCGTCGGCCCGCCCCGGCACCTGCTGCACTCTCTCGGAACCAGCAGCGGGGCGGTGGTCGACACATGGAAGACGCACGGGCCGAAGGGCCGCTGACGCCGGGGACGCGCCGGGGCGCCTCCCCGGTCGGGGAGCGGACCCGTGCGCGGGAGGTCCGCGCGGGCCGGGACGTGCGCGCCGGGCTCGCCCCGGCACCGGGCGGGAGGCTCCGGTGACCGGCGGCGGACAGCAGGGCGAGGACTCCGGGCGCCCCACCCCCGACACCCGGATCGACCTGACCGGGCTGCGGGCCGCGGCGCTGCCCCTCCTGCCGCCTCCCGCAACACTGGTGGGGAGGACGGAGGAGCTGGCGGCGCTGCTGGACTGGCTCGCCCCCGCCGGGGCGGAGCGGGACGGGAAGACCGGCACGGGGGTGTCGGCTCCGGGCGGGACGGGCAAGACCGCTCTGGTGGCGGCCGCCGGTGCGGTCGCCCGCCACCGGGGGTGGTTCTGCGCGGAGCTGTGCGTGGACCTGCGCGGCCACGCCCCCGGCGCCGAACCCCTGTCCGCGGAGGAGGCCCTGGAGGTGCTGCTGCACCAGGCCGGGGTGGACCCCGAGCGCGTTCCGCCCGGCCTGGAGGAGCGGGCCGCGTGCTACCGGTCCACCCTGGCCGCCCTGTCCCGCGCCGACGAGCAGCAGCGCCCGGTGCTGGTGGTGGCCGACAACGCCCGCAGCGCCGACCAGGTGCGTCCCCTGCTGCCGGGGCCGGGCGGGCACCGCCTGGTGGCCACCGGACGGCGCGGCCTGCACTCCCTGACCGGCGTCCGCTGCGTGGACCTGGCCGCCCTCACCCCCGAGGCGGCCCGGGAGCTGCTGTCCTCCTCCCTGCGCAGCGACGACGTACGCGCCCGCGACCGGGAAGGGCTGGACCGCCTGGCCGGGCTGTGTGGGCGCCTGCCGTTGGCGCTGGAGATCGCCGCCGCC
>ERZ777003.2621-NODE-2621-length-20097-cov-9.556282_pt1 | contig 20097 bp, 25 predicted proteins | sample MGYA00374956_ERZ777003 | MGnify/ENA primary metagenome ERZ777003 (study PRJEB29302, sample SAMN06268252) | bioreactor metagenome | isolation source: Joint BioEnergy Institute, California, USA | place: USA:Joint BioEnergy Institute, California, USA | collected... | reverse complement strand
GATCCCAACCCCCCGCATGCGACGGCGTTGCCGAGCGCGCTGCGGGGCGATGTCGGGGCCGTGCGCGGGGTGGGGGCGTTGCGGTTCGCGGCGACGGACGTCGGCGGCGGGGTGTACCGGGCGATCGTCGCGGTCGACGGGGAGGAGGTGCGGCGGGTCGTCGTGGAGGGCGACGGCGGACGGTGCGGGGACGTCGAGCCCGGCAACGGGGACCCGTACGAGTTCAGCGGGCCGCAGCCGTGCCCGACCGAGGTCGACGCGACCGTGTCGCTCGACACGCGGACGCTGCGCGACGGGCCGCACCAGGTGCGCGTCTCCGTCGAGGACGTCGCCGGCAACGTCGCGCTCGTCCACGAGGGGGTCGTGACGACCCACAACGCGCCCGTCGCGACCGTCGCGCCGCGGCTCGCCGGCGACGCGCGCGTCGGCGGCACGCTCGCGGTCGACCACGGCGCCTGGGACGGCGCCGTCGACGGCTACGGCTACCGCTGGCTGCGCTGCGACGCCGACGGCGACGGCTGCGCTCCCATCCCCGGCGCCGCCGGCCCGATCTACGCACCGACCGCCACCGACGCCTACGGCCGGCTCGTCGCCGAGGTCGTCGCCCACAACCCGGCGGGCGCGGGCGTCGCCCGCAGCGCGCCGAGCGCGCCCGTCGCCGACGCGGACGGCCGCACCGGCCCGCCCGGCCCCGGCGACCCGGGCCCCGGCGACCCGCCCGGAGGCGGCGGCGGGACGACGCCGCCTCCGGGCGGCGCCCACGGGATCGGCGGGCTCGTCAACCCCGTCGCCGACCAGGGCGGCCACGCGCCCAACGGCGACCACGCCTCCGCGCGGGCGCGCGTGACGCTCGCGATCCGCCGTGCCGGCGGCCGGGAGGCGCGCCGCCTGCGCGTCCGCCACGGCCGCGGCGCGACGCTCGTCGGCCGCATCGCCGACGAGCAGGGGCGGCCGATCGCCGGCGCGCGGCTCACGCTCGTCACGCGCGTCGGCGCCGGCCGCTGGCAGGCCCGCCGCGTCCTCCGCAGCGACGCCCACGGCCGCCTCTCCGCGCAGCTGCCGGCGGGGCCCAACCGCACCGCCAGGCTCACCTACTTCCCGTTCGCCGACAGCCGCGCGTTCGTCGCCTCCAACGCGGTGCAGCTCGTCGTCGCCGCGCCGGTCACGATCCGCGCCGACCGCCGGCACGTGCGCGGCACCCGGGTCGTCACGCTCTCCGGCGTCGCCGGCGGGCGGCCGGCGCCGGCCGGCGGGGTGCTCGTCACGCTGCAGGGCTACCAGGCCGGCTACGGCTGGCGGACCTTCCGCACCGTCCGCGCGCGCCGCTCGGGCCGCTGGAGCACCCGCTACCGCTTCCGCTCGCGCTCCGGCCGCTTCGGCTTCCGCGCGATCGTGCCGGCGCAGGGCGGCCACCCGTACGCGACCGGCCGCTCGCGGGCGGTCTTCGTCCGCGTCTCCTGACGTGGCGTCCGGCGCCGCTCGGCTGCCGCCGGGCGCGGTGGCCGGGCGGTCACTCCTGCGCGCTGCCGGCCGTCTCGTCGCCGCGGCCGAGGATCATGTCGATCACCTCCGGCTCGAGACGGCTGATGCGGGCGATCTCCTGCGGCGACATGCCGGCCTGGTGGGCGAGCCTGATGCGCACCTCCAGCTCGCTCATCGCCGCGCGCACCGCCTGCAGCCCAGCGACGTCGTAGCGGAGCCTCGGCCGGTCGGGCCCCCGGTAGTCGATCACCGCCTCCGCGGCCCCGTAGAAGTCGAGCGCCGACCTCAGCAGCCCGCGCTCGATCGTCGAGCCGATCGCGGTCGGCGGGCGTGGCTCGTCGCCGTCCCTCACCGCGCGTCGCGTGGCCCGGCCACCCGCTCCCCGCTCCCGGTCCGTTCGCATCGGCCGCCGTGCGCCTCCGGCGTCGCGACCGCGTGCCCGTGCCCTTCCCGCGTCACTGCGTCCTCCTCGTCGTCCGGCCTGATGCGCGTTCGTGAACGCCGGCGTTCCCCATGTTGGCAGCCGCCGGCCAACGACGCAAACGTCGTGAGAGAACGCGGGTCAGTCGGCGTCGCTCGGGACCGGCTCGTCGGGCGCCGCCGGCGGCGGCGCGGCGGCCAGCGCCTCGGCGCGGGCGAAGAGCACGGAGCACGGTATGTCGAGGCCCGCGACGAGGCGCAGCAGCGTGCGCGTCGTCGGGTTCCCGACCCCGGCCTCCAGCTCCCAGATGCGGCGCTGCGGCACGCCCGTGCGCAGCGACACGGCCTCCTGCGTGAGGCCGAGCGCCTCCCGGCGCTCGCGCAGGGCGCGGCCGAGGGCTCGCATGAACGGGGTTGCGTCAGGCACCGCGCCACCCTCTGCGGAGCGCCGCCCGCATGCAACGACGTTTACGTCGGGTGCACGGTGAGGGCCGGCCGCGCGGCGGGGGATCGTCACCCGGGGAAGTTTTGCCGTCCACGCCGGGTCGTAAAGTCCTGCCCCGATTCGTTCTCCGATTCGCATACGCGGGAGCCCCGATGTCCCTCTGCTTCATCGAGCCTCAGAACGCCATTCGCGTCATCGCCAACTCCATCGGCCGCGAGGCCCGTCGGCAGCTGCTGGGCGAGGTCGTGCGCGCGTGGGTCGACGAGATCCCGGAGGCCGAGCTGGACTCGCACTACGCGAAGGCCGTCGCGGACCTCGACGAGCACGACCTGTCGATGCTCGCCGCCTGGCACGCCTCGCTGGAGGTCGGCCACCCGATCGCCAACAAGGAGTTCCTCGTCAGGGTCTTCCCCTCGCTGGGCGAGAACCGGCGCGAGGCGCTGAAGATCGCCGCGGGCTTCCGCGGCGAGGAGGCGTTCGACGCCGGCGTGACGGAGGAGCAGTCGCTGGAGATGGTGCTGCCGTTCCTGTCGGAGGAGCGCTGTCGCGAGCTCGCGCGTGAATGCGTCGAGCTCTACTGCTGGGACCGGCTCGGCTGCGAGAACTGACGGCCGCGTCGCGCCGGTCGCCGCGGCCGTCCGGTCCGCGCCGCCCGTGGGCGACGGCGGCGCGCGGCCCGCACCCGCTCAGCCCTGCGGCGAGGCGGTGAGGACGGCCTCGAGGTCGGCGATCGCCTGCGCGGTCGAGCGGAAGTGGATCGCGTGCATGCCGAGCTCGCGCGCCGCGTCGCAGTTGATCTCGACGTCGTCGAGGAAGACCGTCTCCTCCGGCGGCAGCGCGAGCCGCTCCAGCAGCAGCCGGTAGATCCCCGGCTCGGGCTTGCGCAGGCCGACGAAGCCGGAGTCGACGACGACGTCGAAGATCTCGTCGATCGGCAGCATCGAGCGCCACAGCGGCTCCCACTCGCGCACGTTGTTGGTGAGGATCGCCATGCGGTAGCCGCGGCCGTGGAGCGTGCGCATGTAGGAGAACAGCTCCTCGTTGGGGTGGAGGTGCTCGAAGAACGTCTCGCCGAAGCGCTCGAGCGCGACCGGCCTGCCGAGCAGCTCGGCGAGCGCGTCGCCGAGCCTGCGCGCGAAGTCGCGCTCGCTGATCGCCCCCTTCTCGAGCTCGAAGAGCGGGTTGCGGCCGCCGTCGCGCTCGGCGGCGAGCGCGAGCCCCCGGCCGAGCGCCTCCAGCGGCAGGCCGTGCGCCCGCTGCAGCGCGGCGAACGCGTCCAGCAGCGGCGTCGTGAGGACGCCGCCGAAGTCGGAGACGACCGCCTTGATCGCCCTCATGCGCGGCGCAGCAGGTCGTACCGCCCGACGCCGCCGACGCCCTCCATCCGCCAGCGGAAGAAGGCGCAGTCGAGCCGCAGCTCGCCGAGGTCGAAGGTCGTGCCGCAGACGGCCTCGCCGGCGGCGTGCAGCGGCGCGTGCTCGTCGTCGAGCCACAGCTCCAGCCCGGCGCGCAGCTGGCGGCCGTCGTCGCCGAGCGTCGTCGACAGGCGCGGCGTCTCGATCTCCACCGGCTCGGCGTCGAGCAGGAACGCGCCGATCAGCTCGCGCTCGTGGCCGTCGACCCCGCGCGGCCGCACCGATGCGAGCGCGACGCCGCGGCCGTCGTCGAGCCAGACGCCGAGCGTCCGCGACAGCTCGAGCCTGCGCCAGTCGGGCGCGCCCCACTGGTGGCCGCGTTGGCCGAGGCAGTCGACCTCCAGCCGCCGCCCGCCGACCCTGACGGTGCCGCGCACCCGGCACAGCTGCTCGTAGCCGTTGATCGCCGCCGCGCTGTCGGCGAGCGCGCCGCGGCCCAGCTCGGCCGGCGCGCCGAGCGCGTCGAAGCGCAGCTCGAAGGCGCCGCCGTCGCCGTCGTAGGCGACCGTCCAGCGGCGCAGCGGCTCGACGACCGCGGCGGTCACGTCGCCGGCCTCCACGTGCCTCCAGTCCGGCGTCTCCAGCTCGACCGCCTCGGAGGAGACCGACGCGACCTCGCCGGCGTGGAAGAGCAGCACGATCCCGCTCGCGTGGGCCGGCCTGCCCGGCACGATGCCGACGCGCGCGGTGCCGTACACGTCCTGGTCGGGCGCGCCGAACGCGAACGTGACGGCGTCGCCGAAGCCCGCGCCCTGCGCGGGGCGCGGCGTCTCGAGGCTGGGGTCGATCATCGCGGCAGCTGGCTGCGGTCGATCTCGTGCGCGGTGGAGTCCACGTCGTAATCCTGCCGTGCGCGGCGCCGCCATGCGCCGTCGACGCCGCCGACCATCATGAGCACCCGGGCGCGCACGCCGCCGAGCAGGAACCGCCGGGCGGCGATCCGCGTCGGCGGCACGAGCAGCAGCAGCCCGAGCGCATCGGAGATGAAGCCGGGCAGGATCAGCAGGGCGGCGCCGACGACGATCAGCGCCCCGTCGACGACCTCGGCGGCCGGCACGCGGCCGGCGGCGAGCGCGCCGCGGAAGCGGCGCCAGGCGAGCCGCCCCTGGGCGCGCAGCAGCACGAGCCCGAGCGCCGAGGTCGCCACCAGCAGCGCGATCGTCGCCAGCGCGCCGATCGCCTGGCCGACCTCGATGACGACGTAGAGCTCGGCCAGCGGCGCGAGCACGAGCAGCAGGAGGACCAGCAGCGGCATCTGGCGACAGGGTACCCGCGGCCGGGCCCCGCAACCTAGGCGCCGAGCGCGACGCGGGCGCCGGCCGGCGCCGGCGCGAGGCCGCGCATCGCCGCGGTCGCGCGCTCGACGCGCACGCCCGGCAGCCGGTCGAGCCCGACGAGCCCGAGCAGCGCCCGGATCTGCGGCTGGGCGCCGCGCAGGACCATCGACCGCCTGCGCGCCCGCAGCCGCCGCGCGAGCATGACGAAGTCGAGCATGAGCGAGACGTCGGCCCAGGTCAGCTCGGCGAGCTCGACCGCGACGTCGCCGTCGGCCTTGAACGCGCGCACGAGCGCGGGCCGGCGCCGCGCCTGGGTGGAGCGGTCCTCGTCGCCCCAGCAGCGCAAGGTGGGCGGATGTTCCACGTACTCGACGATGGGCGCGAACCTAACCAGCGTCTGCGCGGCAAGGCAAGGAGTTAAGGAGAATCTCACCTTCGGCGTCGGCGGCGAAGCTGCAGCGCGATGGAGGTGCGGCCGCCGGAGCGCGCCGGCGCCGCGCGCGGCGGCCGCGGAGGGCTCGGCTAGACTCAGCGCCATGCCGACGATCGAAGAGGTCAGGGACGCGCTCTCGAACGTGATCGACCCCGAGCTGGGGCTGGACTTCGTCGAGCTGGGGCTCGTCTACGACATCGAGATCGACGGCGGCACGGTGAACATCACGTTCACGCTCACGACCCCGGCGTGCCCGATCGGCCCGCAGGTCAGCGAGCAGATGGTCGAGTTCGTCTCCGAGCTCGACGGCGTCGAGCAGGTGAACCCGAGGATGGTGTTCAGCCCGCCGTGGTCGCCGGACAAGATGAGCGAGGACGCGAAGTTCGCGCTGGGCTTCTAGCCCGCCGGTCGTCCCGCCCGTCCGCCGCGTCCCGCATCCCCCGCGCCGCACCAGCCGGCCCGTCAGCGCAGCGCGTCGCGCCGTCGCCGCTCGCGATCGAGGTCGATCGCGCGGATCTCCGGCGCGCCCGGCAGCTTCTCGAGCACGGAGGCGACGATCCGCTGGACGTCGCGCTCCTCGTGGCCGAGGTCGTCGAACAGCGCGCGCAGCGCCGTGTGCGTGACCTTCAGCTGCGCCGGCGTCAGCTCGAGCCGGAAGGCCGTCTCGTCGGGCTGGATCAGGTCCGGCTCGGATGCCTCCATGCCGGGAGTGTTCCCGGCGGCCGCGGCGCCTAACGGCGGCGCGACGCCGGGATCGCCGCGCCGCGCGCCCTGCGGGCGGCGCCGTTGGCCCTGCTAGCCGTCCCATCGGCCCTGCCGGCGGCCCCGCCGGCCGGCGCGCGGCCGTTGCGACCGGGCCTGCCGGCGCGGGCGCCGCGCCTGCGCGCCTCCCTGGCGCGGGCGGCGCGCCTGAGCTCGCCCAGCGACGCGGCGACGCCGTCGGCGATCACGTCGAGGTCGGGCAGCGCGTCGTAGTCGCCGAGCAGCCCGAAGTTGACGCTGCCGTTGTAGGACATGATCGCGACCGCGAGCGCGTGGTTCCTCGGCAGGAAGGCGATCGGGAACAGGTCGAGCAGCTCCCGGCCGAGCAGGTAGAGCGGGAACTGCGGGCCGGGGACGTTCGTCGTGATGAGGTTGAACAGCCGCGTCGAGAACTGGATCCGCGACGCCTGCGCGAGGATCGTCGGCGGGGCGAGCTGCTGGACGTCGGCGAGCACCTTCGCGCCGACCGCCTGCTTGGACTGCTTGAGGTGGTCCATCGCCTCCTTGACGAACCGCAGCCGCGCGACCGGGTCGTCGATGTAGACGGGCAGCGGTCCGCGCATGAGCACGATCCGGTTGCCGAGCTGGTGGCGCTCGTCCCTGGCGCGGATCGAGACCGGCACGAGCGCGCGCAGCTCCAGCCCCTCGGTGCGCACGCCGCGGGAGCGCAGCCACCGCGCGAGCGAGCCGGCGACGGCGGCGAGCACGACGTCGTTGACGGTGCCGCCGAGCACGCGCTTGACGTAGCGGAAGTCGTCGAGCCGGTTGCGGACGGTCGCGTAGCGGCGGTGGGGGCCGATCGGGACGTTGAGCGGCGTCTCGGGCGCCGGGTTGAGGCCGGCCCAGATGATCTCGCCGATCCCCTCGGCCGCCTCGCGCAGCGCGTCGACGGCGGCGCTCGGGTTGGTCGCGGCGCCGACGGCCTTGCCGGCGACGTCGAGCGCCGTCCTCGCCAGCCCGGCGATGCCGGCGGCGACGAGCTCGGCGCTCGTCGGCTCCGGGTGGGGCTGCCACGGCTGCGGCTCGATCGCGGCCGGCACCGGCTCGACGTCGAGCAGGACGGTCGCGAGGTCGACGCCGGAGACGCCGTCGACGAGCGCGTGGTGGGTCTTGGAGACGAGCGCGAAGCGGTTGCCCTCCAGCCCCTCGACGAACCACAGCTCCCACAGCGGCTTGGAGCGGTCCAGCCGCTGGGAGAAGACGCGCGCGGCGAGCCTCATCAGCTGCTGCTCGGTGCCCGGCGCCGGCAGCGCGCTGTGGCGGACGTGGTACTCGAGGTTGAAGGTCGGGTCGTCGATCCACAGCGGCCGGCCCGTGTCCAGCGGCGGGTAGGCGAGCTTGTGCCGGTAGCGGGGGACGAGGTGCAGCCGGCTGCGGATGTGGTCGAGCACGGCGGCGAACGGCGGCGGCGGCCCCTCGAAGATCGTCACGCCGCCGATGTGCATGTGGGACGCGGCGTCCTCCTGGTGCAGGAACGACGCGTCCACGGCGGTGAGTCGATCGAGATGTTCCTGCGCCACGCCTCGGTCCCTCCAGCAAGCTCGTCGGTCGGTTTGCAAGCGTATTGCCGCGGCGCCGCGAATGCGAGCGCCGCGTCCGTCAACGTTCGCTGGAGATGCCAAGCTTCCTCGTGATGGCCCGCGCGACGACCTGGGACCGCCCGCCGCGATGAGGGCGCGCACGCTCGCGTGGGCGCTCGTGCCCGTCGTCGCCTGCGGGGCGGCCGCGATCGCGGCGGCGCTGCTGCTCGCGCGCGGCGACGGCGGCGCGGCGGCCGCCGCGAGCGACGTGCCGGCCGCGACGACGGACCGCTTCGACGGCCGGCGCGCGTTCGCCGACGTGCGGGCGCAGGTGCGCCGCGGCCCGCGGCCGGCCGGCTCGCCGGCGGCGCGGCGGCTCGCGGCGTGGCTGCGGGCGCGGCTGCCGGCCGGGCGCCTGGAGGCGGTGCCGGGCGGGCTGCGCAACGTCGTCGGCGTGCTGCCCGGCGCGCGGCCGGCGATCGTCGTCGGCGCCCACTACGACACGAAGGACCTGCCCGGCTTCGTCGGCGCCAACGACGGCGCGGCCGGCACGGCGGTGGTGCTCGAGCTCGCGCGGGCGCTCGCGCGCGAGCGGCGGGCCGACCCGCGCCCGGCCGCCCGGCGGCCGGAGCTGCGCTTCGTCCTCTTCGACGGCGAGGAGGCGCCCGACGACCAGGGCGACTTCCTCGCCCGCGGCGTGCGCGGCAGCCGCGCGTACGTGCGCCGCCACCGCGGCGAGGTCGGCGCGGCGATCGTCGTCGACTTCGTCGGCCACCGGGGGCTGCGGCTGCCGCGCGAGCGCGGCTCGGACCCGGCGTGGTGGGGGCGGCTGCGGGCGGCCGCGCGGCGGGTCGGCGTCGGCCCCGTCTTCCCGGACCGGGAGGTCGGCGAGATCCTCGACGACCACACGCCGTTCGCGCGCGCCGGGATCCCGGCGATCGACCTGATCGACTTCGGCTACCCCTGCTTCCACCGCGCCTGCGACACGCTCGATCGGGTGCGGCCGGCGAGCCTCGACGCGGTCGGCGAGGCGCTCGTCGAGCTGCTGCGGCGCGCCGACGTGCCGCCCGCGCCGTCGCGCTAGAAGAGGCCGATGCGGTTCGGCGGCCAGTAGGTCGCGAACGCGGTGCCGATGATCTGGTCCTTCCTCACCGGGCCCCAGTAGCGGCTGTCGTCGGAGGCGCCGCGGTTGTCGCCGAGCATGTAGAAGGTGCCCTCCGGCACGGTGATCTCCTGCGGGAAGTCGCAGCCGTAGCCGCTGGCCGTGCAGGGCGTGATGAACGGCTCGCGCTGGCGGACCCCGTTGCGGATGACGTGGCCGTCGCGGATCGCGACGCGGTCGCCGCCGACGGCGACGACGCGCTTGATGAACGTCTGGTCGGAGGGCGCGTCGACCGGCGTCGCGCACGGCCGCGCGGTGCCGCCGCCCTCGTCGGGCGCGCCGCAGCGGGCCGGCTGCTCGTCGGCGCCGGCGGGCGGGTGGAAGACGACGAGGTCGCCGACCTCCGGTTCGCCGAAGCGCATCCCGATCCGGTTGACGAGCACGCGCTGGCCGATGTCGAGCGTCGGCTCCATCGAGCCGCTCGGGATGCGGTAGGTCTTGACGAGCAGCAGCTGGATGAGGAAGGCGAGCACGAGCGCGGCGGCGACGATGCCGACGAGCTCGACGACCTTGCCCATCCCCGATGTCCTCTGCGCGCGCCCCCCGGTGCCGCGCGCGTTCCTGATCCCGGCCACGGGCAGACGGTAGAGGGTCGCCTACACTGTGTCGAGCCGTGACCGTCGCCGCCCCCGAGAAGCTCCTGCTCGCCTCCCCGCGCGGCTACTGCGCGGGGGTCGACCGGGCCGTCCAGACGGTCGAGCGAGCGCTCGACCTCTACGGCGCGCCGGTGTACGTGCGCAAGGAGATCGTCCACAACAAGCACGTCGTCGAGCAGCTGCGGGCGCGCGGCGCGATCTTCGTCGAGGAGGAGACCGAGGTGCCGGAGGGCGCCGTCGTCGTCTTCTCCGCCCACGGCGTCGCCCCGAGCGTCCACGCCAACGCGGCGCAGCGGAGGCTGCGGACGATCGACGCGACCTGCCCGCTGGTGACGAAGGTCCACGTCGAGGCGAAGAAGTTCGCGGCCGAGGGGTACACGATCGTGCTGATCGGCCACGCCGGCCACGAGGAGGTCGAGGGCACGATGGGGGAGGCGCCCGACCACATCGTGCTGATCGAGACCGAGGCCGACGTCGACGCGCTCGAGGTCGAGGACCCGGACCGGATCGCCTACATCTCGCAGACGACGCTGTCGGTCGACGAGACGCGCGCGATCATCGGCCGCCTGCGCGAGAAGTTCCCGAACATCGTCGGCCCGCGCACCGACGACATCTGCTATGCGACGACGAACCGCCAGGCGGCCGTCAAGCAGCTCGCGAGGGCGTGCGACCTCGTGCTCGTGATCGGCTCGCGGAACTCGTCGAACTCCAACCGGCTCGTCGACGTCACGCGCGAGATGGGCACCGAGGCCCACCTGATCGACCACGAGGGCCAGGTCGAGGAGGCCTGGCTGGCCGGCAAGCGGGTCGTCGGGATCACCTCCGGCGCGAGCGCGCCCGAGGAGCTCGTGCAGCGGCTCGTCGCGTTCTTCAGGGCGCGCGGGACGACGGTGGTCGAGGAGCTCGAGGTCGTCCAGGAGGACGTCCGCTTCATGCTCCCGAGAACGATCCGCCAGGCGCTGGCGGCGCAGGCCTCCTGAGCACGCTCGTCGTCTCCGACCTCCACCTCGGCGCGCGCAGCGGCGCGGACCTGCTGCGGCGCCCGCGGGTGCGGGCGGCGCTGCTGGAGGCGCTGGCCGGCGTCGACCGGCTCGTGCTGCTCGGCGATGCGCTCGAGCTGCGCCAGGGGCCGCTGCGGGAGGCGCTCGCCGCGGCGCGGCCGCTGCTGACCGAGCTCGGCGCGGCGCTCGGCCGCGACGGGGAGGTGGTGCTCGTGCCGGGCAACCACGACCACCAGCTCGTGACGCCGTGGCTGGAGCGCCGGCGGCGCGACCGCGAGCCGCCGCCGCTGCGGCTCGACGAGCAGGCGATGTGGGCGCCGGGCGACCCGGCCGCGACCGTCGCCGAGTGGCTGGCGCCGGCACGGCTGACGGTCCGCTACCCGGGCGTGTGGCTGCGCGACGACGTGTACGCGACCCACGGCCACTACCTCGACCGCCACACGCGGGTGCCGACCTTCGAGCGGCTCAGCGCGGGGGTGATGGGCCGGATGGTCGGGCCGCTGCCGGCGCCGCCGCCGGCCGGGCCGGGCGCGCGGCCGGACGACTACGAGGCGGCGCTGGCGCCGATCTACGCGTGGTCGTACGCGCTCGCCCAGCACGCCGACGACCGCACGCAGGGGACGCAGGGCGTGTCGGTGCGGGTGTGGCGGACGCTCGCCGGCGGCGACGGCCACCGGCCGCTGCGCCGGCGGGCGCTGGCGGCGCTGTTCCCGCTCGGGGTGGCGGCGATCAACCGCGCCGGCATCGGCCCGGTCCAGGCGGACGTGAGCGGCCCGGCGCTCGGCCGCGCGGGGGTGGCGGCGATGGCCGACGCGGTCGCCCACCTCGGCATCGACGCCCGCCACGTGATCTTCGGCCACACCCACCGCGCCGGCCCGCGCGAGCGCGACGACCCGGCCCCGTGGACGGCCCGCGGCGGCGTCCGCCTCCACAACACCGGCTGCTGGGTGTTCGAGCCCCACTTCGTCGGCCGCGACCCGTACGGGAGCCCGTACTGGCCCGGCCACGCGATCCGCCTCGACGACGACCCCGCCAGCTCGCCCCGCCTCGTGCGCCTGCTCGAGGGGTTCGGCTACGACGAGCTCGCCGCGCCGGCCGTGCGCGCGTGACCGCCGCGCACCGCGTGGGACGCGATCGGCGTCGACGGGGAGCCGCGCGCGTGGCGCGAGCACCAGGATCGCGCCCGCGGCGTGGTCGAGCACGTGCTCGCCGGCGCCGATGACCAGTCGCTGGCCGCCCGTCGTCCGCACGCTTGCCTTGGGGTCGACGATGGAGCGGCGCTGGGGTGCGCCGCGTCGATCCGCCTCGCGGTCGCGCCGACGCCGGCGCCGACGCGGGGCGGCCCGCTGCGACGAGCCGCGGAGCGGCCGCCGGCCGCTAGCCGGCCGCCCCGTCCGCGCCCTCGCCCGCCAGCCCTGGGGTGAAGCAGACGGCGTGGCAGGTGAGGCCGGGGCCGACCTCGAGCTCGAGCACGCCCTCGGTGTGGCGGTCGTGCTCGATCAGGGGGTGGCAGCCGGTGTGGTCGATCGCGCGGCGCTCGCCGTTGACGACGAGCTCGCCGGCGCCCTCGAGCACCGCCCACACGCCGCCGGCCGCGTACGGGCCCGACCAGGCGCCCGGCTGGTCGGGCGTCTGGGCCGCGAGCAGCGCGTCCGGGTCGTCCTCCGGCCGCACCGGGGCGACCGGCTCGCGCTCGATCCCGAGCAGCTCCTGGATCGCCCGCTCCGTCTCGGCGTAGCCGCCCTCGCCCCAGTGGAAGTCGACGAGCCGCAGCTGCTGGTCCCACAGGTAGCGGCTCGGCCACCCCTCGATCCCGTACGCGTCCCACGCCTCCAGCTCGCTGTCGATCAGCACCGGGTACTCGATCCCGAGCCGCGCGACGGCGGCGCGGACCGCGTCGGGGTCGCGCGAGGGCGGGAAGCCCGGGCTGTGGACGCCGATCACGCGCAGTCCGTGCGCGGCGTAGCGGGCGTGCCACGCCTTCAGGTACGGGAGCGTGCGCAGCGAGTTGACGCGGCAGAAGTCCCAGAACTCGACGAGCACCGGGCGGCCCGCCTGCTGGTCCATCCGCAGCGTCGCGACGTTCACCCACGGCGCCCTGCGCGGGAACTGCGGGGCGATGATCTCGGCCTCTGCGGGCGGGCGCACGGCCCGGAAGGGTAGCGTGGCGGGTCGTGATCCCCCGCCTGACCACCTTCGCTCGCCGCCTGGGCCCGGGCGCGGCCGCGGCGGCCGTCGCGGCCGTCGTCGCGCTCGCGGTGCCCGCGCCCGCCGCCGCCCACGGCCTCGTCGGCAAGGCCGACCTGCCCGTCCCGATGTGGCTGTTCGCGTGGGCGGCCGCGCTCGTGCTCGTCGTCTCCTTCGCCGCGCTCGGCGCGCTGTGGCCGACGCCGCGGCTGCAGCGCCCGCGCGAGCGGCGCCTGCTGCCGCTCGGCCGCTGGGCCGACGTGCTCGGCGGGGCGGTCGGCGTCGCCGTCTACGCGGCGACCGTCGTCAGCGGCCTCGCCGGCACCCAGGTGCCGCTCGCCAACCTCGCGCCGACCGTCGTCTACGTCCTCTTCTGGGTCGGCGTGCCGGTCGCGAGCGTCCTGCTCGGCGACGTCTTCCGCCTGCTGAGCCCGTGGCGCGCGCTCGCGCGCGGCTGCGCCTGGCTGGCCGGCCGGGTGCGCCGCGCCCCGCTGCCGGCCCCGCTGCCGTACCCGCGCCGGCTCGGCCACTGGCCGGCGGTGGCGACGATCGCCGCCTTCGCCTGGCTGGAGCTCGTCTCCGTCCAGCGCGACGAGCCGCGGCTGCTCGCGCTGCTCGCGCTCGCCTACGGCGCCGTCCAGCTGCTCGGCATGAGCGTCTACGGGATCGAGGCGTGGAGCGCCCGCGGCGACGGCTTCGCCGTCTACTTCGGCCTGTTCGCGCGGATGGCGCCGCTGACCCGCCGCGACGGCTGGCTGCGCCTGCGCCCGCCCCTGGGCGGCCTGCCGACGATGCCGGTGCTGCCGGGCACGGTCGCGCTCGTCTGCGTCGCGATCGGCGCGACGACGTTCGACGGCGCCTCCGAGGGCCCGCTGTGGACGGGCGTCGCGCCGGGCCTGCAGGACGCGTTCGAGGCGCTCGGCCTCGGCGCGACCGCGGCGACCGAGGCCGCCTTCACGCTCGGCCTGCTCGGCGGCGTCGCGCTCGCCGCGCTCGTCTACCTGCTCGGCGTCGCCGGCATGCGCGCCGTCGACCGCACGCGCGGCCTGCGCGAGCTCGCCGGCGGCTTCGTCCACACGCTCGTGCCGATCGCCTTCGCGTACGTGCTCGCCCACTACCTGTCGCTGCTGCTCTACCAGGGCCAGGCGCTCGGCTACCTCATCTCCGACCCGCTCGGCGAGGGCGCCGACCTGTTCGGGACCGCCGGCCTGACGATCGACTACACGGTGCTGAGCGCGACGGGTATCTGGTATGTCCAGATCACCGTGATCGTGCTCGGACACCTCGCCGGCCTCGTGCTGGCCCACGACCGGGCGCTCGCCGTCTTCCGCGGCGGGCGGTCGGCGGTCCGCTCCCAGCTGGCGCTGCTGGCGGTGATGGTCGCGTTCACGTGCCTGGCGCTGTGGCTGATCTCGGCGGCGAACCGCTGATGGTCGTCCTCGCCCACGTCGGCCACTGGCTCGTGTCGCTCGTCTACGCGGCGCCGGCGCTGCTGCTCGCCGCCGCGCTGATCGTCAGCACGATCCGCCAGCGCAAGCGCGAGGCGGCGAGGAGGGCGGCCGCCGCCGGCGCCGAGCCGAGGCGCCCGCCGGCGCTCGAGGGCGACGCGTAGGCCCGCTCGCGCCACGACGCGGGCCGGGCGCTGGCAGCGCGGACGACGGGCGGGCGCGCCCGCCGCGCTCAGGCCCCGCGGGCGAGCGTGCGCAGGTCGGCGGCGAGCGCGTCGGCGGTCAGCTGGTCGGTCAGGTAGCCGACCCGCTGGCGGCCGCGGCCGTCGATCACGACCGTCGAGGCGGTGTGCTCGAACCCCTCGCCCTGCGGCTGGATCCCGTACGCCCTCCAGATCGGCTCCAGCTGCCGGCGGGTGCCGAGCAGGAACCTCATGCGGCCGTTCATGCGCTGCTTGACGAGGAAGCGGCGCGCCGCGAACGGCGTGTCGTTCGGCGGGTCGACGCTGACGGCGAGCACGGGCACGTCCTCGCCGAGCTGGTCGAGCGCGCCGCGGATCTGCTGGGCCGTCAGCGGGCAGGTGTCCTCGCAGTGCGCGTACAGGAACGTGAGCACGACCTCGCGGCCGCGGAAGTCGCGCATCGTCACGGCGCGGCCGTCCTGGTCGCGCAGCCGGAAGTCGATCGCGCGCGCCGCCGGCGGCCGCACGGCGCCGTGGAAGCCGGTCGGGCTCGGCGCCTGCCGGGCGGCGGCGCCGTCGCCGTCGCCGCCGCTGCCGCCGAGCAGCACGACGCCGCCGAGCGCGGCGACGACCAGCGCGGTCGCGACGAGGAGGGTGAGGCGAAGCCGGGCGGGCACGGCTGCTCAGGGTAGAGCGTCCAGTCGCTACTATCCTTTGTGAAGTAACTGAAAGCCGACCTTGTTTGGGAGTTTTCCGCCATGAGCCCGTCCGGAGCTGAGCTGCTCCGCAAGATCAAGAGCCAGATCCGCGAGGTGGATCCCGCCGTCGTGCACGAGCAGCTCGGCAACGGCGTGGTCCTCGTCGACGTGCGCGAGAACGAGGAGTTCTCCGTCGGCCACATCCCCGGCGCCAGGCACGTGCCGCGCGCCTACCTGGAGTCGCGCATCGAGGGCGTCGTGCCCGACCGCGACGCCCACATCGTCCTCTACTGCGCCTCGGGCAACCGCTCCGCGTACGCCGCCCGCACGCTGAGCGAGGACCTCGGCTACCGCAACGTCGAGTCGATGACCGGCGGCATCACGCTGTGGAAGGACCGCGGCTACGAGGTCGTCGTGCCGCGCACGCTCACGCCCGAGCAGCGCGACCGCTACTCGCGCCACCTGCTGCTGCCCGAGGTCGGCATGGAGGGCCAGCTGAAGCTGCTCGACGCGAGGGTGCTGCTGCTCGGCGCCGGCGGCCTCGGCGCGCCGACGGCGCTCTACCTCGCCGCCGCCGGCGTCGGCACGCTCGGCATCGTCGACAACGACACCGTCGACCTGTCCAACCTGCAGCGCCAGGTGATCCACGCGCAGAGCCGCGTCGGCGAGCGCAAGGTCGACTCGGCCGAGGCGACGATCGCCGACCTCAACTCGGACGTGAGGGTCGTCAAGTACCCGGTCCGGATCGACGCCTCCAACATCATGGAGATCATCGAGGGCTACGACGTGATCGTCGACGGCCTCGACAACTTCCCGACCCGGTACCTGCTCAACGACGCGAGCGTCCGGCTGAGGATCCCGGTCGTGTCGGCGTCGATCCTCGGCTTCGACGGCCAGCTGTCGGTGTTCAAGCCGTACGAGGGGCCGTGCTACCGCTGCCTGTACCCGGTGCCGCCGCCGGCCGAGCTGGCGCCGTCGTGCGGCGCCAACGGCGTGCTCGGCGTGCTGCCCGGCACGATGGGCCTGCTGCAGGCGACCGAGGTCATCAAGCTGATCGTCGGCATCGGCGAGCCGCTCATCGGCCGGCTGCTGCTCTACGAGGCGCTGAGCGCGACGTTCACCGAGCTGAAGGTCCGCCGCGACCCCGAGTGCCCGATCTGCTCGCGCGACCCCGACTCGATCAGCGACGAGGAGATGGGCGTCTTCCCCGACTACGAGGCGTTCTGCGCCGCGGCCGGTTAGGGTTCGCGCACTATGGCAACCGTGAAGATCCCACCGGTGCTGCGGCCGTCGGTCGGCGGCGAGAAGCAGGTCGAGGCGGACGGCGCCAGCGTCGGCGAGGTGCTCAGGTCGCTCGCGGCCGCCCATCCGCAGACCCAGTCGCAGCTGTTCTCCGCCGACGGCGAGCTGAACCGCTACGTCAACGTCTACCTCAACGACGAGGACGTGCGGGTGCTCGACGGGCTGGAGACGAGGGTCGGCGAGGGGGACACGCTCGTGATCCTGCCGGCGATGGCCGGCGGCCGCTGACGCACGCGCGCTCCGTGGTCCGGGCGCGGACGCGCCCGGATCGCGCTTGCGCCACCCCGCTACACTTCGTGAAGTAATGGCTACTCCCGAGCGCCTCGAGAACCGGCCCTGCGGCGGCCGCTACGGCGACATCGTCCAGTCGATCGGCAACACGCCGCTCGTCGAGCTCAAGCGGCTCTCGCCCAAGCCGGGCGTCCGCATCTGGGCCAAGCTCGAGTCCCGCAACCCGACCGGCTCGATCAAGGACCGCGTCGCGAAGTCGCTGATCGAGGACGCCGAGGCCAGGGGCGCGATCCAGCCCGGCCAGACGATCCTCGAGCCGACGTCGGGCAACACCGGCATCTCGCTGGCGATGATCTGCAAGCGCAAGGGCTACCGGCTCCAGGTCGTCATGCCCGACAACGTCACGCCGGAGCGCACGCAGCTGCTGCAGATGTACGGCGCCGAGATCGTCTACTCGGACGGCTCGAAGGGCTCCAACGGCGCGGTCGAGCTCGCGCTCGAGCTGGCCGAGCGCGACGCGAGGTACTACATGCCGTACCAGTACGGCAACCCCGCGAACCCGGCCGCCCACTACAACGGGACGGCGCTCGAGATCCTCGAGGAGCTCGACGAGATCAGCGCCTTCGTCGCCGGCCTGGGCACCGGCGGCACGCTGATGGGCAACGGCCGCCGCTTCAAGGAGGAGCTCGGCGACAGCGTCAAGATCGTCGCGGCCGAGCCGATGCAGGGCGAGCCGGTCCAGGGCCTGCGCTCGCTCGACGACGGCTTCATCCCGCCGATCATCGACCTCTCGCTGCTGGACCGCAAGATCTTCGTCACCAACCGCGACGCGATCATCTGGACGCGCAAGCTCCTCGACGAGGAGGGGCTGTTCGCCGGCGTCTCGACGGGCGCGATCGCCCGCGTCGCGGTCCGGATCGCCAACGAGCTCGACGAGGGCAACGTCGTCTTCATCGTCGCCGACGACGGCTGGAAGTACCTCTCGTCCGGGATCTACACGCGGCCGGTCGACGAGATCGAGAACCTCGACGCGACCGTCTGGTGGTAGCGGCCGGCCGCCGCGCGCCGTGGCCGCGGCGGCCGATCCGCAGTAGCATGGGTGTGCACCCATCCGCATCGCCCGGCCGGATCGCGCTCCGCGGCCAGACGCCGCGGCGTCTGGCGGGTGGTCGTCTCGATCAAGGAGCTGCGATCTCATGTTCACCCAGATCGGACCGATGGAGATCGTCCTCGTCCTCGTCATCGCGCTGATCATCCTCGGGCCCAAGAAGCTCCCCGAGGCCGGGCGCTCGATCGGCAAGGGCCTGCGCGAGTTCAAGGACTCGATCGCCGGCGTCGCCAAGGACGAGGACGGGCGCGAGCGCGAGCTGGCGGCCGTCCCGGACGAGCGCCGGCGCGACGTCGCCTAGCGCCCCACCGGTCCGGTTCCCGTCCGATTCCCGTCCGGTCTGCGACTGGTAGCCTCGCGGGCGACATGCGCATCGCCCGCGAGCTCTACGACCAGCTGATCGCCCATGCCCGCGCCGAGGCGCCGAACGAGTGCTGCGGCATGATCGCCTCGCGCGACGGCGTCGCGGTGAGGGTCCACCCGGCCGTCAACGCCGCCGCCAGCCCGCTGCGGTACGAGATCGACGGCAGGCAGCAGCTGGCGATCCTCGACGAGATCGAGGAGGCCGGGCTCGAGCTCGGCGCCATCTACCACTCCCACACGCGCACGGCGCCCGAGCCGTCGCAGACCGACATCAACCTCGCGTTCTACCCCGACTCGCTCTACGTGATCGTCGGGCTCAAGGACGACGTGCCCGACGTGCGCGCCTGGCGGATCGTCGACGGCAGGGTCAGCGAAGCGGAGCTGCTCGTCGAGTAGGAGCCGGCGTGACCGAGCCGCTCGAGTGCCCGAGCTGCGCCTCCCGCTTCAGCGGCGAGGCGCGGTTCTGCCCGAGCTGCGGGGTCCCGCTCGTCCACGCCGACGCCGACCGGGCGCCGCCACCCTCGCCGCGTGCCGAGATGGCCCGCAAGATCAAGCCGCAGTACGCCGAGGGCGAGCTCGTGCGGGTCGTCGGGGTCAGGAACCAGGTCGAGGCCGAGTTCGTCCAGGGCCTGCTGCTGGAGGAGGGGATCCCGAGCCTCATGCGGCGCCGGATGGGGTTCGACGTGCCCGAGTTCCTCGCCTCCGGGCCGCGCGACGTGCTCGTGCCGCGCTCCGGGCTGGCCGCCGCGCGCGACGCGCTGCTGCAGGCCGAGCTGCTCGGCGAGCCGGCGCCCGGCCCGTCGCCGACGCGGCTGATGGCGACGCTGATGGCCGTGCTCGCCGTCGCCGCGCTCGTGATCGTCGCCGTCGACGCGCTCCTCTAGCGGCCGCGGCTCACACGGCCGACAGCCGCGCGAGGTGCGACCGCCAGGCGCCCTCGGTGTGGACGAGGTCGCGGCCGCCGAAGGCGTCGCGCAGCGCCTTCTCGGGGCCGGCGGGGTCGAGGTAGCAGGCGAGCCGCATCGCCGCCTCCGGCCCCTCCTCGCGCGCGAGCAGGTCGAGCACGGTGCCGCCGAGCAGGGCCGCGTCGCGCAGGCCGGGCGGGAACGACGGCCGCCCGCCCTCGCGCAGCCGCCGCGCGATCGCCGGCCGGGCGTGCTCGACCTGGCCGGCGAAGTAGCGGGCCGCGCCCTCGACGAGCCACGCCCAGCGCAGCCGCGCGAGCAGCCGGCCGGGGGTGGCGGGCGGCGGCAGGCGGCGGTTGTTGCGCCCGATCACGAGCCGGGCGTAGAGGACGTCGGGAGCGCGCAGCAGCATCTCGCGCGAGCCGGGCACGTTGGACGCCCGCTGCGCCAGCGCGCGCGGGGCGAGCACGTGGATCGTCGTCGCGGCCGCCGAGCCGACGACGTAGCGGCGCGCCGCCGGCGCGGTCAGCAGCCGCTCGACCGGCACGAGCGGGTGGGCGAGGTCGAGCAGCAGCGGCGAGCGGTGCAGCACGACGGTGACGTCGCCGACGGTCCTCGGGAACAGCACGTCGAGCCGCGCGCGGGTGCGCTCGAGCGAGTCGAGCACGCGGGCGGCGTCGTCGGCGTCGGCCGTCTCGTGGCGGGCGCGGAACGACGCCGAGACCGTCTCTTCCCAGGCCATCGCGTCGGCCATCATGGCAGCCGGTCGCAGCGGCGCGCGCCGCGACCGGCGGCGGCGCGCGCCGCCGCCGCGACCGGCGGGCGCGGGCGCGGCCGGGGCGCCCGGGGCGCGCGCCCGGCTCAGGCGCCGGCGGCGGCCGCCTCGCGCTCGTAGTCGAGCTCGGTGCGGATGCCGAGCCCGTGCAGGATCTCGTTGGCCTCCAGCATGCTTCCGGCGTCGGCGACCGCCCGCGCCAGCCGCGCCGCCGACGCGATCGCGACCGTGGCGTCGACGTAGAAGGTGAGCGCCGCCACCGGCGAGAGCTCGACCGTCCGGCGGCCCGATCGGATCGAGACCCGGCCCGTCTCGCCGCGCGCGCTGCGCAGCGCCATCGCGCTCGCCTCGGTCGGCACTGCGGCGACCGCCCGCTCGAGGCGGG
>ERZ777003.2620-NODE-2620-length-20108-cov-7.177131_pt1 | contig 20108 bp, 18 predicted proteins | sample MGYA00374956_ERZ777003 | MGnify/ENA primary metagenome ERZ777003 (study PRJEB29302, sample SAMN06268252) | bioreactor metagenome | isolation source: Joint BioEnergy Institute, California, USA | place: USA:Joint BioEnergy Institute, California, USA | collected... | reverse complement strand
TTCATCGGCTTCCGCCTGAAGCAGGGCGTCTACGGCCAGCGCCAGCCGAACGTGCAGATGATCCGCACGAAGCTGCCGATGGGGACGATCACGCCCGAGCAGATGGAGGCGTTCGCGGACGCGATCGAGAAGTGGGCGCCGCTCAACAAGGGCCACATCACCACCCGCCAGAACATCCAGGTCCACCACGTTCCGCTCCCGGATGCGAAGAAGTTCATCCGCGAGATCGCGAAGGCGGGCCTCTCCTCCCGCGAGGGTTGCGGCAACACGGTGCGCAACGTCACCGGCGATCCGTTCGCCGGCGTCACCCACGACGAGCCTTTCGACATCACGCCGTACGCGGGCGCATACGTGCGCTACTTCGTCCGCCATCCCACCACGCAGCTCATGCCGCGGAAGATCAAGACGTCCTTCAGCGCCACCGAGGCCGACGTCGCGATCTCGAAGATCCACGACATCGGCTTCATCGCCAAGGAGCGCGACGGGGTCCGCGGCGTGGAGATGCGCGTGGGCGGCGGCACGGCGATCATGCCGCGCCTCGCGCCGACGCTCTACGAGTTCGTCGAGCTCGACAACGGCGACTACCTCAAGGTCTCCGAGGCCGTGCTGCGGATCTTCGACCGCCAGAACTGGCTGCGGCCGAACCGCGCCCGGGCCCGAATCAAGGTCCTCATCGACAAGATCGGGATCGACGCCTTCCGCGAGATGGTCGAGGAGGAGCTCGAGGGCGATTGGGTCAACGAGCGCGACTTCTCGGTCGATCGCCTGCTCTACGACTACGACGAGGAGGCCAACGCGCCGGAGCCGCGCAGCGACTACGCGATCCCGAACGGGGACCGCTCGGAGTTCGAGCGCTTCCGCGAGGTGAACGTCGTCCCGCAGCGCCAGGAGGGCTTCTCCGCCGTCACCGTGAAGGTGACTCGCGGTGACCTCACGCCGGAGCAGTTCCGCGGGCTCGCCGAGATCATGCGCGAGTACACGGGCGGCCACGCGCGCACGACCGTGCAGCAGAACCTCGTTCTGCGCTGGGTCCGCAACGAGGCCGTCTACGAGGTCTGGCGCAAGCTGGTCGACCTCGGGCTCGGCGGAACCGGGGCGATGGAGGTGACCGACACGGTCTCGTGCCCGGGCACCGACAGCTGCAAGCTCGGCATCACGAGCTCGATGGGCCTGAACCGCGCGATCCAGGAGCGGGTGGAGTCGATGAACATCACCGACCCGCTCACGCGCCAGATCCACATCAAGATGTCGGGCTGCCCGAACGGCTGCGGCCAGCACCACATCGGGACGATCGGGTTCTACGGGGCGTCGATCAAGGTGGGCGAGCGGACGATGCCCGCCTACATCCCCCACCTCGGCGGCAACTACGAGAACCAGGACGTCGTCTTCGGGCAGCGGCTCAAGGTCCGGCTCCCCTCCAAGCGGGTGCCGGAGGCCGTAGAGCGCTGGCTGCGCCACTACGAGGCGAACCGGGCGAGCAACTCCGAGACGTTCCGCGAGTTCGTCGACCGCGTCGGCACGGACGAGTTCGAGGAGCTCGTCAAGGACCTCGCGATGCCCGCGGAGTTCAGCCTCGAGACCATGAACGAGTTCATCGATTGGAACCGCTCCGAGCCGTACAAGGTCGAACGCGGTGAAGGTGAGTGCGCGATCTGATCAAGCCATGACCGGATTCGTAATCGACACGCCACTGCCGTCCTCGAACGGCGACCGGAAGAACCCCGAGCCCACGCTCGGCGGCGAGCCGGTCGATCCCGCCGCCCTCGAGGCCGCGGTCGAGCCGCTCGACGCCGAGGACGCGCTGCGCTGGGCGTTCGACCGGTTCGGAAACGACATCAGGCTCGCCGTCTCCTTCCAGAAGACGAGCTCGGTGATCGTCGACATGGCGCACCGAATCAACCCCGACGCACGCTTCTTCTATGTAGACACCGGACTCCTGTTCCCGGAGACGTACGAGACCCGGGACAGGCTCGCGGAGCGCTACGGCATCGAGTTCGAGCGCTTCGCCGAGCGTCCACTCGCAGAGCAGGAACGGCTGCGCGCCGCTAACCTGCTCGGCCCCGGTAAGGACGGCTGCTGCGCCGACCGTAAGGTCGAGATCATGCGGACCGCGCTCAGCGACGTCAGTTGCTGGGTATCGGGAATCCGCAGAATCGACTCGGCGACGCGAGCCAACGCTCCCAAGTTCAGCTGGGACGAGCGCTTCGGGCTCTGGAAGCTGAACCCGCTGGCGGACTGGGACGAAAAGCGAGTCTGGAACTACATAAAGGATCATCACGTGCCCTACAACCCTCTTCACGACAGGGGCTATCCGTCGATCGGATGCATGCCCTGCACAACCGCAGTGACCAGCGGCGACGATGCGCGAGCCGGCCGCTGGGCAGGAACCGACAGGACTGAGTGCGGCATCCATGGGTAGCTCGGAGACGGCCCTGGCGCTCCAGCTGAGCTCGCGCCAGGCCTCGGACTTCGAGCTGCTCGCCAACGGGGGCTTCGCCCCCCTGACGGGCTTCCTCGGCTCCGAGGATCACAAGTCGGTGTGCGAGAACATGCGCCTGGCCTCGGGTGAGATCTGGCCGATCCCGATCACGCTGGCGACCGACCTCGAGTGCTCGGTCGGCGACGTGGTCACGCTGACCGCCCCGAACGGCAAGCACCTCGGGCGGATCACGGTCGAGGAGATCTACGAGAAGGACGTCGAGCTCGAGGCCGAGAAGGTCTATCGGACGACGGACAACGAGCACCCGGGCGTCGCGGCCATGCGCGCGGAGGGCGCCCGCTGCATCGCCGGCCCGATCGAGGCCGACGCGCTGCCGGATCACGACGAGGCGTTCATGCGTCGCTACCAGACGCCCGCCGAGTCGAAGAAGGCGTTCGAGGAGCGCGGCTGGAAGCGCATCGTCGCCTTCCAGACCCGCAACCCGATCCACCGGGCGCACGAGTACCTCACGAAGGCGGCGCTCGAGATCTGCGACGGGCTCTACATCCACCCGCTGATCGGCGAGACCAAGAAGGGCGACATCCCCGCCGAGGTGCGGATGAAGTGCTACGAGGTCCTGATGGAGAAGTACTACCACCCGGACCACGTGATGCTCGGGGTCAACCCCGGCAAGATGCACTACGCCGGTCCGCGGGAGGCGGTGCTCCACGCGATCATCCGTCGCAACTACGGCTGCACCCACTTCATCGTGGGTCGCGACCACGCGGGCGTGGGTGACTACTACGGCACCTACGACGCGCAGCGGATCTTCGACGACATCGACACGGGCGAGCTCGGGATCACGCCGCTCTTCTTCGAGCACACCTTCTGGTGCCACGAGTGCAACGGGATGGGCTCGTCGAAGACGTGCCCGCACCCGCAGGAGTCGCACCTGTTCCTCTCGGGGACCAAGGTGCGGGAGATGCTCAGCAACGGCGAGAAGCCGCCGCCCGAGTTCTCCAGGGAAGAGGTTGCTCAGATCCTCATCGACGCCTACAAGGAGGAAGCTGAGAATGGCTGACGAGAAGGGCTTTTGCCTCTGGTTCACCGGGCTCTCGGGCTCGGGCAAGTCGACGATCACCACGCACCTGGTGAAGGAGCTGCGCAAGCGCGGCTCGAAGCTCGAGGTGCTCGACGGTGACGTCGTCCGCGAGAACCTTTCGAAGGGCCTCGGGTTCTCGAAGGAGGACCGCGACACGAACATCCGCCGGATCGCCTTCGTCGCGAACCTGCTTTCGCGCAACGGCGTGCCGGTGATCACCGCGGCGATCTCGCCCTACAAGGACATCCGCAACGAGGCGCGTGAGCTGATGGGCGACCGCTTCATCGAGGCCTACGTGAAGGTCTCGCTCGAGGAGGCGGAGCGCCGCGACGTCAAGGGCCTCTACGCCAAGGCCCGCGCCGGCGAGATCAAGGAGTTCACCGGCATCTCCGATCCCTACGAGCCGCCGGAGAACCCGGAGCTCGTGATCGAGACCGAGCAGCAGACGCCGGAAGAGTCGGCCCAGCAGATCCTCAACTACCTCGAGGAGCGCGGGCTGATTCCGGCCGCGGTGGCCTCCTAGCCCGAGCCACCCAAGCGTTTCGCGAGAGCCCGTCCCGGTCCGCCGGGGCGGGCTCTCGTCGTTTCCGGCGGGTACGCTCGCGGGCGTGAGGAGGAGCATCCCCTTCGCGTGGCTCGTGCCGCGCCGCGACGAATCGGGGCGGGATCTCGCTCGGAGGATCAGGCTGACCCTCACGCTCTCGCTGGTCGCGGCGAACGTGCTCGGCGCGGCGACCGTGGTCGCCCTGGGCGTACTCGTCCTCCCGCTGCCCACGGTCGAGAACGAGGGCACCGCCGTGGCGGTCAACGTCGCGGCCGCCGGCGTCTACCTGCTCGTGTTCTCCACGCTCGGTTCGTGGTGGGGCCTGCGCCGCCTGCGCGCCGCGCAGACGTGGCTCGAGGCGGAACGTCCGCCGACGGCGGAAGAGCGCCGCATCGTGCTCCGGGGGCCGCGCCGGATCGTCGCGGTCCAGGTCACGATCTGGGCGATCGCCGCTGCCTTCTTCGGCATCCTCAACTTCTGGCTCGCCAAGGGCACGTTCGCCAACCAGCTCGACGACGGGGCTCGCGTCACGAGCCTGGTCCTCTTCGCCGGACTGGTCAACTGCGCCTTCGCCTACCTGATCGCGGAGCGCCAGCTCCGCCCGGCCGCGGCCCGGGCGCTCGCGGCGGGGCTCGGCGAGCGCAAGCTCGCCCCGGGGATCAAGTCGCGGATGATGCTGCCGTGGGCCGCCGCAACGGCGGTCCCGACCCTCGGCCTGGTCGTGGTCGGGATCTCGGCGCTGACCGAGAGGGACTTCAGCTACAACGAGCTCGCGCTGCTGATGATCGTGGTCGGCTGCGTCACGATCTTCTTCGGCGGGCTCGCGATCTTCCTCGCGGCCCGGGCGCTCGCCGATCCGATCGTGCACATGCGCGAGGCGGTCCACGAGGTCGAGGACGGCCACCTCGACACCCACGTCCCCGTCTATGACGGCGGTGAGATCGGCCAGCTCCAGGCCGGGTTCAACGCGATGGTTGACGGCCTGCGCGAGCGCGAGCGGATCCAGGACCTCTTCGGCCGCCACGTGGGCGAGGAGGTGGCGCGCAAGGCGCTCGAGCAGGGGATCGAGCTCGGTGGCGAGGAGCGCGATGTCGCGGTGCTGTTCACCGATGTGGTCGGCTCGACGACGATCGCCGCCGAGCGCCCGCCGCACGAGGTGGTCGAGCTGCTCAACCGGTTCTTCGCCGTCGTCGTCGAGGTGGTCCGCAAGCACGGCGGCTGGGTGAACAAGTTCGAGGGCGACGCGGCGCTCGCCGTCTTCGGCGCGCCGACGAACCTGGACGACGCCGAGGGCGCCGCGCTCGCGGCCGGCCGCGAGCTGGCCGAGCGGCTCGGGCGGGAGGTCGAAGGGCTCGAAGCGGCCATCGGCATCTCCGCCGGGCGGGCGGTCGCCGGGAACATCGGCGAGGAGAGCCGCTTCGAGTACACCGTGATCGGCGATCCGGTGAACGAAGCGGCGCGGCTCACCGAGCTCGCCAAGGAGATGCCTGGCCGCCTGCTCGCCTCGGGCGCGATCCTCGAGCGCGCGGGCGCTGCGGAGGCGCAGCGCTGGCGGCTCGACGGCGCGACCACCCTGCGCGGGCGCAGCCAGGAGACGCGGCTCGCGGTGCCGGCAGAGGGCGGCCGTTAGGCTGACCCCATGTGCCGAAACATCCGGACCCTCTACAACTTCGATCCCCCGGCGACGCGCGAGGAGGTCCACGAGGCCGCGCTTCAGTACGTGCGGAAGATCAGCGGCTACAACAAGCCCTCGAAGGCCAACGAGGAGGTCTTCGAGCGCGCGGTGGCCGAGGTCGAGGCGGCGACCCAGAAGCTGCTCGACGGGCTCGTGACCAAGGCCCCGCCCAAGAACCGCGAAGTCGAGGCCGCCAAGCGGCGCGCCGCGTTCGAGAGGCGCTTCGCAACTGCGTAGCCTCGTCCTCCACGGGCTCGGGGGCTCGGGGCCCGAGCACTGGCAGACCTGGCTCGTTGGCGAGCTCGAGAAGGCGGGGCACGAGGTCGCCTACCCGCAGCTTCCGCGGCGGGACGACCCGCTGCCCGACGAGTGGCGCGAGGCCGCGCTGGTCGAGCTCGACGCCGGGCCCGAGGTCGTCGTCTGCCACTCCCTCGCGTGCCTGCTGTGGCTGGACCTGGCGGCGCGCGCGGACGGCGGGCTCACCGAGCGCGTCCTCCTGGTCGCGCCCCCGGACCGCCCGGACATGCCGGAGGTCGCGCGCTTCTTGGATCACGGCGCCGGTGCCGCAGCGGTCTCGCGCGCGGCGCGGGTGACGCACCTCGTCTGCTCGGACAACGACCCCTACTGCCCGGCAGGGGCCGTCGAGCGCTACGCCAAGCCGCTCGGGATCGGGTTCACGCTGATCGAGGGCGCCGAGCACATCAACACGGACTCGGGCCACGGACCGTGGCCGTGGGTCCTGCGCTGGGTCGCCGGCTAGGGCTTCTCGGGGACCCGGGGCTCGCCGAGCCCGTAGGTGTTGTACGCGCCCCAGCGGCTGAACGTCTTGTGCGTCGGTCCGTGAAAGTCCGACGACGCCGTGGGGATGAGGTCGAACTCCTCGCAGAGCTCGAGACAGTGCTTCGTCTGCTCCTCGGTGTGCGGCGGGTAGAAGGTCTCGATGCCGTCGAGGCCTACGTCGCGCACGAGGCTCTCGACGAGGTCGCGGACCTGGACGGGGTCCTTGACGTCCCAATAGGGATGGGCGACGACGGCGACGCCGCCGGCCTCGTGGATGAGCTCGACGGCCTGCTCGGCGGTCGGCCACTTGCGCGAGACGAACGCCTTCGCGCCCGGGACGAGGTACTCCTCGAAGAACGGACCGAGGTCCGGGCCGGCGCCGGCGGCCTTGGCGATGTGCGGGCGGCCGATCGCGTCGGCGGCCCCCGCCTGCTCGACGGCCTGCTCGAAGGTGACCTCCACCCCGTGCCGGTTCAGGTTCTCGATGATCTCCTTGGCGCGGTCGACGCGCTCCTGCTGGGCCTTCTCGCAGGCCGGGGCGATCTTCTCCAGATCGACCCAGTAGCCGCAGATGTGGAGGTCCTCGGAGTACTTGTGGACGCAGGACATCTCGAGCGCCGGGATGTTCTGGATCCCCGCCTCCTCGGCGGCGCGGGTGGCCTCCTCGACGCCGGCGATCCCGTCGTGGTCGGTGAGCGACATGACGGTGATGCCGGCCTCGGCGGCGGCGCGGGCTACTTCGGCCGGCTCGAGCTGGCCATCGGACACGGTTGAGTGTGCTTGGAGGTCAATCACGGGGGCGCCAGCATAGTGGGTGCGTTCGCAATTCCTGACCTGGATTGCGACAATCCGTCCGTGAGGATCTCGGCAAAGGCTGATTACGCGGTGCGCGCAGCGCTCGAATTGGCTGCGCATGAGGGGGGCGACCCGGTCAAGGGCGAGCGCCTGGCCGAGGCTCAGGGCATCCCCCTCCAGTTCCTCGAGCACATCCTGCTCGAGCTGAAGCACGCCGGCCTGATCCAGGCCCGGCGGGGCGCGCGGGGCGGCTACTGGCTCGCCCGGCAGGCCGACCGGATCACGGTCGCGGACGTCATCCGCGCGGTCGAGGGGCCGCTGGCGAACATCCACGAGAACGCGCCCGAGGAGCTCCACTACGGGGGCTCGGCCGAGCGCCTGCGCGACGTGTGGGTCGCGGTACGCGCGGCGCTTCGCTCCGTGCTCGAGAACGTCACCCTCGCCGAGCTCGCGTCAGGCAACCTGCCCTGGCGCATCGACGCGATCCTCAACAACCCGGAAGCCTGGATCAAGCGCTGACGGAGCGCTACCCGGGACCGTTCGCGCCCGGCGGCTCGGATACCGGACTCGCTAGCATGGCGCGCCACATTTACTGACTTTTTCGGTCAGCAAAGGGCATAAGCTCCGGAGGAGGGAGCTTCGCCCGACGCCCCCCGCCCTGCCATGGACCCTGTCGTAGAAATCTTCGGCCTCGGCATCGACCCGGCCATCATCCTGTTCGGGTTCGGCATCGGCTTCCTGGTCGGCATGACCGGCATGGGCGGCGCCTCGCTCATGACGCCGCTCTTGATCCTCATCTTCGGGATCAAGCCGGTGACGGCGATCGGCACCGACATCTTCTACGCCGCGATCACGAAGACGGTGGGCGGCTACAAGCACCTGAAGCTGGGCACGGTCCACAAGGGCCTTTCGTTCTGGCTCGCCGTCGGCAGCGTCCCTTCGGCGATCGTGGGCGTCTGGGTCATCGAGCTCCTCCAGCGGCGCTACGGCGACGACCTGGACAAGCTCGTCCTCGGGATGCTCGGCGGCGCCCTGCTCGTCGTCGGCATCGCGACGCTCCTGCGCTCCCTCTTCCTCGCCGGCGTGATCCAGGAGCGCTCGGCGATGCACCTCTACCGCCGCCACATCATCGCCGCGGTCGTGACCGGCGTCCTCACCGGCTTCGTCATCGGCCTCACCTCGGCGGGGAGCGGCACGCTCATCGCCATCGCCCTGATCGCGATCTTCCGCCTCACGCCCCAGCGCGTCGTCGGCACCGACGTCTTCCACGCCGCCGTGCTGCTCTGGGCCGCGGGCGCGGCGCACTGGGTCGGCGGCAACATCGACTTCGCCCTCGCCGGGACGATCCTCGTCGGGTCGATCCCCGGCGTCATCATCGGGACCAACCTCGCCGTGAAGGCGCCGCAGAAGCTCCTCCGCTACGCGCTCGCGGTGGTCCTGATCGCGGCGGGCACGACCCTGATCAGCAAGGACGGCGACGCGAGCGTCGTGATCCCGGCGATCGGCGTCGCGAGCATCATGATCGGCGCCCTCTTCGCCGCCCAGGCCTACACGCGCAACCGCTCGAAGGCGAAGGGCAAGAGCACGGCGACCGCCCCGGCCGCCTAGAGGGACGCGCCGGTGCGCCGCACGTTCGCCGATGCCGTCCCCCCGCAGCCGCCCCCGCCACAACGCCTGAAGTAGGCTCCCGGCGTGGACTTCGAGCTCAGCCCTCGCGTCATCGAGCTTCGGGATCGCATCCGCGCGTTCATGGATGCGCACGTGTACCCCAACGAGGCGGAGGCGCTTCGGGCCCTGGACGATGAGGTCACGGTCGAGTCCGGGAAGGCGTATCCGGAGATCCTGGTGGAGATCCGCGAGCGGGCCAAGGCCGAGGGCCTCTGGAACCTCTTCATGCCCGACGACGAGCACGGGGTCGGGCTGACGAACTGGGAGTACGGGATCCTCTGCGAGGAGATGGGGCGCAGCCCGGCGATCGCGCCGATGGCGTTCAACTGCGCCGCCCCGGACACCGGCAACATGGAGATCCTCGCCGAGCACGGGACCGAGGAGCAGAAGGAGCGCTGGCTGCGGCCCCTGCTCGACGGTGAGATCCGCTCCTGCTTTTCGATGACCGAGCCGGAGGTCGCCGGCTCCGATCCGACCACGCTTCAAACGCGCGCCGAGCTCGTCGACGGCGAGTGGGTCATCAACGGGCACAAGTGGTTCACCTCCGGCGCCGTGGGCGCCTCGGTGGCCATCGCGATGGTCGTGACCGATCCGGACGCGCATCCCTACGCGCGCGCGTCGATGATCCTCGTCCCCACCGACGCCCCCGGCTTCAACCTGGTCCGCCCGGTGCCGGTGATGGGACACGACGGCGGGCCCGGCCACTGCGAGATCCGCTACGAGGACTGCCGGGTCCCCGAGTCGAACCTGCTCGGGCCGCGCCAGGCCGGCTTCGTGATCGCTCAGGACCGGCTCGGCCCGGGCCGCATCCACCACTGCATGCGCGCGATCGGCACGTGCGAGCGCGCCATCGAGATGATGTGCAAGCGCGCCAACGAGCGCGAGGCGTTCGGCGGCAAGCTCGCCGAGAAGCAGTTCGTCCAGGACTTCATCGCCAAGTCGCGGATCGAGACCGAGCAGGCCCGCCTGCTCACGCTGAATGCCGCGTGGCGCATGGACACCTACGGCAAGAAGGAGGCGCGGCGCGAGATCTCGATGATCAAGGTCGTCGCAGCCAACGTCGTCATGGACGTCCTCGACCGCGCGATCCAGGTCCACGGCTCGCTCGGCATGTCCGACGACACTCCGCTCGCCGGCATGTGGCGCTACAGCCGCATGCTCAAGGTCGCGGACGGGCCCGACGAGGTCCACAAGATGGTCGTCGCCCGGCGCGAGCTCAACCACTGGGCCAAGGAGGCCGAGGCCGCCAACGGCACCGGCGCCCGCGCCGCCGCCGAAGCGACGCCCTAGCTCGCGTCCGCACGAAGCCCTCTAGCCCAGTCGCCGCTCGGCCTCGGCCGCAGCCTCGGCGCACTGCTCGACGACGCTCGCGAAGCGCTTGATCCCCTCGTTCATCTCGTTCTCGCCGTAGCCGCCGGCGGTGTAGCGCGAGAGGACGCCCTCGAGCACGATCGCGAGCTTCCAGTAGCCGAGCGCGACGTAGAAGTCGATCTCCGAGAGGTCGCGACCGGAGCGCTCCGCGTAGCGCTCGCGCACGTCCTTTCGGTTCGGAAAGCCGGGAGCGATCGTCGCGGGCTCGAGCAGCGGCATCAGCTCGTCGCCGGCCTCGCCCCAGTAGACGAGCAGCAGGCCGACATCCGCCAGCGGATCGCCCAGGGTGCACAGCTCCCAGTCGACGACCGCGGCGACCTCGCCGTTCTCGCGCAGGATCATGTTGTCCAGGCGGTAGTCGCCGTGAACGAGCGTGGCCGGGCCCTGCTCCGGGATGCGCGCGGCAAGCCGGTCGTGGACCTCGTCGACCACCGCCAGCTCGCGGGTCTTCGACTTCTCCCACTGGCCCTTCCAGCGATGGAGCTGGCGGGCGACGTAGTCCTCCTTCTTCGCCAGGTCGCCGAGGCCGGCCTCGTCGGGATCGACCGAGTGGATGGCGACCAGCGTGTCGACCACGCGCTCGCCGATCGCCCGCCGGTCGGCCTCGTCCGGGAAGAGGTCCGCGTCGCCCTTGTGCCGCAGGATCGGGCCCTCGACCCACTCCATCACGTAGAACGGCGCCCCGTTCACGGACTCGTCCTCGCATAGCCCGACGACCGGGGCGACCGGCACGTGGGTGGGGCCGAGCGCCTTCACGATCCGGTGCTCGCGTGGCATGTCGTGCGCGGACGCCAGGCGCTTGCCGAGCGGCGGCCGGCGCAGAGCCCACGAGCGACCGGCCGCGTCCGTGACCTTGTAGGTGAGGTTCGAGTGCCCGCCGGCGATCCGCTCGAAGGAGAGGGGGAGCTGCGCATCGGGGGCGTTCGCGGCGAACCAGCCCTCGATTCCCTCCTTGTCGATGCCCTCGGGCACCGCCGCCGGCGCGGCTGCGTCGTTAGCCTGCTCCGTCACGCGCGGGAGCATATGCCGGATTCACACACAGAGAACCCCAGGCGCGCCCTGATCGTCGATTACGGCGGCGTCCTCACCACGAACATCTGGGCCGCCTTCGGCAATTTCTGCGAGCGCGAGGGCTTGGAGCGGGACGCCGTGCTCCAGCTCTTCCGCAGTAACCCCGAGGCGCTCGCCACCCTCCGCGGCCTCGAGACCGGCGAGCTCGCCGACGACGAGTTCGAGCGGCGCTTCGGCGCGCTCGTCGGGGTGGAGAACCACGAGGGCCTGATCGCGCGGATGTTCAGCGACCTGCGCCCGGAGGAGTCGATGATCACGGCCGTGCGGACCGCCCGGGGGCAAGGCATCGCCACCGGGCTGATCACGAACTCGTGGGGCCTCGGCATCTACGACCGGGCCCCGACCGACCTTTTCGACGCGGCCGTGATCTCCGGCGAGGTCGGGCTCCACAAGCCCCAGCCCGAGATCTACCTGCTCGCCTGCGAGAAGCTCGAGGTCGAGCCCGCCGCCGCCGTGTTCGTCGACGATCTGCGCGAGAACGTCGAGGGCGCCGAGGCCGTCGGCATGACCGCGATCCTCCATCGCGATCCGGCGAAGACCGTCGCGCAGCTCGAGGAGCTCTTCGGGATCACGCTGGCCGCCGGCTAGCTACGCGCCGCCCGCGATCGCCGCGACACCGGCCAGGGCGAGCACGACGCCGGCTCGCTGCGCGCCCGCGAGCCTCTCGCCGAGGATGATCCAGGCGAGGATGACCGTAACCGCCGAGTAGAGCGATCCGGCGATCGAGACCAGCGAGATCAGCCCGTGGTTCGTGGCCACGGCGAAGAGCAGGTTCGCGGTGATCTCGAGGACGGCGATCGCGAGCAGCGGCGCCACGGACGCACGGTCGACGGATATCCGCGGGCGCGTGACGAGCGCGGCGAGGCAGAGCGCCGAGGCGCCGCCGGTGCGCATGGCGACGATCGCCCAGGTGGGCTCATCCTCCGCGGCGGAGTCGATGAGGAGCAGCGCCGAGCCGACCGCGACCGCGGCGAACAGCCCGAGTCCGATCGCGGCCATGCTGATGCGCTCGCCGGCGGCGCGGGGCCTGCGCGAGACGAGCACGCCGCCGGTGATCGCGAGCGCGGCGCCGACGAGCTGGATGGCCGCCGGGTCGTCGCCCTGGATGAGGCCACCGACGAGCGCGACCATCGACCCGAGCGAGACGAGCACGGCGACGACGCCCACCGGCCCGATCGCCATGCCCCGGTAGAAGCACGCGAGGCCGGTGACGATCACGACGCCCGCGACCACGCCGAGGACGAGGTCCGACCGTGCCGGAGGTTCACCGCCGAGCGTGAGCGCGACGCCCAGCGCCAGCAGGAACCCGACCGGCTGCGTGACGAGTAGCACGACGAGCGCCGGCATCCGCCGGCTCTGCTGCCCGCCGAGGAAGTCGGAGACGCCCCAGGCGAGGCTCGAGAGCAGCCCGAGTCCTATTCCGAGCACGAGTCCCCGCCAAGCGACGTCTCGAGCTCTACCCGGCCGGCGGCGCGCACCTCGAGCTCGACCATGCCGTCGTCCCCTTCGCGCACGCACGCATCGCCGTCCCGCACCCGCCAGAAGCGCGTCCAGTTCACCGGCAGCGAGCGCACGCCGGGCTCATCCGCCTCGACGACGACGCGGTCCGCGGCGAGCTCGGTGATGCCGCTCGCGCCGAGCCCCTCTCCTTCCGTTACCCGGAAGACCCGCCAGCGGTCGCCCTCCCAAACCGGGTCGAGGTAGTCGAGGCCTGCGTCGATCAGCTCGACCTCGTCCTCGGCGAGGTAGTCGCGCGGAGCGTCCGGCACGGCGACGTAGGACACGGCGTGCTCGTCCAGCCACTCGCGGTAGGAGTCGGCGTCGAGGCTGCCGTCCGTGAACAGGTCGAAGTCGTCCGATTCGAGCTGGCGCAACCAGCCCCGCGCCAGCGGGTAGCGCGGCGCGACGTACGCCGCCTCCCACCGGTTCTTGGTCGGCGGGACGTGAATGCGGGCGGAGCCGTCCCCCGCAAGGTCCTCGAGCTCGGCGAGGAGAGGCTCGTAGAACGCCCGCTCCGTGGACGCGTCGCCGCTCGCCTTGCGCACGTCGCGGACCGGGGCGACTAGCTGCCAGTAGAGGAGCGGCACGGCGAGCGCGAGCACCATCCACCGCCCGCGCGGCCACACGAGCGCGGCCAAGAGCGGCCCTGCTACCAGCGCCCCGAGCCTGGTCACGTTGCCGCCGAGCGGCGTGTCGATGACGAACGCGGCAAGGCCGACCAGGCCGTAGAGGACGGCGCCGATCCGCACCGCCCGGTACTCGCCCGGCACCAGCCAGAGGACGGCCAGGACGACCAGTGGAATCGCAATGAAGGCCGAGAACACGAACGGCTCGACCCCGCCCACCGGGAAGGCCGCGTTCAGGACCAGGATGGGCGGGCCGGCGCCGAGCGCGATCCAGGTGCCGCGCGAGCGCTCGCCCGCGAGGAAGAGCGCCGCGCCGGCGATCCCGGTGAAGAGCCCGGCGACCGGGCTCGCGAGCGTCGCGAGGGCGGCGAGGGCGAACGCGAACGGTCCCTGGCGCACCAGGAGCGCCGCGAGCCCGAACGGGACCGCGACGAGAAACGGCATCCGGCCGGTGAGCAGCCAGGCGGCGAGCGCCGCCGCGAACCACAGCGACGGGACGAGAGCCCGCGCGCCGTCGAAGCGGCGGGTGATCAGCGCCGCGAAGAGCGCCGCGGCCGCGACCACCGCCAGCACCCCCGCCAGCCGCACACCGAAAAGGGCGGCGAGCGGCTGGTAGATCACGCTGTAGGAGAGGAGGTGGTGCCCGGAGTACCACTGGTTGTTCCAGAGCAGGAACCCGTGCTCCTCGAAGAGGTCGGTGCGGAAGACCGCCGCGGCGAGATCCTGGCTCTCCGGCGACCAGATCAGATAGATCGCAGAAAGCACCGCCGCAAGCGCGGTTGACGCCACGACCGTGCGAGCGGCTGACCCCATCGGGCGGAAGTTACGAGAGGCAGGACTAGCCTTGCCTCGTGATGCCGATTCCCGCCGCGCTCGACCTGGGCGCCCAGTTCGACCGGCTCTGGGACGCGGTCGCCAACTTCGCCGAGAACCTCGCGCGGATCGACCTCCCCTACCTGGCGATCGCGCTGGTGCTCTCGCTCGGCCTGCAGCTCTGCCGGGCGCGCGCGTGGGCGAACGCGCTCCATGCCGCCTACCCGGACGGCGCCGTCTCCGACCGGGGCGTGTTCGGCGCCTTTCTCGTCGGGGTCGGGATGAACGGCATCCTCCCCGCGCGCGGCGGCGACGCGCTCAAGATCGTGCTGGCGAAGCGCAGCGTGACCGGGTCGAACTACCCCTCGGTGATCTCCTCCTTCGCGGTCCTCTCGCCGTTCGACTCGGGCATCGGCCTGCTCGTCCTGCTCTACGCCATCACCCAGGGCCTCCTCCCCGCCGCTCCGCGCCTCCCCGAGCTGCCGGCGTTCGAGGTCTCGTTCTGGGCCGGCCACCCGCAGCTCCTGATCATCACCGTGACGCTTCTGCTGATGGGCCTCGTGGCCCTGATCTGGGTGCTGGCCCACAGGGTCGCCGGCTTCTGGGCGCACCTGAAACAGGGCGTCGCGATCTTCCGCGAGCCGGCGCGCTACTTCCGCGAGGTCTTCGCGTGGCAGGCCGCGGGCTGGGTGCTGCGGTTCGCGTCGTTCTGGTTCTTCCTCGACGCCTTCCACATCGGCGGGTCCTTCGAGACCGTCCTGCTCGTCATGTCCGTGCAGGCGATCAGCGGGGCGCTGCCGTTCACGCCGGGCGGTGCCGGCGCCCAGCAGGCACTCCTCGTGGTCACGCTCGACGGGCCTTCGTACGCGGCCGTGCTCGCGTACTCGGTTGGCCAGCAGGTCGCGGTGACCGTGTGGTCGGTGCTGATCGCGTTCGTCGTCCTCGGCGTGGTCTTCCGCTCGCGCGATTGGCGGCAGATGCTCCGCGAGGGCCGCGCGGCGCGGGAGGGCGCGGACTAGTCCTTCGCGTACTCGAGGCGGATCTGCTTGCCCTCGAGCTTGGTCCCGTCGAGGCGCTCGAGCGCTATCCGCGCGTGCTCGTCCGGGAGCTCGACGAAGGAGAACCGCTCGAGCACGCGGATGTCGCCGATTTCCCCCGCCGGGATCACGGCGCCCTCCGTGAGCGCCCAGCGCAGGCTGTCCTCGCTGATCCCGCTGCGCTTGCCCCGGTTGACGAAGAGCTTCACGGCGCCGTCGCCGGAGTCCTTCTCCGTCTCCTCCTCGGCGGGCGGCAGCTTCTCGCGCTCGCGGCGCTTGCCGCTGGAGTCATGGTCGCGCCGGCGCGGGCGAGGCGCATGCTCGATCCGCTCCTCGGGCGGCTCCCACTCGCCGATGGAGGTCTTCGCCTCCTGCTCGATCTTCTTGATCTCGCCGCGCTGCTTCGGCGTCACGAACGTGATCGCGCGGCCCGTCCGCCCGACGCGGCCCGTCCGCCCGATGCGGTGGACGTAGATCTCCGTGTTGTTCGGCAGGTCGTAGTTGATGACGTGGGTGACGTGCTCGATATCGAGGCCGCGTGCGGCGACGTCGGTGGCGACGAGCAGCGGGAGCTTGTGCTCCTTGAACTGGATCATCACCCCGTCGCGCTGGCCCTGGCTCATGTCGCCGTGGAGGGCCTTCACGCGCATGCCGCGATCGCGGAGCTGGTCGTCGAGGCGGGCGGCGCCGATCTTCGTGCGGCAGAAGATGATCGCCTGCTCGGGCTCCTCCGCTTTGAGGACCTCGATCAGCCGCTCGGTCTTCTTGCGCTGGTCGACCTCGACGTAGGCCTGCTCGATCGCGTCGACGGTGAGCTGCTTCGGGGTGATCTTGATCGTCACCGGGTCGTACATGTACTGCTCGGCCAGACGCGCGATCGGCGCGGGCATCGTGGCCGAGAACAACGCCGTCTGGCGGCCGGACGGGCACATGCGCAGGATCTTCTCCACGTCCTCGATGAAGCCCAGGTCGAGCATCTCGTCGGCCTCGTCGAGGACGACGTAGCGCGCTGCCGTGAGCACGAGGGAGCGGCGCGAGATCAGGTCCATCATCCGGCCGACGGTGGCGACGACCACGTGCGCGCCCTGGCGCAGGCGCGACTGCTGGGTCGCGATCGGCGCCCCGCCGAACACCGCCACCACCTCGACCCCCTCGAGATGCTCGGCGTAGGAGCGCAGGGCCTGGGTGACCTGGATGCAGAGCTCACGGGTCGGGGTGAGCACGACCGCCTGCGTCTCGTCCGAGGAAGGATCGAGGTACTGCAGGAGCGGGAGCCCGAAGGCGGCCGTCTTGCCCGTGCCGGTCTGCGCCTGGCCGATCACGTCGTGGCCGGCGAGCAGCTCCGGGATCGCCTTCTCCTGGATCGGCGACGGCTCGACGTACCCGAGCTCGTCGAGCGCGGTGAGGATCTCGGGCTTCAGCCCCAGGTCAGCGAAGGCAGCCATGCGGCGCCTGAGCGTAGCGGGGATCGGGCGTACGGCTGCAGCCCGGCTCTCAGCGGGACGGGTCGAGCAGCAGCTTGCCGCTCGTGCGCCGGGCGGCGATCGCCTCGTGGGCCCGGCGCGCTTCGGAGAGCCCGTAGACCTCGCCGATGATCACCTCGAGCTCGCCCGCGGCGACCGCGTCGAACAGGTCGCTGATCATCGCCGCGACCTCCTCGCGGTGCGGGAGCAGGTGCATGATCCAGAAGCCGATCACCGAGCGTGAGTTGCGCAGCAGGTGGCCGCTGCGGACCTCGTTCTGCTCCTTCGAAGCGATCCCGAACACCACGAGCCGTCCGAACGGCGCGAGCGTGCGCAAACAGGCTTCGAAGGCGGCGCCGCCTGACATCTCGAAGACCGCGTCGACCTGCTCGCCGCCGTTCGCCTCGAGGATCGCCTCCCTCAGGTCCTCGGCGCGCGAGTCGACCGTGGCGTCCGCCCCGAGCCTCGTGGCCAGCTCGCGCTTCTCCTCGCTCGAAGCGAGCGCGATCACGCGGGCTCCGGCGCGCTTGGCGAGCTGCACCGCGAGCGTGCCGGTGCCGCCGCCCGCCGCCTGCACCACGACCGTCTCCCCCGGCTGCAGGCGCGCGCAGCGGTAGACGAGAGCGTGCGCGGTCAGCCCCTGCATGAGGACCGCGGCGGCCTGGTCGTCGGAGACCGAGTCCGGGATCTCGACGAGCCAGGGCTCGGGCACGGCCACGCGCTCCGCGTAGCCACCCGAGGTGATGATCCCGGCGACGCGGCGGCCGTCCTGCGTGCGGCCCGAGACCTCGCCGCCGGGGATCAGCGGGAGCTGCTGCTTTGCGAGGTAGTCGTTGCGGGTCGCGTGGGTGTCGCCGAAGTTGACGCCGGCGCGTGCGACCTCGACGAGCACCTCGCCGTCCGCCGGAACGGGGTCCGGAAGCTCGACCAGTTCGAGCACCTCGGGACCGCCGAACTCTTGGGCCTGGATCGCTCTCATCGGAACTGCGCGGGAGTGCGGAACATTCGTCTAGTCTGCCGCAGCCGTGGCACTGACCGTAGTTGGCTCAATCGCATTCGACAGCGTCCGCACCCCGTTCGGGGAGCGTGAGCGCATGCTCGGCGGCTCCGCCGTTCACTTCTCGCTGGCGGCGAGCTTCTTCACCGAGGTCCACGTCGTCGGCCCCGTCGGCGACGACTTCGGCGACGAGCACATCGAGGTGCTGACGAAGCGCGGTGTCCAGACCGGCGACATCGAGCACGTCGCCGGCGGCCAGACCTTCTTCTGGCGCGGCCACTACGAGCACGACATGAACGTCGCGCACACCGATGACACGCAGCTCAACGTGTTCGCCGACTTCGTGCCGAAGCTCTCGGACGCCTCCCGCGGCGCCGAGACCCTGTTCCTCGGCAACATCCAGCCGGACCTGCAGCGCGACGTCCGCGCCCAGTCCTCGGCGGGCTTCGCCGCCCTCGACTCGATGAACCTGTGGATCGAGACGACGCGCGACTCGCTCGTCGCGGCGATCGGGGAGGTCGACTGCCTGCTCCTGAACGACGCCGAGCTGCGGATGCTCACCGAGCAGCCGAATCTCGTCACCGCCGCGCGGGCGGCGATGGATCTCGGGCCGCAGGTGGTCGTCGCCAAGCGCGGCGAGTACGGCGCCGCCCTGTTCACGCGCGAGGGCGCGTTCGCGATCCCGGGCCTGCCGCTCGAGGACGTCCGCGACCCCACCGGCGCGGGCGACAGCTTCGCCGGCGGCTTCCTCGGCTACCTGGACAGCGTGCGCTCGAACGGCGAGCTCGACGAGGAGTCGCTGCGCCGGGCGATGGTCTACGGCTCGGTGATGGCCTCGTTCAACGTCGAGGACTTCGGCACCGAGCGCGTCTCGCGCCTCACCGAGGGCGAGATCAACGAGCGCCTGGCCGAGTTCAAGCGCCTCACCCACTTCGAAGCGGCCGAGCGGGTCTAGGCCTGCATCCGCGCGAGCCGCGCGGGCTTTCTTCGCGCCGGGCGCTTAGCCTCGCCTAAACCAGGTCACTAGGTTGAACGACCCTGGATCGCGGCGGCTAGCTGCGAGAATGAGGCGGAGAAAGAGTGAAGGCAGAAAGCGAGGGCGTGTGAGCGAGCACCAGACTTCAGGGGACGGCGGCGCGGTGGCAACGGCCGATTCCGCAGCCGAGACCCTCACCGTCACCGACAACCGAACCGGCAAGACCTATGAGCTTCCGATCACCGACGGCACGATCCGCGCGATGGACCTGCGCCAGATCAAGGTCGATGAGGACGACTTCGGGCTCATGGCCTACGACCCGGCGTTCACGAACACGGCCTCGTGCCGCTCGGCGATCACCTACATCGACGGCGAGCGGGGGATCCTCGAGCACCGCGGGATCCCGATCGAGCAGCTCTGCGAGAAGTCGAACTTCCTCGAGGTCGCCTTCCTGCTGATCTACGGCGAGCTGCCGACCCAGGCACAGCTCGACCGCTGGGTCTACGACGTCACCCACCACACCTTCGTCCACGAGGACATCAAGCACCACCTGGAGGGCTTCCGCTACGACGCCCACCCGATGGGGATGCTGCTCGCCGGGGTCGGCGCCCTCTCGACCTTCTATCCGGACGCGAAGAAGATCGACGATCCCGAGGAGCGCTACATGGCGTGCGTCCGGCTGCTCGCGAAGATGCCGACGCTCGCCGCGTTCTCCTACCGCCACAACCGCGGGCTGCCCTACAACTACCCCGACAACGACCTGGCCTTCGCCGAGAACTTCCTCTCGATGATGTTCAAGGCGACCGAGCTCAAGTACGAGCCGGACCCGCGCCTCGCGAAGGCTCTCGACGTCCTCTTCATCCTGCACGCGGACCACGAGCAGAACTGCTCGACGAACGCGGTCCGCTCGGTCGGCTCCTCGCAGGTCGACCCGTACTCGGCGGTCGCCGCGGGCGTCGCCGCGCTCTACGGGCCCCTCCACGGCGGCGCCAACGAGGCGGTGCTGCGGATGCTGCGGCGCATCGAGAAGGTCGAGAACATCCCCGACTTCCTCGAGGGCGTGAAGAACCGCGAGGAGAAGCTGATGGGCTTCGGGCACCGGGTCTACAAGAACTACGACCCGCGCGCCCGGATCATCAAGAAGCACGTCGACGAGGTGCTCGAGGCGACCGAGTACAACCCGCTCGTCGAGATCGCGACCGAGCTCGAGAAGCGCGCGCTCGACGACGAGTACTTCACCTCGCGCAAGCTCTACCCGAACGTCGACTTCT
>ERZ777003.2619-NODE-2619-length-20115-cov-4.874177_pt1 | contig 20115 bp, 21 predicted proteins | sample MGYA00374956_ERZ777003 | MGnify/ENA primary metagenome ERZ777003 (study PRJEB29302, sample SAMN06268252) | bioreactor metagenome | isolation source: Joint BioEnergy Institute, California, USA | place: USA:Joint BioEnergy Institute, California, USA | collected... | reverse complement strand
GGACACGCGCAGGCTTTCCTCCATCGCCCACAGCCGGTCCTCCCGCCGCGGCGCCGTCACCACCACCAGCCGGTCCACGTTCAGCCCGCGGGCGGCGAGCCCCGGCGCATGGAGCGAGCAGCGGGGCGCGCACCACAGCACCGGCCCGCCGTCCGCGCCCGCCGCGTCCCCGGCCAGCAGCCGGCGCAGCACATGCACCGCGAACCCGGTGCCGGCCCCCTCGATCGCGCCGATCACCTCGTGCAGCCGGCCGCGCTGCAGCCCGCCCCCGGGCAGGCGGCGGTCGATCTCCGCCGCGCCCAGCCGCACGGCGGCGCTGGCCGGGTCTCCGGTCCGCTCTATCTCGTGCGGGGAAGCAGCGGCAGCCTCGCCGGCCGCGGCCGGCGCGGAGCCGGCCGGGGTGATGGTGATGGACCGGCCCGCTGCGCCGCCTTCCACACGGGCGATGTGCTGGCGCAGGCGGGCAAGCACCTCGTCTTTGGCAGAGGATCTCATGTTCCTGTTGTGTTCTAACACGTGAACGACTTCGAGTCAAGGAAAGTTTCGCTTATGTTCCTGATCCGCCTGTTGCGGGGGCTGCCGTTTCCCGGCAGGGTGTGCCGGCCCGGCCCTGCGCTCGAATCGACAGCGAACGACGCCCTGCGATGAAGATCGACGGCATCCACTACCGCACGATCTGGCTGAACGACGATGGCTGGTCCGTATCGGTCATCGACCAGACCCGCCTGCCGCACGAATTCGGCATCGCGACGCTGGAAGGCGTGGACGACGCGGCGCACGCGATCAGCGCCATGCTGGTGCGCGGTGCGCCGCTGATCGGCGCCACCGCCGCCTACGGCGTCGCCCTCGCCATGCGCCGCGATCCTTCCGACGCGGCGCTCGATGCCGCCATCGCCCGGCTCCAGGCGACCCGGCCCACCGCCATCAACCTGCGCTGGGCGCTCGACAGCATGCGCGGTGTCCTCGCCAACACCCCGCCGGAACGGCGGGCCGAGGCCGCCTACCGCCGCGCCGCCGAGATCTGCGACGAGGACGTCGCCATCAACAGCGCCATCGGCGACCACGGCCTGGCCCTCATCCGCCGCATCGCCGCCGACAAGCAGGCCCGCGGCGCCGCCGGCCCGGTCAACATCCTCACCCACTGCAACGCCGGCTGGCTCGCCACCGTGGACTGGGGCACCGCCACCGCGCCGATCTACAAGGCCCACGACCTCGGCATCCCGGTCCATGTCTGGGTCGACGAGACCCGGCCGCGCAACCAGGGGGCGGCGCTCACCGCCTACGAGCTCGGCCACCACGGCGTCCCCCACACCGTGATCCCGGACAACACCGGCGGCCACCTGATGCAGCACGAGATGGTCGATCTCTGCATCGTCGGCACCGACCGCACCACGCGCACCGGCGATGTGTGCAACAAGATCGGCACCTACCTGAAGGCGCTCGCCGCCCACGACAACGACGTGCCGTTCTACGTCGCGCTGCCGTCCCCCACCATCGACTGGACGATCAGCGACGGCGTCCACGAGGTGCCGATCGAGCAGCGCCGGCCGGAGGAGGTGACGACCGTGACCGGCCGCGCGTCCGACGGGCGGATCGTCACCGTCCAGATAACGCCGGACGGCAGCCCCGCCGCCAACTACGCCTTCGACGTGACCCCGGCCCGCCTGGTCACCGGCCTCATCACCGAGCGCGGCATCTGCGCCGCATCGGCGGAAGGGCTCGCGACCCTGTTTCCGGACGCGGCCAAATGAACGCCCCCGGCGGCCGGGTCCCCGCCCCGGAACCGCCGCTGCCGACGCCCCGTCATTTCCAGCACAGGACCCGCCAGTTCATGATGACCCGCCGCCTCGTCCCCCTGCTCGCGGCCGCTGCCATAGCAGGCGCCGCCGTCTCGCCGCTCCAGGCGCAGACGCCCCAGCTCGCCCTCAACAGCGCCACCGTCCAGCCGGCGCCGGAGCGCAACACCTGGCGCCTCACCCTCGAATTCGGCCGGGCGGACCGCAGCGCGTCGGCCTCGGCGCGCTCGGTGCACGCACCGGCGCTCGCGGCCCATGACTTCGTGATCAGCACGGCGGACGGCACGGCCGCGCCGTTCATCGTCCGCGGAGTGGAGGCGTCGGGCGGCAACGCGCTCACCCTCGTCATCGAGTATTTCGGGCCGACGCCGCTGGTCGCCAGCGACCGATTCACCGTCACCGTCCTCGAGGACGGGGTGATGGCCGCCGGGCGCGAGTCCGCCGAGTTCGACTTCCTGCCGCCGTCGCTCTCGGGCGGCTGAGACCGGTCAGCGGATGAACCGGTCCACATAGTCGGCGCCGAGGCCGACCTCCCGATAGTGGCGCCGGCACATGTCGATCTTGGTGAAGACGTCCTCGTAACCCGTTGGTTTTCCCCACGGATCGACGTAGGACATCACGCCGTTCACCTGGAACAGGGTGATCATCTCCTCGACGTCGTCGGGCACGACCAGCGTGTGGGTCTCGCCTGGCGGCTCGAACACGTAGGAGCCGGCCTCGGCCACCCAGTCGTGCTCCAGGTAGTACCAGCGGCCGCGCAGCACGTAGCCGTGCACCGGGTTCGGATGGCGGTGGCGGCTCAGCACCCCGGCGCGGGTGACCCGCAGCAGGTTCACCCAGTAGCCCTGGCTCACGTTCAGGCACAGCGGCCGGAACCACACCCGCTCCGCCTGCGGCACCCAGATCCGCTCGTCCTCGGGGATGACCCCGGGAACCACGATCTCGGTCTGCGCCTCCGCCGGCATCGGCAGCTGGTAGGGCATCCGCGCCTCGTCGGCACTTTCTCTGGACGTGGGCATCGGTTTCCTCTCCACGGGTTGGCGCGCGTCCGGGTCAGACGGCCGCATAGCAGCCATCGACCGGCAGCAGCGCGCCGGTGATGAAGCCGGCCCCGTCGCCGGCCAGAAACAGGGCAGGGGCGACGAGATCCTCGGGCACGCCCCAGCGCCGCATCGGCGTCCGGGCGAGGATGACCGCGTTGCGGTCGGGGTCATCGCGCAGCGCCTGGGTCATCGGTGTCGCGATCCAGCCGGGCGCGATCGCATTCACGCGGATCCCGTCCGCGGCCCAGGCAGCGGCGAGCGACCGGGTCAGGCCGGCGATGCCGCTCTTCGCCGCGGTGTAGCCGGGCACCAGAGGCCCGCCGAACAGGCTCAGCATCGAGGCGATGTTGATGACGGCGCCGCGGGCGGCGGCGAGCGCGGGCCGCGCCGCGGCGCACATCCGCATCGCGCCGGTCAGGTTCACGTCGATGACCCGGGCGAACACCTCGGGGTCGTGCTCGTCGCCCCGGCGGATGATGCCGGCGGCGTTGACCAGCAGATGCAGCCGGTCGAGCCCCCCGCCCCAGCGGCGCACCGCCTCGGCGTCGGTCACGTCGAGCGCCAGCGGCCGCGCTCCGGGCGGCAGCGACTGCGGCGGCTGCCGGTCGATCGCGAGCACCTCCCAGCCGGCTGCGGCGAAGCCGGCGACCAGCGCGGCGCCGATGCCGCCGGCCGCGCCGGTGATCGCCGCCAGTCTCGGTCCTGCCGTGTCGCCGCCAGGTTCTGCCATTGCCGTCTCCCCCCTGTGCCGCGGCCGCAGTCTAGGGGCAGCCGGCCCCGCTTGCCCAGCGGCCATCGCACCGCACCTGCGCCTCCCGCAGCGCGACTCGGGTTTGCGCCGCGCCGCGGGATCGGCCTAGAGTTGCCGGGCCCCGACTCGCGTCGCTTGGGCGAGGAATCCATTGGCGCAGGAGAAGTGCATGGCCAGAACTGCGATCAGGTGGGCCGCGCCGCTGGCGGTGGCGCTGACCCTTGCGCTCGCGGGATGCGGAAGGAACGCGCCCGCGCCTGCGGCACAGCCGGCGAGCTCCGAGCCTCCGCCGCCTCCGGCGACGCCGGTGGTGCCGGTGCAGAGTCAGCCGCTGGACGGGCCGCCGCTGTGAGCGGCCTGCGCTGGGCGCGCCCGGCGGCGCTGCTTGTCGTCGTTGCCATTGCCACCGGCGGCTGCTCCACCGGCCGCCTCGTGGCCGAGACGGCCAAGGCGATGCACGAGCGGGCCGCAGGCTCGGCCGACCCGACCCGGCTCGGCCACGAGGCGTCGCCACCGGCTCCCGACCAGCCGCTGACGGTGATGGCCGTGGAGGAGGGCATCGCAAGCTGGTATGGCGCCGGCGCCCACGGTAATCGCACCGCAAGCGGCGAGATCTTCGACCGCAACGGCCTGACCGCCGCCCACAACGGCTTTCCGCTGGCCTCGACCGTCCGGGTCACTAATCTGGACAATGGCCGTCAGGTCCTGCTGCGGATCACTGATCGCGGGGCGATGTCGGGTGGCCGCATCATCGACGTGTCGGAGCGGGCGGCCGAGCTGCTCGGTTTCAAGCGCGCGGGGCTGGCGGATGTCCGGGTCGAGCTGGTGGCGGCCCCTGCGGGTCAGGCTGCGTCCGTCACCGGCCGGTAGCTGGGGCTGGCGCCGCCTGCGGGCGGCGATGGAGAGGGACTGGGAGTAGGGGATGCGAGGCTGCGAACGCGTCCGGCGCGCGGCGCTGGGGATCGTTGCCACGCTGGCCGCCCTGGTGCTGGCGCTGCCGGCGGCCGCAATCGAGATGGAGACGTCCGCGCGGGAGGCGATCCTCGTGGACATCACCACAGGCACGGTGCTGACCGAGCTGCGGGCCGACGAGCCCATGCCGCCCTCGTCGATGAGCAAGCTGATGACCGTCTACATGGTCTTCACCCGGCTCGCGGACGGGCGCCTCAGCATGGACGACGAACTGCCGGTGTCGGAGGAGGCGTGGCGGCGCGGCGGCTCGTCGATGTTCCTCGAGATCGGCCAGCGGGTGCGGCTGGAGGACCTGCTGCGCGGCATCATCATCCAGTCCGGCAACGACGCCTGCATCGTGGTCGCCGAGGCGATTGCCGGCACCGAGGCCGCCTTCGCCGAGGCAATGAATCGCGAAGCCGCGGAGCTGGGGCTGACCGGCAGCCATTTCGCCAACTCGACCGGCTGGCCGGACCCGAACCACTACATGACCGCGCGCGACCTCGCGATCCTGAGCGAGCGGCTGATCAGGGACTTTCCGCAGTACTACCCGATATTTTCGGAGCGTGAATTCAGCTACAACGACATCTCCCAGCAGAACCGCAACCCGCTGCTCTACCGCAACATGGGCGCGGACGGCCTGAAGACCGGCCATACCGAGGCTGCAGGCTACGGCCTTGTAGCCTCGGTGGAGCGGGACGGCCGTCGGCTCATCCTGGTGATCAACGGGCTCGAAACCTCCCAGGCACGGGCGGACGAGGCGGAGCGGCTGCTGGAGTGGGGCTTCCGCGAGTTCGAGGTCGTCGACCTGTTCCAGGCCGGCGAGGTGGTGGAGCACGCCGACGTCTGGCTCGGCGAGAACGAGCTGGTGCCGCTGGTGGTGGACCAGCCGGTGCGCATCACCATCCCGCGGACCCAGCGCGACCAGATGCGGGTTGCCGTGGTCTATGACGGTCCCGTCCCCGCGCCCGTGAGCCAGGGCGACGAGGTCGCGCGGCTGGTGGTGAGCGCGCCGGGCATCGAGACGCGAACGATCCCGCTCTACGCCGGCGCCAACGTGGCCGAGGCCGGGATGATTGGCCGGGTGTGGGCGGCCCTCCTGCACTTCGTGCTGGGCTGACCGGCGGATTCCGTGGCGGACGGGCGCGGCCGGTTCATCACCCTCGAAGGCGGGGAAGGGGCAGGGAAGTCCACCCAGATCGGGCTTCTCGCCGACTGGCTTGCCGGCAGGGGGTGCCAGGTGGTGCAGACGCGCGAGCCCGGCGGGTCGCAGGGGGCGGAAGACGTGCGCCGGCTGCTGGTCGAGGGCGAGCCCGGCCGCTGGCTGCCGTGGAGCGAAACCCTGCTGTTCTTCGCCGCGCGCTACGACCATGCGGAACGCCTGATCAAGCCGGCGCTGGCCGCCGGGAGCTGGGTGGTTTCCGACCGCTTCGCCGATTCCACCATGGCCTACCAGGGCGCCGCCGGCGGCGTCGCCGCAGCCGACATCGCGCAGCTCTACCGGCTGGTGCTGGGGGACTTCGCGCCCGACCTGACGCTGATCCTCGACGTGCCGGTGGAAACGGGGCTCGCGCGCGCAGGGCTCCGCGACGGCCGCAACGGCGGCCGGTTCGAGCGCATGGACGTGGCCTTCCACCACCGCGTCCGCGACGGATTCCGCAAGATCGCCGCGGCGGAGCCCGACCGCTGCGTGATCATCGATGCCGACGCCGACCGCGAAGCCGTCGCCGCCCGCATCCGCGACGCGGTCGAGCGCCGGCTGGGGCCGATCCGATGAGCGAGGGCGTCGTCGATCCGGACGACCCGCGGTTCACGCCCGGGCTGGTCGGCCACGGCGCGGCGGAGCGCCTGCTGCTCGACCAGTGGCTGAGCGGGCGCATGCCGCACGCGGTCATGATCAGCGGCCGGCCGGGGATCGGCAAGGCGACGCTGGCCTACCGGCTCGCGCGCTTCGTGCTCTCCGGGGGCGGAGGCGATGCCGGACTGTTCGCCGACGCGCCGCAGTCACTGCACGTCCCGCCCGAAAGCCCGGTGTTCCGGCGGGTGGCGTCCGGCGGCCACGTGGACCTGATGGTGCTGGAACGGCCGTGGGACGAGAAGCGCGGCCGGCGCCGCGGCGTGATCCCCATCGACCAGGCGCGCAAGGCCGTCTCCTTCCTGCGGCTGACGCCGGGCGAAGGGGGATGGCGGGTGGTGCTGGTGGATGCCGTGGACGATCTCAACACCAGCTCCGCCAACGCACTGCTGAAGGTGCTGGAGGAGCCGCCGCCGCGGGTGCTGATGATCCTCGTCGCCAACGCCCCGGGGAACGTGCTGCCGACGATCCGGTCGCGCTGCCGGCACATCACGCTCGCGCCGCTGAGCGAGGCCGACACCGACGCGGTCGTTGCCGCGCGGCGACCCGAGATGGCGGAGGGGGAGCGGCGGCTGGCGGTCGCGCTGTCGGAGGGAAGCCCCGGTCGCGCGCTGGCGCTGCTGGGGCAGGGGGCGGCGACGCTCTACGGCGACCTGATCGGCCTCCTGCAGACCCTGCCGGACTATCCCTTTGCCCGGGCCCAGGCCTTTGCCGACAAGGTGGGCGGCGGCGCCGACGAGGCGCCCTTCGCCGCCTTCTGCGAGCTCTTCTCCGGCTGGCTCTCCCGGCTGCTGCGCGGTGCGGCGCAGGGCGAGCCCGAGGGACCGCTGGAGGATGAGCGCCGGCTGAATGCCCGCCTCGCGGCGGCAGGCGCGCTTGATCCGTGGTTTGAGGTATGGGACAAGGCCCGGACCTGGTTCGCCGAGACCGAGGGGCTGAACCTGGACCGCAAGCAGGCGGTGCTGGCCGTCGTCGAGGCCTGCGCGACCGCCGCCCGGCGGTCGGCCGCGACGTCCGGGCCCGCCGGCGTCCGCGCCTGAATCTCGGACAGACCACCCGTCGAACCCCATCCGCCGGGGGCGCGACCCATGGAGCAGCAGATGGCCGCGGAGCCACGCCACTACTACGTGACCACCCCGATCTACTACGTGAACGACGTGCCGCACATCGGGCACGCCTACACCACGCTCGCCTGTGACGCGCTCGCGCGGTTCAAGCGTCTGGACGGCTACCGCGTGATGTTCCTGACCGGCACCGACGAGCACGGCCAGAAGATCGAGAAGTCGGCGCAGGCGGCGGGCATCGCCCCGCAGGCATTCACCGACCGGGTCTCGAAGAACTTCCGCGACCTGGCGGTCACGCTCAACATCAGCAACGACGACTTCATCCGCACCACCGAGGCGCGCCACAAGGCGAGCTGCCAGGCGCTGTGGCGGGCGCTCGAGGCGGCGGGCCACCTCTACCTCGACAAGTACGCCGGCTGGTATGCGGTGCGCGACGAGGCCTTCTATGCCGAGAGCGAGACCACCGTCGGCCCGGACGGTGTGCGCCGCGCGCCGAGCGGGGCGGAGGTCGAGTGGGTGGAGGAGCCGACCTACTTCTTCCGGCTGTCCGCGTGGCAGGACCGGCTGCTGGAGTTCTACGAGGCCAATCCCGACTTCATCGCGCCCGAGAGCCGGCGCAACGAGGTGATCAGCTTCGTCAGGAGCGGCCTCAAGGACCTCTCGGTTTCGCGCACCACCTTCAACTGGGGCATTCCGGTGCCGGGCAACGAGGCCCACGTGATGTACGTGTGGCTGGACGCGCTGACCAACTACATCACCGCCGTCGGCTACCCCGATACCCGGTCCGACAGCTACCGCCGCTTCTGGCCCGCCGACCTGCACATGGTGGGCAAGGACATCCTGCGCTTCCACACCGTCTACTGGCCCGCGTTCCTGATGGCGGCGGGGCTGGAGCCGCCGCGGCGCGTCTTCGCCCACGGCTGGTGGACCAACGAAGGCCAGAAGATCTCCAAGTCGCTGGGCAACGTCATCGACCCGGTTGCGCTGGTCGAGGAGTTCGGCCTCGACCCGGTGCGCTACTTCCTGCTGCGCGAAGTACCGTTCGGCAACGATGGCGACTTCTCGCGCCGGGCGATGATCGGGCGGCTGAACAGCGATCTTGCCAACGACCTCGGCAACCTCGTCCAGCGGGTGCTGTCGATGATCGCGAAGAACTGCGGTGGCGCGGTTCCGGCCCACGGCCCGTTCACCGCGGACGACGAGGCGCTGCTCGGAAGCTGCGAGGCGCTGCTGCCGAAGGTGCGGGCCGCGTTCGAGGTGCAGGCGTTCCACCGCGCGCTGGAGCAGGTGTTCGAGGTGGTGGGCGAGGCCAACCGCTACGTCGATGCCCAGGCGCCCTGGGCCCTGCGCAAGACGGACCCCCACCGAATGGCGACCGTGCTCTACGTCTGCGCCGAGGCGATCCGCAACATCGCGCTGCTGTGCCAGCCGGTGATGCCGGGTTCGGCCGGGAAGATTCTCGATTTGCTAACCATATCACCCGAGGATCGCGACTTCAGCCGCTACGGCCAGGCCGGACGGCTGAAGCCCGGCGTCGCCCTGCCGGCGCCGACGCCCGTCTTCCCGCGCCATGTCGTGGAGGACGCGGCGCAGTAGAGACGGACCGAGGATGCTGATCGACAGCCACTGCCATCTCGACTACTTCGGCGACGAGGCGGACGACGTGGTCGCGCGGGCGCGCGCGGCCGGCGTCGGCGGGATGGTGACCATCGGCACCCGGCTGCGGGAGTTCGCCAGGGTCCGCGAGATCGCGGCGCGGCATCCCGACGTCGTCTGCACCGTCGGCGTTCACCCGCACGAGGCGGGCGAGGAGGGGGCCGAGGCGACGGTCGACCGCCTGGCCGAACTGGCCGCGCACCCGAAGGTGGTCGGTATCGGCGAGACCGGGCTCGACTACTACTACGACCACAGTCCGCGCGCCGACCAGGAGGCCGCGTTCCGCGCCCACATCGCCGCCGCCCAGCGCACGGGGCTGCCGCTGGTGGTCCACACCCGCGACGCGGACGACGATACTGCCCGGATCCTGACCGAGCACCACGCGGACGCGCCGTTCACCGGCGTCATCCACTGCTTCAGCAGCGGTCACCAGCTTGCTGAATCCGCACTGGAAATCGGGTTCTTCATCTCGATCTCCGGCATCGTGACCTTCCGCAAGGCGGAGGAGCTGCGCGCGGTGGTGCGCGACTGCGTTCCGATGGAGCGGATGCTGGTCGAGACCGACGCGCCCTATCTCGCGCCGGTGCCGCATCGCGGCAAGCGCAACGAGCCCGCCTTCGTGCAGCACACGGCTACCGCCATTGCCGAGCTGAAAGGCATTTCAGTCGAGGAAGTTATGGACATGACTTCACGAAACGCCGCAGCGCTGTTCCGCCGCGCGCCGTTCGCGGAAGCGGGGGCAGCCTGATGCGGGTGACGATCCTCGGCTGCGGCGGCTCGAGCGGCGTGCCGCTGGCCACCGGCGACTGGGGCGCCTGCAACCCGGCCAATCCGCGCAACCGCCGCCGCCGCGCCTCCATCCTCGTCGAATCGCCCGGAGGAACCCGGATCCTGGTCGATGCGTCGCCGGACCTGCGCGAGCAGCTGCTGTCGGTCGGCGGCGTGCCGCGGCTCGACGCCGTGCTGTTCACCCATGCGCACGCGGACCACTGCCACGGCATCGACGACCTGCGCGCGCTGACCGCCGGCGGCGCGCCGCTGGCGGCGATGGGAGACGCGGAAACGCTGCGCATCCTCCGCCACCGCTTCGGCTACGGCTTCATCGAGGTCTCCGGTCTCGACGCCTACGGGCCCCGGCTCAGCGGCGCCGAGATCGCCGGCCCGTTCTGCATCGGCGACATCGAGGTCCGCGGCTTCCGCCAGCTTCACGGCGATCGCACCTCTCTCGGCTATCGCTTTGGTCCGATTGCATATTCCACCGATGTTAATGCGCTGGATGAAGAAGCCTTCGCCGTGCTCGAAGGCGTGGACGTGTGGATCGTGGACTGCCTGCGCATCGAGCCGCACGGCACCCATTCGCACTTCGCCCAGACGCTGGCGTGGATCGAGCGGGTGAGGCCGCGGCGCGCCATTCTGACCCACATGAACCAGACGCTGGACTACGATTTCCTGGCCGCACTGTGCCCGCCGGGCATCGAGCCGGGCTACGACGGCCTCGTCGTCGAGGCGCGGGAGCGCCGCCGGCCGGCCCAGCAGCCCGGGTCCGAACAGCCGGCCGAGGAGCCGCGACGCGCGGCCGCCTGACCGCGCCGCGCAGCTCGGCATCGCGTTCGTCCGCGCCAGCCGGTAAAGTTTCCCGGATCAGGTCCGGGGAGGCGCGCGTGATCAAGGTCGTCTGGTTTCTCAAGAGAGCGGAAGGTGTGGAGCTCGCCGAGTTCCAGCACTGGTGGGCGCATGTCCATGCGCCGGAGATCGCAGAGGCGCAACGCGGCCGTCTGCGGCGCTATGTGGTGAACCTGCGTCAGCCGGAGGACCGGCTGGCCGGCAGGCCGGAGCACGATCTCGACTGGGACGGCTGCGCCGAGCAGTGGTTCGACAGTGCCGCGGATTTCGACGCGGCGCAGGCGGCGCCCGGGATGGAGGCTATCAATGCCGACGTGGCACGGCATGTGAGCCGGGTGGCGCGCATGGTGGTGCAGGAGGAGCCGATCGCACTGGCCGGCTAGAGCGCCACTGCGGGTCCACCCATCTCTCATTTTCCATAATATAAATTATGCGACTGACGCCACGAGCCGGAAGCGGGCGCCGGTCGCGCTGCGTCATCGGGCTGGACAGGCCGCCCTCCTTCCGCCATCAGCATGGCGCTCCGGGGAGACTCTGCCCAATGCCACGCCTGACCGACTTCAAGGTTCTGACCTTCGACTGCTACGGCACGCTGATCGACTGGGAAAGCGGCATCATGGCCGCCATGCGCCGCCTGATCGACCGCTTGCCGCAGCCGCCGACGCGCGACCAGGTGCTGGAGACGCATGCCCGCCACGAGTCCGCAGCCCAGCGCCAGACGCCCGGCAAGCGGTACAGCGACCTGCTCGCGGTGGTCTACCGGCGCATCGCCGAGGAATGGGGCGTGCCGGCGGACTGGGAGGAATGCCGCGCCTATGGCCGGTCGATCCCGGAATGGCCGCCCTTCCCCGACAGCGCCGGCGCGCTGGCCTATCTGAAGCGGCACTACAAGCTGGTGATCCTGTCCAACGTGGACAACGACAGCTTCGCCGCCAGCAACAAGAGGCTCGGCGTCACCTTCGACGCCGTCTACACCGCGGAGGACATCGGCTCGTACAAGCCGTCACCGCGGAACTTCGAGTACATGATCGAAAACCTGGCCGGACTCGGCGTCCGCAAGGAGGAGATCCTGCACACGGCCGAAAGCCTGTTCCACGATCACGTGCCGGCAAACGCCTGCGGGCTCGCCTCGTGCTGGATCTACCGCCGGCACGGCCAGAGCGGGTTCGGCGCCACGATGCAGCCGGAGGCCATGCCCCGATATGATTTTCAGTTCAACAGCATGGCCGATCTCGTGAAGGCGCATCAGGAAGAGCTGGGCGGCTAGCCGTGTCGGCAAACCTGGAACGGCTGCTCGCGATCATGGCCCGGCTGCGTGACCCGCAGAGCGGCTGCCCGTGGGATGTCGAGCAGACCTTCGCCACCATCGCTCCCTACACCATCGAGGAGGCCTACGAGGTCGCCGATGCCATCGCCCGCGACGACATGGAGGAGCTGAAGGGGGAGCTCGGCGACCTGCTGCTGCAGGTCGTGTTCCATGCCCGCATGGCCGAGGAAGCCGGCCTGTTCGATTTCGACGACGTCGCCGCGGCCATCGCCGACAAGATGGTGAAGCGCCACCCGCACGTGTTCGGCGACGCGGACCGGCGCGACGCCGACACCCAGACCCGCTCCTGGGAGGCGCAGAAGGCCGAGGAGCGGGCGGAACGGGCGGCGCGGCAGGGAAGCCGGGCGTCGGTGCTGGACGGCGTCGCCCTCGCCCTCCCTGCCCTGATGCGCGCCGAGAAGCTGCAGAAACGCGCGGCGCGGGTCGGCTTCGACTGGACCGAACCGGAGCCGGTGTTCGCCAAGATCCTCGAGGAGGTCGCCGAGCTGCGGGCGGAGTTCGAGGCCGGCGCCGACCGCGACCGGCTGGAGGACGAGCTCGGCGACGTGCTGTTCACCGTCGCCAACCTCGCCCGCTTCCTCAAGGTGGACCCGGAGGTGGCACTCCGGCGCACCAACGACAAGTTCGCCCGCCGCTTCCGGGCGATCGAGGCCGGCCTCGCAGCCGACGGGCTCGGCTTCGACGTCGATCTCGACGAGCTCGAGCGCCGCTGGGTGGCGGCGAAAGAGGCCGAGCGCGGCCGAAACAACTGAAACATTTCTCCCGCCAGCCGTGAAATCCGGCTGAAACGCGCGATGCCGAGATTACCCGACAAGGACATCGGGTCCGATCCCATGCTTGACGGAGGCTTCGCATGGCTATCCTGCGTTTCGGCCGTTCGGTGAACGACATCATCTTCGGCACCGGCGACGACGACTACATCTACGGGCTGAGCGGCGACGACCAGCTGTTCGGCGAGCTCGGCAACGACCAGCTGTTCGGCGGCCTCGGCAACGACCGGCTGCACGGCGGCAAGGGCAAGGACACGCTCTACGGCGAGGACGGCGACGACTTCCTCGACGGCGGCGACGACGACGACATGCTCTACGGCGGCGCCGGCCGCGACACGCTCAAGGGCGGTGCCGGCAAGGACAACCTCGAGGGCGAGGCCGGCGACGACGAGCTGTGGGGCGGCGCCGGCAACGACACGCTGCGCGGCGGTGCGGGCAACGACCGGCTCTACGGGGAGAACGACAACGACTGGCTGGACGGCGGTTCCGGCAACGACTGGATCGACGGCGGCGCCGGCAACGACACCGCCTTCGGCGGCGACGGCGACGACGAGATCCTGGGCGGGGCCGGCAACGACGCACTCCTCGGCGGCTCGGGCAACGACCGGATCGACGGCGGCATCGGCGACGACACGCTGGATGGCGGCTTCGGCGACGACTACATCCACGGCGGCGCCGGGGCCGACAGGATCATGGGCGGCGACGGCCACGACCGTCTCCTCGGCGGCGCCGACAACGACATCATCTGGGGCGACGCCGGCAACGACATCATCGACGGCGGCGAGGGCCGCGACACGCTGTTCGGCGGCAACGGCGACGACATCATCTACGTCGGCGGCAAGGCCGACGGAGAGTATGCCGACGGCGGCGCGGGCAACGACATCCTGTACGGCGCGGACGGTGCGGACACGCTGCACGGCGGCGAAGGCCACGACCAGATCCGGGGCGGCTACGGCAACGACCTGCTCTACGGCGGCCAGGGCGACGACTTCATCAACGGCCAGGAAGGCAACGACGTCATCTACGGCGGCGACGGCAACGACCACCTGAACGGCGGCTATGCGGGCTTCGACCGGCTCTACGGCGGCGCCGGCAAGGACACCTTCGAGGTCGAGCTCTACGCCAAGACGCACATCATGGACTTCAACCGCGCCGAGGGCGACAAGATCGACCTGCGCGGGATCACCAGCTTCCACGACACGCCGCCGCTGTTCTCGGTCGCGACCGTCAACACGGGCGCCGGCGTCTACAAGGGGATCCTGATCGAGTTCCCGGGCGGCTACGGCTTCGTCGCCAACATCACCCACATCGAGGCGAGCGACCTGCTGATGTAGGGGGAGGGACAGATCCCGGCAGGTCCCCCTCCCCCTGCCTGCGCGGTGCCCCGGCAGCCCGGCTGCCGGGGCATCGTGTTTCCGCTCAGTCGTTGGCCAGCAGGTGGATCAGGCTGGAGGTGTCCCACCGCCGGCCGCCGCGGGCCTGGACCTGGGCGTAGAACTGGTCCACCAGCGCCGTCACCGGCAGGCGGGCCTGGTTGCGCCGGGCCTCGGCGAGGCAGATCGACAGGTCCTTGCGCATCCAGTCGACCGCGAAGCCGAAGTCGAACTTGCCCTGGACCATGGTCGCCGCGCGGTTGTCCATCTGCCAGGACTGGGCGGCGCCCTTGGAGATCACCGCGATCACCTTCTCCATGTCCAGGCCGGCCTTCATGCCGAAGTTTATGCCTTCCGCCAGCCCCTGGACCAGGCCCGCGATGCATATCTGGTTGACCATCTTGGTGAGCTGGCCGGAGCCGACCGGGCCCATCAGCGTGCACGCCCGGGCGTAGCAGTCGATCACCGGCTTCACCTTCGCGAACGGCTCCTCGTCGCCGCCGACCATCACCGTCAGCTGGCCGTTGACGGCCCCGGCCTGCCCGCCCGAGACCGGCGCATCGAGGAAGCTGATCCCCTTGCCCTTCGCCGTCTCGTAGAGCTCGCGCGCCACGTCGGCGGAAGCGGTGGTGTGATCGACGAAGCAGGCGCCCGCCGCCATGCCGGCGAAGGCCCCCTCCTCGCCCAGCACCACGCTGCGCAGGTCGTCGTCGTTGCCGACGCAGGCGAAGACGATCTCCTTGCCCTCGGCCGCCGCGGCCGGGGTCGGCGCGCTCTTGCCGCCGTGCTCCGTCACCCACTGCTCGGCCTTGGACCGGGTGCGGTTGTACACCGTGACGGAATGACCCTTGGCCGCGAGGTGCCCCGCCATCGGGTAGCCCATGACCCCAAGCCCGAGAAATGCGACATTCGCCATGGCGCTGGCCTCCTGCTGTGTCGGTGGAACGGAGCCGGAGGCTGCAGGCCGGGCCGTCAGCCCCCGTGAAGGTGGTCGAGGATGCGATGCCACAGCTCGCGGCTGGGCGCAACCAGCAGGCCGGTGCCCGGGTCGATCAGGTCGTAGGGGGTCTCGTCCGAGGCGCGGCGGGCGTAGCCGCCGGCCTCCGCGTGCAGCAGCACGCCCGCGGCATGGTCCCAGGGCTTGAGCTGGCGGTAGTAGGCGAAATGGCGGACGCCGCGGCTCATGTCGAGATACTCGCGGCCCGCGCAGCGCAGCGTGCGGCATTCGCGGAACGTCCGGCAGCGGCTGTGCACCCGCCCGCGGTCGCTCTTGTCGAACAGCGCGAAGCTGACCCCGCCGACCAGGTCCTCCAGCCGCTCCGGCGCCGCGACCTGCATCCGCGTCCCGTCCAGCCATGCGCCGCCGTCTCGCTCGGCGACCGCCATGCGGTCCTCGACCGGCAGGTAGATCCAGCCGGCGCGGGTCTCGCCGCCGGCGACCAGCGCCACCATCAGCGCGAAGGTCGGGTCGCCATGGGCGAAGTTGTGGGTGCCGTCCACCGGATCGACGACCCACACCGGGTTCTCCTCGCTCAGCCGGCCGATGACCAGCGGATCGGCCGCGCAGGCCTCCTCGCCGACGACGACCGAGCCCGGCAGCAGGTCCGGCAGCCGCCGGGTCAGCTCCGCCTCGCTCAGTGCGTCCGCGACCGTGACCAGGTCGCCCGGCGCCTTCTCGCTGATCTCGTGGCGCTCGAGGGTGCGGAACCGCGGCATGACCACGGTCTGCGCGACGTCGCGGACGACGGCGCCGACCCTTTCCGGCTCAGGCGTGCGCATGGATTGCCTCTGAAGACCGGGCGCGGATCACGCCCCGGCAGCCGCTTCGTGCGGCGGAATGGAGAACCGGCTGGCGAAACGCATCGAGTCCGCCTCGGCGATGCGGACGGTGCATTCCAGCAGGTCGCCCTGCTGGTCGATGCGCTCGACCTGCGCGTGGCGGTGCAGCCAGGCCAGCGCATCGCCCTGCCCCGCCGGCACGGTGAAGGCGACGCGCGACTGCCGGCTGGCGAGGCAGGCGGCGATCTTCTCCAGCAGCGTCTCGATACCCTCCCCGGTCAGCGCCGAGATCACCGCGAGCGTGTCGGTACGGGCCGCCTGGCTTTCCAGAAGCGCCCGCTCCTCTGGCGGCAGCAGGTCCGCCTTGTTCATCGCCACCAGCTGTGGCGTCTGCTCGACGCCCAGATCCCTGAGCACGGACTCGACGTCGCGGCGCTGCGCCTCGCTGTCGGCGGAGGCTGCGTCACGGACATGGACGATCAGGTCGGCCGCCTGCACCTCCTCCAGCGTCGCGCGGAAGGCCGCGACGAGCTGGGTCGGCAGGTTGGAGATGAAGCCGACGGTGTCGGACAGGATCACGTCGCGCCCGCCCGGCAGCGGCAGCCGGCGCATGGTGGGGTCAAGGGTCGCGAACAGCTTGTCCTCGGCCAGCACCTCGGCGCTGGTCAGCCGGTTGAACAGGGTGGATTTGCCCGCGTTGGTGTAGCCGACCAGCGCGACGATCGGGTACGGAACCTTCTCCCGCGCGGCCCGGTGCAGGCTCCGCGTCCGCTTCACCTGCTCCAGCTCGCGCCGCAGCCGCATGATCCGCTCGTCGGTCAGCCGGCGGTCGATCTCGAGCTGGGATTCGCCGGGGCCGCCGATGAACCCGAGGGCGCCGCGCTGGCGCTCCAGGTGGGTCCAGCTCCGGACCAGGCGCGAACGCTGGTAGGTCAGCGCCGCGAGCTCGACCTGCAGCCGGCCTTCGTGCGTCCGCGCCCGGGCCCCAAAGATCTCGAGGATCAGCCCGGTGCGGTCGATCACCTTGACCTTGAGCTCGCGCTCCAGGTTGCGCTGCTGGATGGGGCCCAGCGCCGTGTCCACGATGACGAGCCCCGCACGGGTCTGCTCGATCTGCTCCCTGAGCCGTTCGATGGTGCCGGTGCCAAGCAGCGTCGCCGCCCGCACCCTGGTGATGCGGACGGCTTCCGCGCCGGCGACCTCCAGCCCGATCGACCGGGCGAGCCCCACCGCCTCCGCCAGCCGGTCTTCCAGGCTGCGGCCGCTGTCACCCGTCCGCCCCCTGACCTCGGGGCAGACAACGAGTGCGATCGTGGGCTGCTCGCCGGTCTCTCCGGCGGTCGGTCCGTGGCCCCGCGGCTCAGCTGCGGACATCGTCCCGTTCTGTCTCCTTCTCGCCCTCGAACAGGTTGATGGCCGTGGCGGGCATCACGGTCGAGATGGCGTGCTTGTACACGAGCTGCGAGTGCCCGTCACGGCGCAGCAGCACCGAATAGTTGTCGAACCAGGTGATTACCCCCTGCAACTTGACGCCGTTGACCAGGAAGATGGTGACCGGGGTCTTCTGCTTGCGGATATGGTTCAGAAAGACGTCCTGCACGTTGTGCGTATCGTTTGGCATTTGGGGACCCTCATTTTTTAGCCGTTTTTGCGGAGAACGCCCTACTCTCCCCTCGGTTTCACACCCCGTCGCGCCTTGTCGTTGGGTCAAGTGTCTCATATGGAGCCGTGCAGCGCCGAAACAAGCGCCTGCACTTCCTCCAAGGAGCTCACGCTGCGCTTCTGGCCATCTACCACATTTCCGCGTTGTTCGGCCCACTCAACACGGATTCCGGTGCAACCTGTTGCCGCAGCACAGGCCATGTCGATGGTGGAATCGCCGACCAGCCACACATCGGGCCCCGGCGAAAGTCCCGCGCCGGAGAGAGCCAGGGCCACGGCGGCCGGGTCCGGCTTGTCCGCGGGCGCGTCGCCCGCGCCGACCAGGGCGAGGAACCGTTCGGTCCAGCCCAGGTGCTCCGCTTCCTCGCGCAGGAACGGCCCGTTCTTGTTGCTGACGACCGCGGTGACGACGCCAGCCTCGCGCAGCGCATCCAGCAGCGCGGCCGCGCCCGGCTTCACCTCGAGCTGGGCAATGTGGTGCTCGGCAAAGGTGGCGAGGAAAAGGTCGCGCGCACGCATCCAGTCGAGCCCGAAGATCTCGGGGAAGCTGTCGCGCATCGATCGGGTCGCGCGCCGCTTCACCTCTGCGACGCTCAGCCGCGGCATGCCGAAGGCCGCGTAGGCGGCGTTGAGCGCATGGGCGATGGCGCCCCAGTTGTCGACGAGAGTGTCGTCCCAGTCGAACAGGACGGCGCGCGGCGCCGGGAGCGGGGCGGTCATCGCTTCGCGGCGGCGACTGCCGCTGCCGCCAGGTCGAGGCTGAGGTCGCGCAATCGCGTCGTCAGCAGCCCCGGGGCACCGTTGCCGACCGGCCGGCCGTCGATCGCGATCACGGGCAGGGCGTAGTTCGAGCTCGAGGTGATGAAGGCCTCGCGCGCCTCCCGCGCCTCGTCGAGGGAGAACGGCCGCTCCTCGAACCGCAGGCCCTCGCGCCGGACCAGGTCGAGGATCACCTGCCGGGTGATGCCGTTGAGGATGCTGCTGTCGGCCTGGCGCGTCACCAGCGCGCCATCCTTCGTCACGATCCAGGCGTTGGTGGAGGAGCCCTCGGTCACCATGCCCGCCTCGTCCACCATCCACGCCTCGTCGGCGCCGGCCTCGATCGCCCGCTGCTTGGCCAAAACGTTAGGAAGAAGGCCGATCGCCTTGATGTCACAGCGCTTCCAGCGCAGATCCGGGGTCGTGATGACCGTAATGCCGGTCACCTCCCCTGCCCGCTTCGCGGCCGGCCGGCGCATGGTCGTCATCACCAGAGAGGGGCGGACGCTCGCCGGCGGGAACGGATGGTCGCGGGGCGCCACCCCGCGGGTGACCTGGATGTAGAGCAGGCCGTGCTGCAGCCGGTTGCGCCGCAGGAGCTCGCGCGCGACCAGCTCCATCGCCCTGCGCGCCATCGGCCAGCGGATCGCGATCTCGCGCATCGAGCGGTCGAGCCGGTCGAGGTGGAGCTTCTCGTCCAGCGGAACCCCGTCCACGACCGGCAGCACTTCGTAGACGCCGTCGGCAAGCTGGTAGCCCCGGTCCTCGATGTGGACCCGGGCGTACTGGTGGGGCACGTAGCGGCCATTCACATAGGCGTAGCGGGGCATCGTCGACTCCGGCTCAGGGCGCGTGCGGCTCTAGAAATACTCGAACCGGACGGCAAAGAGCTTCTCCACCCGGCGGATGGTGCCGGTTGCGGCAAAGAGCACCACCCGGTCGCGCGCCTGGATCACCGTGTTCGGCCGGGCGATGATCACCTCCTCGCCGCGGACGACGCAGCCGACGATGACGCCATCGGGCAGCTTCGCCTCGCGCAGCGTCTTGCCGACCAGGGGCGACGTCTCCAGCGCCTCGGCCACGATCACCTCTCCGAAGCCCTCGCGTACCGAGTTGACCGAGAGGATCCGGCCGCGGCGGATGTGCTGCAGGATGGTCGAGACGGTGATCGCCCGCGGACTGACCACCACGTCGATGCCGAGCGAGCCGATCAGCGGCGTGTAGGTGGAGGCGTTGATCAGCACCACCGCCCGCTGGCAGCCGTAGCGCTTGGCCAGCAGGCCGGCGAGGATGTTGACCTCGTCGCCGTCGGTCACCGTGACCACCGTTTCGGTCGCGGCGACGTTCGCCTCCTCCAGCACCTCCGGGTCCAGTCCGTCGCCGTGCAGCACCCGCACCCGGCTCAGCCGCTCGGCGACATGGCGGGCACGCTCCCGGTCCATCTCGATCAGCTTGGCCGAGACGCCCTCGAACTGGTCCTCAATCATCTCGGCAAGGCTCAGGCCGATGTTGCCGCCGCCGATGATGATGACCCGGCGGGCCTCCTGCTCCGAATGGCCGAAGATCGCCAGCGCGCGGGCGAGGTGGCTGGTCTCGGCCATGAAGTAGACCTCGTCGCCGGGCAGCATCTGGTCGTTGCTCGTCGGCACGATCGCGCGCTCGCCGCGCAGGATCCCGAACACCACGATGTGGAGGTCGGGAAACAG